>Ga0214917_10001289_pt1 | contig 32382 bp, 24 predicted proteins | sample LL_1208_BB_MetaG_FD_177983 | JGI IMG/M metagenome (GOLD analysis project Ga0214917, IMG submission 177983) | Freshwater microbial communities from Lake Lanier, Atlanta, Georgia, United States - LL_1208_BB | ecosystem: Environmental > Aquatic > Freshwater > Lake | place: USA: Georgia | collected... | reverse complement strand
CCGTATTGCTCGATGCCCCTGCTTTAGCAGGGTCACTCGCCACCGCCGACATGTGGGTTGACAAATTCATTCGGCTCAGCCCCGACGGCTGGGGATATTTTTTGCAGGGCAAAGTCAACGACAAAGGCTATACCTCGATTTGTACACCGGGGACGCTCCTCGCCCTCGATACCTTGCGCAAACGATTTGGTACCCGCAGCTGGGGCGATGTGATTGCACCAGCCATCGATACTGCCGAGCGCGGCTTTGTGGTCGATAGCCACCTCGCTAATCGCTGGAAGAAACGTACCAAATACCCCGAATCAGTATCGCAACTCGAATACCTCACCAGTTATGCCGAATCAAGTCGAATTTATTTGCGTGACGGGCAACCCTACGACGAAGGGGAAATCCTCAAGAACCCCGATTACGCCAACACGTTGCGCCATATTGTCAAACATGGTGCCGATGATTTTTATCATGGCGAATTAGCCGCCAAAATCAGTAGTGACTTGGCCGCCAATGGCTCATATGTCACTGCCGCAGACTTGCAGGATTATCAAGTCGCCGAAGAACAAGCCGTACGCGGTACCTACCGCGGCTACGACATTGTCACGTCGCAGGCGCCCCATGGTGGACCGACGGTGATTGAGATCCTCAATATCCTCGAAGGCTACAACCTGACTGCCTTGGGCCACAACAGTGCCGAATACATCTACCTCGTGGCCATGGCCATGAAGGCCGCCTTTACCGACCGCAACGCCCATTTGGGTGACCCCCGTGGCGGACCGGTACCGGTGGAGTGGTTGACGTCGCGCCACCGGGCCAACGAATGGCAAGCACATATCAATGCGGGTAAACCAATTACTCCGGGTGATACCCCCACCACGCCCCCCGACACCACCCACATCAGTGTGGTCGACCAAAACGGCATGTGTGTGGCCTTGACCCATTCGTTGGGTATGTCATCGGGGATTATCACGCCAGGGCTAGGGTTTATGTACAACAATTCGATGGTCAACTTCCACCCCTTCCCAGGGCATCGCAATTCGATTGCACCACGAGTGGGACGCACGACCGGGATGTCACCTACCATCATTTCGAAGGATGGCAAACCGGTACTCGTGGTTGGAGCCCCTGGGGCCTCACGGATTATCACGGCAGTGCTCCAGACCATCCTCAACTTCATCGACTTTGACATGAATATCAGTGATGCGATTGCAGCGCCCCGAGTAGACTGCCAAGGCAACAACATTGTCTGCCACGGCCGCATCCCCGAGTATATTTGTGCCGAAGTGCGCAAGCAGCACCCAATTGTACGCTTGCCACAGAGCTATGGCGAAATGGCGTTGGTGCATGGTGTCGCCATGCGCAACGGCGTCTTGCAGGGTGGCGCAGATCCAGGATGTTCGGGCGTGGCCTTGGTCGTATAAGCTGCGGGGGTATTGCCATGCTCCGCTGACACTAAGGGCGGCGGAGCTGGTTGGGGCGCAGATGAACAAATGAAGTGCTACCTGTTCACGTTGCGCGCAGTTTTTTTACGAAAAAATGGGGCGCCAATGTAGGTGAATAGAGACCAAACAGATTATCGTCGTCGCAAAAGTGCTCAGCAAAGATTGAAATTTGATTAAAAAAACCGCATTTTGATACTTTTTCGAGAATTTTATCCAAATATCCATGCTATTCATGGTATAACGGAAGCTAGAGTAAATTGACAACTAAGTGAACTAAATAAGGAAATTTGATGTACGATCTCACTTCAATAAAATTACCACGGTTGCGTGGTATAGCACTCAATTTACTCCGCTTTTTGCTCGAAAATCCCCGCACACGGGTGTTGCTTGCGCCAAGCTTGCTCGCAAATGCCGGTGTCACCGCCTACCGTCAACAAATCGATAACAGTGAACCGCTCGCTGAACCTGACATGCAAGGGAATTGGGCAGCTGCCAAAGTGGCTGATCCCCATACCGTCAACGTGGCGACACGTTCAGTAGTCGCACCGTGGACATCGATCAATGACTTGCACAATGCGTTTCGGGCAGGGACGATGACACCACTTGCAATAGCCGAAGCGAGCATCAGCAAACGCAAACACCCCGACTACAAATTGCTCAATGCCTTTATCGCCTATGATGATGCGACGTTGCTCAATGATGCCAAGGCATCGACCGCACGCTATGCCGCAGGTCAGTCACTCGGGCTCCTCGATGGGATACCCGTATCAATCAAAGACGAATTTGCCGTCGTCAATTACCGCACGGGTGGAGGGACGTCGTTCCTTGGGGCAACCCCTGCGAGTAGCGATGCAACTGCCGTGGCCCGCTTACGAGCAGCTGGGGCGCTAATTATCGGCAAAGGACAAATGCACGAAATTGGTCTGGGTGTCGTTGGCACGAGCCGAGCCCATGGACCAGCCCACAACCCGTATCACGCAGATCATACCGCCGGCGGGAGTTCGGGTGGGGGGGCCGCTGCCACCGCTAGTGGGCTAGCATTAATCGCACTTGGTGCGGATGGTGGTGGATCGATTCGTATCCCAGCAGCGTTTTGTGGAATGATTGGACTCAAAGCCACATATGGACGGATTTCGTCACACGGGAGTGCGGGGGTGGTGTGGAGTATGTCGCATCCTGGACCGATTGCGCCGTACCCAACCGAAATCGCCAGCGCTTATGTCTGTATGGCGGGGAGTGATCCTGCCGATCCCGCTACCCACAATCAACCGCTGCCCGTGGCACCAAATTTAGGACGCCGTGATTTACGTGGCATGACGATTGGCTACATGCCCGCTTGGTTTGAGCATGCCGATAGCGAAATCGTCTCGCACTGTCGGAGCATGTTGCACTATTACCGCTCTGCAGGTGCCGAGCTACGCGAAATTATGGTGCCAGGGCTTGAAGCTGCCCGGGTCGCGCACACAATCATCATTACCAGCGAGATTCTTAATAGCCTTGGGAGCCAACTGACGCGTTATGGTCACCTATTGACAGACGAGACGCGCGTTTCGCTGGCAATCTCGCGTGAATTTACTGCTACGGATATAACGCATGCCCAACGCACGCGGGCAACCTTTACCACTACACTTCGGCAATTATTTACGACCGTCGATATGATTGCAACTCCAACGGCAGGTCTGGTTGCACCGGTCATAGATGCCGCAACCATCCAACAAGGTGTCAGTGACCTGAGTAGCACCTTCGAGATTATGCGCTTTGCATTTGCGGCCAATTTAAGTGGGCTACCATCGATTAGCATTCCTGCCGGCTACACCAAAGCAGGGTTGCCGGTCGGGTTTCAATTGATGGCACGTCCTTGGAAAGAAGCACTCTTGATTGAAGCTGCCCAAGTCGCCGAACAATGGCGAGTCAGCATCCAGCCCAAGGTTTATCTTGGCTAAGTATATCCACCCGTTGTTATGACAACGGATGAAGTAGCAACGCCCCCCGCTATGCGTTATGCATAGCGGGGGGCGTTGACGAGCGGGCTACTTACGATGATTGTGTGCCAAACAAGGTACTTACATCATTGGCACGTTGCTTGAGCGAATCAGTGAACCATTTTTTTAATTCAGGATGCTCAAACGTCCCATTGGTCGCAAGTTTGTCAAACATCAGATTGTGATGCTGAATGAGTTGTCGTAATTCGGCGACAGTGCCAGTAGCACTTGGAGCGCTAGGAATAGTCTCGGTGGGATACCACGTTTTGAGCCAGTTACTCATCGTCGTGATATCTGTGGCGCGACTTGCGGCGATGGCTTTGGACGTTGCATCGTTTGCGCCCAAAGCACTTGCCAATGCTTGCTCTTGCTGTAGCATGTGCAATGTATGCAACAATATTTGCGCATCTGGAGCAGTTGCTTGACCACCCAATTGCTTATTGCCTTGGCCACCGCGACCACCCTGCCCACCGCGACCACCCATCATGCCATCATGACCGCCGCGACCACCCTGCCCACCGCGACCGCCCATCATGCCGCTTTGACCACTGCGACCACCCATCATCTGCCCGCCGCGACCGCCCATCATGCCGTCGTGACCACCGCGACCGCCCATCAACTCCTCACCACGGGCAGGTGCAGAAATAACGCCCGTTGCTTTCGCAACATATACCCCCCCCAGCGTCAAGGCAGCAATGGTAATCAAGGTTGCGCCAGTAATGCCAATGATACGAATCCAATCTCGCTTTGTGGTTGTCATTTTGTTATGCTCCTTTTTTGCTATCAGTTCCATCGGGAATTTCGGTTGTCGCGGGAGCGGCCAGTTCATTACTCGGGGGGACCATCGCTGGCGCCATCGTCGGCGACGCCGGTTGCACGATGGGAGTACGAAAGCGGTCAATCAACCGCACACCGCCCCAAATTGCCACCAGCAATATGCCGATCCGCAACATCAAGTGAGCAACCATAGATACAATTCCAACAATCATTACTGTCGTCATCACAGACCTCCTTCAATCTCTTTCCGACATTTACACTATAAAGGTGCAAAATGAGAATCATCCTCTAATTTAATCAAGATTAGACAAAGAAAAATTCATCTTGCTCATGGTTTTTTCATTTACAATAGGCATATGTGTTGCATTGCCCCATACGCAATTGCTGGCAGCAACAGTCGTTGCACTGCCCAAAAAAGAGAGATCAATGCACCGGAACGATTTTCAATTATTGGCACATTATTCAGTCTCTGCAACACCAAACCAATTGACGATTGGCACTTATGTTTTGCATCTAGAGGAGAGTATTGCTGGGCAACACTGGCAGATTCCCGTGGCAACGCTGATTACGCGCTGGCATGAATTAGTGACCTATTATGGCGCTGGGTATCACGTGCCTTTGGCGGGTTTGATTTTTGATACGAGCCCTGAGCTTGAAGCGCTTGGGCATTTTTTTGCATTAATTCCGCGGCTTAATCAGAGCCAGCGCCACCAATTTCGCATCAAACTTAATGAATTACTCGCTGATTCGCGGCTACAAATTGTGCTTTTCCGCGGTCGTAACACCATCCCTGCGACACTGAGTATGCGTGCGTTGATAGCCGGTCAATTATTACTCTGCTTTTGGCAACGTCCAGACATCCTCGCGGCAGTGGTTGCCAGTCAACCACAATTCCATTTATTTGTTGATGCAACCAGTTATAGCGCTGCAGGGGGCGTGGGGGGCGGGTGTTATAGCCCTAGTGATCACCGGATTATGTTGCACGTAGCCCGACTCTACGAAGGATTTTTTAGTCCTGTACCCAATGTCAGCCCGCTCTTGCACGAACTCGGGCATCTGCTTGACGGAACCGCGATGCGCATGCAAAACAGCTCGGTTTGCCGCGGTGAATTACCTGGCATGACTGCAAACGAATTGGCTGATTTTGGCGCGGGGAAGTATGCCGAATACCACTGTTATCAGGCATGGTATCACCAGCGCCCACCAACTGACGGTCAGATGCCACTCGGCCACCCCTATGTTTTCCAAACCGATGGTGAATTCTTAGCAGGCTATTGGGAAATGTTTTGGCGGAATCCCCACAGCATGGCGCGGATAAGCCCACAACTTTTTATGGCTTTGTGTCGCTACACGCGTCAAGACCCACGACAATTTGTCACAACCGATTACACTGGTTATCTGCAAGACAATATTGCGTTTTATCAGAGTGGTGCGCGCCCATGGCCAAGTGCCATCCGCTTCCATGTGCAGTGATAATCCAGTTACCTACGTGGTAATGACAAGGTCACGCACGCCCCATGCCCGAGCCCATCGCTCTGCAAGACCAACGTCCCCCCGTGAGCCTCGACGATGGCACGGGCAATCGTTAAGCCGACACCGGCACCGCCAGTGGCACGCGTACGCGAAGGATCGACACGATAAAAACGTTCGAAAAGATGTGGGAGATGCATCGCATCGATACCGATACCGTCGTCACGTACCACACAACAGACCATCTGTTGATGGTGCAACGTCGTCACCTGAATATTTCCGTGTACGTTTACTGCACGAATTGCATTAACCAACAAATTGACAAGGACTTGGCTTATACGATCACTGTCACAATTCACTGGTTCTTTATCATGCTGATGAGTCACCGTGAGCGTAATTTGCTTTTCGACTAATTGACTTTGGAGCACATCAACTACTCGATCGACAATCCCGTTCAAATCATTGTGGGCAATATGCATGACGAGTGAGCCAGATTCTGCACGCGAAAGTGATTGTAAATCATCAACTAAGCGACTAAGCCGTGCCGCCTCGGTGCGGATAATGGTAAATGTTTTGTCGTGGGGCAACACCACACCATCAATCAGCCCCTCGGCATAGCCTTGGATTGATGCGAGTGGGGTACGGAGCTCATGGGCGACGTCGCCAATCAAGGCAGCGCGCCGTTGCTCTGCATCTTTGAGGGCAGTAGCCATATAATTGAATTGCAACGCCAATTCACGAATCTCGTTGGCACCAACAGGCACATCGATTTGCCGGAAGTCCCCGGCCGCCACGCGTCGACTCGCCGTAATCACGCTATGTAACGGACGCACAATCACCCTTGCCGACGCAAGACTAACGAGCAATGCCACTCCACTTGCGACCCCAGATGCAATCAAGATGGCTTGCCAAACGGCGGCATCATACACGCGTTGGGGCAGTGCCTTGGCTGGAGCCGGTGGGCGACCATCACCCGGCCGCGAATCAGCTATCGGACGATTTGATTGTTCTTGATGCACTAAGCGATCGCGAATCCGCGGCGTCACCAAATAGACGGTCGTCATAAAGACCACCATGGTCACTGCAATGACGAGCAGATGTGCCCATAATAGTTGCATCCGGAGTGTGTTCATGATTGCCGCCAACGATACCCCGCCCCGCGCACTGTTTCGATGAATGGTGGGTTGGTGGTGTTTTCTTGAATTTTGCGACGTGCATTCGCAATATGTACATCGACGACGCGATCATCGCCATAGTATGTAGAGCCCCACACATGTTCGAGGAGTTGGGCCCGAGTATACATGCGCCCTGGTGTACTTGCGAGCAACGCAATTAACCGGTATTCGGTGGCCGTCAACATAATCACGTCATTCCCCAAGCGCACCTCATGTGCCTCGACATCAATGGTTAAATCACCAAAACGCAACACGCGCGCCGCTACCACTTGGGCACGTGGGCGGCGCAACAACGCTCGCACCCGTGCCACTAATTCGCGCGGCGAAAAAGGCTTGGTCAAATAATCGTCAGCTCCAACTTCGAGCCCTACGACCCTATCGACTTCGTCGGCTTTGGCCGTCACCATGATGATATAGACATCTGAACTACTACGGATGCGCCGACATACTTCGGTACCATCGATTTCGGGAATCATCAAATCAAGCACTATAATGTCGGGATTATGTAATGCAGCAGACGCCAACGCTTCTTTGCCTGTGCTGGCTTCTACTACGGTATAACCGTCACGCTCGAGATAGGCGCGAATCAGCTCACGGAGCGACGTTTCATCATCGACTACCAAAACTGTGGACATTGTTTTCTCCTATTGGAGCGGCATCGACAACCATTGCTGGTATTGTTGGGCTTGCATGGCACTCGGTGTAACGACACTTTGCAACACGAGAGCCGTCGGCCGTGTCGCTTCTAACATTACCTGACAATGCCGTAGCTCATCACGACGAAAGTATGTTATGTCAACATTTGTTCCAACAGACAATTCATGTAAGCGCGCATTGAACCGAGTTGCGTCGACACGGCTGCTATTCATTGCAATGATTTGATCAAACGGCGCGAGTCCTGCCCGTTGAGCGGGACCGCCAGGAGTGAGTGATGCAATGACGAGGCGGGCATCGTCTTGGCGTAATTTGGCGCCTATTGTTACGGGAGGTTCATCGCCCAAATGCCAACGGGGATATAACCCGACCGTCGCACAGCTGGCATCCCAATCAAGTTCGCGGGTACCAAAAATGTACTCAGCAAAAAACGGTACAACTACCGCATCAGGCACACCAGCCACTTCACCAATCAGCCGCACCATCGTATCATCTTCGGGGATACCAGGCAGGTGCAAGGGATAGCGCGCTTCCAAGAGACGCATGACATCATCAAGGCTACGTGTACCATGGCTCCATTGCCGGACCGCCATATCGAGTGCAAAAGCAACTACCGCACCTTTGATGTAGTACGACACACTTACATTCGGACTATTTTCGTCGGGGCGATAATAGCGAATCCAGGCATCAAAACTCGCTTCCGCAAGACTTTGGAGATGACGACCTGGCGTACGTTGCACACTACTCATGTCTTGTGCCAGTAAATCGAGGTAGCGTTGCGCGGTAATCAAACCAGCTCGACACATAATCAGGTTGTCGTAGTACGACGTCACCCCTTCCGCCAACCACAATTGTCGCGTATAGTTTTCGTGGGCATAATCAAACGGGCCAAGTGGCGCTGGGCGAATTCGTTTGACATTCCAAGTATGAAAAAATTCGTGGGTAATTAGTCCCAATACCCGTTCGTAATCACGCGGTTTGACGAAGCCCCAACGATCGCACAAGCAGACCGTACTATTGCAGTGCTCGAGCCCGCCGTACATGCCATCAGCCAAATGCAAAATAAATAAATAGCGTTGATATGGCACAGAGGCAAAATGCTGCTGAGTAGCCACTACAATACGTTCAATATCACGCACCAACGTGGCGATATCTTCATTGCCATGCCCCCAAATCGCTACTTCATGCGGGATATCCGCAACCAAAAACCGCACCATTTGGTGCGTGCCACATTCAAAGGGTGAATCATACAAATGATCATAATCACGTGCACAGTACGTCCATACCGCTGAATCCACGCTGTGGCATACGTCTCCTTGCAATTCGAGTTGCGTCGCTACTTGCCAATGACGCGGAGTAACCACTTGAATCGGTAATGAGTCGGTATACCCCACCCGTTGCATGCAAACTGCAGCCGGATTAAAAAACGCATGACTTTCATCTACGTGATTGGTACGCACGCTGAGTTCATAGCTGTACACCTGATACTGAACCGTTATCGGGTCATCACCTCCACATGGGTGAATCTGCCACGTCGATTTGTCTGTTTTGGTCCAGACACAAGGTTGATTTGCTTGACATACCGAAAAAGATTGCACGTGGCGGGCGTATTCGCGCACAAGGTATGAACCTGGCGTCCAAACCGGCATTTGTAAATCGATTGGGTGCAAAGTGGCTGGTAATGTCAACGTAACATCGATGAGATGGGCGTGACACTGTGCCAACGTAATACAATACTTCATGTGTTCATGCCGTATAAGGTGCAAATAAATGAACAACCAACGCAGTAAGATCGTGTGGGTATTGTTGGATACGAATCAATAGCGCCAATACCTGTTCTGCTTGGGCACGACAGGCATACATGGCATCGGCTGCAGCAAGCGCCCGCGAATCACCGCCACGTGCCAACCGTTGATAAAATTCACGCAAAGTGCTAATCAGCGTACGTACCCCACGCGCCACTCGGTTGGTGTGGTGGCGTGGATAATGGAAAAACAAGTACTCGTCATACATGGCATAGGTCACTTCTGCCAATGATTTGGTGTAATAGCGAGCCAGAAACTGCGCCAAACCCGTCAGCACGTGCACTTTACGGCGAATGGTGGCATGACTCAAACCCATCGCTTGGAGGTGTGCCACGTACGTGGTGATTTGCGCATCACTTTCGCGGAGTGCAAGCTCTACGGCAAACACGGCTTCACCGCCCGACCCAAAAATATCATCGTCATTAGACACATCGACATCATTCGTTGATTGGATTGTTTGAGCGGCAATAAATTCGACAGCTTCAAAGGTGGCATATGTTTTACCACCTGCAGTCACATCATCACGCGGAGGTAGAGGCTCCGGGCGTAACGTGGCCATAAATTGCGGGATGTGCGGAATAACTCTTTGGAGCGCCATGGTCAAAACCGCATTGTAATCCTCATCCGTTTCTGCTCGGATCATGCGACGCCGCTCAGATGGGAGCATGCTTTTCAGTAAACGCTCCGACCATGCTTCAAGAGCCGGGTGCCGATTAGCAAAGAGCATGCTAAAGGTATCATCGTCGATATCATCATCATTAGTGGACAGACGATACTCGTATTCGATGCCTTGATCATCATCGTCATCATCATCTTCGTCATTATACAAGGCTGCGGTATAGTCATCTTCGTGATCACTATCTTCAATCGGCATTTCGGGGATACCAAAAGAAATCATTTCGCCATCGCTACTTGGGTCGTCGTCATACTGCACATCATACAACCCCCGGGCAATAGCATCATTAATCCGTTTGGTGTAATCAAGCCGTGCATCAATCGGCTCAACCCGACCACGTTGCGGCAAATCGCTACTTGTGTCGATAAATAACCGTACTGCCGAATAGCGCAACACCACGCCATTCCACGTCCCATTGTCGCTGTCAGCACTCCGGCGCTCGCGGAGCGCCTGTTGCAAGGTGGCAATTTCTTGGTGCAACAACATCAGTCGTGATGGTACCGGCAAGGCATCGGTAGTACTCGCAAATGCTTCGTTGACCAGCATCTGCCACGGTCGCCCAGGGTATGTACTCCGCCAGCTGGCCTTGGCATACGTCAACAACACGGCATGAGCCAGTGTATGGTATGACGGACTCGTAAATTTTTGATAAAAAAGTGCTTCAATCAACTGTCGTTCGGCATCACGAGTATCTTCAAGGTGCTGTGTGTTGGCATCGTCAAGACTAAGGTGGATGTGGTGACGACGTTGTGCATCTATCCGCACTATCACATGGTCACCGATTTGGACACCTTGTTGCGCATACCAGCCATTAAGTGCGATTACATCAGGGCCGAGTTGTTGTAATGGTTCTTTATCATTAACCAAATAAATGGGGTCTTCGGCACGTACAAACGGTTCAAGCCATTCGCGCAACAAGTAGTCGCCAGTGATTGCCGCTTGATCTGGGATAATCCGAAAGGTAACCCCACTAACGGCTTGATACATCGCCAAATAGGTATGGTCTGGCAAAGCCACCCAACCCACCGCTAACGGATTATCGTGGAGCAAGTGATGAATTTGGGCCTGTGGATTGCGCGTACCGAGGGCATGATGCGCGCAAATTTTGATGATTATAGCATCAATACTCAACGCTTCTGAGGTGACATTGGCTAATTCGCGGAGTAACACGGCAATCGATGGTTTGGTACGTGGCATGGTAAACCCCCAAATCAGCACACGAGTGTCATCACCCGTATAACGATTATACCATGCTCCCTAGCGCAAATAACTTACTCATCTATTGCACAAAACGCTGCATCCGCAATACTCGCTACATCAAGATTGAAATAGCGATACAAGTCATGACGATTCCCTGATTGCCCAAACTCATCGACACCCAAACTCGTCACCGTTGCCCCATAGACACTGCCTAACCACGCCATCGCGTGCGATGCGGCATCGTGAATGGTTACAATTGGGATACGGCGCGCATCATCAGCATAGAGCCATGCAAACGGATCACGATCACCCGATTGACGCGCCGTCACAAAGCGCTCGTACAAGGCGCGCACACTCACCACGTTAATGACATCAGCAGCCACACCCTCACGCCACAATAATTCGGCCGCCTGCAATGCTTCGGGGATAACGGCACCACTCGCACACAGCATCACACGTGGTGCCCCAGCTAATTCGGGGTGATTGGTTTGCCAAGTGGCCAAGCAATATGCCCCGGCTAATACCTGTTGGTGTAACATATCAACGCCCAAACGCTCACGTGCTGCAAAAAACGGCACTTGGTCGATGGTGCGGGTACTCAAACGCACGAACAACGGTCGACCATGGTCACGGTCAAAACAATTGCGCACACCTTCCAACAAAAACCATTCCAGTTCGCCCGCATAACATGGCTCGGCCATCATTAATTTGGGCAATTCAATCCCCACCGAAACCGTGATGGTCGACTGATGCGCGCCACCTTCGGGTGACAAAGTGACCCCTGACGGCGTCCCCGCCACAATGAATTTGGCACCAGAGTAGACCGCATAAATAAACGAATCAAGCCCGCGCAATACAAAGGGATCGTACACGGTGCCAATCGGCACCAACGGGGCACCGAGTAATTCATACGACAAACCAGCCATCCCCAACAGCATAAACAAATTCATTTCGGAAATACCGAGCTCGATGTGTCGCCCGCTCGTTGAGCGTTGCCAACGCAACAAGCGTTGTGCTTCGCTTTCGTAATCAGTGACTACAGGGTGTGGCGTATAAACGCCATTGCGGTTAATCCAGGCACCCAAATTGGTCGACACCGACACGTCGGGTGAGGTGGTCACCATGTGTGGTGCCACTTCGGGGATATCAGCAAAGCGCACTAATAAGCGCCCAAAAGCGTCTTGGGTACTCACCGAATCAGGCATGCTCAAATCGACACGCTTCGGCACTGTTACCGCTGGCAAGGCGGGGAGATTAGCTTCGGCCAAGCGTTGACGAACATCGCGACACATTTGACCTTCGGGGCTGTCGCTGTCAAAGTCGGGCCATAAATCCTCACTGGCAACTCCCATCGAGGTGCGTAAGGCTTCGATTTGTTCAGAATTCAACAACATCGAGTGATTCAACGGGTGCCCAGCCATCGGCAACCCCCAGCCTTTGATGGTATAGGCAAAAACGACCGTCGGACGTGTCATATCACGGTCGACTTCGTCGAAAATCGCACACATCGTGTCAAGGTCATGACCACCCAAATTCGAAATCACACTCTGCAATTCGTCATCAGGGACTTTGGCCAACACCACCGCCAACGTGCTCCGATCGGCATCATTACTGTTCAGCAGTCGTTCACGAAGCTCGGCACCTTGCAAGCGAATGCACGATTGGTATTCTTCGTTGCTCATATCGTCAATCCGCCGGCGCAAGGTTTCGCCACCGGGCAAGGCATATAAGGCGTGTAGTTTGTGACCATATTTGGCTTCCAGTACGCGCCAGCCGTTTTGGGCAAAGAGTTTCTTGAGGCGCGCGGCTCGAATCCCTGGTACCACACGGTCGAGGCTTTGACGATTGAGGTCGACCACCCACACCACTTGACCAATGCCGTCGAGCGCTTCGTCGAGGAGGGCTTCCCATACATTACCTTCGTCGAGCTCGGCATCACCAACCACCGCCACAAAACGCCGCTCAGGGATGACGGCTCCATGGTCACGCAAAAAACGTTGCGTCAGCGCGGTGAATAAGGGTGCGACCACACCTAATCCTACTGACCCTGTCGAAAAATCAACCTGCTCAGGGTCTTTGGTGCGGCTAGGGTATGATTGCAAACCACCAAATTCGCGCAAAGTAGTCAGGTAACGCTTTGGCAAATTGCCCAACAAATATTGAATCGAATGGAAAATCGGCGATGAATGCGGTTTTACTGCGACGCGATCACCTTTTTTGAGAAAGTGAAAATACAACGCTGTCATCAACGTCACCGTCGATGCCGACGACGCTTGGTGACCACCGACTTTGATACCATCGGTATTCGGTCGCACATTATTGGCGTGGTGTATCATCATCGTTGCCAACCACAAAACGCGTTGTTGGATTGATTCGAGGAGGCGTAGTTTTTGACCTTCCATGCGCGGTTTCATCAATGGTGTATCATTCGCAACAGCAGTTTTTGTCTTCATAAATACTCCCTGGCGGCATTACCAAATGTGGCAATCCATTGATTGATGCATGGTATTTCCATCATACGCTATTTCACTCCTTTCACATTACATGCAAAGTTTTGATTTCGTAACTCTATCACAGCAATTTCAACGGAACCGCAACAGTCACCACATTGAATCCATCGTTCATTCAGCACAACAATGACTGTCTTCCCCTACCACATAGAGAAGTTTGGTAGAATACAACGAGTAACAACATACGGAACGAGACGATACATGCAACGTGAAACCCTCTTGACACAGCTCACTACGACGCCGCAATGGGACATCGTCATCATTGGTGGCGGTGCCACTGGACTCGGCATCGCCGTCGATGCTGCCAGCCGAGGTCACAAAACATTGCTCCTCGAAGCCTACGACTTCGCAAAAGGAACTTCGAGTCGAGCCACCAAATTAGTCCATGGTGGAGTCCGTTATTTGGCACAAGGTAATCTGTCACTGGTCTACGAAGCCTTGCACGAGCGGGGGCGTTTGCGCAACAACGCACCACACCTCGTACGAGTTATGCCGCATGTGGTGCCCGCGTACAATTTAATCGATCTGCCTTTTTATGGGGCCGGATTACTGTTGTACAGCATCATGGCTGGGCGTTTGGGGTTTGGGTTTTCTCGGCTGATTAGCCGCACCGAAGCCCTCAATCTCGCCCCCACCTTGACGGCTAATGGGCTCAAAGGGGGTATTGTCTATTACGATGGGCAATTCGATGATTCCCGCTTAGCCATTACCTTGATGCGGACGGCGATGAACCATGGCGCCACCCTCATCAACCACATGCCAGTCGATGGGTTGCGCCACGATGCCACCGGTAAAATCTGCGGTGTCACCGCGCGTGATAATGAAAGTGGCATTCCCTTTTCGATCAACGCCAAGGCAGTAATTAACGCCACCGGGATTTTTGTGGATCAGATTCGTCGCCTCGACAATGCCGCCGCCAAGCCGTTGCTCGCCCAAAGCCAAGGCATCCACATCGTGGTCGATCGCTCGTTTTTGCCTGGCGATCATGCCGTCATGATCCCCAAAACCGCCGATGGTCGGGTGTTGTTTGCGTTACCGTGGCACGACTGTGTGGTGATTGGCACGACGGACACCCCGATGCCTGAATCCCAAATCGAGCCTCGCCCACTGGCCGACGAAATCGAGTTTGTGCTCAGTCATACCGCCAAATACCTCAGCCGCCGCCCCACCGCCGCCGATGTCTTGAGTGTCTTTGCTGGCCAGCGCCCCTTGGTCAAAGCAAGTAGTAGTGACGGCAACACCAAATCATTGTCACGCGACCATACGATTGTCTTTGCCGACAGTGGCATGATGACCATTACCGGTGGCAAATGGACTACCTACCGTCACATGGGTGAAGACGCTGTCAATCGCATCGCACAATCCGCCAACCTCGCCGGGCGCCCATCAGTCACCAAAACGTTGCATTTACATGGCTGGAGCGCTACCCCAGACAGCGATGACATGCAGGTTTACGGGAGTGACGCCGCCGAGATTCGCACTCTGATGCAACAAAACCCGGCTTGGGCTACCCCCATCCACCCCGATTTGCCCTATACTGGCGCCGAAGTAGTCTGGGCGGTACGTATGGAACAAGCCCGCACTGTCGAAGATGTCTTGGCACGCCGCACACGAGCATTACTCCTTAACGCCAAAGCCAGCATCGCCATGGCCCCTGCCGTAGCTCAACTAATGGCTGACGAGCTCGATCGTGACGATGCTTGGGTGACCAGCCAAATCGCAGACTACACTACTTTGGCAACTGGCTATATATTGCCAGCCTAGACGGCGCAACAATCGCCCATAACACACACCACCGGCGTCCCACACGATGTGGGACGCCGGTGGTGTTGAGCGCATCATCTAGCTACGTCGGCGGGTGACTTCGGCAATGAGCGCCGGTACCACTTCAAGGGCATCGCCCACGATGCCGTAGCTAGCGATCCGGAAGATTGGCGCATCGGCGTCTTTGTTGATGGCTACAATCGTGCGAGCCGAGCGCATTCCTGCCAAATGCTGAATGGCACCCGAAATCCCTACCGCCACATACAACTTGGGACTGACGGTTTTGCCCGTTTGGCCTACTTGATGGTCGTACGGCACCCAGCCAGCATCGACGATGGCACGCGATGCGCCATAGGCACCGCCAAAGGCCTCGGCCAAAGCGGGAATCAAGCGATGGTAGTTTTCGGCAGAACCAAGCCCACGGCCACCCGACACAATCACACTTGCGTCAACCAAGTTGACCCCGGCTTGATTGCGGTCGTGACTGAGCACACGAATGGCACTCGCAGGTACGGTGACGGTCAACGCCGAAATCGGTGCGGCAGTGGCGCCAGCGACGGCTTCGGCGTGGGTTTGCTTGCGCACCGACACCACCGCCACCGTCGCACCAAATTGCACCGTGGTAATCACGTTGCCACCGTGCGAGCTCCGCACGGCTTGGATGCCGCCAGCCTCGATGCGCACATCGCTGGCATCTACGGCCAAGGCACCACCGCAATCAGCGGCTACAGCCGCACTCACGTCGCGCATACGCAAGGTGCTGGTGGTTAAAAGTAATTGCACATCGGCGGATTTGATGGCTGCGACGATGGCACTCGTCATGGCATCGGCGGCACCTTCGGCGAGATTGGCATCGTCAATTACGGCCACCTGTTGCACGCCGTAGCTGGCGGTGGCGTGGGCGAGTGCTGCCACGTTCGTACCAACCACTAGGGCGGTGACCTGGGAAGACAGCGCCGTCGCACGTGCCAGCAGCTCGCGTTGGGCGGCGCTGGGGGTGGATTCGCTATTGATTTGGTCGATTAGGACCCAAATATGTGATGACATGGTCGCCTCTTACAGTGCTTGATCAGCGATTAAACGGTCAACCAATGCAGCCACCTTGGCAGCCACATCGGCGCCAGCGATGATTTCGCCACCTTTACGGGCCGGCGGAGGTACGCGGTCGATAATTTGCACGGCTGTGGCTGTGGGCGCGCCGATGTCGGCGATAGTCACCGTCGGAATCACCTGTTTGGCAAATTTGCGCACCCGCAAAAGTGACGGGAAGCGGGGTTCTTGCACACCTTTAGCGATGCTTAGCACGACTGGTAGGGATACTTGCACCGTCTCACGTTCGTCTTCGAGTTGGCGCACTGCCGTTAGCGACGTGGTATCGCTAGCCGTAATCGCCGTCACATAGGTGACTTGCGGCCAACCAAGCAGGCGAGCCAGCATGGGAGCCACAGCAGCGCTTTCGTCGTCGGTGGCATTGCGGCCACACAGAACCACATCGGGCAACCCGAGATGGCGAATGGCGTTGGCGATGATTTGGGCGGCGGCATACACATCGTATTGGGCATCGGCCTGCACCAACAAAGCGTCGCTAGCACCCATCGCCATGGCGCGACGCATTTGGTCTTGCCAGTCTTCATCACCCAGCGACAGCACCGTCACACTGCCGCCATGCGTATCGTTGAGTTGTAAGGCGGCTTCGAGAGCGTATTCGTCAAATAGATTGATGATGGGTTCAATCCCGCTAGCATCAATAGCATGATTAGCAGTAATCGCCACGGTATTGTCACGTGGCACTTGCTTGAGACAGACAACAATGTTCATTTTGTACTCTTTCACCCATTATGAAAAAACGCACTGGGAGGTGAATATCTATTCACCCCCCAGTACCAAAACTTATTCGGCTTCCCATTCGGCGCGGTTGTAGGCGGGGAGTTCACAGCGGATGGGGGGATTACCACGGATGTCCATGGCAAAGTCGGCTTGGAGCAATTCTTGTAGTTCGCGGGTGCCTTCGTAGATCACACCACCACGTGAATTGCGGAGAAAGCGCTCGACAGGGTATTCGTCCGAGAATCCGTACGCACCGTGGATCTGAACCGCATCGTCGGCAGATTCCCAGCTACTGACGGTGGCATGCCATTTGGCAAGCGTCGTCTCGCGGCTATTACGACGACCGGCGTTTTTCATCCAGCCAGCCCGATAAACCAACAATCGGCCGGTGTCCATTTTGCGCACCATATGGCTGATCATACGCTTGACCAATTGATGGTCACCAATCGGCACCCCAAAGGTGTGGCGCTCTTTGGCGTACTTCACAGAAGCCTCGAGGGCAGCTTGGATCAAACCAACTGCGCCAGCAGCCACGGTGTAGCGACCGTTGTCGAGGGCCCCCATGGCGATTTTGAAGCCTTCGCCCTCTTCGCCGATACGGTTTTCGACTGGTACGCGTACATCTTGCATCACAATACCACCCGTATTGCCGGCGCGTACACCCAATTTGCCGTGGAGCGGGTATGACGAAAAGCCGGGCATGTTGCGCTCGACGATAAAACACGAAATCCCGCGGTTGCCTTTGGATGGGTCGGTCTTGGCAAATACCACAAAGGTATCGGCGACATCAGACAAACTAATCCAGATTTTTTCGCCATTGAGGATGTAATGGTCACCATCGCGACGGGCGGTTGAGGTCATCGCCCCGGCGTCGGTACCGCTATTGGGCTCGGTCAAGCCATAAGCACCGATGAGTTTGCCTTCGGCTTGGGGCTTGAGATATTTTTGCTTTTGGGCTTCGTTGCCCCATTGGAAGATGGTCATCGAGTTGAGGCCAATGTGGACACTAGCGACGACCCGCAAAAAACTGTCGATGCGCTCTAGTTCTTCGCACAATACCGCCAAAGCAAGGTAATCCATCCCTGCGCCACCATAGCGCACTGGCAAACAAATGCCGAGGAAGCCTAATTTGCCCATTTTTTCTATAAGGGGGCGGATATGGGTGCGGGTTTCGGGGCCTTCACCATGCAACGCACCACTACGATCCCATTCGCGGATGTGAGGAGCGACTTCGCGTGTAGCAAAATCACGCACGGTTTGGCGCAACATCTCGTGTTCCTCGTTGAGAAACATATCGTAATCGGCAGTGAAGTCCATCAGTGACTCCTTTTTGGTGCAAAAAAATCTCAAAACCTATTTTATTATAGCCGATTTTGCAAATACCGAGGGAGCTGGTGCACAACGCTACGTGCACGGCAACAAAACAAATCAAGCGCGCATGGTACACTACGGGTGTATCGAATTGCCACAGGTGAAGCGCATGCGTTCAGCGATTAGTATTGTTCCCGTGCATGGTATTGGCGAAATTTCACTTGGTGCGGACATCGGCGCATTGATTTTGCAGGCACTCAACGCTAATGAAGTCACCTTGCAACCGCACGACATCATCGTCATCACCCAAAAAATCGTCTCGAAGGCCGAGGGGCGGATTGTCGACCCCCGCGACGTCGAGCCGTCACATATGGCGCATATGGCCGCGGCCCAAGGGCATAAAGATGCCCATTACTACGAAGTGGTCCTACGCGAGAGTAAACGCATCATCAAAATGGACCGTGGTGTGCTCATCTGCGAAACACACCATGGATTTATCTGTGCCAATGCCGGAGTCGACGAATCAAACGTCGATGGTGGCCGACATCTCACGTTATTGCCAGTGGATTCGGATGCCTCAAGTCGTGCCATCCGCGCTACGCTGTGTGCGGCGACAAACTTCCCAGTGGCGGTGATTATTTCGGACACCTTTGGGCGGGCGTGGCGCGAAGGGCAGGTCAATATTGCCATCGGCGTAGCGGGCATCGACCCCATCGAAAGTTATGCCGGCGTCGATGACCCCTACGGTTACCACATGCAAGCCAGCATCCTCGCCATTGGCGACGAAATCGCAGCCGCAGCAGAGTTGGTAATGGGCAAAATCGACCGCATCCCCGTCGCAATCGTACGGGGCATGCAATACCGCACGACCGAAGCGAGCGCCCAAGCCTTGATCCGCCCGGCCAACCGTGATTTGTTCCGGTAATCATCATGGCCAAAACCCTCCACGATGCCATCTATTCTCGCCAAAGTGTGCGCCGCTTCCTTGATACCCCCGTCCCCACAGAAGTTGGTGATGCATTGTTAGCGGCGGCGGCGCAAGCGCCGTCGCCACACGGCCGCCAACCGTGGCGGTTCGTGGTGATTGGCGCCGGTACTCCGCGTGTGCGCTTGTGCGACGCCATGAGTGCCGAATGGCAAGCACAGCTTGGCAGTGATGGCAGTGATGCGGCCATCATTGCACGCCGCGTCGCGGCGTCACGCGCACGTATCACCACTGCGCCCCTACTTTTTTTGCCATGTGTCGACTTAAGTGTGCTCGACCACTACCCCGATCCCCACCGCCAAAACGCCGAATACCTCATGGCAGTGCAAAGTATCGGTTGTGCCATCCAAAACATGTTGCTTACCGCAGTTGCTCATGGGCTGGATGGCGGGTGGATGTGTGCGCCGTTGTTTTGTGGTGATACCGTCCAACAAGCGTTGGCACTCGATGCCCAATGGATTCCACAAGCGCTGATACCGTTTGGATATATGGCACACACACCAGTCCGTCGCCCCAAACGAACAGGGACTGCCTTACGTTGGGATATTGATGATTGACGATTGCCAAATTCGTGCTATTATTTACTCTCGTCAAAAAATCATTCAACCCACTGATATTTTCCTGTGTTGAAATGATTTTTTTGGTAGAATGGCAACTATGGATATACAACTTGCTCACAGCGACATTACGCACAAAACAATCGTGCTTTCGGGTGGCGTCGGAGCTGCCCGTTTTTTGGCAGGACTACAGCAAATCGTTGATCCTACCAGCATCTGTGCCATTATCAACACCGGTGACGACATCGAGTTCCACGGGTTAGCAATAAGCCCCGATGTCGACATCGTGATGTGCACACTAGCTGGGATTATTCATCCCACGCAAGGCTGGGGAATCGTCGATGACAGCGACCATTGCATGACCATGTTGCGCACACTCGGCGCCCCAGATTGGTTCATGTTGGGTGACAAAGACTTGGCATTGCACATTCAGCGCACTGCATTGCGCAAAAAAGGCTGGAACGAAACCCAAATCACGCAACAATTTCGCACCGCATTGGGTGTCAAAGCCACCCTGTTGCCGATGACGCACGATTCCGTGCAGACTCATATCATCACGCCAGCGGGCGATGTCCACTTCCAAGAATATTTGGTACGTGACCGTGCCAAGGCACAAATCCTCGGCATTGAGTACCGCGGTATTACCAGCGCACACGCGACAGGCGACGTATTACACAGCCTCCGTACGGCCGCAGGGATTATCATAGCGCCAAGTAATCCGCTTGTAAGTGTGGGGACGATTCTTGGGTTGCCGCATGTACGCCAATTGATTAGCCAGCGCCACGTGCCAGCAATTGCAATCAGTCCGATTGTGGGCGGCGCTGCCATCAAAGGGCCGGCAGTCGCCATGCTTAACTACGCCGGCATCGCAGTATCAGCATTGGGGGTTGCCCAACATTATCAAGGGTTAATTGATGGCATGGTGATTGACAATGTTGACGCTACGTTGGCGCCTGCTATCGAAGCACTCGGGATGGCCGTCTGTGTCACCGATACCATTATGAGTGATGACATGCGCAAAGCCAATTTAGCACGCACTTGTATGGAATTTATGGCTACCTTGCCATGACGACCGCAATTGTACCCTTCAAAACCTTGAATGAAGCCAAAAGTCGCTTGGCATCGGTTCTTTCACCTGCCGATAGACGAGCGTTGGCACTTGCGATGCTCGACGATGTCTTGACGGCATTGGCCAAAAGCCATACTATCGATAATATAATTGTAACGGCGAGTGACGGTGCGGCCCAGGCACTCGTTACTTCGCGCAATATTACGCTGATAAGCGATGTCGGCACAAGTCTGAATCATTCGTTGCAATTGGCAATCGCTCACGTTGCACCGGCCACAGCGGTTTTGATTATGCATGCTGATTTACCTCTCGTCGAAGCCGATGATATCGACGAATTTGTGAATAGTATGCCGAGTGGGGGAGTGGCTTTGGCAGGGTCACACGATGGCGGCACCACGGCGCTGGCCTGTGATGCGGTCACCCGTATGCATTGGTCTTTTGGGGCTGGGAGCCTCCAACGCCATATGGCTGCAGCTAAAGCAGCTAATTTGCCTGTGATTACCATCCGCGAAGGGCCAATAACCTTCGATATCGACCGCCCAATTGACTTGTTGCGATTACGCAACGATCCCGGTGGACGCCAAACAGGACGCTTGTTGTCACGACTGGCATTACGCCCCACCTACCCTGACGAAGATGAATCTGTGTAACAAAAAAGAGGCCTAAATGGGAATCATCGGATACGCCGCCGCGCTCGAACAATTCCACCCGAGTGAATTGCTCAATTATGCGATTTTGGCAGAACAACACGGCTTCAAAGCAGTCATGGCCGCCGATCACTTCCAACCGTGGGTGCCACAACAAGGGCACAACGCCTTTGTGTGGAGCTGGATGGCAGCCCTCGGCGCCACCACCAGCCAGATGACCTTTGGTCCTGGGGTGACCTGCCCCAGCTTCCGTTACCACCCCGCCGTCGTCGCCCAAGCGGCAGCCACCCAGGCTGCCATGACCCCCGGCCGCTTTTGGTTGGGACTCGGCAGTGGCGAAGCACTCAACGAGCGCGTGGTGGGTGGCGAATGGCCCGAAGCCCATGTACGCCTTGCCATGATGCAAGAAGCCATCACTATCATCAAACAATTGCTGAGTGGCAAAGTCGTGAAACACGACAACGGCAAATATTTCAGCATCGAACGAGTGAAGCTCTGGACACTGCCAGACAGCCCGCCCCCTATTTATGTGGCGACTGCTGGCCCGGTTACCGCAGCTTGGACAGGCCGTGAGTGTGATGGGATTATTACGCCAGGTGCCTCACTTGAAAAACTCAAAATGTTGCTGGGGAAATTCAGCGAAGGTGCCAAATCAGTAGGCAAAGACCCCCATGCCATGCCCAAGTTGTTGCAACTGCATATGTCGTGGGCCGACACCTACGAAGAAGCCGTCCAAAACGCCATGACCGAATGGCCAAATGGCGGCATGCCCTTCCCCAAGCAAGATATCCGCAGCCCCGAAGATTTCGCCGAAATTGCCAAATTGGTCCGCCCCGAAAACTTCACCAACCGCATGCTGATTTCGACCAACATTGACGAGCATCGCGCCCATATCCAACGATTTGTCGACCTTGGATTCGACGAAATCCACATCCACAACGTGGGTCGCAATCAAGAAGCCTTTATTGCGGCGTTTGGTGAACATGTAATCCCCAATCTCAAGTGGAACAACGTATGAGCCAGATTCCTACATCATTTATGGACTTGATAGACCGCGCCATCGTGGCATCGCTTGCCACCACCATGAATGACGGGACACCCCAAGTCACGCCGGTGTGGTTCAGTTTTGCCGATGGGTTGTTTTATGTCAATGCTGCGACTGGTCGCATCAAAGATCGCAACATGCGGGCCCGCCCTTATGTGGCGCTGATGATTGTCGACACCGCATCAGCTTATCGGTATATCGCAGTACGCGGACCGGTTATCGATTTTTCGGGACCCGAAATTGGCCGAGCGCACATCAACGAATTGTCGTTGCGTTACATGGGGCGGCCAATCTACCAAGGACCCGCCGACGAAGTACGCGTACGTTATACCATTCGCCCAGATCACCTCAGCACAATGGGGTAACAGCCGTGAACAACGAGCGTATCCGCCAATACCGTTCTATTCTCAATGGTCAGACGCGCTTATTGCGGCGTTCACGTCGCCAGCGCGCTGCGATGGCATTGGCACGCGATGCCTCATTAACCGCACTCGACACCTTGCTCGAAGCGATTATGAATGGCACGGACATTGACGCCGCCAATGCGGCTATCGTCGCTTTGGCAGAGCATGCCGATTGGCGCCACATAAACGTCATTTGTAGTGTCTGGGCATTGACTCGTCACCCCACACTCGGACGCCTGATTGCCCAACATGGCTGGATTGCCAACGCGCCACCCGATGCGCGGGTCCTCAGTGCATTACATATCGGTCAACTCGAATTACTCATCAATGCCCGCCCAGGGTTACTTCCGGCGCTGATTATTGCTTGTGGCGATCATAACCAGTCAATCGCCCAGCGTGCCCGCCGGACATTACTATCGCTGCAACGCGGTGATACGCGCCAAGCGTTGTGCATACTCGCCATCGAACAAAATATCCCGATTGCCCTCGAAATCGCACGACGTGCCAATTACCTCCCCGAAGAAATGATTTGGCGGGCAGTATATTTATTGCTCACCGACCAACGTGACGCATTTCGCACCTGTGATCCAGATTGCCAATTAGTCCTCAAAGCCTACAGTCAATGTTCAGCGCAGCTCCGCGAACGCATAGTCGCTGCCCTCCAAGAAGAGCCAAATGCACCACCACTGTTGCCCCCATCACTAATCTATGTGTCCGACCTCAACGATGCGCAATGGCAAGAAGCCATCCAACAGCTCCGCCAGCCAATGATGCACAATGTAGCGGCTGTGGTGGCACGCTATGCACCGGCGCGGTGGGCGGCGCGCTTGATTGTCCACCTCAACGAAGATGCCGAGCCAGCGGCACGCCACCAGACCATGCCACTGGGGGTGCTCCGTAATATCGCCGAAACCTGCCTTGCAGGCAAAGAGCCCCAGCCTCAGCTTCGTTTGACACTCAATGGTGGACAACGCGGCATCCATCATCTCGCAATCAGCCCAGATAGCAATGTGTTGGCGGCAGCCGATGGTGATGGTGAAGTGCTCCTCTGGCAACTCGGAGACGGCAAGCCATTAGCGTCACCACAACCCCATCAATGGCCGGTACGCTCGTTGGTTTTTTCACGCGATAATCGGTTGCTCTGCAGTGCCGCAAGTGTCGGTCCGATACATGTGTGGGATTTACACCAGCGTACCATGCAAGACAAATACGCCGGTCGTAGCCCCATCCAACTCATTCCGGGGAGTGACACATTAATTAGCAGTGGCGAAGAAGCATTTCATTTTTGGTCGTTACAAGGGGTCCATTTGAGCAGTATTCGTACCCCCTCGGCGCGCATGGCACATATTGCCTTGAGTGCGGATGGCCAGTATTATGCGGTGGCAGGGTCAGCACCTGCGCTCGCACTTGTCAATCAAAGTATCCCACGCGATCACGCAATTACCATTTGGCGCATGCCGAGTGGTGAATTGTTGGCTGGTGATGCCTTGTCACGGTGGCTCGATCGTGGCGACCCCATTGCGCGATTAAATTTGCCGAGTGTTGCCGAGCAAGTGGTATTTAGTCCTAATGGTCAACTTGTTGCAGCGGTATGTGGCGACGGCATAGTGCGGATTTGGCGCCTCCTCGACGGAGTAGTGCAACAGCAATATTCGGGGACAGCGCCCATTGTGTTTTTACATGGGGGGGGGCAACTCCTCTCGGGAGCAGCCACTGGAGGTTTCCAAATTCGCCAAAGCTATAGCGGCGAATTAATCGCCAATGTGCCCTTACCCCATGGCATCCCTAGTGTCATGACCAGCATCCCCCATCGTGGGATTGTGATTGGTGGTAGCACCAACGGCACTATTACGCTCTGGCGCCTGCATGAATCACTCGAACCAAGCGTCCTTAGCAAACATCAGCACCGCATCAGTGCGCTTACCCTCAGTGAAGATGGACGCACCCTGATAAGTGCCGACATCACCGGGACTGTTTTGGTGTGGGATATCGCAGTCAGCGACCTCATTCGGCGCATTCCGCTCCACATTCGCCCGAGTGATCGGACCTGGGTAAGCGACGTGATTCGCCAGCGCCGCTACAAGAGCGACGAACGACGCTGGCTTGAATTCATGAATGCCCTCAATCGCACCCCACCAGGCAATCGACGCGGCTATGACCCCTCAATTCCCATTGATATTGGCTCATTTCGGTTGCGGCTCGAATAATTACGCAACCCCACGACGATTAGCACGAAAAATGTCTGGTATACTCGTCATCACGCAGTACTATACAAAAGGAACCTATCAATGACGATGCCTGTACTTACCTTGCCGTTGCCCGATCTTGCGAGCCAATTCAATTTACGTCGCGACATTGTCTTCCTCAATCATGGCAGCTTTGGCGCATGCCCACGCCCTGTCGTTGCAGCCTATCGCCATTGGCAAGACGAACTCGAGTCAGAGCCAGTGCATTTTTTTGGGCGGCGTCGCCTGCCTCTGCTTGCCGAAGCCCGCGCCGCCCTCGGTAAATTTGTCAATGCCGATGCCGACGATGTCGTCTTTGTCCCCAATATCACCTATGGAATGAATATTGTCGTCAATTCGTTGCGCTTTGGTCCCGATGACGAAATCCTCACCACCGACCACGAATACGGTGCAATCAACAATACCTGGGAATACCACCTCAAGCGCTACGGCGGCAAACTCGTCTACCGTGAGATGCCCATCCCGATGACCACACCGGAGGCCTTCGTCGAGCACTTCTGGGCGGGCGTTACCCCGAATACCAAGGCTATTTCGATTAGCCATATCACTTCGGCTACGGCGCTAATCTTCCCGATTGCCGAAATCATCAAGCGCGCCCGCGCTGCCGGGATTTTGAGCATCATCGACGGTGCCCACGTCCCCGGGCATATCGACCTCGATTTGACCACTCTTGACCCCGATTTTTATGCGGCCAACTGTCACAAATGGCTGTGTGCCCCCAAAGGCGCTGGCTTTTTGTATGCCCGCCGCGACAAACAAGATTTGCTCGAACCCTTTGTGTGTAGCTGGAATCTCAGCCGCCATACCCAAACAGGGAGCAGATTCACCAACATGTACGAAAATGTCGGCACCAATGATCCGGCACCATGGTTGGCAGTCCCCGCCGCCATCGAATTCCAACACACCCACAACTGGCCAGCCGTGCGGGCTGCCTGTCACGCCTTGGGCTCACAAATACGCCAAGAGCTTGCCGGCATCACAGAACTCCCCGCGGTATCTGACGAATCCACCATGTGGTGGAATCAAATGGCGCTCTGCCCCGTCCCCACTGGCGAACAGTACCACTACCACCGCCTCTGGGAAGACTTCCAAATCGAAATCCCCGTCGTGCAATGGAATGGGCATACCTTCTTACGCGTGGCCATCCAAGCCTACAACACCCCCAACGATGGTGACCGTTTAATCGAAGCTATCAAAAAAATCATCAACGCCTAACGCCAAAAAACGCCACCGTGTGGAGGCTATAATGCCACTCCACACGGTGTTTTTTTGTTCGTAACGATTATCGCCAGCGCAGCCCGGTCGTATGTGCGACATCGCGCACATACTGGGCTGCGGCAGCGTATTCGTGGGCTTCAGCGAGATGTTCGAGCATCAACGGCGTATCGACGGCTAAGGTTGCTAAGCTCCGTAATATGGCTGCATAATCGAGCATACCGAGCCCTGGGGCAGTTTCGCGCAGTGCAACGACAAATGGACGGTCAATCCGCATATCTTTGATGTGGCAACTTTTGATTTGGGGACCCAACAAATCAACACAGTGTTGCACAAATTCACGATGCTGATAAAAGCGCGGCACACTATTGATCATGTTGATGGGGTCAAAATGCACGGCAAATTGGGGGCGGTCGATGGCCTTGATGAGCGCAACATAGACTTCGGGGGAATCGGGGTACATCCACGGCATTGTTTCGAGAGTATAAAAACTCTGGGTCGGTTTGACGGCATCAATAATCATGCGCACACTATCGACAATCAACGCAAACGTGTCGGCGGCATAGTTAGCGGCATCGGGGCCATCCCATTCGGTCCCACGAGACCCTGCAATATTCACACAACATCGGGCACCAATTGCGTCAGCGAGAGCTAAACGCGCTTGACAAAACGTAATAGCTGCCTGACGGGTTGCATCATCAGTGGCCATAGGATTGCTCCAGGCACCGACTTCGGCAATTACCACATCGGCAGCCTCGGCTGCCTGTCGGAATTGCGCCACGGTGGCGGCACTGGCTTTTTCATCAATTGGACAATAGGCAGCCCGATACCCAACCTGCGCCAAATCTGCAATCCACGCGTCGGGAGCATCATATTTCCCAAACAACGGTCCACCTAAACGCATATCCCCTCCTGTGGGTCTTTTCCATTCATCAGCCTTGACGAATGTTTACTATAATAGAAGAAGCTGTTGTTCAATCAGATTGAGTCTGTTTCATGATACAGGTACTTCGCCAGTTATGGCAACGTTATGCGCACCATATCATCCTTAGCATAATCATTATCGTGGCTACTTTTTTGCGTTGGCCGATGGTCAATTTTGCCTTACCATATACCCCCCATCCCGATGAGCCCTATGTCATCAACATGATATTTGACATGCTACGCAATCATTCGTGGATCCCCAATAATTTTGACCGCCCCCATTTGTCTGTGTATGTCACCGTTGTCGGCGTCTGGATTGGACAATTGATTACCCCGATTAGTCCCGCGGTGATGGAGCAAGCCACTGACCGAATCACACTGGTCAGTTCGCCGTTTATCTATGGTCGGATTACCATGTTAATCATCGGCCTCACCGGTATCATGGCAGCATATTGGCACGCCCGTCAATATCAGCTCGGCTGGGCCGCCCTCGTCGCCGCCGCATGGCTGACGTTGTTGCCATTCCATCAAGAACAAAGTGGCGTCATCGCTCCAGATATCATGGTAGGGTTATTGACATTCTTCATTATGGCAAGTTGTTGGCAATATGCCCTCACCCCAACGCGTCGTCAATTATGGATTGTCGCTCTTGTCTGTGGGCTGGCAACCGGCACCAAATACAACCTTGTTGCGGCCTTGCTTATCCCCACACTCATGCAATGGTCACTGATTCGTCAACGTGCATGGCGCATCCTCATTAGTAATCTGGCGATTATCGTTGCCGGGACCCTGATCGGGTTCTGCATCACAACCCCGGGGATCTTTTGGTCAATCAACGAAATTCGAGCCAATCTTGACTCGCAAATCTCGCACTACGGTCGCCCAGATCCAAACTTTCAACCATGGGAGTGGAGCTACTATGTCTGGTTCTTTCAACATGAAGGATGGTTGCTCACCGGAAGTATCGCCACCCTGACTGGCATGGTGTTGGTACTCCGGCACAAACGCCCCATCGATATCGGGATGATGATTTTCTTGCTTGTCCAACTGTTTTTTTTCTTATCCCGTGAACGGCATTACATGCGCAATTTAATGCCGATTGTCGCATACAGTGCGTTTTATATTGCCCATAGTAGCCACTGGGCAGTCGCTGGCTTGCGGCGCTGGGTTCCATCACACGCACTACGCATCTTTTTCGTCTGTGGCTTGTTGTTTAGTCAATCCATTTTGGCGAGCGTCGTACACTATCAATTCATGCAACGCCCATACAACCTGCTGTTGCTTGATCAGATTACCGCTACCCAACCCCGCGGTGCAACCCATATTTGCACCTATGAGCCAATTACCGTCGCAAATACTCCTAGTTGTGACGCAATCATCGATAACACGGTCGATATCAAGATTTGGCAAACCGCTGGTATGCAACAACTCATCATCAATCGGAGCCATTTTGCGCATTTAGCCATCCCCACAACGCTCACCTTGCAAAAATCGATACCGAGTAGCTCAAATGGGGGTAATGGTGAAGCATTTGATATCTATACCCAAGACCCCATTCGCCACCTCATTGTCGCCGGAACTTCTGCAACCACGAGTGATGGCGTTACAATCAAGGGCATGCGGTTAGGTCATGGCAAATACCGTACGCGCATTTCGCCACTCAGCCCCAGCACACAATTTTCGTCGCAGGGAAGTGTGCTCAATATAAATCTCTATGTCAACGTAACAACACCAGTCAGTGAACCAAACTGGTGGGTCTTTGTCCATCTTTTTGATGCAAAAGGGAACAAAATCAGCGAACGCGCCAACCCACCACGTACCGATTATCCTATAGCCAATTGGAAGGCAGGGGAGTTAGTTGTTATCAACACCGATTTGCCAACACCCGCGCTCCCAGCCGGTGATTACACACTTGTGGTCGGTTTTTTCCGACCAAGCGATGGCGCGCGCATGATTATCAGTGGTAGCGACAATGGGACATGGCAACTCCCCATCACCATCACAAATCCTTAATACGCGACAATCCTCTCACCGCCACAGATGCGCGGCGAGAGGATTGCTTTGCCTAAGGAGCCCAAATATCCGTGCTGTCGACGGTTAATTCACACTGAGATGCGTCAATGTGGGCAACACGGTAATCCACATTTGCCCACGCACCATGCTTACTTCGGTCACACCATCGAGATAATAAAATCGCAACGGAGCTTCGGCACTTTCTTTACGCCACTCGACATCGAATACCAATCCATCTTGGCAGATAACTGCTGGACCTTTGCCAATCACTTCGACATCCATACGGCCTTTGGGGTCACCCATGATTCGTTGGCTCGGCACTTCCATGACAATTATGTTTTTGGCAGTAATTTGGGCTTTGGTATTGGCATCACGGGCAATTTTGCCATTTACGGTCCGACCATAAGTATTATTGCTTGGGTCATACACCCAAGTAGCCCCTGTAGCACGATTCAAAAAGTAGTAACTTATTCGTTGCCCTGACGGTCGCATAACTGGATCACCATCGTCATGATACACATACCCTACATCTGGGTCTGCCACCGGCAACGACGCACCATTCGCATCAGTCGTATTCGGTTGGAGCATACCCACTCCTTTTTGGGTAATTCGTGCCATCAGGCCGTTTGCACTTGTAAACAGATTATGTGGTGCCACATTGGTAGTGGTGCGATAAAAAGGCGCACCGTTTCCACGACGGAGCGCATCGATATCGATTATTTGGGTACTATTGGCCAACAACGCAAGACCCTGTGGTGAGCCACCAGCATGTACATGCACCGCTTTGAAGCCCATCGCCAATTGCCCAAAATAGAGCCGCGTACTGCGCACCGGACCAATTGCATTTGGGGTAAAGGCGTCACCATTAAAGAGCATCATAAAGCGGGTAATTCCGCCTTCCGCTAACGCTTCAAAAACGATTGCAGCGTTGTTAAAACCACTTTGTGGTACAGCATCAACATGATTGTCAATCATCACGGTAATGGGATGATTGTAGACACCGCCACGTGGAAGCGTGATACCAACAGCTGCTCCTGTTGCCAGCGCATGCAATGGTGCTACACATAAGCCAAGCACGCACAGTAATCCCCACCAAAATCTCACACGGGTACGCATATTGTAGTCCTTTCGTACAATTGTGGGTATTATAACGATTCCCTACGCAAGTGAAAAATACAATTGTCAGGACTTGAACTATTCCTATTAGACTTGCATTAGATTTATCGATTTTTCATTGACACTAGCAAATACAGTTTGGATAATACCCTGTGTAGTGTAGATACGATACCAAGTCCGGCTTATAACACTACAGAAAGAGTAGCTGAATATGAGTGATGATTTGACATTCATTCCCCCTGTAGATGCGCCAAAAACGCCAATCTCAGTACCAACTCACGAAGTGCTTCCGCATACATTACCATTGATAAGCCTCAATGCGACGGTCGTACTGCCGTTTACGGTAATTAGTATTCCTTTGAGCGACGAATTTGTCACGGCAGCCGAAGCCAGCAAACAATATGATCGCAAAGTCATCCTCGCCATCCGCACATCCCCGAATGACGATGACCAAACCGAATTGGTTTCGATTGGTACAATCGCTCGCATCGAACAAATCGGCCGGTTACCTGGGCCAAGTGGCAACAACGGGATCGTGGTGCGCGGCCTCAGCCGTGCCGAAATCCACGAGGTCGAGCTGTTTGGTGATGTAGCTATTGCACGCTATGTCGACATCGAAGAACCATTTGAGATTACTCCTGAATTTACCCAGCTCAAATTGGAAGTCCACGCCGCTATCGACGCCGTCCTCGAGTTGCGTTCCGAAATCCCACAAGAAATCCGCAATTTCGTGCGCAACATCGACGACCCCCGTCAACTGGCCGACAACACTGGCTATTCCCAAGACTACACCCTCGAAGAGCGCATCACCTTGCTGACCACCATAGACGTCAGTGAACGCTTGCGGTTTGTGCGTGATGCCTACCGCAAGCTCCTCAACTTGCTCGAGGTCCAACAACGGATTCGCCAAGAAGTCGAAGACGGCACTGCTAAGCAACAACGCGAGTTTTATTTGCGCCAACAATTACGCGCCATCCAAAAGGAGTTGGGCGAAGATAGCGAAGAACTCGATGATATCGACGCGTTGCGCACTCGTTTACGCGAAGCCAATCTCCCTGAAGCGGCACAGAAAGAGGCCGACCGTGAATTGCTCCGCTTGCAACGCATTGGCAATTCATCACCCGAACACCACGTTATCCGCACCTACCTCGAATGGGTAGCTGATTTGCCTTGGCACAAACTGAGTGGCAGCCCTATCGATGTCGCCCATACCCGCGCCGTCCTCGATGCCGATCACTACGGCCTCACCAAAGTCAAAGATCGCATCCTCGAATATTTAGCCGTACGGCGGCGCCGCGCCACCCAGCCAACCAACTCCCAAGCAGGTGAACGTAGCCGTGAGCCAATTTTGGCATTAATTGGCCCACCAGGAGTCGGCAAAACCAGCCTCGGCCAATCAATTGCCAAAGCACTTGGACGGAGCTTTGTGCGCATGAGCCTCGGTGGCGTACGCGACGAAGCCGAATTACGCGGCTTCCGGCGCACCTACATCGGCTCAGCACCCGGGCGCATCATCCAAGAATTACGCCGTGCTGGTGCTGCCGATCCCGTTATGCTCCTCGACGAAATCGACAAAC
>Ga0214917_10001287_pt1 | contig 32394 bp, 24 predicted proteins | sample LL_1208_BB_MetaG_FD_177983 | JGI IMG/M metagenome (GOLD analysis project Ga0214917, IMG submission 177983) | Freshwater microbial communities from Lake Lanier, Atlanta, Georgia, United States - LL_1208_BB | ecosystem: Environmental > Aquatic > Freshwater > Lake | place: USA: Georgia | collected... | reverse complement strand
AATTCGACAAGCAGTAACTATTACGATCCAACTGGAATTGCAGGGGCACAAAATTTAACTTTAGGATTTTTGCCTCCTACTTTTGCTATTAATACAAATAAACTAAGTTATGCAAATGGTGAGATCATAACTTATACTATTACTACAACAAATGTTCCAGATGGAAGTACTTTATATTTAACTTATTCAGGTTCAGCATTTAACACAGATTTTGTTGACGGACTATCCGAAACAGCAGTAGTTATAAACAGTAACAGTGCGACTGTGACAAGGACAATTAATTCTAATAGAGTTAATATTAATTCCACTGCATCATTAAAAACTGGAGGATACACTGGCACAATACAAGCTACATCGACAATAACAATTAATAATGTTATTTCTGGTACTTTAACAAATTTTCTAAATTCTTATCAAAGTGATTTTGGTTATTTAAATATACTTAGTGCTGCAGATTTAACCGCAGCAGGAAGCGCATATGCATTGCCGGCAGCTATCTCAACAACTCAAATTAGTGTAGCTAGTTATGGTGCCTCAGGCAATGGTACAGATCAAACAACAGCTATACAAGCTGCACTTAATGCCGGGGCAGGTAAAACAGTTTATTTTCCAGCAGGAACTTATCTTGTTAGTAGCACTCTAACTGTTCCTGCTAATACTAGATTACTTGGCGATAGTGTACTACAAAATACTGTTATAAAGGCTACAAGTGCCTTAACTGCTAGTAGTTCAATGTTTACTAGCACGGGCAATAATGTTTATTTTCAAAAAATTATTTTTGATGGCAATAATAATAGTGGAAGAACTATTGCGCTATTATCTTTTAATGGTAATAGATATTTGTATTTAATACAATGTATAATACAAAATACTTCTTTTATGGGAATGGCAGCAGGTAGCTGCAGAGATGTAAGAGTATGGGGATCCAAATTTGAAAGTTGCGGCATTTTTGGTTCGGCAGGAGATCTGCAACCAGTAAGCTCACCTGCATTTTGGACTGATACTATTGCGGGAATACCTTCACAAGACGTTTATATAGAAAAGTGCTTATTCTTAAATAACAGATGGTCTGCTGCATACTTTATGCCGACAGGTGGAATATTTAAGGATAATTTACTTGTAAATAATTTAGAATCTGGGGTTTTTTCCAATGAAAATGCCAATTCTCTATTAATAGAAAATAACTATATTTACAAGCAAACTAGAAGAAATATTTCGTCCTCAGGATTAGAATTAGGGGGAAATAATCATACTGTTAGAAATAATACTATTCATAATTGTGGCGCAGATGGTATTTCTCTATCAGATGTATCGGGATGCACTGTAGAATACAATACCTGTTATGATAACGGAGTTGAAACTACTTATGCTGCATATTTTTTAGCCGCAGGAATAACTTTAGCATCTTTATCCAACAGAGCAATTAATGCTACTCTTAATACAATAAGATACAATAGATGTTTTAATACTACAGGAAATACTAGCCAACCGATAGGTATATTTTTTTACAGAGCGCCAAATTCTAGAACAATAGATAACTGTACTATAACCAATAATAATAATTATAATAATACACTATCTCAAATAAGAGATCATCAGAATAATTCTGTAGGTGGCACCACAACAATATCTAACAATATAAGTAACTCCGCTAGTACAACCGAGGGGGCTACTTCGATATCAGGAACAGTGCAGAATATCTTTAATGCCTCAGTAAAGACTTTTAGTATATCAGCTAGTCCAACTACTGGTCAATTTGGTACAGTAATAAATTATACTATAACAACTAGTAATGTACCGAATGGTATTACTTTATATTTAAAGGAAACAGGAAGCGCTTCCGCAACAGATTTTCAATGGATTCAAAATTCTGTCACTATTAACAACAATACCGCCACTATTTCAAGAACAGTGGGCAATCTTACAACTGCGAAAACATCAATACTTACTTTATTAGAGGGTAGTTTTTCTGGACCCTCTAGGGCAACTACTTCTGTTAATTTATCTGCTGTAAGTCAAACCTACAATGTATATCCTAGTACAACAGTTGTTGGAGAATCTAAATCTATAGTATTTACCGTATCTACTACAGGAGTATCGAATGGCACAGTTCTCTATTATAAAATTACTGGTACTGTATCAGCTAATGATTTTACAGATAATTTAATAACGGGTTCTGTTACTATAGGAAGTAATGGCCGAGGACAGATAACAAAAACAATAACTACCGATTCGATTTCTGATAACAATGAAACTATTGTTATGGAAATTTATACTAATTCTTCTTTTTCTACTAGAGTAGCTACAACTGCTGGTAGTTATTCAATTTTCACTAAAGATCAAAATGCATTTTATCTTTTAAGTTCATCTACAGGCGTTGTAAATGAAAATAATCAAACCATAACATTTACACTTAATACTGCAAATATTCCTCCTGGCTCATTGATCCCTTATTCCATAACTGGAATTAGCTCCTCAGATCTAGTAGGATCTCCTAGTTTAACAGGCAATTTTGTAGTAAGTGATCCCACCTCTAGTAAATCCAATATAAATGATTTAGGAGGTTGGGTATTTTATCCGAATAGAGAAATTCAAACAAGTGCAGGTACAGATGTTGTTTCGGTTTATATACGAGGTAGTGAGGTAATTATATCTGATGGAATTTTTTGGAATCCTGCTTGCCCTACAGGATCTGTTCTTAAAAGAATTTCTGATGGTTATAAAGCTTTAGGTTATAGAACAGGAGTAACTTTAACTCCCGTAGTATTTACTCACACTTTTCCTGGAACAGAAGGTTCAACTAAAACTGAAGCTTTTATTTCTAACGAAATAGTAAATTCTGGTTTAGATTTTATAGCAATTACTCCTTACTTATGGCCCGCCAATGCATCAGTAAGTATTTTAAACAACAGTGTCTACTGGGATGCTACTAGATTATATAATTGGGCTTCCTCTACAGTAAGCAGATATAGTAGTTTAAATATACAAACAAAAATAATATTACAAGGATTTAGATATTTATCCCAAACTTATTCTGATGTCAATAACTATAACAACAATTTACTATCCATTTCCAATATTGATGAATTTGTAGTCTTTGGTCTAGAAGATGCGCCCGATTTTACTGGTTTATCTGATCCAGTTTCCTTATTTAATGATTTAACGGATTCAATATATACTTCTATTTCCTTTGTTACCAATCCTGATTTAATAACAGAGGGTACTGAAACCATGGTAATGACTATAACTGGTCAAGCTGTGGATAAAAATAATACGTTGTTGCCTTTAACACAAACTCCTTTGACATTGCAAGCATCAGTATCAATTTTAGATACTTCTAGTGCTCCTGTAGCAACCTATAATTTAACTAGATCAGTAGCTACTATTAATGAGGGGCAAAGTGTCACTATCACATTGGCCACAACCAATGTTGCTGCTGGAACATCAGTGCCTTGGACTGTTACTGGAATATCTGCAGGAGATTTAAGTTCTGGATCTTTAACTGGTAATTTTATTGTTGGAACTACTGATACTGCTTCATTTACTCTTTCAAATGATTCCTTGACAGAGGGCACTGAAACACTTACATTGACCTTGAATGGAAGAGCTGAATCTATTTCAGTAACTGTACTTGATACTTCCACTACACCTATACCAGTATATACTTTAACTAACAATGCTACTAATAATAGAGTAAATGAAGGCAGTAGTGTCATCTTTACTTTGGCAACAACTAATGTGTCCAATGGTACAAGTATACCCTGGACTGTTACTGGAATATCCGCAGGAGATTTAAGTTCTGGGTCTTTAACTGGTAATTTTATTGTTGGAACTACTGATACTGCTTCATTTACTCTTTCAAATGATGCAACATCTGAAGGAACAGAAAGACTAACATTAACATTAAATGGATTACCTGTTTCATCCTTTGTAGATGTAATCGACACTTCAACCTCGCCGTCATCTCCAACATTTACTTTAACGAATAACGTAAATTCGCCGATTAATGAGGGGACTACTGTAGTATTTACCTTGACTACAACTAATATATCTTCTGGTACGTCTGTACCATGGGAAATAAGAGGAATAGGAACATACCCAACAGATACCGATGACTTTTTTAATACTCCTGCCACTGGTAATTTTGTAATAAATGCTGCAGGTGTTGCAACAGCATCAGTAACTGTTAAACAAGATTTAAAAACTGAACAAACAGAAAGATTTAGATTTAGGTTAATTAATAATGTAGCAATATACAATGATATTGATATCACCGATTCTTCGTTTCCTGCATCTACTTACACCTTAACTGCGGATAAATCCTCAGTTAATGAAGGAGATGATTTAACTATTTTTCTAGTTCAATCTCCTTATGCTTCACAAGATGTAATTCAAAGTTATACTGTTTCGGGAATAACTTCAGCAGATTTAGATTTAAATTTTAGTTCTCCCTTATCTGGAACATTTAATCTACAAAGTTTTGGTAGTGATGGTAGAGATTCCAAAACTTTTAGAATAAAAGCAGATCAACTAACAGATGCAGGTGAATCTTTTACCCTTACTCTAACAGGTATAGGAAGATCTGAATCAATTACAGTTCCTATCAATGATACATCTACTACCCCCGGAGTAGTATATTCATTATCCACTGATGCTGCTGGTGATTCTGTAAACGAGGGAAGTAGTGTTACATTTTTCCTCGGTACAACGGGAGTTGGATCAGGTGTCACTTTAGGATATTCAGTGACAGGTATCAATGCTGCAGATTTAAGTTCAGGTTCATTAACAGGTAACTTTACAACTAACGCTAATGGTGGGGCATCTGTAACATTTGGTTTATCAAATGATTTAAAACTTGAGGGAAATGAAACCTTAACCTTAAGCTTAAATAATGGTGGCGCAACTAAATCAGTAACAGTTGTAGATACCTCTTTTCCTACCTATTCTCTTACTGGAAATCCTACTGTTTCAGAAGGATCATCCGTAACAGTTACTTTAACTACAACAGGTTTAAATGATGGTGATCTTGTACCATATGTAGTAACAGGAATAAATTCAGCTGATCTAAGTGCAGGATCACTATCAGGCAATTTTATTATTAATCCTACTGGATCCACTCCAGGAATTGCAACTATCTCCTTTACTTTAGCTAACGATTTAAGGACAGAAGGTCTAGAAAATTTAATTGTTTCTTTAGTTAATGGTTTAGCAACTCCACTTGTAATAACTGTAATTGACACATCTGTAACACCTCCAACAGTTCCTAGTTATTCCTTATCTGCATCGAGTTATTCTGTCAATGAAGGGGGATCTGTTGCTATTATTTTAGCAACTACTAACGTAGCAGCTGGAACTACTATACCATATACTATTACTGGTGTTTCTACAAGTGATATAAATGGTGCTTCTCTAACAGGTAATTTTACGGCTAATGCCTCAGGCGGGGCAAGTTTGGTTTTATCCATAACTGCTGATAGTTTAACTGAGGGTGCAGAAACTTTAAGATTAGCTATTAATGGGACATCAGAATATGTAGATATCGGAATAGTTGATACATCGTTAACACCGTCACCTGTTTTACCAAGTTATTCTTTAACTGCCAATTCTGCTACACTTAGAGAAGGCGAAAGTATAGTAATAATTCTTTCTACAACTAATTTAGGAGTAGGAGTAGCAGTTCCATACAATATCACAGGGGTATCTCAATCCGATATAAACAGACCCTTGTCTGGGGGTTCATTTCTTCTTAATTCTGCAGGTAAAGCATCAGTAACTTTAAATGCTATTTCAGATTTTACCACGGAAGGTATAGAAACTTTAAGATTGACAATTTTTGGAACATCGACATTTATTGATATTCCTATAGTAGATACTTCAACAGGATTCCCCACCTATTCTTTGACAGCAAATACTTTGTTTAATAATGAGGGAAATACATTAGTTATTATTCTAACCACTACTAGTTTACCGACAGGTACCAATGTTCCTTATACTATTTTTGGAGTCGGACCAGGAGATATAGGCGGGGCTTCTTTAACAGGTAATTTCACCACTAATGCAGCAGGAGCAGCTAGTTTAGTTTTATCAATTACTGCTGATGGATTACTAGAAGGTTCAGAATTCTTAAATGTATCGTTAGATGGTAGAACAGAATTTGTCACAGTATTTATTACTGATACTTCTAAACCTGCTGAAAGTTTTTCACTTATAACACCTGCCACAATAGTGACGGAAGGTTCTACTGTAAATATAACTTTGTCCACAACTGGTATTATTCAAAATACTATTATTCCTTATAGTATTTCAGGAACTACAGATAGCGTAGACTACTCAAATATATCCTCGGGTAATTTTGTTATAAATGAATATGGAAATTCTACTATTAGTGTTACTTTTAATAGAGATTTTGAGGTAGAAGGTACAGAAACCTTTATAGTCACTCTTACAAATAGACCTCAAACTAATATAACTATTTTTGTTAATGATTACTCTTTTCAAACTATAGTGCCGGCAAATTTTAAAGAAGTATTACCCGTAGTTGTTGAGCCAGGTCAAATTATTTTACCTCCTCCATCTAATACCACATCTATTGAAAATTTAGGAGATACTGATAATAGGCCATCCTCAATTGTGCAGCAACTAATACCAGAATTTACCAGAGGAGGCATCTAATGACTGTAAGAATAGTTAATCTCAATGGATCAGTAAGTGCTAATTCTAATGTTTTAGTACTAGTAGAACCATCCGAAGATTTAAAAATTGGTGATACAATAATACATGGATCCTTTATATCCCCTATTTACATTCAATCAATAAAATCCAGTACAAGATTAATAGCTAGTAATATTTTTCCGGTAACTATAGTTTCTGGAAATTTTGGTTTTGGAAGAGACGAAGAAAAATCAAAATTTAATAAATTTTTAGATGCTTACTATAAATTTTTAGAATCTAATGGTAATGCGCAAGAAGTTTTACAAAATATAAAATCGTATACGGATATTGATACAACTGTAGATTCTCTACTAAGTAATTTTTTTACTAATTATGCAAGTAATATTCCCCAAAATTTAATTACTGATAAAAGAACTTTTATAAAAAGAGTAAAAGATTTATATAAAACTAATGGAACAGCAAATGCTCATAAAATTTTATTTAGAGCATTATACAATGAGGAAATAGAAATATTTTATCCAGAAGATTTTGTTTTAAAGGCATCAGATGGCCAATGGATAAAAGATTATATTATGCATGTGGAAAAAGGAAATGGATACAATCCATTTTTTCTAGAAAATAGTAAAATTATTGGGCAAACTAGTGGAGCTACTGCTACAGTAAGTAGAGTTACACAAATAACTAGCAATACTAAAATTTTTTATGAACTTAATATAGATGAAAATTCAATTGATGGTCAATTTATTGCTGATGAAATAATAGTGAGTAATAAATTAGTAGATACTAGTAATGTTATAACTGTAAATGCCAAAATTATTCCAAGTTTAATAGGTATAGATATAATAAATCGAGGAATAGGTTATACTAGCAACAATAAAATAATAGTAAATAGTTTAAATGGTGAACTAGCAATTGTAAAAATAAAGGGATTGGATCGTTCTGGAAGATTAAATTATATTGAAATAATAGACAATGGTGTCTTTTATTATTCTAATACAATAGTCACCATTGATTCGCCCCTTAAACGTATAGAAGGGACGGTTTCCATAGTATCTAGTACCCCAAATAATATTGCTACCTTTACAAGTACTTCATTGGAACACGGATTATTAAATCTAAATACTTGTAATGTAGAATTAAATAGTGTTGTAAATGTAACAGCAAAAATATATACTGTAGTTAATTCTCAATCATTTAGATTTAGAACAAGCCAAGCTCCTGGCAATTATTTTGCAAATCTTATTTATAATAATACTGCAAATTTGTTGGCTAATATAGGTGCTATAAAAATTTCAGATGGTTATTGGAAAAACTCTAGAGGTAAATTATCTGAATTAATTTATTTAAGAGGATCAAAATCTGAGATAAATCAATATCCCCTTTATTACCAACCATATTCATACGTTGTACAAACTAATATACCAAAGGAAGAATGGCAAGATGTAATAAGAAAAACTGTTCATCCTGCTGGAACAGAAGTATTTGGTGAGGTTTTTATAACAACAGAAAGTAATGTTTCGGTAGACACAACATCGGTTAGTACAGAAATTTGGAATTATTTAGCAATTACTTGTGATAAAAGTACAGTGACAGTAGATACTGTTGTTTTCGGTACAAATTTTTATCTTACTGCAGATCATTCTTTTGTTATTTTTGATTACATATAAATAATAAGATTCGAGGAAATAATGCCAAAAATAGCCACTAGATCTTTTAGAATTTATAATGCGAAACAATTTATAAATTCATTAAATCCTATTAACAATAGAAAGCTTTATTTGTTTATAGCAAGGGCTAGACCATGGGACGATGATTTGTCTCCCCCTACCCCCACGGACTCTTCTGATCATTTTAGAACTTGGGAAGATATAATAGCATTAAAACGAATAAATTTTGCAGATGTTAAACATGTAATTCCTAGAGTAGAATGGACAGCAGGTATAATAGTGGATGAATACGATGATTTAGATTTTGATTTATTTAATAAAAATTATTTTGTAAAAAATTCAGAAAATAACGTTTATAAATGTATTTCTAATAATTATGGATCTATTTCAACTCAAGAACCTCGGGGTAAATCATTTAACTATTTTTTAACTGCCGATAGTTACAAGTGGAAGTATATGTATTCTATTGATGATAATGACAGATTACGATTTGAAACTAGAGACTATATGCCTGTTAATTTGAATACGGATGTTGCATATTATGCTAAAAATGGTTCATTGGAAAATGTAAAAATTTTAACTCTTGGTTCCAATTATACAAATGTGGCAAATCTAACTGTCAATGTTGTAGGAAACGGTTCCAATGCGAATATAGTACCTATTGTATCTTCAGCTAACAGTATAGTAGGTTATACTGTCAATAATCCCGGTGTTAACTATACTTATGCTAATCTTTTTGTAATGGGCGGAGGAGGCTCTGGAGCTAATGCAAGATTAGTTGTATCTCCTTACGGAGGACATGGAAAAGATTCCATTGAGGAGTTGGGAGGTTACCGGGTACTTATTAATAGTAGAATTGATTTTGCAGAGGGATCTGGAGATTTTCCTATTTCTAATGATTTTAGAACCATAGGTTTAATAGAAGCGCCGATTGATGCAAATACCTTATTAGAAGCAGAGCTTTTAACCTATGATGCAACAAATACATTAAATGTTGCCCCATTATCTGGAATATTTTTACCTGATGAGTTTATATTAGGAAGTGTTTCTAAAGCAAATGCTCAAATTATTTCAACTGGAACAGGTGCACGATTTGATGTAAAGTATATTCAAAATCGAGATATTAGTAACGGATTTATTAGTTTCAGAGTAGGCGATACAATTACAGGAAGTTCCTCAGCTGCAACTGCTTATGTTCATTCTATAAAAAATTCAGAAGTAGTAAAAAATACTGGTAAAATTTTGTTCTATGAAAATCGAGGTAAAATTTCCAGGGCTGCGGATCAATCAGAAAATATACATATAGTTATAGAGTTTTAGGAAAAAAATGGCTAAAGTTAATACCAATGTAAATCCTTACTATGATGATTTTCAAGAAAGTAAAAATTATCATAGAATTTTATTTAAGCCGGGACAAGCTGTCCAAGCTAGAGAACTCACACAATTACAAACTGTTATCTATAATCAAATAAAAAGATTTGCTAATCATATATTTAAAGATGGAACTGTCATTCAAAAATCAGATCCTTCTACTATACAACCCAATGAGGCAGTAACAAGTATTAAATTATCAGGAACACCAGATGTTACTGCTTATTTAGATAAATTTGTTACAGGAGTGACATCCAATGTAGTAGCAAAGGTTTTAAAGGTTTATGCTGCAGATAATCCTACTATCGGAGATCCTCCTACTATTGTAGCAGCTCTTAAACCAGGTTATGAAAATGATGGAGTTTTTAATAGCGGTGAGATACTTAATTTTTACAATAACTATTCTGATGCAGTATCAAAAATAACAACAACAGTAACTGCAACAACTGCCACAGATTTTGTTTATGCTATTACTGGTACTACTAGCGAATTAACTGCTGAAGTATCTGTAGCAAGTACGTCTGGAATAGAAATTGGAGATTATTTGGTTAATCCAAATTTACCCGATGGTTTGTATGTTATAGAAATTTTAAACAGTACTTCTTTTAGAACAAATAAAAGAGTTAATGCAACTTTAATAAGTTCTACTATCTTTATGTATCGTAAAAGTAGTGCCCCAGTTATAGCTGTCGGTATAAGTGAGGGAGTGTATTACAAAAATGGTTATTTTATAAAAGTAGATCCTCAAATTGTAGTTGTAGACAAATATAAACGATATCCGGATAAATCAGTAATACTCAAATACAATGAGGAAATAATAACTAGTGACGATGATAATTCATTATTAGATCCAGCATTGGGAAGTTCAAATTACTTTGCTAGGGGAGCGGATAGATTAAAAGTAAGTTTAGTAGGAGAATCTGTTGATTTAAAAACAGATGGGACACCTGATTATAATGATGAATATATTGAATTAGTTAGATATAAAAAGGGAGTTGCATCATACTTAAATGAAGAAACTCAATATAGTGAAATAGATAATCAAATACAAAAAAGATCTTTTGATACAACAGGAAATTTCTTTGTTAAAGATTTTAGACTTTTACCATATTCAGTAAATAACGAATCACTAATTACTGCATTTTCTGTAACTCCAGGGATAGCATTTGTTGGGGGCAGAGAAGTAAAAAGTATTTCCAATTATTTACTAGGTATTGATAAAGCAAGAGTAACTGCTACTATAGAAAACTCCAATTTTTCTCCTAAATATGGTCAGTATTTTATAGTGCAAAATCCGGAAGGATCAGTAATACCAGAGGATACTTTAGTTACTGAATATATTTTAGAAGCACATTCTGTTTCGAATCCTACTGATAGATCAACATTAGTTTACGATACCATGGTGCTTAAGCATCTCGAGTTTCATGGAACGGAAGGAAGTAATGTTGCGTATAAAGCTTACTTTCATTATGCTACTGCAAATGTGGCTGCATCTAAAGCTACCAATATAGCATGCTTTATTAGCGAACCTACTCTTAGCGGTTCCTCCTATGCTTCACCTAAATTTAAAGCCAATATAAATTACTTATATGGAACGTATCAATCACCTAATCCTTTGCAAGGTAATGTAATTTTATATGATTCTGCGGTTAATACGAGTTTAATTTATCCTTTAGCTAAAAAATATATTAAAAATGTACAAAATATTAATGTTCAATATGTTAGAAAATTTGCTAATCTAACAGCATCCGGAGGAGTTGTAACAGCCTCTGTAGCTAGTCCAGAAAGATTTGTTGGCGGTGCAGGAACAGTACTTACTACTTCCACCGCATTGCAAAATTATTATGCTGTTATAAAAACTTCATCTGGTTCATATGTAGCAGGAAAATATGTAAGATTAGATGGCGCAGGAATTTCTTTATCTATTAGTTCAACCGGTACCGGGCTATCTCTTAATTTAAATGATGCAGCATTTTCAGGTAAAGTGGATTTATATACTACAATAGACAATAATAGTGTTTCCCCAAGATTAAAAACTTTAGTATCTAATAGAGTCTACGTCGGTAATTTATATTATTCTGGACAAGTTTTACTATTACCCAATGCTGATATTAAATCTTTTAAAAACGTATTTCCAATAGGAGGAAATAGTTATTTGGGAATTTATAATGTATCCTCTACCTATGCTTCTAATGTTTTTGTAAGCAATGGATATATTATCTATCGAGCAAATATTACCTCAACTGGTGCAGCCTTAAGTAACACTTCAGCGTGGCAAAGAGTGGATCCTCTACCTTCATATCTTTTTAAATTTGACTCTGGATCTACTTCACAATATCATTCTTTTGGTAGTATAAAATACTTAGGAGCAAATGCAACTGCCCCCGGAAACGTATTACTAGTTTATGATCACTATTTACACAGCCCATCATCTGGTACAAGTTATTTAGGTCCATCAATAGCATCCTCATATTCAGAATATGGGGATATACCAACATTTATTTTTGACGGTATATCGTATAATCTAAGAGATAGTATCGATTTTAGACCTATTAGAGAAGAATCTTCTTTTTATAGTCAAAATTTAGTATTTAGAACTTCAATTGTTCCAAATCCCAATTTTACAGATGCAGATTCAGATTTAGAATATTACTTAGGTAGAAAAGATAGATTTTATGTGGTAAATAACGAAGCTTCAGATATAGATCCTGCAGAAATTTTTTATGTTGATAAGGGTGTATCTTCTGAAACACCTGTTGTAAATCCTGATCTTTCAGATGCCACCAAACAAAGTATTTGTATATTAAGTATTCCTCCATATACTAGAGATAGTAGTATAATAGATATAGAATATACACCTATATCAAGATATACTATGAAGGACATTGGAGATATAGATAAAAAACTTTCTAGATTAGAAAAAATAGTTAATAGACATGATATAGAGCTTACTGGATTAGCACAAAGAATTTATAAATCTGATGGTAGCATAACTTTAAATATATCTATTTTTACTGATGATTTTTCCACAACTATACGCTCAGACTTTAGAAATAGATATTTTAGTGCGGCAATAAATACTGTTGAAGGATACTGTTCGCCTAAATTCACTAAAAATATAATACCAATACAATTACAAAATACTGCAGATGTGAGTGTAAGCGGTAGTTTTGTTACTACTAAAAATACTGAAGAAACCATGATTTCTCAACTTGGAGTAAGCCATTTTAATACAGTGAACTTAGCAGAAGCGTCAGTTGATACAGGCAGAATAAAAGTTACTCCTGAAATAATTTATGATTATGGTTCCAGTCAAAGTGATAGTGGGGGAGAAGGCTCCAGCTAGGTTTAAAAAAGGAAAAAAATGGCAGCAATAACAACAGAAAACATTTTATCTAAATCATATATAGTTTATGCAGCACAATCTGTTCAAAGTTTACTTTATCCTACTGCTGTTAAGGTATTGGGAACAGTTGATACTACCTTAAGAAACATTTTAGGTAACAATCCTTATAATAAATTGAAATTTGGTGATTTTCAGTCTTCTACTAATACTTTTGCTACAAGCATTACTAATATTTTCAATGGTGCTAAACTTTTAATAGCAGGAGAAATAACAGTTTCATCTTTTGTGAATTTAACAATAACTAATTTAGGACTAGATAAAATTGTTACGACATACGCAGGATTTATAGAGGATTTAATAGATGTTATTAGTAGCGATTTGAGCGGTATTAAAAAGGTACCAGGTACGTTTAATAATACAGATGTCAATTCCGGAGGAACTACTTCTTTTTCAAATAGTGGCTCTAATAATAAAACTACAGATGACGTTGTTACGCAACCCCCAGGAAATACAGACTATACAGATTCATTTAGTAGACAAAATGAATTTGATGGATTATATATTGATTACAATAATTATCAAGGTGGAGGGGAATAGTAAATGATAAAAATTAAAACAATTAAAAAACATCAATTATGACAAATTACTTCACAATAGGTCCAAAAACAATTACAGTTAATGCTGCAGGTTTACCTGCAAATAAACGAGTATATTTGTATTTGAATGAATTTGATATGACGCCTCTTACAGCAGTACAAGGTGTTAATTCATTCTTTAATCAACAAATATTTACTGATTCTTTAGGGGCATTAAATGCAAATGTTTACATACCCAATAATTCATATTTTAGTATACCAGCAGGTCCATTAAAAGTTAGTATAGTTGACAATAATAACTGGCCTGAACAAGAATCTAGTTTTGTTGCGGAAAAAAATATAGAAGCTATAGCTGATACAACTACCACATTTTTAGATCAAACTACTGCATTACAAAGACCACTAGTAAGCTTAACAAATCAAAATAGTCCTCTATCACAAACATTTTTTGTGGATGCTGGTGTTTATCCTCAAGGAGTATACATTAAAGGTGTTGAAATTTATTTTAGAACAAAAAGTATAGATCAACCTGTAGTTATAGAATTGAGGCCTTGCGAATTCGGTATACCAAGATCAGATGCTTACATAGCAGGTACATCTGTGGTTTTGCAACCAAGTCAAATAAGTGTGCCTAGTAATTTAGATTCAGGTCTTGGAAATGCTACTAGAATAAATTTTGATAATTTAGTTTATTTAAAAGAAGGACAAACCTACGCAATTTGTATTTTATCCACTTCAAGTGATTATTCAGTTTTTTCGGGCAGATTAAACGAATTAATAGTAGGTTCTACTACAAATAGTAAAGTAAATAAAGAACCATTCGTGGGACAGTTATTTAAAACGAATCAATTGAGAACTGTTAAATGGAAATGGTTTGGTCTTAGAAAGAAAGTTAGAATTTCTTATTCCTGGACAGGAGACCCAAATCAATCATTGTGTTTCAAATTAATAAAAGCTAGGTTTGAAACAGGCACTAAAATATTTAATTTGCAAAATAGAGAAATACCCTCAGTAAATTATGATTCTATTTTAGTTCAATCTGCTACTGATAAATTTGGAGATTTAAGTGACATAAATTTTTCTCTGCAGACTAAAAATTTATCAGGAACTTTTTCTGGTTATTCTCCCATACAAATTCTTATAGATAATCCTACTTATGAAACTAAAAAGGCTAATATAACAGGTGATGTAGGTTTACAAGTAACGTTTACAAATAAAACTTATGATTCGTCTCCTGTTATAGATTTAGATAAAACATTTTTTAGTATTACTAAATTTGAAGTAGATAAATTATCTAATCAAGATACAATAAGATTAAATGAGCAATTTGATAGAACTGCCACAGCTAATGCAAGTTATATTGGAAGGCAAGTTATATTTTCAGATGGGGTTAGTGCTAATGGTATTAGAATAAGTTTAGATGTAAATAGAAAAATTTATACAGACATAGATATTTTTGCTAAAATACGATCCTTTTCTGATAAACAACAATTGCTATTTAGCGAATTGCCCTGGCAAAGAATACCCTTAAGTAATGCTACACCTAAAATTTATGTTGGATTATCCGATAGTAATTATACCAGTGAAATTTATGAAAATTTATCTATAAATTATACTAATCCTATTTCGAATACTGTGTTTAGTGATTTCAATACATATCAAATAAAAATAGTATTTTATTCAGACAACAATTCGGTTGTGCCAAAAATAAAAAATCTAATAGCAACTGCAACCTATGCATAAAGAATATTTGCCAGTTAAAGAAAATCAAAACTATGTACAAGACCCAGATAGTTTTGCGTTATTATTCAATAATCAAATTGAATTTAAAAATTTTGAATCCAGAAAAATTTTGGAACAAAGAGTGAATAGCATTGAAAAAGATATAGGTGAAATTAAAAAACTTTTAGAAATTTTAGTAAATGGAAAACAATAATGCGAAGCGCTAATTTAGATTTAGTTAGTATAGGAAATGCTGCAAATGATGGATCAGGTGATCCTCTTAGAACTGCTTTTGCAAAAGTTAACAATAATTTTTCAAACATTTATGCAAATGGAAAATTTCAAGCAAATGTGGTTGATTCAAAAATATCTCCTGGTTATTCCTGGCCCGATGCTCCCAGAAGCGGAATGTATCATTCTGGTATAGGAACAGTGGGAATTGCAGTAGATGGTCAGGATGGATTAGTTATAAGAAATACTGGTTCCATAACATTTAATGGAACCTCCTTAATTGGTGGCGGGCTAGGTTTAGCAAGAAGATTTGTAGCTGTAGGCAATAGTTCTACAATACCCACAGCTACATCTGCCACATTCAATATATTGACCAATGCAAATACTTTTGCCATAGGTACAGTATATACAAATGTTGCATCTAGAGTACGATTGTATGTATCTGATGCAGATAGATTAACAGATACAGCTAGAGCATCAGGAGTTCCCTACAGCAGCAATGCAGGAGTATTGTGTGATTTTTCTACTCCTGGAATACAAACTGAGAGGTTTTCTCCTGCATTAGTAGCATGGGATAGTTTGGGAACAAAGACTATTTATGCTAGTGTAACTAATAATTCGGGAAGCAATAAATCTGTACAATTACAAATAGCTATACTACCTTTAGAACTATAATGAAAAAATATAGAGATATTGTTCTGGATCAAGGAGCCACTTTTAATGAATATATTCTATACCAGGATAAAGCTAAAAATTCTATAGATATCACAGGTCTTACGCCCCGAGCTAAGATGCGTAGATCGTATTATTCCTCGAATTCTATCACCTTTACAACTACTATAGTTTCCAATATCTATGGTAATGTAAACATATCGTTAACACACAATGAAACTGCAAATATTAAATCTGGAAGATATGTTTATGATGTAGAATTATTCAATGCGAATGTGGTATACAGAATCCAAGAAGGTTCAGTAACAGTCCTACCAGAGGTAACACGATAATGGCTAAAGTAGCATCTAGGGAACAACTTAGAGATTATTGTTTTAGAAGATTGGGGCATCCGGTTATTGAAATAAATGTTGATGACGATCAGATTGAAGATCGTATAGATGATGCATTTCAATTTTATAGAGAATATCATTACGATGCTGTTGAATTAGTCTATTTAAAACATCAATTTACTGCCAATAATATTTCCAGTCAATATATAGAATTAAATGATAATATTGTAGGTGTTACTAGAATATTACCATTTTCTAATAGAAGCACAGGTATCAATATATTTGATATTAGATATCAAATTTTAATAAATGATCTATATAGTTTAATGTCGACAGACTTAATCTATTATTCAATGGTTAAGTCTCATATAGAACTAATAAATCAATTACTAGTAGGTATTAAACCTGTAAGATTTAATAGACATATGAATCGATTATATATGGATATGGATTGGGCTGCAGATGCGAAGGAAGGAGATTATATTATTGTCGAATGCTATCGTATTTTGGATCCAGATACGTATTTAGATGTTTATGATGATATGTTTCTTAAGAGATATTGTACTGCTTTAATTAAAAGACAATGGGGTACAAATTTAAAGAAGTTTTCAGGTGTTCTACTTCCTGGGGGAGTAACACTTAATGGTGATATAATATTTCAAGAAGCAGAACAAGAAATAAAAGCTATTGAAGATGAAATGCAATCTAGATTTGAATTACCAGTGGATTTTTTTACAGGATAATTATCATCTAGGCTCAGAGCTATGTTAACACCTTGTCTATAGAAAGTCAATAAAAATACAAATGGCAGTTAATCATTATTTTCAATCGGGCATTCCGATGGGTCGTAGATCGGAACAGAATCTCTATGAGGATTTGATAATAGAATGCTTGAAAATTTATGGTTTTGAGGCATTTTACGTCCCAAGAAAATTTAACAATATAGATAGAATTTTTGGAGAAGATACTATTAGTTCTTTCGAGCATGCTTATCCTCTGGAAATGTATCTACAAAATTCTAATGGTTTTCAGGGAGACGGCGAATTAATGTCGAGATTTGGTGTGGAAATTAAAGATACTGCTACTTTTATAGTTTCTAAGAAAAGATGGTTAGAAACTGTGGGTAGAACAGGAAATTCTATTTTAGATATTAGACCCGCAGAAGGAGATATAGTATTTTTTCCGTTAACTAAATCATTTTTTGAAATACGAAAAGTAGATACCGAAACACCATTTTTTCAAATAGGCAAATTATTTGTTTTCACATTACAAACAGAATTAATGCAATACAGTAGTGAAAATTTCAATACAGACATTGTAGAAATAGATGAAATAGCAGATTACGCAGATCAAGACATTACAGCATTTGAATTCCTTTTGGAGGGCGGCGACGCACTATTACTTGAAGAATATGAAAATATGTCACTAATCTTAGAATCCTATATATCTAAAGATGATTTATTTAATATTAAAAATGAAGATTTTGATACTGATATAACAGATATTTTAGATTTTACTGAAAGAAATCCATTTGGTGAGGTTTTTAGATAATGTTAGATGAGAAATTTTATTGGGGAACCGTAAGAAAATCTATAGTAGCATTTGGTAATATGTTTAATGGTATTACAATTGATAGAAAAGATTCAAGTAAAAATGTAGTTGAAACTATTCGAGTCCCATTAGCCTATGCATCCAAGCAAAAGTTTTTAGCTAAAATTGAGGAACAACCTGATCCCGACAGCAAAAATTTTCAAGTTATATTACCTAGAATGTCATTTGAAATGATTGGTATAGTTTATGATCCTACTAGAAAAATATCGCCTATACAGCAGAATAGATATATCAATGGTTCTATAAATAGTTTAAATTCTCAATATGCCCCCACACCATATAATATTAATGTTAATCTATACATCTACTCTAAGAATCAAGACGATGGTTTACAAGTGCTAGAACAAATTTTACCATACTTTAATCCTGATTATAATTTAACTCTCAAGGCAATTCCTGCATTGGATATAAAAAATGATCTGCCAATTTTATTGGAAGATATTACTTATGAAGATAATTACGAAGGAGATTTTGTCCTAAGAAGATCTATAATTTGGACATTGCAGTTTGTTATGAAACTTAATTTTTATGGACCCATCAATAAACAAGGATTGATTAAAAAAGTTATAGCATCAACATTTAATGACAAAAATCTAACACAACAAAATCAAAAATATACAGCTAGTGTAGATCCAATTACTTCGGTTCCCGGAGATGATATAGATTATTTGGAAACTTTTGAAGAATTCTAAAATGAAAAAGATAGAAGAACTAGATAAACTCTTTAATTTATCAGCTGAGGAAAAAATAAAAGAACCTTTACTGCCCACAGTTTTTACTAAAAAAGAAGACGATATAGAGGATGATTATCAACTTGCAAGAAGAACTCTACGTAATTTAATAGTTAAGGGGGATATAACTTTGGATGAGATGATAAATCTTGCTAGAAATTCTGAACATCCGAGGACATATGAAGTTGCTGGTCAGTTAATAAAGACTATGTCTGATGTTGCTAAAGATTTAATAGGATTACAAAAACAAGTTAAGGAATTAGATGATTCAGATGATATAAATTCAAGCCATATAGGTACGCAAAATAATATTGTTTTTGCCGGAACAACTTCTGATTTACTAAAACTTTTGAAAAAAGATGATAAAACAATTGACTCTGACTAAAAATTCTTACAATGGAAATCAAAATCTAAAACAGATAGGGTTTCCTATGCAGTATTCTGAAGATAATATAAAAGAAATTTTAAAATGTTCCAGAAATCCAATTTATTTTATAGAAAATTATTGTTTTATAGTTTCATTGGACAAAGGTTTGATACCATTTAAATTATATGAATGCCAAAAAGAAAAAGTTGATATTATTTTAAATAATCGTAAGGTAATTTTGATGGAGGGCAGGCAACAGGGTAAAACCATTACTGCTGCTGCTTGTATTTTGTGGTACACGCTTTTTCAAGAAAATAAAACAGTTGCTATACTAGCCAATAAATCATCTGCTGCAAGAGAAGTTTTATATAGATATCAATTGATGTATGAATATTTGCCTTTATGGATGCAACAAGGTTTAAAGACTTGGAATAAAGGCGATATAGAATTAGAAAATGGTTGTAGAATATTTACTGCTGCTACTTCAAGTTCTGGTATTCGAGGCAAATCTGTAAACTGGTTGTATATAGATGAGGCTGCTATTATTCCAAATAACATTGCTGATGAATTTTTTACTTCAGTTTATCCGACAATTTCTTCAGGAGAAACAACTAAGATTCTTTTGACATCAACACCCATGGGATATAATCATTTTTGGAAATTTTGGAATGAAGCAGAGCAAAATCTCAATGGATTCGTTTCTCATTTTATTCCTTATGATAAGATTCCAGGAAGAACAAAGGAATGGGCTGATGCTCAAAAAGCTATTCTTGGAGATCTTAAGTTTAACCAGGAAGTTTTATGTAAATTCTTAGGATCTTCAAATACTCTAATTAACCCCGACACCATTGCTAGATTATCTGCTAAACCCTTTATTTTTAGACGAGATGGTTTAGATGTTCTTGAAGAACCAATAAGAGTTATACGCAATGATAATGGAGAGTTAGAAGGTAAAAATCATACATATGTAATAGTGGCAGATACATCTAGAGGAATAGGTGGTGACTACTGTGCTTTTACTGTTACTAATATAACAGAATTTCCTTACAAAATAGTTGCTAAATATAGAAGTAATAGAATAAGTCCTTTAATGTATCCAAATATAATCTATAAGGTTGCTAAAGATTATAATAATGCATTTTGCTTGATAGAAATTAATGATAATGGACAACAAGTAGCAGACGCATTATATTCAGATTTAGAATACGAAAACGTTTTCTTTATTGGTCATAATAGTAAATCTGGTCAATTTATATCTGCGGGTTTTCAATCTGGCGCAACTCTTGGTGTCAGAACTACTAAAAATGTAAAGTCCTTAGGTTGTACTAATTTTAAAAGCTTGGTAGAAAATACTAAACTACTTATACATGATCCTGATATAATTCATGAAATTTCTACATTTATAGAACAACGTAATTCTTTTTCTGCAGATGTAGGGTATCATGATGATCTGGTGATGACTCTTGTTCTTCTAGGATGGGCCACAAATAATTCCTTTTTTAAAGAATTAACTAATATACATTTAAGAAAGGAACTTTATGAGGAACAGTTTAAGGCAATTGAGGAAGGGTTGACCCCATTTGGATTCATAGATATTGGTGAGTTAAAGGAAAAACCGCCAGAAGTAATAGGTGATGATTTATGGTTTGATTCAGATCCAGAAAAAGAAATGCAAAAACTCAAACAAAAATGGATAGAAAGTGTCTAAAATATGTATATTATAAATAAATAGTAATCATAGTTGAAGACAACTATCTATAAAATTTAAGGAGATAAAGATGGCATTTCAGCTTTCACCTGGAGTAGTAGTAACAGAAAGGGACCTTACATCAATTGTTCCTGCTGTCGCTACAACTGCTGGAGCTTTTGCTGGCGCTTTTCAATGGGGCCCCTTGGACGAAGTAATAACCATTGACTCTGAAAATAATTTAGTAAAAGTTTTTGGTCCCCCAGATAGCGAAACTTATAAATCCTTCTTCACTGCTGCTAATTTTTTAGGGTACGGCAATAATCTTCAGGTTGTAAGATCCGGAAACAAGGCAATTATGAGAACTTCTGTTGCTTTATCGGGCATCAGTACTGCTATAACTTTAGGTTCTATAAATATTCCTTATCCAGATGCTGGCCCTTTTGGAAATGCAAATGCTAATATTTCTGTTACTTTTGATACCCCAGCAAATACTTCGATCGGTGCAGGTACTTACAATACTACTACACAATCAGCTACAGGGTATGCACTAGTTGCAGGTAATACGATTACTTCCATAGTAGTAACTAATCCTGGTATTGGTTATTTTAATGCCCCTAGAATAACAATTTCGAATCTGGCAAATGCTAATACTGTTTTAACCGCTACATGTGTTTTGGAAAATACAAAACTTGTTTATAATCAAGATGATTATGAAAATAATCACATTGCTTCTCCTGTAGATTATTTTGGAGAATTTTGTGCAAAGTATCCAGGAAAAAAGGGTAACTCTGTTCGAGTTGTAATTTTTGATTCGTCCTCTAGTTCAGATTTTTCAACTTTTACTGCCAATACTGGATTTAGAGGTGTGCCAGGCACCTCTGCGTATGTATCAGAACGCGGGGGTCTAAATGATGAAATGCATATAGCAGTAATAGATAGAGATGGAACCATATCAGGTACAAGAAATTCTATTTTAGAAAAATATTCTTTTGTTTCAAAGGCAAGTGATGCCAGATTAGCCGATGGAAGTTCCAATTATTATAAGGAAGTAATTAATACTAGATCGGAATATATTCGTTGGTTATCTCATCCAACATATCCAGGTATAGATAATTGGGGCGCTGAGGCAAGAAATACCACATTTGGTAGATTATCTGTTGCACCTGGATCTTTTCCTAGTGGAACCTTAACTTTGAATCTTCAAAATGGTGCTCAAGGAATTCCAACAATTGGTAATTTAACAACATCATATAATATTTTTGCTAACGATGAGAAATATGATATAAGTTTAATTCCAATGGGTGACGCAAATACCAATACTATTATATCTGTAGTTAATAATATAGCAGATGTAAGAAGGGATTGTGTTGTATTTTTCTCCCCAAAAGAATCAGATGTTGTTGGAGTAAGTCTTCCTGTTAATAATGTAATAAATTTTAGAGATACTATTAATATTAATTCTTCTTATGCTGTAATGGATTCTGGATACAAACAACAATACGATAGATATAATGATGTTTATCGTTGGATTCCCCTAAACGGTGATACTGCAGGATTGGCAGCAAGAACAGATTTTATAGCTGATCCATGGTTTTCTCCTGCAGGTTTTAGTAGAGGCCAAATAAAGAATGTGGTTAGATTGGCATTCTCACCTAGTAAAACTGATAGAGATTCCTTATATAAAAAGGAAATTAATCCAGTGGTATCCTTTCCCGGTCAGGGCACAGTTCTTTTTGGTGATAAAACGTTGTTAACTAAACCAAGTGCATTTGACAGAATAAATGTTCGTAGATTGTTCATAGTATTGGAAAAAGCAATCGCAACTGCTGCAAAATTTCAATTATTTGAATTTAACGATGCATTTACAAGAGCACAATTTAGAAACCTTGTTGAACCATTTTTAAGAGACGTACAAGGCAGACGAGGCATTACCGATTTCAGAGTAATTTGCGATGAAACAAACAATACCTCCCAGGTCATAGATTCAAATGAATTTGTAGCAGATATATACATAAAGCCTGCAAGATCCATAAATTTTATTCAATTGAACTTTATTGCGACTAGATCTGGAATTAGTTTTGAAGAAGTAGGCGCTTAAGGGGAAAATAAATGGCCATTCGATTTAATGTAAATCAGTTCAAATCAGCTTTAACTAATGGTGGAGCTAGACCTAATCAGTTTTCTGTAACAATGACTTTCCCAGTAGGTTTTGTTCCTAACGCATCTTTGGCAGGGCAAAAGGTACCTTTTTTGGTTACTCAGGCAACTATGCCAGGCCAAAATATTGGAGTAGCTCCAGTATTTTACAGGGGAAGAGAAGTAAAATTTGCAGGTGATAGAACTTTTGCCCCAATACAATTATTAATTTTAAATGATTCTGAATTTTCCGTAAGAACAGCTTTAGAGCAATGGATGAACGGAATGGATAATTTAATTACCAAAATAGGTAAGATAAGACCATCTGAATATATGTGTAATATGCAAATTACCCAATTGGATCGTAATGGAAATGAATTAAAAGCATATAACTTACAGGATGTTTTCCCTTCCGATATAGGCGATGTTCAACTAGACTTTGGTTTGAATGATACTATATCAAGTTTTGGGGCAACGTTTCAGTATCAAACCTTCACTGTTAGTCCTAATCCTGCAGCACAAATAGTTAATGCCGCGGCTAATTTTGCTGGAACTCAGTAAAAAATTTTTAGGTGATTTAAATTATGGCAGTTAAATTGTTTGGCTATACTATCTCTAGAGATGATGAAAATAAAAGGTCATTAGTTCAGGATTTTGCTACTCCAGTTTCTGATGATGGTATTTCTACTGTTGAGGGGGGTGGATATTTTGGCACTTACGTCGAATTAGATGCTACTACTAAATCTGAAGCAGATTTAATAACTAGATATAGAGAAGCAGCAATGTATGTTGATGTTTCTTCTGCTATTGAGGAAATAGTTACTGAAGCCATTGCTTCTTTAGATAATGAAAAACCTGTTACGATAAACACCGATAACTTAGATTTAGATGATCAAATTAAGTTATCTATAAAAAAAGAATTTAATGAAGTAATACGTTTATTGGATTTTAATAATAAAGCTTATGATATTTTTAGGCGTTGGTACATTGATGGAAGATTGTATTTTCAAAAAGTAGTAGACCTACAAAATGCTAAAAAGGGTATTGTAGAATTGCGGCAAATAGATCCTAGAAAAATAAAGAAAGTAAGAAATGTTAAAAAACAAAAGGATACTAAGACCGGAATAGAAAATATTACTGAGATTGAAGAATTTTTTATATACAATGATAAAGGGCTTTCGTACAATGCAAATTTTTCTACTACTATAAATAATGGAAGTATTAAGATTGCACCGGATACAATTACATTCGTTCCTTCTGGTATTAGTGATTTAGAAAAAAATATAGTGCTAGGTTATTTACATAAGGCAATTAAACCTGTTAATCAGTTAAAAATGATGGAGGATGCCCTAGTAATTTATAGAATATCTCGTGCTCCAGAAAGAAGAATATTTTACATTGATGTTGGCAATTTACCTAAAATTAAAGCAGAACAATATTTAAAAGATATTATGGCTCGCTATAGAAATAAGATTGTTTATGATTCTCAGACGGGGGAAATCAGAGACGATCGTAAAATGATGTCTATGCTTGAAGATTTTTGGTTGCCTAGAAGAGAAGGCGGCCGAGGTACAGAAATTACTACTTTGCCCGGTGGCGAAAATTTGGGGCAAATTGACGATATTAACTATTTTCAGACAAAGTTGTACCAGGCATTGAATGTTCCTCTATCTAGATTACAACAACAATCTGGATTTAATTTTGGACGTGCTGCAGAAATAAGTAGAGATGAAATTAAATTTGCTAAATTTGTAGATAGATTGCGCAAAAAATTTAGCATTTTATTTGATGATTTATTAAAACAAAATTTAATACTTAAAGGTATTATTGCTCCTGCTGATTGGGAAGTTATTAGAGATAATATATCGTACAAATTTACGCAGGATCAATATTATGCCGAAATGAAGGATGCAGAAAACTTAAGAAACAGATTAGATGTTCTTACACAAATGTCTCCTTTTGTTGGGACATTTTTTAGCAAAAAATACGTATTAAAAAAGGTGTTGCGTTTAGATGATAATGAAATATCTGAAATGGAACAGGATATTCAAAGTGAACCTGTATCTCAGTCAGATACTTCAACTACTAATAATCAGTAAGGAAAATTTATGGATAACTCAGTTGTTATAAAATCTATGATAGATGATATATTATCAGATAAAAGTGTTGATGCTCTAGATAAATTCAATGAGTTAATGAAATTTAAATTAGCAGATGCTATAGATGATAAGAAAAATGAAATTGCTAAAACAATTTACAATAAAGAAATAGAAGAAGTATCCCCTCCTGGGTTTGAGGGAACAATTAAGGCAATGAAGAAACATAAAGAGATAGATAATCCTTATGCTTTAGCCTGGTATATGAAGAATAAGGGTTATAAGAGTCATAAAGAATCTGATGGTTCAAACAAGGAATAATAAATGGCAGTAACTAAAACTGTACTAAAGAAAACACCACAAACTGCTGTAGTTAAATTGGTTGGTTCGGGATCTTCTACTATTGATTTAAATACTGATCTTAAAACTACCAAGGAATCTTTTTTAGGATATGCTAATTCTAATGTAAATATAGCAGGTATTTTGTGGACATTTGGAGGCACAGATTCTTTAACTATTGCAAGAAATAGTAGTACAGTAATGGTATTGTATGGTAATGATAATTGGTCCCTAAATCAACAATTTGGATTTACTGATACTGCCAATAATAACGCAAATTTAGATTGTACTCTTAGTGGATCAGGCGGGACTGTATTTTTAACGTTATCTAAGACACAGGGTTATACCTTGCCAAATCAACAAACTCTTTCTAGCAAATACGATTAAAATGAAACTTATAACGGAAGTTACTCACAATATTCAGTATATCACCGAGGAATCTGATGGCAATAAGAATGTCTTTATAGAAGGCATCTTTATGCAATCGAATAAACCGAACAAAAATAGTAGAATTTATCCAAGATCAGTAATGGAAAAAGAGATTAATAGATATCAATCTCTTATTGAACAAAAACGTTCGTTAGGGGAACTCGGACATCCTCCAAATCCACAGATAAATTTGAATCAAGTGTCACATTTAATTACAAGTTTAAAATTTAATGAAGATAATGTGGTTGGTCGAGCCAAGATACTAGAAACACCGATGGGCAAAATTGCTAAAAATTTTATTGAGGAAGGCGTGATGCTTGGAGTATCTTCTAGAGGATTGGGATCGTTAAAGGAAAAAAACGGAATAATGGAAGTTCAAGACGATTTTCATTTAGCTACAGTAGATATAGTGTCAGATCCTTCCGCCCCAGATGCTTTTGTCCAAGGTATTATGGAGAATGTAGATTGGATTTGTGAAAACGGTATTTGGAAAGCCATTGAAATAGAAAATGCCAAAAAACATTTAAAAGAAGCCAAATCAAAAGATTTAGATTTTATTAAAATTAAAATCTTTGAGCAGTTCATGTCTAGTTTGTCTAGTAAACCATAATTATAAATAATTGAGTAAATTCCATTAGGAGACAATAATGTCAGTAGAAAGCAAAATTAAAGAGTTGCTAGCGCGTGTAGAAGCAAAAGCAGGTCTTGACGAAGCTGATCAAATGGGTGCAGGATCTGTTAGCAAAGATACTACTATCAAGCCTGCTAATCCGGGCGATGCTTCTAGTCCGAAACAGGGAAGTTCTGAGGATTCTTCTTTTGAAGAGAGGGATGAGACAGAAAATCAGGGAACCAAGGTTAGCAAGGGAATTAGCAAAAATAATCTCCAAGCTAAAGGTCCGGGTACTGCTCCTAATTTTACTACCACAGATGATCCAACCAAAGTAATTAATATGCAAAATTCTAGCGGCAATGCCCCTATGAGTGAGGAAGAGGATCTAGAAGGTGATATAGAAGAAATTAGTGAGCCAGATGCTATTGATCTGTCTCCCATTTTCGGTAAGGATCTTTCAGAAGAGTTTAAAGAAAAAGCTACAGAAATTTTTGAAGCAGCAGTTATTGCTCGTGTAAATCATGAGATGGAGAAAATAACTGCTTCATTAGAAGAAAAATTTATTCAGGACTTTGAAGAAGTACGAGAAGGTATGGTGGATAAGATTGATTCTTATATGAATTATGTTGTAGAGCAGTATATGCAAGACAACGCTTTAGCAATAGAAAATGGTTTACGTACTGAAATTGCTGAAGATTTTATTTTAGGATTGAAGAATCTTTTTAAAGAACATTATGTTGAAGTCCCAGAAGATAGATATGATGTTGTTGGTGAACTTCAAGATAAAGCTGAAGAATTAGAAGCTAAATTAGATGAAGCTATTAACACCAATATTGAGCTTAACTCTCAAGTTGCAGAATTAAAACGTGATGCTATTTTAGATGAAATGTCCAAGGATTTAGCTGATACAGAATCGGCCAAATTAAGAAAACTAGTTGAGGGTGTAAATTTTGATGATTCAGACATGTTTAAAGAGAAAGTGTCTGTTATTAAAGATAATTATTTTCCAAAGAATAAAATTACACCTAAAACTCAACCCCAGGCACAAACACTAATTGAGGACACTTCGGAAACAACTGACACTGCTGTAACTAGTAGCACAGTTGAAGCCTATGCTAAGGCATTGTCCAGATCAGTTAAGCGTGCTTAAATTTCAAAGGTTTCAAGGAGAACAAGATGTTTTTATCAGAACAATTACAACAAAAATGGGATGCTATTATCAAGCATCCCGATTTACCAGAAATTAAAGATGCCTATAAGCGAGCTGTTACTGCAGTATTGCTTGAAAATCAGGAAAAATCCTTACGTGAAGAGCGATCAGCACTTTTGGAAGCTCCTTCAAACAACATTCAAGCCACCAGCGGTATTCAAGCATATGATCCAATTTTAATAGGATTGGTCCGCCGTTCTATGCCAAATTTAATGGCATATGACATTTGTGGTGTTCAGCCTATGACTGGTCCCACTGGTTTGATCTTTGCAATGAGATCAATCTATGGTTCAGAGCGTGCCAATACTTCAACACGTGTAGAAGCTCTTTTCAATGAAGCTAACACTGCGTTTACTGGTGCAGGTACACATACAGGTTCAAACCCAGTTAGTGGTACTTATACAACTAGCGGTGGATTGACTACAGCTTCAGCAGAAAATCTTACTGGTACAGGTGCTACACAGGGTGGTGCATTTAGTGAGATGTCTTTCTCGATTGATAAGACAACAGTTACTGCTAAATCACGTGCATTGAAAGCAGAATACACTGTTGAATTAGCACAAGACTTGAAAGCAATTCATGGTCTTGATGCTGAGTCGGAGTTATCAAACATTCTTTCGCAAGAATTTATGTTTGAGATCAATCGTGAAATCGTTCGTTTGATCTACACCGTAGCTAAGCCAGGTTCACCAGCAACCGCAACTGCAGGTACATTTGATCTAGATATCGATTCTAATGGTCGTTGGTCAGTAGAGCGCTTCAAGGGTTTGTTATTCAATATTGAGCGCGATGCTAACGCAATTGCCCAAGATACACGTCGTGGTAAAGGTAACTTCATTGTTTGCTCTGCAGACGTTGCAAGTGCATTAGCTATGTCAGGTGTTCTTGATTATGCTCCAGCTTTATCAACAAATCTTAACGTAGATGACACAGGCAACACATTTGCGGGTGTTTTGAATGGACGCTATCGCGTATACATTGATCCATATTCAGCAAATCTTAATAATGCTAATCAGTTTTATGTTGTTGGATATAAAGGTTCAAGTCCATATGACGCAGGTTTATTCTATTGCCCATATGTTCCACTTCAAATGGTTCGTGCAGTTGATCCTAATAGCTTCCAGCCAAAGATTGGCTTCAAGACACGTTATGGTTTAATTGCTAACCCATATGTGACATCATCGGCAAATACAACTGATTTAGATGGTGCTACATTCACAGCAGATCGCAATCAGTACTACCGCCGTACCAAGGTTGTTAATTTGATGTAATCGCCGTAAGAGCGATCTTAAGGGGATCCTAGGATCCCCTTTTTTGTCTTTATAAATATAAGTGGAGGTACAAATGGCATATACAGGTAATATAAGTATTGTAAAAACTGCTTATGAAAGCTCTAGGCCCACTACCTATGACTTTCTAAGACCAAATGCTTTCAGATTTACTATTAGAGATTTACCAAATACTTCATATACTTGTCAATCTGCCAATCTTCCCTCTTTAGCTTTGGGGTTTGCCTTACAAACAACACCTTTTGTAGATATCCCAACTATAGGCGATAAATTGGTTTATGGCGATTTTACTGTTAGATTTTTGATTTCTGAAGATATGTCCAATTACTTAGAATTATACAAATGGTTAGTAGCATTGGGATTTCCAAATGATTATACTCAATTTGAATCTTTTGCTAAACTAAGACCATCAGCTTTTCCATTTATAAGAAATAAACAAAATAATACTGAAGTTTTGGCATACTCAGATGGAACTTTAACTATTTTAGACTCGACAAACAATCCTAAAATCAATATAATTTTTAAAGAGTTATTTCCCATTTCCTTAGAAGCTTTAGATTATGATGTAGCAACATCCCAAGTAAATTATTTAACAGCAATAGCAGCATTCAGATATAAACTATTTGAAATAGAATCTTTATAAATCTTTTGGAGTTAGTATGGCAATTAAATTGAATCCTACAAAAATTGTTCCGCAAAACATTACAACACAACCTTCTCCGGTTGTTGGCCCGCAACCTGGTCAGTTAGAAATAAAAATAGATGAACTAAGAAAACAAAAAATATTTGTTGGCACTCCTTGTTATGGGGGAATGTTGCATGAGGCTTATTTTCGTTCTGTTATTAGAACTCTGACTTTTTTCAATCAACACCAAATACCATTGGCTTTTGGTACAATTGCCAACGAATCTCTAGTAACTAGGGCTCGTAATGTACTTTTGGCATATTTTTTACAATCGGGATTTTCTCATCTATTGTTTATTGATGCAGACATTGAATTCCAAACTGAGGATGTTCTTAAATTAATTGCACATAATAAAGAAGTAGTAGTTGGCGCATATCCTAAAAAGGGTGTTAATTGGCAACGTATTCGTGAAGGTGTTCAGGGTAAAGATACTATGCCCGATCAACAAATCGCTGCTCTAGGAAGCGATTATGCTATTAATTTTAAGTTTGTAAATAGAGATGCAAAACAAATTGCTATTGAGAATGGATTAATTCGTTTACATGATGCCGGCACAGGATTTATGATGATTAAAAGATCTGCAATAGATAAAATGATTGCAGCATATCCTGAATTAAAATATAATAATGATTTAAATACCGGACCAGAATTACAAGATTTTTTCTATGCAATGTTTGATACAATGTTGGATCCAACTGATAAACGATATTTGTCTGAAGATTATACCTTCTGTCGTCGCTGGCAAGCCATTAACGGAGATATTTGGTTAGATCCCTCTATCTCTCTTAATCATTATGGCTCTTATAATTTTCAGGGCAACCCTGCACAAATTATTCAAATTAATAGTTAATGAAACTTTCTGATCTGCAGCTAATGTGGGCAGAGGATTGCAAGATTGATGAAACAAATCTAGGCAAAGAATCTGCTCGCGTTCCGCTACTTCATGCTAAATATATTAATCTTCTTTCCTCTACAAGACTTAATCTGAGAAAAACGGAATCAGATTACTTAAATTGTAGAAGAAAGAAATACCGATATTATCGGGGAGAGATGTCTCGTGCGGAATTAGAAGAAGAGGGATGGGAACAATGGCAAGGAGCCAAACCTCTTAAAAATGAAATAGATGAATTTCTGCAGGGAGATATAGATTTAATTTTATTAACAGATAAAGTAGAATACTATAAAACTATTTTGTATCAATTGGAACAAATTATTCGTTCCATAAATTCAAGAACATGGGATATAAAGTCCAGCATAGAATGGGCAAAATTCACGAATGGTTTAATGTGATTCAATAATGTCAATAATAGAAGTATCCAAAAAAAATGAAGTGCACTTGGTATTAAATACCAGTCCTTCTGTTATGCAGGAAATATCTGAGTATTTTACTTTTGATGCCCCTGGAGCCAAATTTCATCCTTTGTATAAATCCAGAATCTGGGACGGCAAAATTCGTCTAGTTTCTACATTCTCCAAAGAAATATATGTTGGTCTTTTAGAGTATTTAAAAAAATTTGCTGAAGAACGAGAATATGTAGTAGATGAAAGCAATTACAAAAAATCATATGATAACGTAAGCTATGAAGAAGTAAAAGCTTTTTGTCTTAGCTTGAAATTAGTTTCAAACGGTAAAAGTATAGAAATAAGGGATTATCAAATAGATGCAGTCTATCAAGCAATTGTCAATGGAAGACGCTTATTATTATCGCCAACTGGTTCGGGAAAATCTCTTATCATTTACTGCCTATTACGATGGCATGAAAAATATGGAAGACGACAACTCATACTTGTTCCTACAACAAGCCTTGTAGAACAGATGTACTCAGATTTCCAAGATTACTCGGAACTAAATGGTTGGAAAACATCAGAACATTGTCATAGAATTTATGGTGGTTATGAAAAGTCTAATTTATACAACGTTGTTATTAGTACTTGGCAGTCAATTTACAAACTTCCCAAAGCATTTTTCTCCGAATTTCACGTCATTTATGGTGACGAAGCCCATCTCTTTAAGGCAAAATCACTTACCAGCATACTTAACAAATGTATTTCTACACCGTTTAGAATCGGAACAACTGGTACTTTAGATGGTTCTAAAACGCATAAGTTAGTTCTTGAAGGATTGTTTGGACCAGTATACAAAGTTACTACTACTAAAAAATTAATAACAGAAAAGACTTTGGCTGATCTACAGATTTATAGTATTATTCTAGAATATCCAGACGAAATAAGAAAAACAGTTAAAGGATATGATTATCAACAGGAAATGGACTTTATAGTTTCCTATAATGAAAGAAATAAGTTTATTAGAAATCTAGCATTAGATCAAAAAGGCAATACCTTAGTTTTATTTCAATATGTCGAGAAACATGGTAAAATACTTCATGATATGATTTTATCCAAAGCACAGAATAGACAAGTATTTTTTGTTTATGGCGGCACAGATACAGAACAACGAGAACTAGTGAGACAATTGACAGAAAAAGAAAATAATGCTATAATAGTAGCATCGGTGGGGACATTCTCTACTGGAGTTAATATAAAAAATTTACATAATATTATTTTTGCTTCTCCAAGTAAATCCAAGAT
>Ga0214917_10001286_pt1 | contig 32435 bp, 35 predicted proteins | sample LL_1208_BB_MetaG_FD_177983 | JGI IMG/M metagenome (GOLD analysis project Ga0214917, IMG submission 177983) | Freshwater microbial communities from Lake Lanier, Atlanta, Georgia, United States - LL_1208_BB | ecosystem: Environmental > Aquatic > Freshwater > Lake | place: USA: Georgia | collected... | reverse complement strand
CCTGCTGCAAGCTGCTCGTTTTCCAACTGGATATAAGCCTTCTGAGCAACCTTAGGATCGGTCACTGTATCAATGTTACCGGTCTTCAGAATGTCGAGATATTCAGCCGGGCTAGTAAGCATCTGGTTAGCAAGCAACTGGTCTGCTACAGCCATCTTACCAGCAAATGTCTTAGAAACCGGGTTCCCCAAATGGACTCGTACTTGACGTACACCTTCCAGATCTTCACCCTTAAATTGGCTGACTGAGAACGCGTTGGCTTTTCCTGTGATTGTGACGATGTCTTCATATCGCTGGAATCTCCTTATGATATCAAGCAAAACATACGCACTCTCTTCGATAATCTGAATATAGCCGCGCTCTACTGCACTATTGTAAGTCTGAGCACTGGAACTCAAAAGCGCAATAGCTGTACCCGATGGAACAAACTGGCTAGGGCTACCACGGACAATTGAGTTTACGCCCGAGAGAGCCTCGATATCACGGATGTAGGCTTCACGTTGACGTACCATGTCTGGTGGAATGCCTGGCATTTGCATAACAGTCGGGAAACCTGAGTTAGGTGCATCTGGATCAGGATCTGCAAGAACCATCCTCAGTCCTCCGCTAAGCTCAGTCTCATCAATACCGCTGCGTTTAGAGGCCACAAAGTTAGGTACTGAGAAGTTCTCGATAATGGTCAGGAATGAGGAATCCAACTGGTTAAGAGCTTCCTGAATAGGCATTAGGTCAAACAAAGGAGTGTGGCCGTATGCTGTACCGTGACGAGTATCCGGACGGTATTGGAAGATAGGAAGTTCTTCATAAACGTTAACCCCGTCTTCCAGAACAATATCATCCTTCAGGAACCGGGTGAGGCGGCCTTGAGGAAGCGCCGGAGTCGGGCGATGGTACGCTGTATAAAGCCAGATGTTTTCTTCGTCGTACTCGTAGAATTGCGCAAAGTACGGGAAGTTGTGGATCTTCTCAACAGCCAGAATTTTTTCAGCCAAATCTGGGTAATCAGCGGCGAGGTCATTGCGGTTAGCCATCTCCCTAGTTACGACATATTGTTGGTCACGGAAATAAGGTTTCAATGGGTCGCACATAACGTCAAGTGGGCTGTATACCTTCAGTTCAGGTTCGCCTGCGTATACTGCGTTTCCGTCTCCGTCCACGCCAATAAGACGGCGGGAAGGTTGCCAACGGGCGGCCAAGTAACTGACGCCGAAGATAAGACCCATTTCCAACATGTGGTGGTATTCGCGTTCAAATCGGCGCTCATAGATAAGCTGGTCCAACACGGCTCGGGCTACATTTGCTGTATTACGGGCGCTAATATCGGTGTTGGTACAGATAACGTCAAAGTTGATGCGGTTCTGTGTAACCATCGCAATAACGTGTTTAATGACGTTACGGCTGTGGTTGACCTGGATTGTGCTGTATTCGTCCTGCTCACCTGCAAGACCTGTAGTATATGTAGTTGCAGTCATCTGGCCATAGTAACATTGATATGCACGCTGCCAAATGCTGTACATACCCATAGACATGCTGTGGTTATACCAGCGGTCCCAGCGGTTATTCAGCTCGCGGACCAGTTCATCAGCAGACTTGAGAAATGGGTACTTATTGTCATAAGAACCGGTATATCCTTCAGCCATATCAATCTCCTATAAGCAGAAACGTTATTGTTGCGTCTTTGTCTAACTTCAATACTACTTCTAGTTCGCCTCTTGAATTTGTAATCATCTTCTGTTCTTGTACGGTAGCGCCGCCAGTATTAATAATCGCTGCTCCACTTATAACAGGAAGTTCCTTGGCATTCAAGGTAAATTGTCGTCCTGAGACTACGTTGGTTTTAATAATGCGACTATTCAAGTTAGTATCAAAGCTAAGCCCACGGGTGATAACTTGCGCCAAATTGTCCGTCATAAGTTGTAGATGTTGCATCAAATTGGCGTCAATGCCTACAAACTTCTGTAATTGTTTCTGAAATCTAAGTTGAATCATAGCTTACGTCCTGGGTTAGCGAGGTTCTGCACCTTAAGACGCAATACGCCTTGCTCAGACTCAAGAGCTTTAATAGTTGACTTGAGTTCTTCGGATAAACGTCGTATCTCTTCTTCCTGTTGTTTGTGAGACTTTTCTCTAACCTCAAGGTAGCCATTAAGAACAATAGCAAGTATAGCTGCACCTGCAATCGTCAAATACCACAAACTCATAACCGACAGTACCAAGCAAATGCCGAGTACCTTCATCAGAAACTCTTTCATTTCTTCCTCCTGCCTACTGTCAATTTATTGAAGTTATGCTGTCCGGGACGACGACCCCATGGGCAGAATTTAACCGCATAAGTAAGGGCTGCAATCAAGTCCAAGTGACCAAACTGCTCAGTGCGCTCGAAATCTTTAACCTTTTCAGTCTCTTTCCAAAGACCTTGTTCAAGCTGAAGGATCAATTGTTTACAGCGAGGATTGATAACAATACGCTCATTTGCCATGGCGTTTCGCAATACGCCGACTTGGTCTTCAAGCTTACTTTTAGAAGGTCTACGGAAAGTCATCATATACTCATGCCTAAGCTCAAAACCGGCTTGCTCAAAGACGTCAATACAATAGTCTACAGGTTCACACCATACAAGGTTTTCTTCCATCTCGTCAAGAACTTCTTTAAACCGTCTAAGGCCCATTGCCTTTTCAGCATGTTCGTACTCTACCACAAGTTTGTTTTCCAAGTGGTCATACCAGCATCCTAGAATACCTGCTTGGTCGACAATACCATAATCTGCTACAATTAGACCCGCATATTTGAGTTCTTGCTCATAGACTTGTGGGTCACGATCAAGTGGTAGATAGTCATCAACATGAGTGTCGCGAGAAAATTCAGGGCACACACGACGGTCGTCATTTGCCACAAGTTCAGCCAGATATTCACGGCGCCACTGATTTGGCTTGTCTGCATACATCTTCTCCAATTCTTTTATTTTCTCGGGCGTCATGATCGGACTGTCGTAAATGGTAAATTTGACTAGAGTATTTTCTCTAATCATCTTGGATATGATAATATCTAGAGAGGGGTGCGAGGTGTCTTCAGGCGGTGTAGAAGCATAGACAATCTTAATTGGTACAGTTGTTTGTTGAGGGATAATGGCGCCAAACAGTGTGTCAGTGAAGCTACCCTTGTCCCAGAAACATATTTCGTCGAGAAGAAACAGGTCACATCTAGGACCGCGAAGTCCGTTAATCGAACCTGGATCGGCTCCGTTAATATGGTATACAGAACCGTTAGGGAATACCCAATGAGGTCTTGCGCCCCTGTATGCCCGTGGCTGCAAGTCTTCCGGGAGAAATGGGACGATTTTACCCATTAACTCACTGACAACTTCTTTAGCCAAAGTAAGGGTAGGAAATGTATGCTTGACAATTTGATTAGGAAACTTAATACAGTGCTCAATCCCCATTATAACCATTGCATACGATTTACCGACTTTACGGCTACTGTAAATCATAGCTTCAGGGTTAGCGTGTACAAGGTCATACAGCTCTTGCTGGCGCTCGTGCAATAAGTGGCGCATGGTGCCGCGACGAATCAGGGCATAGGACGCCCTGCGCTGCTTGTCTGTCATTTTCGCCAAGTCGAACATGGCTCAGTCCTTTAACGCCTCTAACAGTTCGTCATCTGACAGGCTGTCCATAGGGTCCGCAATCTTACGTCCCTTCTCGCGCTCAGCCAAAACAGATACGATCTTATTAACAGTTTCTAACGTGCGAACAGAGCGGTCGTCCAAGTCCGATTCAAGTTCTAGACCTGTAACCGCTTTATCTACTAGCTTAATAATCCTGTCGGATAGTTCTTGGAGCTTATCGCTGCTCATTGAGCCTTCCTCCTCCGGGGTTTATGTCTAATAGCTGTAATGACAGCCGAGACATCCACCGAGTTAGATTCAGCAATAGCTTCGATATTACGGGCTTCCAGTTCTAGTGCTACAATTTTACCGCGATAAAATCTGTACAGATACGCGGTCCCTTCATCGTCGGCAATAATGTCGTAATTTTCAGCGCTTACGTTAATAGTCTTGCCGTTTTTAAGCAAGATAACATAATCATTAACCTTTTTCTCTATCTTAGGGAGGGGTAGAGTTCTCATAGCACATGCTCCGGTTGTTGGCTGATGTAATGTTTTAGTTTATTATAAGACGGGTTATTTAGCAACTCAGGCTGCGTGTATTTCAGACGAGCTGTAAGAATCTCAAACGCACTTTTCATATCTGAATAGATTTCTTTGACAGTCAAATCAACCCGATACAGGACAAAGGCACTGGCATAAGAACTAGAATAGCGGTTTATCTTGGATTCGTTTATAGCGTTGATCTTAGCAGTCTTAATACGCTGAGAATATTCAGGGTAGGTAAAAACACATTTTAAAACAAGAAGTTGAGCTGTCTCGTTTTTTATTAACGAAATCAGCTCTTTGACGTACTCTTCACTAGTTGTGCGTTCAAGCATCGTGTTCATGCGGGGAGCATATCACGGTGACTGTTGTTCTGCAAGGGCCTTTTGCAATTCCATAGGATCTACTTGATACTGTCTAGCAAGCATCTGAACCATTGGCAATGTAAAGGCTTTTCTTTGCCCTTCAAGAACCCGTACAGCAAACGACAGACCAGGATTCTGGAACATACGCTCAACCGTCTGCGCCCTAGAAATTTTAGCAGCGGGGGTAGCTCCTACGGCTTTTTGCACTAGACCGATTTTACCTGGAACCCGGTCGGATCTAGACACATCGCCGGGACGAGCAAGCTCTTCAAATGCTGCTGCTTTGCCGCGTTGAACGTCTACCTGCCCTTGGAGAGCCGCTTCTTCCGGACTAATAACACGTTGCGTAGGTACTTCTTGCAATTGTGGAGTGGGCATAGCGGGACGTGTACGTTCTGGCAACAGACCGGCTGGCATGGTGGTAGCTTGTTGTTTAAGTTGCATAAATTGTTCAGGAGACATAGCCGGAACGCCTTCCACTTCACTGGGGAGACGTCCTACAGTTTGCATTACGTCAGCTGTTTTTGCATAATCTTCTATTTCAGGAGCTAAAATTTTCGCTGCCCGTTCAGCCGTCGGTTTAATTACTTTCGCCCCTTTTACTTTTATTTCAGCCAAAAGTCGAGACTCTAATAAATCATCTCTAAGTTTAGAAAATTCAGCATAATGTGCTTTAGCTTGGTTATACTGATCAATAGCTTCTTTAGGTATACCTAACTCACCGCTTTGAATAGCTGAATTAAATTCCTGTTTAATACCGTTCAACCTAGCCAAAGCCTCCTGCATATTAGGCGAAGATTGCCCACTTTGCTGCAGTTTTTTTAAGTTAGCCCTCAAATTTCTAATATCAGCCGATAGACTTTGATCTACTTTAACAAGGTATTTCAACTCTTTACCTGTAGTATGGGCACCGGTTGCCGTATCTGCCTGTAACAAACGAGAAGTGTCAGCCAAAACTTCTGCAGTTTCAGGAGCCGTTCCGCGTGTCAACTGGTCCATTTGATTAAATCTATTTGACATCACATTAATTTGAGATTTAGCAGGATCTACTTGATCAAGCATTTTATTATATGCAATTTCGTATTTAGCTGCGGCTTTTTGGTTTTGAATTTTTAGGCCACGGTCTATAGTTTGAGATAGTTTATTAGCTGCATCTTCTGTTCTAGATCTTTTAACAGCCGCAATACTCTGTTCAAGGAGTTCTTTTTGGGCTTTATCTTCCTCAGATAGTGCGGCTTGATAGTCGGCAGTTTTTTGCTTATTAGTCGTTTCGATATCCTGTTGCAATTGGTTAAACTTAGCTTCTTCGGCCGTCTGTTTAGTTTTCAACTGCTCCTGAAGTCCGCCGGGTTTTTTCAGCTTATACTCAGCCGTTTGGTACTGTTCAAATGCTTTAGGTGATTCAGCCATTTCAGCTGCTGCTGGACGAAGTGCTTCGGGTGCCGATTTAATAGCCCGTTCTTTCATTCTTGAAGGTATTTTGGTAAGATCTCCAACTGCTTTTGCGCCTTTTTGAATCAGCTGTCCACCAAGACTACCTGCGGCGCCTAGGAGAGCACCTTCTGTTTTATCCTGCCCTTGTGCTGCGGCAGTTGCTGCCCCGATTCCAGCTTCTCCAAGAGCCTCCACACCTGCTTTAGTTAAACCACGTGCAACTGGTGATGCTTCAGATACTAGACCCGCAGCCGCTCCACCAAGTTTAGCTGCACCAGCGCTACCCAAAAGGCTAGTCCCCAAAGTACCTGCAAACTCCCCTACACCATACTGAACTGGGTATTGTTTTTTTGCCTCTACATATGGACGAGCGCTTTCGAGTACTCTTTGCTTAAATTCTGGGCTTCCTGCGGGCGCGACTTTACCTTTAAACAGGTCGCCAACGGTCGTCGCTGCGGCCTCAATAGCCGGTGCGGCGCCGAGAAAAGCCCCGTATAAAGCCCCTCTACCTGCAGCAGTCATACCCTCCTTTACAGCCTTTTCAATATCTGTAGGCTCTTGTTTAAGCACTGTAGTAGGCTGGGTTTCTTCTTCATCAGGCATAGCTGCGACTTCTTCGCGCATTTTTTTAAGGTCTTCTAGCTGTTTTAGCAATTCTTCTTTAGTAGGCATTATAAACCCCTATTATTTTGCAGATTTAATTCGATCTTCCAATTCTTTCATTTTTCTATCTATATCATCCAATTTCTGCTGTTTAGTCCCTGACGAGGAAGTAGATGAAGCCGGTTTTTCAATCAATCTACCTCCAAAAACAACTGAATTGATATCCTCGTCCGTACCATTAGCTGAAACAAATCTACGGTCGCCTTTCAGTTGATTGCGATATTGATTCTGTTTTTCAGCGATTTTATCTCGATAAACAGAGGCAATAGTGCGAGCGACTTCAATAAACCCTTGTTTAGTTTCTTCAGATGGGGTTCCTGTTATAGCTGAAAGGGCCATGTCTTTATATTTTTTAAATAGTTGAGGGTTTTGAGAGTAACGCGCAAGGTCTCTATCTGTCAAAGCCCCTGTATCTCCACCGACAATTTTAGCCATTTGAGGAGCTACCGCTGCATATGCCTGCCAATTGTTTGAATTAGCGAGTCTTTCTATATTCTGAATTCCTGCCAACTTAGTCTCAAACGGCTGGATAGCCTTTGTGTATTCTGCTCTAGTTTTGTCGAGAGCAGAAGAAAAGTCTTTATTTTCAAGGCGTTTTTGAGTATTCTCTGATGCCTCTACCTTAGCCTGGGCTTGAGTTTGGGCGACCTCCTTACGAACTTCACCGCCTTTTTCAGCAGTAGCGTATTTAGCTGCCAGTTCAGGCGCGGAATTCCAAGCTTTGCTCAGGTCTCCGCGTGTAATATTATCCGGTAGTGTGATCTTGAGAAAGCCGTAAGCTTTATTAAATTTAGCCACATCTTCTGGACTAGCAGGTTCATTGGCACGAGCTTTAAGAGCGGAAGATTCTTTAAGAGCCTCCATTCTTGCTTGCGCCTCTGCTGCTGAGGCTTCTTGACGTTTCATTTCTCCGGGTAACAGTGCGCGTTTTCTCGCTCCTTCAGCCAAGTCTTCAAGACGCTTTTGAGCTTGCTGTTTAGCCGTAAGCTGAATATCAGGTCTCTCAGCCTCTGCCTGTGCAACCTTAGTCATCTGGCTATAATCGGGTTTATAAAAAGCGGTTTCAGCCATCTGCTGCAAAAATGCAGGTGTTTCAGCGCGCGATTCGGCCATAGAACGCCTAATACCAGCGGCCATGACATCTTGCTCAGTAGGGGCAGCTTGTTCAGCCTCTCGAGACAGACGTTGATATGCGTCTACGTCAGACTCAGGTTGAGCTTGTGCTTGCGCCTGTTCTTTTGCCGAAGGAGCTGCGGCAAGCTGTTGAAGGGTTTGTTCGGGGTCCTGCTGTTGAAAAATTGGAGTTTCGTCTGATTGAGGTGCTTGATCAAGAGACTGCTCTTGAGCTTCTTCTTCCGATCTAGGTCTAATTGATTTTTTCATACCAGCAAACGCCATAAATCACCTCTTATTTTTCTGTTTCTTCTTCATAAGACTTTTTCTTCTTGGTAGGGTATTGACTATCAAAATAAGATTGCATACCCATAGTACCGATTTTAGAAAGCGCACCAAGACCTTCACCCGCAGCTGCTGTCTGCTTACCCAATTCCTGACCTGCCATAGTATTTTGCAACTGCCCAAGATCTGATTGAATACCGAATTTGGTTTTAAATACATCACCGACAGCCGCTCGTCTCTCAGCTTCTGCTTGACGTTTTGCTTGCCAATTCATAGCAGCTTGTTGATTTCTAAGAGCCAAATTCATCTGCTCTCTTTGCAGCTGTTCACCACGGTTTTGCTGTTGTGCCTGATTCTGCAATTCAGCAACATATTGATTATATTGGTTCAAGTTACGTGCCATACGCTCATTGAATGCGTTCATAATACCTACGTTAGCCTGTTCAGTCTGCGTACCCTGTTGCCGCATCTGTCCAGCTAGATTACCATACTGACCGAGAGCCTGCAAGCGTCTTTGTCCGGCTTCCGCTTGTGCTTGCAGTGCTGCCTGACGGCCTTCTACGCCCGCTTGCTCAGCTGCGCCCATTCCAGCGAGAGTTTCAAGACCTGTGCCAGCCATACCGCGTTGAGCGGCTTCTCTAAGTGCGGCCTGTCGCGCTGCTGATGCTTGAGCAGCTCCGGCAGACAGTGCGGCTTCTTGTTGTGCCGCTGCAATAGGGTCATACCCTGCTTGAGCAAGACGCCCGTATTGTTGAAGAGCCTGTTTCTGAGCCTGCTTTTCACCGCCGACACTAGCTTCAGTAATTTGTTGTGGGGTTTTTTCTGGAGTGTATTTATAAACTTCCGGTACATACTTCTGTACCGTTGTCTTAAACTCTTCAAGCTCAAGAGGGTCTACGGACCCTGGTGGGAGATTACCCATCATTTCTTGCTGATATCGGTCAGCGAGATCTGTCAACCGCTGCAAGGTCTCTTGATTAATACGTTTTGCTTGGGCAGCTGCATTAAGACCGACAATAAGTTTACCAATCTCTGCTGCCCCGTATATGGCTGCTAGTGCTACTGGAAATGGCATTTATCACCTCTATAGATTGTTTTAAGCCTGTGAGGCCAACTGAACGTATTGTCTACGGATATCGTCATACTGTTTTTTAAGTTCGTTAATTTCTGCAAGATGTTTTTTCATAGCCGGGACATCTTTGTTAATTCTTGCTTTAGTGGCCTCTCTATCGAGGGCTTCCAATATTTTAAGTATAGGCTCAGCTTTATTCACGATTAGTTCATGCGATTGAACTTCTTTAGTATGACCTTTTTGTCTAAAAAGTCGAGGCGTTTTATTAAGATTTTCTAATCTATCTTTAGCGAACTGTAATTCATCTCTTATACGTTTTGTAAGTGTTGGCAGAACTCCGCCTGATTTTTCAGGGTCTGGCGAAAGAGGGTCTCCATATATAGAATTTTCAATCCCGACTCTTTCTTGATCAGCGACCTCCGCTTTTTTAGCTTCGGCCTTTCTCTCAACTCCGGCTAATTCATCTGCTTTAGCTTTTGCGGTTTCTGCAGTGCTTTGCTGCTTACCGATTTCAGAGGAATAGTAATCTTTAATAGCTTTTAATTTATTCTGTTTGTCTTGCTCAATAGCTTTGGTAAGTTTGTCGTAATTTTCTTGAGTAGCTTCCTTAAACCCTTCAATAGCGCCTGTTCTAGCACCTTCTGCAGTTTGAAGACCTGCTTCCGTACTTCCCGCTTCTTGACGAGCAAGAGCGATCTCGCCTTGTCTGAGTCCAGATTCGAGTGAGCCGTATTTCTTCATATCATAGAATTGCATCAGGTTTTTAACTGCAGCAATATTCGTAGTTCCTGGCGTAGTTGTAAGAATATTACGGTAATCCTGAGCTTGTTTTTCCAATTCGGATGCTTCTCTGCGCTCACCTAGCTTACCTTTTGTCAATCTATCTTGCTGTTGTTTAAGGGTTTCTCCGGCTTTTTCTGAAGCTTTTGTAGACGCTTCTTGAAGTGCGGCCTCTTCTTTTGCCCCAGCTGTTTGAAGCGCTGAGACATTAGCCGCAGCGTTTGAGGTCCAATCTCCAACTTGAGCGGCAGTAGGCCCTTGAACTACATTACCAGCCTTGTCTTTATATGTAATATTACCCTTATCGTCGACAGTAGCTGTAACATCCAAACTTCCGGTGGTTTTAAGATCTGTCGGAGTTCTGGCGACGGTAGCTTTAAAAGGTGTGGCGGCTTCACCCGCGCCTAAGGCATATCCCGTAGTTTTACCGGCTTCATCTTTAGTTTCGGTTACTCCTCCGAAAACACCGGGTAGCTTAGACGTTTCTGTCCTGACGCCTTCTCCAACTTTTTCTACAGCTCCGACTTGTCCGGCACCTACTCCGCCATAAAAACTAGACAATGTCGGTTTAGGCGGTTCTGGTTGAGCCACCTGACCAAACATAAGTGCAGATTTTCTAAGTTTTTGAGCCATAACCTACCTCGCGTACATACTATAGCAGAATTGTTGTTATTTGTTAACTCTTTCCGAACCTGTTTCTCTAAATACTATCGCTTGAGCAGGGATAGCACAAATCTGAAAAGGACGGCTATGCGTTACTTTTCTATAAAGAAAACGGCCTCTTGTAGCCTCTAGCGGGATATAACAACGGTACACAGTGCGATTGTCGGGACTTGTAGAGAAAGACTTGACTACACTAAAAGTACTTCTAGCTTCTGTTCTGAAACTAACTGCTAGGTCTAGGACGCTTTCTTCCGTATGCGTATGATACCCGCTAAACATCTTGAGTGTAGACGGGTTATTATTTGTAAATGGTTGAAATTCCAAGAACATGTTAACACCAACTACTAGACTATCGGTAACACTAGCGGCAGGGGGTGTAGTCTCAAAAGTTGCCACTACGTTATCCGCGTCAGTTCTTACCACCGATACAGGATAGAGCGTGGTTCCGGACTTATAGTATACTTGCTTTGAACCAAATCTATATAGCTTATTACCAAGTCCAATCTGAGTTACAGTACGGACTAAATCAGCTGTAAAGAACGTAGCTCCAGTAAAATCAAACTGGTCATCAATCTGGTCTACTTCAGCCCTAGGATCACCATTAGTATAGCGATCTTGGCGTAGGTAGTTGCCGCTAGTATCCGATGTAAGCGTTGTCAGGCGACCATCTTGATCGGCCACCGCACCCTTAAACGTATTACTCCACTTAACCCAGCGCATAGTAGCGATGTTGAGTACGTAAGTTACGTAAGATGAAGCTCCGGTAGGGATATGCAAACCGTACAAACCTTTAGCACTGTTTGCAAAACTGCGGACATCGTCAAGTTTTCCAGCTGAGCGACACTGGCTGATGGCTTTTTTCAGTTCAGTCTCGATAGACCGGCTTACTTTGTCGATGTTGTTACCGCTGATGGCATGAACACCATTCTGCGCCAAAAATAATACGGAATCTCCAAGAACCTGAACACTACCAGCCGATACGCAGAATGTTGTATTATCGAACACGTTTATGCCGTCGATAGTAGGAACCAGTGTACCGAATCCCACAAACACACGCGCTACACCGTCTTCTTTAAGAAGATATACAGAGTCTTTAGTAGACGCCGCCGCGACGATAGCTTTATTAGGGTCACCGACTTTAGGTGGTACAAATGGACCGGCGACGTTAGGTGTTTTTGTACCGCTGTATGGGATAAGCTCGGGATTGTTTTCTTTACTGATTACAAACGAACTGATTGATTTTTCAGATACAGCAAATTCAGTATAATCTGTTGCGCTAGCGGTAATTGGGGGTTCATAAGCGTCTACAGGTGTAGCTGGAACAGGGGTTGTAGCGTTCCATCGCTTGAACTCAATCTTTTCATAACGATAGTCAAGGATTTCAGCATTAATTACGCCAGGTTCTACGATATCCCCACCTTTAAGAGAAATCAGTGTTTCGCCGTTATTAAGCGCGTTTTGAATGTTGTCTGCAATAGCTTGCGCCAATTCATCGAACAGTTTACCTTGTGGTTTTGTAAGTAGACCGGTATATTGTGGATTTACTAACAGTCTGTTACCCGCAGATAATCTAGTGAATCCGTTGACAGGAGTAGAAGCTATATTATTTGCCCCAAGATTTTTAACAAAAGTGAAGGTAGACCCACTAGCGGTAACTAATGTGTAAGTACCGTCAATATTTGCTGTAGGGCTTGAAATCATTACAACGTTACCAGGAGAAAACCCATGTGCAGCCGAGGTATTTACTGTTACAGTCGTTCCAACCGCTGTATATTGATATGATGTCAGAGATACGTTTGAATTTGAGTATTTAAAGACAACATTTGAAGTATCTGGAGCGGGTCTGGCAACTGGAAATGGAAGACCATTTTTACATGGTAATAAGCTAAAATATGTTGCACCATCTGCGCGATACAGGTCTAGATTTGATGTAGTAGTGTCTACGCCAGCGTCTGTTTTAATAGCCGTTTCAAGATTTTCCACATTAAGGCAATACATGTAAAGCGTCGTAGTCTGATCTACCGGCATTCCTTCACCGATAGAAACCGAACCTTCAAAATCAATAAATCCTGATGACGATGACACTCTTTTATAACTACTGTATGAAAATAATGTCTGGATATCTCCGCTTGCGTTTACGATTGCCGCAACTCCAGGCTGATTAAACTTATTAATATCGAAGCCGATTGTATCAGGCGTAACACGAACAACCGCGTTATTACCATTTTTAGTTACGAATTGTACCTTTGTAATTTTTCCGTATGTTTCTACTTTTCCTGTAGTCGTACCCGGATATATCCTTACTTCTCGGTCTACTGCCGCTGAAAAAGACCTCAATCCTTGGAAAGTTAAATCGTTTTCAGTTGCTATATAATCGTTAAAGAGCGCTGCCGCATTTGCAGGAATGTTAACTTCGCCTGCCCCAACGGCGCCTGAAGTCTTAAACGTAATTGTGTGTTCTTTTGATGTTACTCCGGTTGATCCTGAAATACGGATAGATAGAGTGTCATTATTTACAGGCATCGCCTTAATTCCAAGGGATGTCAGCGTAGGAAGCGCTAGGTTTGAGTAAATATAATAGTTTCTAAACTGTGTGACGTTTTTAGCCGGAATAGGTATATGGTTCGTTACTGCTACTCCGCCTTGAGTTGGATCGTTATACAGAGGTTCTAGTGAAGCAATAACGTCATCGTTTGCGGTCAAATAGATAACATCGGATGACAAGTCGGCTTGAGTTATCTGCCGCTCCTCAACTGCTAGAAAATACTGGGTAATTGCTGCAGTACCGATTTCAAACTGGGGGGTTCGGTAAATCTTCATATATACCGCATGACCAGCTGGAATATTACTTATCTTGATTCCAGTCAGCTTGACTAGCATATTTGAAGTGCGCGTAGATGTTGCATTATTAGTCAGGTTAAAGTTCTTAACTTCATAGATTCTAGAGGTGGGGCTAGCGAGACGGCGTTCGCCTTTATTACCTTCTTTAGCCTCAACTTCAAAAACAATTTTTACATTGACTTGGAATCCAGGTACTAGCCAGTGTCTGTTTTCTTCTTTTAAGTCTGTCGATCCTACAGGAGTAGCGATCCACTCTGGAGTTACGGCAGCTGTTCTAATAACCGGAAATTCTACTTTCGATGCGCTGCCGGCACCTGCGGTAGAATACGGTCTGAAATAGACACCATAATCAGTCAAAAACAACAAACGCTCGTCATGGGCGAATGCCGTGGGTTTTACATTTACCTGACTAACCCTAACTGAAGAGATACCGTTTATATCGCGCAATGCGGATTCAGAGGACCCGCTGACAATCTCGTCTCCAGCTTGACTAATAGTTTTAAACTGAAAAACGTTAGACACCTTGTATGTAGGGACAAAGACTTTTTCGATTTCGTTTCTATAGGCATACAAGTCGGAGGGGGTTCCTGATACGCTTGTACTTTTAGGCGCCGATGGATGACCGTGACGCGACTCGAGAAAATCCTCGCGGTTACTAATAACGTCAACACAGTCAGCGAGAGACCGGGGGTCGCTGTTGATGTTTGATGTTTCGGTTTGAAGGCCGTCTACTTTGGGGAGGTAGACCGTATTAAGTGGCATGTGGCGGTCTCCTTAAAGATCTGTTATTTCTGAAATTTCAAAGAAAAAAGAAGAGTTAGAAGAATAAGGTTGAGTCAGTAGATTACCATTTAACGCATATGGGTTGTTTATAGACAAACCACCCACATAGGAGGTGTTAGCGTATAGACTACCTCCCGCATATGTACGATTGCCTGCAAGTAAGTACGGCTCAATTGAAGGTGGTGGAGGTGATCCAGGTTCTACTACATAGATACCACCACTTAGACCTTGTATTGTTATCTGACTAAAAAAGTTTCTAGTATGGGTAAAATAGAGAGTATCTCCAGCATACAGCTCCACTATACCCTCAACAATAGCCGGGGTTAATGCGTATCTTTTTGTAAAGGTAGTTGCGTTAGCATCGTTTGGATCGAATACAACATACCCGGAAGCGTCCTGTGTAAAGATATTACTATTTACAACTGTAGTAATGTTATTAGAAATCCTATTAACAGTTAATGTATCTGTACTACCGATAAGGGGTTTACTCATTGAAAAAGCATCGACAGATGTACCGCTTGTTACAAATCCTGAATAAGAAAGTACTGTTTTTATTCTATAGAATCTTGTAAAAGGTATTTTTACTTCTAATCTTGAAGACGATCTTTGAAATACAGCAAAAGGATCTATTGAATAGATAGTAGGAACAGATGCGGTTGGGTCAATGTCAATGTTTTCATCGGTTACGGATGTATTTACAGGAGACCCATAAATACTAGGCTTTTTAATTGTAGCTGTAACCTTCTTAACGTCAACCATATCACCAGTTCCTTCTGAAACGTCGTTTCAAATCCCTGATAATACTACGCCTATTTACAATCTTTTTACTCTCACCACGGATGCGGTTTCCGAGCGCACTGGTTACTGAATCATACAGAGCTTTAACGCGGGTGTCATTTACGCGCAAGCCTTCAGTATCGCCGATCATATCCAGAATACGACCTACCGCGATTTGAACCAACAGGTTATCCATCTCATAGGGAATAGTGCTGAATTGTGACTGAGCTGCAGGTACAAGTATCATATCAGGCTTGTATACGTCTGCGATAATATTTACTGGAAAGCCGCCTTCCTGAAAGTTTTCGATATCAAGAATATTTGCGGCTACCAACTGATCGGTAGAAAAATATGTGTATCCGCCGTCACTATCTCGCTCTAACTGCAGGTCAGCGGCCAAGAGAGAGCCGGAAGATTTTCTATATAAATCAAATAGTTTAAAGCTACCGTTACCGCAATAATCGTCAAGTTCTGGGTAATCTACGTTAAAATCACTTGATTCTACAATAAACCGGACTTTCTGCGTAGTCGTATTGTAGTCCATATCAGTCACTGGAGCATACTCTGTAGTACGGTTAACCAGCGTATTTGGCTCAATAACGTAATGAAATACCAGTTTACCTATATTAAGTAGGTTAATGTTCGGTCCAATAAGCTTAATAGCGTCACTGATGAAATAGAATCCGATTGGAATAGCACCGTAGCTAATACCTTTAAGGAATCGGTCTTCGTCTTGCAGCGAGATATAAGGGATATTGTAAAGGTTATCGGAGCCGTCGTAATACTTAACCTCTCTCAAGATACGACCATATGCCCGGCGAGGCAGGGGGATAACCTGACCGGGGAACGCAGCAGTACCGTCAGAGGCGGCAAGGTTTACAAGTTTTTTAACTACGCCAAATTCTTCACTGATTTTAAGCAAGTCTGGGTATATACTTTCGTCCAAAACTTGATTAAGTACTTTCAAAATAATGGCGTCAGTTATTCTTTCGTCATCAGCCGGAATAGACGCACGGTCTTTTACATCAGCTATGAGGTCAGCAACTAATTTCATTTACAATCCCTCCCAGGGAGGTATTAGCGACGAATTGCTTTAGGTTTTCTAGCCAACCTGTCCATCAATTCTTTTTTAGCTTGGCTCATTTCGTCCATAGGTTCAGAACGTTTTTCGTGATGCTCGTCACGAGGAGCAGCCATAGGCATACCGCTTCCTTCGCCTTTAGCTTCCATTTTAGGCTTAGCTCTACCATGCTCAGCTTCTTCAACGCCGGGGTATTCAGGCATTTCAGTGTCTGGGCCTTTTTCAGCACGTTCAGCGCCGGCTTCTTCGGCTTCTTCGCTATGGCCTTCAGGCAAATCAGCTTCTACTTCGTACTTCTCGACATATTCTTTAGTAGTGTCGATCGGCTGCTCGCCTTCGCTCTCGTCAGTCTTCATCTTATCTTCTTCAAGAGTACGTTTAGCGTGTCCAGCTACGATCGTATCCAGACCTTCAAGAAGCTTGCTGATAGCATCAGAACGATGTTTCATTGTATCTCTCCCCTTTGTTTTCCAGTCTCGTCACCCGACGATCCAAGTCATTGAACTTACTGTCAACGATTTCTTCTCTTGCTTCCAGTCTTTCTGCTACTTTAGCTACATCTACACGGAGGGCGCCGAGATCTTTTGCAACACTTTTGAAGTTTTCGTCAATGTTCTTCAAATGCTCACCAAAGAATTTAACCATCGCCCCAAAAAACCGTTGAGCCCCAAACGCCATCAAAGCTAGAATCAAAGCTAGCATTGCAAATTCCGGTCGATCCGCGAACAATTTAACAACATTAAAGAAGTCCATGGCTCACCCGAATTTCTTGGCAATAATGTCAACGCCATTTTTAATCGCCTGAACCGGGTTCATATACCAACCCGATCTAATGACATAAAGGATCAAGTCTGCCAAAAGAAGCATTACATAATCCCTATATTCGTCCTGATTCAACGTACTTCCGTTAGTTTGAATGGTCGCAAACGAGTCCTTGACCTTCAATGCTACACGCATGTCTCGCTTTTTTTGTTTAAAGTTAATAATATCGCCCATTGGCAATCTCCATACCGTCATATTATACAAAAAATCAACAAAATAATCAAGATCACAGACTTACTTGCTGTTTCCAGTATATTTTCGAGTTTGTGGCGTTATGACCCGCCGCATTAGTCGAGGTATACTGAATCTGGCCCGCAGCTGTAATCGACAGAACTACTCCGGAATCGTCACCGACTCCTGTAACAGTTATCTGGTAATCACTAGCACGTTTAACTACAAGTACTTCTAACGTCTCGTATTTATTGGAGGTTGCGTCTCTGTATATGCCTACTAGATGTTTTGAAGACAGAACAGTAGGTACTACAAAACCCGTAACATCAGCGGGGATGGTCTGATTATTAGCAAATGCGAAATTACCGCTTGGTGGTATAGGTAGTACGTTAGTCCAACTACCGTTTTCATATATTTCGAGCTTTTGTGTGTCGGTATTGTAACCCATTTCACCGTTTTCAGGCGAAAGAGAACGCCCCGACTGCGGACGTTGAGGGATAAGAATACCCGCTTTAGCGAGAAACTTAACAACCTTTCCCTTGAATATAGCTACGTTGCCCACTTTAAGTTCCTTTCGGAAGTTCTACGACCAATCAGCCGTAGAAGTTAATTGTAAGTTCTCCTGAAGTAGCATTAGCAGAAACTGCCTTAACTGACAAGCGTGCACCGCTAGCAATTTGAAGAGGGATTCTACCGTTTCCGCCAGGGAAAACATAAGCTTTATCTGCTTCAGCTCCGGCACCGCCAATAGCAAGGACAAGAGTTTCGCCGGAACTGTCGAAAATTTCTACTTCTTTTACCGCTGCAGGCATGGACGCTACGAGCTGTACGTAAGCCGCGGTAGTTACGGGAGTGACTGAGTAGCTGTTTCTATAGAGAGTTACGGCATTCAGTCGGGGGAAGTCGGTTACAGACACAGAACCTGTGGTTTCAGTAGTCAATGCCCCAGAAGGATTGACTTTTACTGCTACATATCCACCGCCACCGCCGGTTGTTTTACCGAAAATAACGGATTTAGTAGGGCTGGCAACAGTATTATCGTAAATTCCTTGTGCAATTGTATAAACAGATGGTGGTACTTGAGTACGGCGGAACACCGATTGGAGTCTAAAGCTAGTTTGAGCTACCCCGTCATTAGTATAGACAACGCGAACATACCGCATTTCAACCGGAAGGTTATAGCTAAGTCCGTTTCCGCCAGCGGTATAAGTGAAAGTATGGGTATGATCCCAGTTAGTTCCGTCTTGGCTAAATTGAACAGACAGGCCGTCAGTAATAGAAGATGCATCAGATGTAATCGAAATACTCAGGGTCGCGAAATCTTTAGCATCAAATGCCGTACCTGTAAACACTCCGCTAATACCCAGCGGCGTAGTTGAGGAGTTTCCGGCGTCTACTACAGCTGGGGCGTTTGTATCTACGTTGCCTTGGTCAGAAGCAAGTGTAATTGACACGCTTCCGGCTTTGTTTTTTTGTCCAAGTGTGGGGAGTTTACCGTCAATTGACGAAAGGGAAGTATTTCCGGTGTCTTGTTTAGCTGCCGTAGCTACTTTAGTGTCAATTGAGCTTAGACTAGCGTTACCAACGTCTTGTTTTGCTTCAGTCGCTAGACCTGGAGGTACTGAAATTGTACCGGAAACAAGTGAGATCCTTACGGATTGGTTGGTTTCGTCAAGGGTTGCTTGTGCGATTTGCGTTTGCGAACTTTTCTTATCTGCTACCATTACCATCTTTATGCCTCCTTTAAAGATGTAAAAACTCTCGCCTATAACTCATAACATTAAAGTAGCAGTAAGTAAAGCTTATACTGAAGTACGGCTTAGAACGTATTTCATTGTTTTTGCTTGACTTGTTGCATCTGCAAACGATACTACACCAGAATTATTGATTGAGAACGTAACCCCAACCGACTGCCCGGCTGCAGATTGGCTCATAAACCAAGATGAACCATTGTAAACGCCCATAAGTTGAATAACTTCTGCCTTGCTAGAAGCAAATACCGATACGTGAGCGATAAAGCTACGTCCAGTAGCAGTGAATAATGTACCGCTACTTGCAGAGCTGGATACAGAAACTTCGGGTGATTCCAGTGCGGATACCCGGGTGCTGAGCGCAGAGTCAGCGGACGCACGAGTGCTAGCTTCAGCCGTAATATTAGACTGAAGTGTAGATTCTGCGGACTGAGCCCTTGAAATCTCTGAATTAAGTGACGTTTGCAATGCGGAGTCTGCTGATGAACGCGTAGAAGCCTCAGAAGCTACTGAAGAGTCAGTATACGCCTTAGCGTCCTTCAATGACTTTGCAACAGAGCCGGAAACCGTATCTGCCCCTTCAAGTACATTTAGTCTATTGCCTAAAGAAGTATCTGCAGAAGCTCTTGTAGACGCTTCGGACGATACTGAGGAATCTGTATAAGCTTTAGCATCTTTAAGTGCTTTAGCGACAGATCCTGCGACGGTATCTGCGCCTTCAAGAGTATCCAAGCGACCGCTAAGTGCCGTGTCCGCGCTTGTTCTGGCTGATGTTTCAGATGTCAAGCCGGTTTGCAGCGATGTCTCGGCTGCTTGCGCTCTAGAGATCTCTGAATTAAGCGAAGTCTGCAGCGCATTATCAGCATTAGTACGAGCAGTTGCTTCACTGGTAATAGAAGTCTGCAATGCGGTGTCAGCTGCGGTCCTTGCCGATGTTTCTATAGCAAGATCGCCTTGGAGAGCCGTAACAGCCGACTGTCTAGCGCTTGTTTCAGAAGAAATACTACTTTGAACACTGGTAATAGCGGATTGTCTAGCCGAGACTTCGGTATTAACGGCTGTCTGGACTGACGCTACCTGATTTGCCACTGTAGTAGCGAAATTAGGATCAGAATTGATAGCATCTGACAGTTCTTTAAGGGTGTCCAGCAACGCTGGGGCACTGTTAACAAGGTTGGCTACCTTACTATCGGTGTAATCCAGCGCATCTTGTTTAGCTTTGCTGACAGAGCCTGTTCCTGAGCCTTCCAAGACGTCCAAACGAGCTGCTAGTGCGTTATCTTGAGCCAACCGGGTAGAGGCTTCAGAGGACACGGAAGATGTGACGAAAGTCTTAATAGCGCTTACGGAAGGGGCTTGGTCTGTCTCAGAACCACTTGTAGAATTGACTACGGCGGCGGATTTAGCTCTAGCTGCGGTATAATACAGGTTAGAACCTTCGTTAACGCTCGTAGTTGTAAGAACCACGTCGCCTGTAAGGCCGTTTACGCTAGAAACAGGAGGAGTAATGACTGGCAGCTGTGAATATGGGACTTTACCGTCCGATCCGAGTGTAGCTACTCCAGAATTAGCACCTTTTTGACTGAGTGGAATAAGAAGAGCGTCTGCTGCCTGTCTAGCGGAGGTTTCAGCTGCGATATCCGTTTGAATTTGAGCCAAAGCTGTCTGAAGATTACTTCCAACTTGACTTTGCAGTGTCTGAACCGATGCTTCAAGAGCTGCGTCAGCTGCCGCGCGGGCCGAAGCTTCATTCGATACAGCTGCAATTCGGGAAGCTGTCTCAGAATCCAAATCTGTTCTAAGAGCGCCTTCCGCCAATTGAGCACGAGCGATCTCTGCAGAAAGGTTTGCCGAAATAGTAGTATCAGCGTTTTGTCTAGCGAGGGCTTCTGATGAAATAGCAGCGTCTCTTGCTGTTACTTCGTTAGAAAGCGCAGTTTGTCGAGCGCTTATTTCAGCTGAGATAGCGCTGGACAAGGAAACTTCTGCGGCTTGTGCCCTAGCTTGCTCTGCAGCAATAGCGGCGGAGGAGTTACTAGACAACGTGCTAATAGCGCCATTAAGAGTGCTGTCGGCAGACTGAAATGCTGCTACGATCTCGCTAAGAGAGTCCAAAGCAGCCGGATTGACGTTAGCTACGATGTTGTCAATACGGGCACTGAGAGCGGCGTCTCCCGCTGCACGCGCAATAGCTTCAGATTGCAGGTCAGATGCTGCGGTTGCTGCGGCACCATCTACTGCGGATTGAATACTTGAGTTAGATTGAGACTGAAGAGCTGTGATGGCTGATTGCAGAGCTGCTTCTGCAGCAATTGCACGCGATTGCTCACTGGCAATAGAAGAACTAAGGGTAGCTGCACTAGATGCAACGGCGCTGCTTACTTGAGCGCTCGATACTGCACTATATCCCAGGTTATTCCAGAGACTTGTGCCATCACCGATCTTAAACTGTTTGGTATCTGTCTCTACACCTACTTCCCCGCTTGCAAGAACAGGGTTTGCAGAAGACCATTGAGCGGCAGTGCCCCGTCTTAGCTGAATTTTCGTTGGCATTATACTGTTCCTCCATTTATAACTATAAGACTATCAAAATCAGAGGCTGGAGTCCCACCATCAATAAATCCGGAGGCAGCCGCGACTTGTTGTACAAACGCTGTTGTAGCTATTTTAGTTGAATTATCATTTACATCTGGAGTAGGGGCGGTAGGAGTACCAGTAAACGCCGGGGAGTTTAGTTTAACTTCATCTGTAGTATCAATCTTTTGCCAGATTGAACCGTTAAACAGTAGCCAATCGCCGGGTTGCCAATCAGTAATACCTTCAATACTTGTAGTGCCAGCTACAGAGACAATATAATAATCGCCTCGGCTTCCTGCACCGCTTGTTAACGTAGGAGTATTGGTCGCAGCATTCCAGTAGCCTTTAAAGCTTAGACCACCGAGTTTAGATGCGTATCCTTGTCTAAAACCCATACCGTAACCTCAATAAATGGAGGAGGCTAGGAAAACCTAACCCCCTCCTCATGGATTATGCCATGTAAGTAACGTTGATCACATCGCCAGCGCTGAGTTTCTCAGGGCTAGGGTCAATGAGGTTGTTGACAAAAGTCATACGAGTTTTGCCGCTAACCATAGAGACCGTGTAGTCCTGATCAATACCCTGATGAATCGCCAAACGGTCAGCGAAAGCAACGATGGAGTTCGAAACTGCACCGCGTGCAAATTCGATGTATCCATTGTCAATATCGGTTGACGTAAGGACGAATTTTTCTTTGTAGAACGCTTTAGCTTCGAGCGTGCTTACACGACCATCCAAAGCCGACTCAGCTGCTTCAGCGCGGGCTTGCTCAGCCGACACTGCAGACATACGAGCGGATTCTTCGGCAGTGATAGCAGCCTGAAGAGCAGCTTCTGCACCGGTAGCGCGAGAAGTTTCCGAAGCCAAGTCAGCGGCAACAGCGCCAATCTGTCCAGCGACAGTAGCGGCAAAGTTTTCGTCGCTGTTAATAGCATCAGCAAGTTCTTTCAACGTGTCGAGAACTGCAGGAGCGCTATTGACAAGGTCAGCAACTTTCTGGTCAGCATAAGCTTTAGCATCAGCTTCAGCCTTAGCAACCGAGCCAGCGCCCGATCCTTCAAGAACGTCCAAGCGTGCATCAAGTGCAGCTTCAGCCGACATAGCACGGGATTCTTCAGAAGAAACCATGCCTTCAACCGCTGTAATTGCAGCAGCGCGGTCGCTAATTTCTTGAGCCAATCCACCTTCAGCAGTGGTCAAGCGGCTGTCGAGGCCAGCTTCAACACCTTGAGCGCGGCTTTGCTCTGCAGAAACTGCAGCGGTAGCAAATGCTTGAGCGTCAGCCTGAGCTTTAGCAACAGAACCAGCTCCGCTTCCTTCGAGTGTATCGAGGCGAGCGTCAAGAGCGCTTTCTGCAGCCATTGCACGGGTTTCTTCTGCCGAAATATCAGCAGCAAGTCCTGCTTCAGCAGCTTCTGCACGAGCTTGTTCAGCGCTAACAGCGGCAGCGCGAGCAACCTCTTCAGCGTCAACTTCAGCTTGAACAGCAGCAACAGCAGCCATGCGTGCCGACTCTTCTGCGCTAATAGCAGCAGACAATACGCCTTCAGCTGCAGTAGCTCTTGCTTCTTCAGCAGCAATATCCGAAGCGAGTCCGGATTCCACGCCCATAGCGCGAGTTTCTTCAGCTGAAATAGCAGCCGACAATGCAGATTCTGCGCCAGTAGCACGGGTTACTTCAGATGCGAGATCAGCAGCCACTGCACCGATGTTGTTAGCAACGGTTGTAGCAAAGTTCTCGTCACCATTGAGGGCGTCAGACAATTCCTTAAGAGTATCAAGGACTGCAGGAGCCGAGTTAACCAATGCAGCGACTTGGCTGTCGGTGTAGCTGTTAGCAGAAGCAAGAGTAGCAGCGTCGCCTGCAATGCGAGCAGCTTCTTCTGTATCAATTCTTCCACCGAGAGCGGTGTCTGCAGATTCGCGAGCCGACTGTTCAGCCGAAACAGCGCTTGCACGAGCGGAAGCTTCAGATGCAATGTCAGCGGCCAAACCAGCTTCGGCAGCTTCTGCGCGGTCTTTCTCGTCAGTAAGTTTACCGTCGAGTTCCTCAACAGATGCTTGAGTAGCGGCAGCAGAAGCGGCGCTAGCAGCAGCGATTGCACTTGTTACGTCGGCTTTAAGAGCGACTTCTGAACCGTTAACAAAGACTTTACCATTAGCATCAAGTTCAATCAGGCGTTTTTCGGAACCGTCTTGAGCAAGAATGCGGAGTGCTTCGCCAGCTTTAAGCAGGATCTTGTCGCTGCTAAGCGTGGCGTTCTGAATAAACTTACCTTTAATTTGCATTACCATATTGAGCACCTCTTTCTGTGTCTTTACACAGTGTTATTATTATACAAAATACCAAAATAAGCGTCAAGTAACTTTAATTTCTATACAAATAATTAACCCTAATATTCTCGCCGGGTTCTAGCGCAAGCGCGTTCCCTGGGAGAATATCGCCCATAAATTTAAACATAACATTGTTATTGGAATCTTTAGTGATAACGAAATCAAACCCTTGAAGGAGAGGGGTACGGTCTACAAAAGCACTAACAGAATCGAAGAGTGCATTTTTGTTGGATAGTACCAGATAGCCTCTTTCGATGTCTTGGGCAGATATAACGTAATTATCATACAACGCAAATATGTTTACGTCAAGTGATTCCGTATAAAGATAATTAACTCTAAGAACATCGGATGCTTCTGCAACATCTTGAATAAATGTGAGGAGGCTTCCGCCAGACTGAAGTGCAGTTACGGTAAAATCAATGCCTTCAAGAAGAACAACGCGGCCAAGTGTAGCTGAACATGAGTTTGGAAGGATCATGTTGGAAGACAGTGTGACATATCCGTTAGTAATATTTTGCGGATTAAGTGTAAACATATCTGTCTTAGGGATTATCAGCCCACGGTCGACTTTTGCTGCAAGTTCTTGCTGCGATGCGTTTATCTGATTGACAACTTGTTGAAGGTTTTCAGTATCTTGAACGGCGTATTGAGCAAGTTGTTGTTGAATACTGTTGAGTTGATTTTGGAGATCGGTACCAACCTGAGATTGAAGAGCCGAGATTGCATTTTGCACTTGAAGAATAGAATTAGCGCGAGTATTGCGCTCTGCATTCAGGTTGTCATCGACATATTGCTTAATTGCTTGACTTGTAGGTGCCTTAAAGTTTTCGTTTTCGGAAACATTGGTCGTTATAAGTGATTCATGGTTGATATGGAGGAAAAGCTTAGAATTTAAGTCGTCATATTCAGCATTTACGGATTCAGATGACGTAATAAGCGAGCCGACGTAATCTTCTACGGCTTCTTTTGCATCAACTGTAGTAGCAGCTGTAATTCTTCCCTTAGAATCAACAGTAATAACCGGGATTTGCAGGCCGCTGCCGTAAATCCCTTCAGTTACTCCAGTATCCCTAAGAGAAAATGAGGTCTTTTTAGCGGATTCGTCGTAATTAAACGAGATTTCAGATGATTCATCTAAACCGAGCGGCGTAGACTCACGAACTCGCTCTTCAAATCGAGTAATCTTTGAAGAATCCAGGTCGGGGATGTCTGATTGCACCAATGAGCGGAAATCTGGCTCAGAATTGGCCCCATTTGCCGGTCCGGCATAGATTTTATTAGCTTGTTGTACGACTTTATTGAGACTGAGGGTAGTTGCACCCAAAGTATCGACACGAGTTACTGAAAACTCAGGTGGAGTGTCGAGAGTTACGGAAAAATCTTGTACTTCTGCGTTAATTTCGATTTGATCAGCTGTAGAAACGACGCTAATTTTACGTCCGGCTACGATATTACCGGGATTATAACGTGTTCCGTCACCGATTAGAATCTGACCGGCTGTAGGAAGCTGAGTTGTTCCAGTTCCGCCGTTCTCGACTTCAAGCGGGAGGTTCAGTGTTCCAAATACTTCAACGGTACCATCGGGACGAAGCATTTTAAGATGCAGTCGTCCGCCATATTCTTCAACAAATATTCGGGCAGAGCCAGGTGGCGGCGTTTCGGGTAAACCCGCATCGGCCAATCTGATGGTACTCGCCATTGAGATAACCTCATACTTTGTAACTTATAACGCCGGTAACCAATAAATAGCAGGTATTTTGTCCGCCTGCAACTTCTAAGTCAACACCGTCCTCAATATCAACTTCTCCGCCTTCTTCTACCCTCAGTTCTCCTAAGACAACGTGAACGGCTTTAGGGGCGTTAACGCTATTTGTAGGGATAATCTGGACGTTTCCAGCCTGTCCCGTTAGAGGGTTGATAATCAGTGCTTTAGACTTGCCTACTAACACGGATTAATCTCCCCCTAGTATCATACTCGAACTTTACTACGGCGACAACAGTACCATTTTTCTTGTATGTCACCGTATCAGGGTCTGCAAGTGTACCTACATATGCAGTAATCATTTCGTCATATGAGCTAGGAACTAGATTTGTAGCGTCGTGTACGGTAATGGCCTTGCTCTCAGGGTCATATACCGCTTTTACAATCTGTTCAGGGGAGCTTTTCTTGTCTGCCGACATAAAATTACCCCAAAAGTGAAGCGATTGCTGCTACAGCTGACAATACAATACAAATCCCAAGGCCGATTTTCACGGCTTTTGCTTCAACTTGAAGGGTTTCTAGCGTCCGATGATCCAGTTCCGCCTTATTGGCTTCCAGTTGATTGAGTTTTTCGATTTTTTCTTGCGCGAGTTTCATACTCTCGTCAAGTTTTTTCTGCAGTTGATCGAGAACTACTGTCTCTTGCTTAATTGTAAAGACAGGTTTAATCACAACTTGCGGAACTTCTTCCACGATGATCTTAGGTTTTTCTACTTTTTCTTCAACTTCTACGAGTTTAAAGACGGGTTTCTGAACCTCTACAGAAACTTCTTTAACAACCGGGATTTCTACACGACGTTCTACCGATACTTCGGTAATTTTTGGTACCTCTACTTCGATTTCGTCTCCCGGTAAAACGGTTTGAGGTGTAGACTGTCCTGTACCAATACGAAACTTACCCATAATTATGCCCTCCCATTCAACCAAACTTGAAATGCCGCCGGATTTGTATACGTATTTACAAATCTAACACGCAATCTTCTGCAAGGAAAAAAAGTCGGTTCGTGATGAGATGTGCCAGTTGGAGCAAGATGTGTAGATATTTGATGCCATACATCTAGAGTATCGGATGGACTGACCTCGATTGCAATCTGTGTCGCACCATCAGCATTATTTACCATGATAGATACTTGTGAGCAATAAGATACATTTGTTGCTGGAATTATAATGGCGCCGTTTGGCTGCGGTCCGTTTAAAACGGCATAGGTATTAGCCGCTTTTGGTACAGTTATAACGCTGTCACCGTCATCAGCGGATAGTTCTACAGCAACCTCTAGATTGGAGATGTTGGTTCTTAGCGAATTAGTGTTCTCATCGAATGAGTTCTTTATCGCCTGTTCCCATCCTAACTTAGTACTCATAACGTAACCTCTTAAAATGCCAGGTCTTTAATCTTCTCAATGGCCATTTTAATATTTGAAAATTCGCTAGATGCGAACTCCAACCTCAGCTTCTGCCACTCTTCGTCAGAGATTTTATAATAGCATGAAACTTTGTGTTTGTCATTAACATCGTAACGTTCAATTTTGTAGCCTTTTAAAAGCAAGAAGGCATTGAAGTATAGGTCTGTGCTTTTTTTGCTACTCATAACGTACCTTCTTTAAAAAAGGCCCCCGGCACTAGGCCGAGGACCGTTTATCAGCATTAAGCGTTGCTGATATTTGTGAACAGGATCTGACGAGCTGGCTTCGTGCAGAACAGAGCTTGGTCTGTAAATGCGCGGAGTTCCAGAGCCGAGTAATCCTGAGCCTGCATCCAGTAAGAACCTTCTGGCATACCAGGAGTTCCCAAGGAGAGGTCACGACTACCAACGCGAACCCAGCCTTCATCCGACAAGCCGAATGCGTAGCCTTCTTTGACGTATGGGCTAGCGATCACTTCAACTTCAACGGAGTTGATGAAGAACTTGATTGCGTTCACGCCATGCTCAAGAGTTTTCAGCTGGCTTTCGTCATTGAAAACGCGGCTAGAGAACGTGTCAACCGATTTAACGGTTTTGAAGTCAGGGAACATAGTCGAGAAGGTCACAGGAGAAACATAGAGTTTCATCTTGCCCAACAGACCGCGTCCGTAAGCTTTAGCGATACCTTCTGACACTTTTTCAAAGCTCAGAGCGGCGCCGCTGCAGTCATAACGGTTAGCTTCCCAGAGTTTACGCTGCGAAGCGTCGATTCCAAAGAGGCTTCCTGTATTCTGCAGGATGTAGTGAGCGCCGAGTGACTCAAGTCCGTAGCTTCCTTTACGGTAGATAACATCGTTAGCCAACAGACCAGCTGCGCTAGCAAGAGTCAGCTGTTTGTTGATGATATCAACCTGAGTAACTTCTGTTGTAGCTACTTTTGCGCCAGCGCGATAGATGTCAACCAACATTCCTTCGCCGCCAACCCAAACGCCAGAAGCCCATTCAGCAGCAGAAATAGTAACCGTGTTGCTTGCAACAGAAGCAATCTTGCCAAGGCCCATTCCGCCGTACCAGTGGATTTGCTCCATGATAGCTGCGAAAGACTGAACCAGCGACTCAACAATGTACGAAGTACCGTTGACGAATGCGCGAGGTCCTCCGGTCAAGCGAGAAGCTGAAGTGTAGCTGAGCATTGCGCGCATGGTCATCGCCGAAGGACGAATCGAAGCGCTGTCAATGATAGCAGCAATAGGAGCTTCCAGTTTAAGCTGAGCGTCGTTTTTACCGTGGAAGGTAACGCCATGGTCACGGCTGAGGATCACAGGCTGGACGTAGTCACCACCGGCTTGTTTTTCAGCGGAGACGAAAGGAATACCTTTCATCAACAATTCGAAATCTGGAACGAGGTCCTGGACTTTGTCAGCATACAGCTGTTTGGTAAATTGGTCCAAGGATTGAATGGTTTGCGTTGAAACTGACATATTTATGTCTCCTTATTATTTAATCAATCTAATTAGTTACGAACAGACAAACGAAGTCTAACAGTGTTTGCAGATGACAGAGCAAGTTTTGCAACTGTAGTTACTGTGAAGCATCCAACAACTGTCGAGCATGAACCGTTGAGCTCACCGCCAACTGCGATCAATTTGTCTGTGTCAAGGTCAGCGGCGCTTCCGTCAGCTTTTTTCAATTTACCGCTAACAAGAGCAACAGGCTCAGGAATACGGACAAGAGGGCCATTTTGAGCAGCTGTGAACGTATCTTGAACTGCACCAGATGTAACGATCAACTCAGCGCAGAGAACGTCACGAGCGTTCAATCCACCGATAGCAAATGCAACGCATTCAGCGCCATCTGCAGCGGCTTCGATTTCGCCGAGAAGAGCAAGAACACCGGTTTTGATGTTTTCTTCTGTAGCGCTGAGGCTATTTCCGTTAGGGCGTTTGATAAGAGCTTCAACTGCAGCAGCTGAGGGTGTAGCGCTTCCGACAGTAGCGCTTCCGCCGACTGCAAGGTGAACGCGAGCCTGAGCAACTGCTTGAGCAGGGATAAGGCTAAGAATAACACCAGCGGTGCTGTTAGCCGCGCCAGCGAAGAAAAAGTCGAGGACTTGTACATTCTGCGAAGCTGCAACTGCTGCATCTGCGCATACTGATGGATGGAGAGACATTACGAACCTACCTTTCTAAAAATTAAATTTCTCCACGACGGAGTTTTTCAAAGTAATCGCCCATTGCAATCTTTTGTTTAGGCTTATTGCCGCTTTGACTTGCTTCACGAGAAGTCTGTTTAGCCTCTTTGGTGAAGGGTGCTTCTGCCTGCTTGACGGCCTTAACACTATCATCTAACAGCTGCTTGACGAGCGATTTGCCAAGGAACTGTTTAAGCCCCTGTACGTCCATCGTGGATAGTACAGATTGGACAAGTTGTGGAAACTCTTTCTCGACAAGCTTAACAGCCTGGTCTGCAGAAAGGTGTACACCCTGAGCGTCATAAGCAGACATATACTGCACTGCCCATTTAGCCAGGATTGGAGTGCGAGGAAGTTTAGATTTACCCAGTGCTCCGAGCAATTCTTCTTCCAATTGTGCCATTTCAGCTTCGACTTCTCTTTCTTTAGCTGTCTTGGCTTCTTCGTCTTTCTTACGGGCTTCTTCTTCCTTATAACGACGCAGCTCTTCCATTTCAGCGCGACGTTGTTTTTCTTCAGGACTCAGAGCCTCTTCTTCATAAAATCCAGCGAGTTCCTTCTCAAGGATTTCTTTGATTTCTTTTGCATCAAAACCAGCTTTCTTCAGTGCTTCTGTAGCTGATTTCTTAGTCTTAGCTGCAGACAAAATGTCATCTGCCTCTTTCCGCAACTTAGCTGCTTCCTGGAACTTGTCATTACTAGCAAGTCCGAGTGAAACGAGCTTCTCTACTTCGACTGGATTGCTAAGGTCAACTTTAACGACTTTACCGTTAATTTTGAACTCTTTAACACTTCCAGTAGAACTATCGGACGCCTGTCTTGACGTCAGACTTTTACTATCTGCAGGTGCGGATGCTGGAGACGATTCAGTCGCTCCACTGGTTGCTCCGCCCTCATTCGCAAGGGTAGGTGCTTTAACAAACATAACATAACCTCCGTGCCGAAAGTGGCACCATGCTATCATACCGAATGCTATGGGTTTTGTCAATAGTTGTAAGATTATTGCGTCATTACAGTCAATATACTTAAATTACAAATAAAAAGACCCGGCAGGACGCCGGGCCTAGAAGGAGGGTTTCTTCACCAGGTACGGGTCCTTGCTATAAAATCCATCCATAGATATTTACAGCTACCGTACTGCGCCAAAGTTACCACATACTTTATACAAATGTCAACTTTATTCTATTAACACACTTGGCCAATATAACCTATCTATATTATAGAATATTTTATTAACCTATAATAATTAATAAAGTTGTTATAGACATTATAAAATACTATTCCGCGCCTCTTCCTACTTTAGATACGCTTCCCCCTACCCCAGTCCTCAAAAAAATTTGAGGTTTACCCCTATGAGACTGACTCTCACTGCATTACCTCTGTCACCCGCGAGAATTGAGATGCGTACCGCCAATCCATAGCAGTCTCTGTTGGGCCTGAGCTGATCTTGTTTATACTCGGATTCATCATCCGTACAATCCAGCGCGAGGAGGAGAAGGGGATTGCACCCTAACCACTAGCGACATTACAGTCGATAATACCACTTGTCAATACGTCTCACACACTGTATATTCATTCAGGGGGTGTTTATGAACGAGGAGCAAGCTATGGGCTTTTTTATTATTAGCGTAATGCTTGTAAGCTCTATATTGGTAGCATTCGGTTCTGTGAATTATATCGCTAAATACAGGGCAAAGAAGGCCAAGGAGCGCAAGGAATTGGAAGAGGCGGCTAAGATGTTTGAGCAACGTATTGCATTGAAGCCGAAACACATGGGTGGTAGAATTGGTCTAGGAGTAGCAGGCGATGTCCATTTTGAACCAGCTAACGATAGAAAAGAGTAAACTGCTAGCGTATGGCCTGGCTATCGGCGCTACGATTGCAGCGGTATATATCTCTAACAGGAATCCAGCGGTCGTAGAAAAAGAACGGGTTAAAGTTGTAACGAAAACTGTCGAAGTAGTTAAATATAAGGACAGAGTGAAAGTAGTTACGCGCGTTATCACCAAGCCAGATGGTACCAAGATCGAGGAAGAAACACGTGACGAAACAAAATCAGGTTCAAACACACGTAAAGATGAAAAGCGCACTGACAGATCTAAGCTCTACACTAGAAACCTTCCTCTTTATAGTTTGTCTGTTCTTTGCGACGTGCGCAGCTGTAGTGACTTCCGTTCTTACAATCTTCTGGCTGGAGTACGTCTTGGACAACTTCCTCTCAATCTTGAGTTAGGTGGCGGATTTAATGGTATACTTGTGGGCGTAAGATATGACTTTTAGGAGGGTATTTAATGAAAGTTATTGCAATCTCGGGCGACGGTATGGGTGCAGGTAAAACTTTTCTTGCTAATAAACTTGCGCCAGAAGAAACAAGATTAAGCCTCGCATCTTATCTGAGATCTGATCTTGCTAGACAGTACCCTAATTATGATTGGTATAACAAAACTCAGGTGTACAAAGACAATACACTCGTACATGAAACAGGTAAGACTGTGCGCGAGATGCTTATGACATATGGCGCGTCTAAACGTACAATAGATAGTGATTATTGGGTTAATTACCTTCTTGACGGTGTATTCTATATTATTAATAACGCTAAAGATCGTGCAAATCTTATCATAACAATTGACGATATTAGGTTTGTAAATGAGATTGAAAAACTTCGTAGTTCCTTTGGTACTGCAGTTACACACATGCATGTCATATCCAGTAAGGCGAAATCTGAGCCTTTTGACAATGCGGCGCTTAGGGACCTTGCAGACTATATTATACAGGGGACAGCTCATGCGTAAAGCGGTTAAGTTCGACCGTACTGTGCGCCTTCTTATACCCGTGTGGCATCAGCCTGAGACACAATCCAGTAGCAAATACCAATTCAAATACAGGCGGCCTATGACAGTGCTGGAGCTGGGACCTAATAAAGAATACCAGTGCGAAGATCTCCAGTCCCTACTCAACCGGGGCGCTGTGTTCGCATCAGACGCGGACCATACATATGTATGTAGCTGCGGTTTTATACCCGTATCACATGATTTACCTATGATCAGCCCCGTCACTACAGGACTGGACCCAGAGGAGGAACTGAATTGACTACATCAGCATGGCTCGAGACACAGCTGCTCCTGGATAAATGCCGGAGGTACTACGCTGAAAACGGCGCAAGCATGGCGGATTCTATTTATAAAGTAGAGCTAGCGGCCATCAGCCTGTTCGGTACAGCCCGGGATATTAACAGCTGGGATGATATAAAGAAGGCGGAGGCAGTTTGGCGGGCTATTACGGGAGATGCACCACCCTGAGGGCTTGACACTGGTCCGTTTAAATGATAATCCTTTAGGATCGGCTGCGTAAGATTCCTTCGCAAGAAAACCTATTCTATTAATAATCTTAAATTTTCTATTCCTACGTCATATAAAATT
>Ga0214917_10001285_pt1 | contig 32445 bp, 27 predicted proteins | sample LL_1208_BB_MetaG_FD_177983 | JGI IMG/M metagenome (GOLD analysis project Ga0214917, IMG submission 177983) | Freshwater microbial communities from Lake Lanier, Atlanta, Georgia, United States - LL_1208_BB | ecosystem: Environmental > Aquatic > Freshwater > Lake | place: USA: Georgia | collected... | reverse complement strand
ACTTCACGATTGATTTCAGCAAGAATTTCTGTTGAAAGAATGTTAGCAAGTTCTTGTTCTGCATCAAGACCGTGAACTGCTTTAAGATCCTGTGCAAGTTCCATTGTGTATTCTGCTTTAAGCGCACGGCTTTTAGCAACAACAGAAATCTTTTCAATGCTGAATGCCATTTCATTGAACTGATTACTTGCACCGTCTCCCAATGCTTCAGCTTGTGCTGTTGTCATTCCTGTACCAACTGTATAGTTAGTAGCATTAGCAAGAGCAGGTGTTGCACCCGTTTGAAGTGAACCAATTGTGTTGCCGCTGTTTGTGCCTGAGAATGTTGTATTTGCTTCGTTAAACAATGCTTCAGTGCCTGTCTGACCTTGACCTGAAACTGCGTAACGTGAACGCATTGCAAAAATTAGACCAGTAGGACCAGTCATTGGCTGAACACCAGCAATATCATAAGCGATAAGATTTGGTGCTGCACGACGAATCAAACTGATCAAAACTGGATCATAAATGTCAATGTTACCTGCGGTAGCATCTGAAGAAGATGCACCCATAAAGTTTGTTGGTGCTGCTTCAATCAGTGACTGTGGATTACGGTAACCAGCTGAACCATTTGTGCGTGAATCAATTTCTTGATTTTCCAAAAGTTGTGCTGTAACTGCACGACGATGTGGATCCTTGATTGCCCCAAGGTCAGGATGATCTAAAACTGGTGCCCATTTTTTAACTAGGGAATCAATATTCATTTCTCTTTCTCCTTAATTGAATGAGTATTTTTATTTTAACTCTTTTTTTATTTATAAAAAGTTATTTTTTGACAATTTTTGAAATACTATTTACATAATGCTGCATCAATGGACTGTACGCTTCTTCAAGTGATTGTCCATCTTCTGCATCATCTTTTTTCTCAACAACATCACTCGCTTCAAAATATTTCTTTCTGATCATGAGAAGTTTTTCTTTATAATCTTCTTCTGATACAAAATCAACATTTTCTGCTAATGATTCAAGTTTCGCTTGTTGAACCTCTGTAAGCCCCTCTGAGACTTCATATGACACAATCGCTTTCTTGAAACCATTAATTTCAGCACGAAGTGCAATGTTATCGGAAATAGCATTATTCAATTCTTCTTCCATTGAATCAAGTCTTGTAGCAAATTCTTCAACTACATCAACTTTGTCTTCAGGAATATCAACATAATGTTCTGCAAATAGATTCTTTAGACCAAGCATAAAGTCTTCTACGAGTTCTGCCCTCAAACCCTTTTCAATGCCCACTTTATTGTCTTCAACCCACTCTGCAACAACATAGTCCAAATACTCATCAACCTTTGATACCATATCATCTGTGAATTCTTTTTGCGCTTCTTCAAGTTTTTGTTCAAATTCTTCTTGAAGTGCTGCTTCTTTTTCTTCAACTTTAGCTAAAATTGCTGCTTCAAAAATAGCTTTTGCTTTTTCTTTAAATTCTTCTGAAAGATTTTCACCTGAAAAGATTGTAGATACATCGTCTACAATGTTTTCTAAATTTTCAGAGATTTCTTTGTTCTCAATACCCATGAGTTTCTCCTTTGCGTATATTGAATAAATCAATTTGTAACATATTTATAAAAATCATAGTTTTGAAATAAAATCTTCAAATACACGCATCTGAACTTGTTCTAAGTTTTTTGCTGGTGTCTTTTGAATTGTTTTTTTGTATGTGTCAACATCAATTTCTTTGATGACACCGTTGTCCCACACCCACTCTTTACCTTCCATAATGCCACGAACAAATGCATCAGGTGCTGAAGGATCTGCTACAATATCTGCTGCTGTCGCAAGATAAAAATCATCTTGAACTTCCATGACACCGTTCTTTTCTTTGAGTGATCCCATGCCCCTTGATGAAACACCGAGTGTTGCACCTTCTGACATAAGATTTTTAACGATGTTACCGTACGGTGTATCCATAATCTTTGCTCTACCAATATAATCAGAACCTTCTTTGCGAAGACTCTTTGTCATGTGTGATACACGCTCTAGATTGAGTGTTGGACCTGATGGATGACCTAGTTCACCGTATGCTCTATTTTTATCTACATACTCAGTAACATAACGGTTAACTTCACGTTCCATTACTGGCAATGGATAAATGCGACCATTGCGATTCTTTTTTTCTGCTTGAAGAAATGGTCCTTCAATAAAGAATTCTTTTTTGCCGCTCTCTGTTGCTTCGTTGATGATGTTGACTTGTTCAGTCACTTCTGTTATAAGTTTCATTTTAACTCCGTTTTATGTTTGACCATCATCTGTTGTTTCACGGCTTGTAAATCCAGCAGTCTTCTTCCCTTCAAGAATCAATGTGTATCCTGCACCTGCAACAAAACCAGCTGTACTCAAATAAATATCGCCTGTCGTATTACCTGTATTATTTGTAAGTGGTGCTGTAAGATTTGTAGCTAAGTCCATTGTGCCTGAACCAGAAAGAAAAACAATCGTGTTTGTTGTCGGTGAATTGTCGCCAGACCACATGAGTTTTACTTTAGAGTTTGCGCCTGCAATAGACCACGATAGTTTATTGATGTTTACTCGTTGATCTGTCAATGAACTATTTGATGCTGCTGTTAAACCTGATACGTCAACTTTTAGAACGTTTGTTTCACCAGTACCATCAGAAATGTTAGTAAAAACATACGCCCATGCTGACGCATGATCTTTTAATTTTTGTGATGTTACAATATCAGCCATTTGTTTCTTCCAATGAATTAATGAAATCAATCAGTGCTTCTGGATTCTCTTCCAATTGCAACATGAAGATTTCTTGATTTTCTTCATTTAATTCGTTATAAAGATTAAACAGAGCATCAACTTCTGTTTGTTCTTTCATTTTACCTTTGATTGTCTTGTATGCTTTTGCTGCTGCTTCAGGCTTATCACGCACCATTGCTGTAGCAACTGCAAAAGGACCACCTTTGTATTTGTCACCAACACCTTTTTTTTCAAACTCTTTGCCAATGGTGTGTGCCATCTTTGTTTGCTGCTTAGTGAAATCTGCTTCGTCAACTTGCTGATCTTCTTTTAAACGGCCTTCTTTCTTCGCTCTCATTAGCATAGCATGCCTTGATGCATAGTCGCTAGTGCCTGGTTTGATTTTTGCAGCATCAGCTTTGTCGCCACGATTCTGCCTAACTGTACCAGGTTTGATATGCTTTAACGTTGTTTTTGCTTGATGACTTTGCGAACTTTCAGACTCACCAAATGCTTGTTTATTATCTAAGCGATCCGCAGGCCTTTTACCTGAACCAGACTTGACACCCTGTGGACCAACTTCTTCAGGACCGACATCTTCAAGATCACCAGGATCCTTAACTTGAGCCATATAAGTTTTATCAACAATCTCTTGCTCTTTTTTTGGTTTGAGCTTGATTGTTTCTAACTCTGAAATAAAAGATTTAAAGGTTCTCATCTATATTTTCCTCGTTGTCTGTGTAATCCTGTTTTGATGTATCGTCTTCTTTCTCAGCAAATACATGTGCACCTATTTCCATTTTTTTCAAATGAAGTGCATCTTGTACTTTATCTTGTAACGCTGCAAGAATTGATTTTTTAAATTCTAGAGCATTTGAATCTGTTGCATATTGTAACGCACTTTTTACATGATTCATAGCATTTCTCCTTAATATTACATTTCAATGTATTTATAATTTTTTAATTATAATATGGTATTTTATAGTCATTTCCATCAATATTAACTGATATGAATCCTACCGGATTAGATGGTAAAGACGCTGATCCTGCTATAGCCGTTTCGGTTTTTGCTATACTTGGATTAATTCTTATACCACCAGCAACAATAACGGCATCAGTATTACCAACTTTTGTAATGTTGTCATTTTTAAATATGAGCAATCTATGAATACTATCTGTAAATGATGGTAATTCAAAGTTTACTGTAGTAGCAATACTTAATGGACCGATAACTTTTAAAACATTTGGACTTGGTATTACAACTGTTGATGAAATTTCTGGATTAGGAGTATTCCTAATCTGCATATTAAGAAGGGGGTCATTCCAACCAAATATGGCAGTTGAACTAATTGACGAGGAATATAGTATGAAATTTAACTGATTGTTTGCAGAAAAACTAACTGTGGAATCAATTGAATTGGATATAATTTGTAATGATAATTTAGAATCGCCAAAATTTGATGTTGAAGATATACCACCTTGAACATATTCAGATATTTGAATATCTTTTACATCATTTATAGTAACAGTGCTGTATAGTGCAAGTACACTATCTATATAAATTGTTTGATCATAAATTAAAAGAGGAAAGGTCAATTCAGAAACAAGATTCGCACTTGATGATATGGAATCAGGATAAATTAAAAATTTTAATTGATCAGGAGAAGAAAGCGTTGATACACTTTCTATAGAGTTTGGATAAATTAAAGGAATTAAACTAAAATCACCTACAATTGAAGAATTCGAGGCAACGGTATAGTAAAATGAATCAATGGTAGAATTTGCATATACTGATATCTCAACAAATTCTAGATCGTTGATTATTGGTTCTAATCTAACGTACTGCGTTTCTCCTGCCATATCATTGCAACACTAAAATATTATAAAGAGAAAATCTTATTTGAGCCGCTCGAAAATGCTACAGTAATATCACCGCCGTTAGGTAAAATTGGAAGACCTGTTGCACTATCAATATATGCAATTAGTCTAGACGTCGATTGGACGCCAGAGTCTTGGAATATAATTAATGCTTCAGCATTTGCACCAGTGACAGATGTAAATGTCACATCGTCAGCATCAAATACACCGTTTGCAGTTGTTTTATTCGATAGTGTCGCAGTAGATATTACAGCAGCATTTGCTACATTACTTCTATATTGATGTGTTCCGCTGTATGTGTATTCACCAGTATCTATCAAAGAAATTTTAATTGTATCAATAGCCAAATCAATATCGGCATTTAAAAATGCTTCTTTAGCTTTAGGATATAATGCGTTTGCCATTCATATTCTCCAATAAAAGAATGTTTTTGTTGTCTATTTATAAAATAACAGGTGTACCAATTTTTATAAATATCTTTGTTGAATTAATAGCGTATCCTATTTTTAATGAAAATAGTGCGCCGTCAATAGTAGATGTCGTAACAATAGATCCGTTATCGCCTAAAAACAATGATTGTTCTGGTGTCCAATTCCATCCATTATATTCTATTACTCCAAAAGATACTGTATGATCATCAGAATCTAATACACCAACGATTCTATCAATGAAATCTAAATTTTTTGTTGTTGCTGCAATTGTTTCTGCGTTAGCGTTTAGTGCTACAATTTTATGAACATCGCCCGTATCATTGTCAAATGTAACAACAAGAGCATCTTCATGTGGTTGTCCACCACCAGTGTTTGCTTGATCATATGCTGCTTGAGCTAAAGTTGTAGCAGTATTTGCTTGAGCATATGCCGCATTTGCAAGTGTTCTAGCTGTTGAATCGATACCACTAATTGTTGTACCACCGATTGTCGTGCCTGCTGGTAAATCAAACGATGAACCATTTGCTGTAAGCGTAGCAGAACCAACGTTAATTGTGCTTCCTGTGATAGTAATGTCTGCAAATGTTACACTATCAGTCGTGTTTAATGATTGATCAGCACCACCAACTGATATAGGAGCAAATACAAATTTACCAGTTGTAGCGTTATATCTTAAATAATAGTTATTTGTTAAATTTGATGTGTCAACGTCATCGAGAAATCTTAGATTGACTTCACCTGAACCACCACCTCCTCCACCAAATCCTTTTGATATGATTGCATTGACTTTATTTTTGTATTGTGTTACATCTTTTTGTAGGACATCTTTGAAATCATTGACTTGATTTTGTATCGCTGTGAAATCTGCATCTTTTCCTGGATCACCTTTGTCACCCTTTTCACCTTTTTCGCCCTGTGGTCCTTGTTCTCCTTGTGGACCTATGTCACCTTTTTCTCCACGTTCACCCTTTTTACCATCTTTGCCTGCTGCACCATCTTTACCATCTTTGCCTGGAAATCCTTGTTCACCTCTTTCACCACGTGAACCAGAATCACCTTTGTCTCCTTTTTCTCCACGAAGACCGTTATCACCTTTATTACCTTTGTCACCTTTTTCACCTTGAATGCCTTGCTCACCACGATCACCTTTTTCGCCCTGTGGACCTTGTGGCCCTATATCACCCTTTTCACCCTTTTCACCCCTGAATCCCTGTTCGCCGGGTGCACCAGGAATTCCTTGGACGCCTTGTTCGCCTCTTTCTCCTCTGTCACCTTTATCGCCTTTTTCTCCACGATCACCTTTTTCACCGATGATGCCGGGCAATCCACGAGGACCTTGGTCGCCCTGTGGACCTACAATTTCTACAATTTCTTTTTGTGACGAAAGAGAATCTATTCTTTCTTGTAGTTTTCCAATCTCTTTTTTTGTATAAGCAATTGAAGTTGCTACAACAAGAGCGTTCTCAGTGAGCTTACTTTTCTCCTCGCTCATGCTTTGTCTCTTCAGTTAGTGTTTCAAAAAAACGTGTCATAGATTTAGCTAACTCTTTTTGATCAGTGTCATCAACGGTGCGAGATTCTGTTTCTTCTTTCTTTACACTCACAACAACCTCTTGTGGTGGAGGTGCTACCGGCGATGGAGGTGGTGGTGCTTCTACTGGCTCATCTTCCATATTTGCTTTATCTTCTTCCATTTCTTTATCCATATTTTCAATCTCATCTTCAGATTGGCGAAGAATATTTTTACGGATATAAGCGACCGAAAAGTATTTACCCACATACGAATCAATTTCACCTAACAGACCTAATCTATCTTTCATGATTTCAGATCGCTTTAGTTCTACAAAATATGAATCTGAAATAAAATCATAATTGATCTCTTCTTTTAGTTGAAGCCATTCTGCCCTTGTACACACACCTTTTAGTAGCAATTGTGTTTCCAACAGTTTATCAAAAAGATGTGTAAATCGCAAGCGAAGTCTTGATATAAATTTTGAAAACTTGATTTCATCTCTACTGATTTCACTTGCACGACCTAAAGAAAATCCATTGTCAGCTTCTAATCTAGAAATTGGCACGTTTAATGATTTGTAGAGTTTCTTTTGGAAATATAGGACGTCTTCAATCTCACCCAAGTTTTGTCCGCCTGCAAGTGTAGAAATTTCAGTGCCTTTACCACCCTCTCTTCGTGGTAACCAGAAATCTTCAAGCATTGTCTGAAATCTTCTATCATCACGAATTTCACCTGTCTGTGCATCATAGACAAGTTTGTTCTTATATTTTTGCATCATTTCACGCAAATATTGTTCTGCTTTCATCTTAGGTAGATTACCTACATCAATATAAAATATTCTACGTTCAGGTGCTCTTGAAATTCTGTATATGACTGTAGCATCTTCCAACATTCTTAATTGGTTCAATGGCTTGATTGCCTTATGTAGATGTGATATAACAACTTTACCATCTTTGTCAAATTGACCACAATGAACATAACAAATAGAATCTGCTGCAATCTTCAAACCTTGTGCGCCATCTTTTGCAAAACCTTTGTCTGAAAAGATATAATATTCATTTGGTTTGCTATAAATCTGTGCGACACCTGTTGGATCTTTTTTCTTGACTGCTTCACGGACTTTGCGAATCTTTCGTGGATCAATGTAACGGACTTCACGCAATCCTAATCTTGGATTTTTTTCGTCAATAATCATATGATAATATAGCCTGCCGTCAATATACCAGCGCCTGAAGATGTCATATCCCATATTATTGAAGTCAAGCAATTTCATAATGTGTGAATATTCATCACGAATTTTCTTTTTGATAGATTCTGGTTGCTTTAGTTCATCCAAAACAATTTCAACAGGATACTTATGTTCTTCGTAAACAATTGCTTCATTTACTATATCATCAATTGCTAAGTCGCATTCTGGTTGCATAGCCATTTCACGATACTTATTGATGAGTTCAGAGTCAGACCTAATCTGCCCTTCTAAATCAACATAAGTTCCGTAAACACCACCTGCTGATATTGCAACTGCGCCGTCGTCTTCCGCTTTAGGAACAAACGATTGTGGTTGCGATTGTTCTGGCTCATCTTTACCAATCTTAAATCCAAATAACTTTATGGCCATTTTTCTCTCTTATATAAATTAAAAAGGGGCGTAATAGCCCCTTTATTGAAAACTATTACGCAACTATTTATTCGTTGCGAAAAGTTTATTGATTTACTCTTTAGTTGAAAGACTCACATCTGAATCAGATGCAATCGTTTCATTACCACCAACTGCTGTCATGTAATGATATTGGAATGTTACAGTAAACTCAGAGATGCTATCAGTTGAATCAAAAGACAAATCAATTGCACCAACATCAGTTGGAAAACAATCAAACAACTTATATTGTCTAGAAACTGTACCGTTCTGTCTTAGATGCGAAACTGACATGTCAGCAATATAATCATAACCAGATGCATCATACAAACGAATTGCTTCTGCTGCATAATTACTTGTTGATATGTATTCTTTCCATGCTTGGAAAACTTTTCTAAGCGCATGACCAGAATCGCTAATAAATGTAACTGTCCAATCTGCAAATGTTCTGTCACCAGGAATCTTAACTCTTCTACCGCCTCTCACAGGTACTTCAATAACACCAATTGTGAATGATGGTATTGCTGCACTCTTACACAGATATTTTGTTCTGTTCAATTGTGCACCATCAATCGTGGTATTATATAATGCGGCTAAACCTGAATTTAAAGATATCGCTGCTGGAAATTGAATATCGCATTCAAAGAGATTCGGTCTAGAACCAACTTGTAATGTATCTCGTAAATTTTGAATTGTTGAAAGTGCCATTTTATTTCCCTATTAAACTAGCGCAGCGTTGCTGTTGTGTTCATAATAATCATATGTCCATGTCACTGTAAATTCTTCAACGGTATCTGTGGTGTCATAAGAAAGATCAATTGATGAGATGTCACTAGGCCAACAATTGATCAATTTCATTTCAGCGTTTTTCACTGATGCGCCTGAAGAATCTAATTGATATACTTCAACAACGCCGTTTGTTAATCCAGCTTGACTGAATACAGCACCAACTCCTATCGCTCTATTACCAACAACATCCAAGTTATAATTTGTTTTTACAATGCTGTTCTGCCATAGTTCAAATTGGGATCTAATGATAAAATTTTCATCATTTAAAATTGTGGTTGTCCATTCAGGAAACGTTCTATCTCCTGCAATCTTTAATCTTCTACCACCATTCATAGGAATTTCAATTAATCCCGATGTTGAACCAGGAAGAGATGCAGCACGACACACATACTCAAAACCCTCTAAAGTAACGCCTGTAATTGTTGGAGGCGTTACTCTAACAAGAAACAGGTTCGGTCTTGAACCTGCTCCGATTGCATCTCTGAATCTTTCAAGACTAAATGTCGCCATAATTCTTCTCCTTTACTTTATTCTATTTAGGCTGTAACTTCGGTAAAGGATGCGGAACCTCTAACAGAAACAAAGTTTAGTTGAATAAAGTTTACTGAAGTAATTGGCTGAACAAAAATGTCACATACAAATTCGTTTGCTAAGACTACATCTTCTGGGTTATTTGTGCCGTCACAAATGACTCTGAAGTTTGTAATGCCTCTTCTAGCTTGTACGCTTCTTAGATATGGTGTAATTAGATTTACGAACGTTGCTCTTGTTGTAGCATCATTCTGTTCAAACAATACACTTTCTGCTGAAGCACCAATTGTTCTTTCAAGTTCAATAAACAATTTACGAACATTAACTCTGCTGAACGATGAGTTTTTAAGAATAAATGTCTTATCGCCAAATAGAATTGTTCCACGGCCCGTTTGCGTGAACACTGGATTTACTGCTAACTTATACAATGCATCACGGTCTTCTTGTTTAGGATTCCAAGAAAGTTTGATTACATTATTGATAACACCATTTGCAATGCCTGCTGGTGAAAGCCATGGTTCACGATTGTTATCATTTCTAGCAATACATCCTGCTGTGTCTGCGTTCAATGGCACATAAACGTAAACATCATTATACTTATCATATTGATATTTCCAACCGCTATCTGCAACTGCATAAGACGAACGTGTGACTGTTCCTGCCCATGTTGTAATGCTTGTAACTTCTGATCCTGCGTTGTTTACTGCGTTTGCTCTTAATGGTGAAGCGCAAACGATACAATCTTTTCTCAATTCGCAAATATCTGAAATGATAGTATTTACAACGGTAGCTGTTGCTTGACCAGCAATCATGATATTGACTGGAACTAAATCTTTGTTTGCAAAATATCCGTAACCTGTAATTCTGTTACCATCAGTCAATGAGTTACCGTCTGAACCACCAGCAAGACTATACTTTTTAGGTGTAGTGACAGCGGTATATGTTGTGCCTGTTAGAGCATTGCCCCAATTTACACCTGCTACATCATGATCTGTCCAGTAAACATATCTTGATGATGCGTTAATTACATCTTTATAGTAATTAGAGCCACCTTGTTCACCCTTAGCATCTGATCCTTTTGAAAGACCATCATACTTTTCTAAAACTTGACCTGCAACGCCTGTGATTAGACCGTCTTCATCAACGACAACAACGTGCATTTCATCATTAGTTGCGCCTTTTGTTGTACCATCTGTTGATGTTCCTGGTGCTGCTGTAAATTCACCGTAGTATTCCCAGCGGCGTGTTGCTGTAGAACCTGCTGTGACACCAGTTAGATGTGATGAAGCAAGTGTGAAGTGTGTTGCATTAGTAATAGCCGCAACTTTAATTGTACGGCCACCTGCAATGAACAAATCGCCAACTGAAAGTTCAGTATTTGCTGCTGAACCTGAACCAACAACTGCTGTAGAACCTGCTGCTACGGTAAATGTACCACTTAGTGTTGACTGCCATGCTGCTGAAGATGGGCAAGTAGAAACTTTAAGGGAGTTTCCTAATGCACCTGCATATCTTGCTGCCCAAGGACCATTATCAAAAGAACTTGTATTGTTATAAGTTTCAAGATTCTTAATTAAGACACCTGTGCCAGCGTTTGCACTGTCTGCTGTCGTGTTAGATGCTGTAGCATTGAGTGCAGTGTTTGCTACACGAACAACTCTCAATGCTGAAGAATAGCTTAAGAAGTTTGCTGCTGAAAGAAAATCTACGATATTTGTAGCGTTAGGTTTTCCAAATTGATCAGCCAAAGCGACTTCGCTTGTCACCAATGTTGCTTCTTCAATTGGTCCCCAACGAAATTGACCAGAAAAACCACCTACAGTTGCTCCAACTGAAGGAAGCGTAGAAACAAGATCCTTTTCTGTAATCTTGATTCCAGGTGAAACTAGACTAATTGCCATTTATGTTCTCCTTGAATATAATGATGTTTATATCAATATTTTACAATCATTTTCAGTTTATTTATAAAAATGACGTTTTATAGATTCATTAGAAAGTTCTTTTCTCTTCTTTCCATACGATCTTCAATTTCCCAGACTTGACCACCTGCGTCTACAATCTGAGTTTCATCACGGCCATCATCAATAATACCAAAAGGAGTAACTTCATCTTCAATAGCTTTCATCCTCTGTTCATACAATTCTTTTCGGATGTTTGTATTTGTCAATTCTTTAAAATATGGATTGGTTGTCAGCCATGAAAAAAGCACTAGCGGCATCACTAAATCGTCGTGATATCCTTCATCTGCTGAATAACTATATCTTCTTTCTATGAAAGTTGAAATTTCAGCAATGGTATCAGCATCTTGGATCAGCAATTTTTTGCCTTCGACTAAAGATTTGAAGTTCATGCAACCAATTCGTTTGATTTTTTTGTCTGTTGTGACACCTAGCTGCGTCTTACCACCACCGAAACCGCCTGAAACAACTTGGCCCTGTGCTGTTCTATTCACAAATATAATGTTCTCGTATTCATATTCACTATGTAGAATTTCAGCAACTTGTTCTGATGTATTAATTTCAATGAGAACCCATGCATCGTTATATTCTTTAGCAACTTTGTATATCATAGAAGGATATAGCAACGGGCTGATTTGATTATCTCTAAACTTACCAACTTGTCTGTAAGGCATTTCATCAATTCTGAGTACCGTGAACGCTGAATAGTCGCCACCGAGGCCTTTTGCAACGTCTGCAACCAATACATACGAAGCATTTTTCTCCACTTTTTCGTAAATGTCTAAACCATCTTTGCTGTATATAGGTCTAGATGCAGACATTTGTGCTATAGAATCTGAAGCAATGAGTGTAAGACTTGATCCTAAGAATGCACAGAGAATCTCTTGGTTAAATTTGAGATTGCCGAGCTGCCTTTTCTGTTCTTCAGCCCATTTTTCATCACGCCCAGGTATCTTCCAGTATGGTATGAAAAGTGGTATGAAATCGTTTCTACCATTTTCTGCATCATTCCAGAATTTCCAGAAATGATTGTATCCGAGTGGTGTAGAAGATAGAAGAATTTTAGTTGTAGAACCAGCAGAAATGGTTGGTGAAACGGCCGTGAAGAATTCTTCTGCTATATTATTTGGTATGATTGCAGTTTCATCAACATACAATAGATTGACAGACTTACCACGGATACCTTGTCTGCTTGTTGCTGCTGTGAAAACAATTGATCCATTTTCAAGTGCAATGTCACCTTTGTTCCATGTCTTGACGCCTTGCTGAAGCCATTGAGGAAGATTTTCGTACATCAATTGATATCGTGCTAAAACTTCTCGTGCTGCTGTCGCTTTGTTTGCTAGAATTGCAACAGTTTTGCTGCCTTGAAATAAAGTATACCAGAGAATATATGCTGCTGACGTTGTAGTTTTGCCTTGCTGCCGTGGCTCCATGAGTATAACTTTACGATTGTTATGTATAATGTCCAACTTTTCTTTCTGACAATCGTAAAGATTAAACGGTTGCAAACCATAATCAAGCGTAACAATCTTACAATATTTTTCAATAAAGTAAATATAATCTTCTGAACATTTTATGTATTCTTGAATGTTCTCTTTTGTAAATGGTACGGAAACTCCTGCTGCTTTAAGAAGCGGATTTCCTAAGTATATTTTTTTAGCCATCGCCTTTGAGTAGTTTTTGTAACTCTGCTGTGCTGCCTACAAATAGAGCATTTGTCACATGTGTCGGTTGTTTTTCTTCATCTTTCTGTTTGAGTTCTTTGACTTTCTTAGAAAGGTCTAATAAATCTTTATTAGTATCAGACAATGTTTTAATCAATTGGCCAACAACTTCATATGCTCTAGGCGATTCTACTTCTTTTGCTAAGTAAATGATTTCATCCATAGCCTCTTTACCTTTTTCAATAAAGTGCTTAAGATTGTCCCTAGCGTAGAGATAATCATCGTCAATAGAATCCTCTTGTTTTTTCACAATAGATGCGACAGGACGTTCTTGAGGAGTGTTTTCAATATAAGGAATATCCAGTGCATCGCTTATCTTTTCATTAATAGGTTTTTTCATGTCAGCGTCTCAGTAAATCCAAATTCAGAATTGCCAGTAAATGTTGTTGTTGAAACTGTAGCGTCAGTCGTTTCATCTCTCAAATTAATAACTGCACTCGTGATATACTTAGTCTTTGTAACAGGACCAAATAGATAACCTTTTACAGTAAAATTTAAATCCCAAGTGATAACCCTTCTACTCTCAAAATCGCCTTCGTATGAGTCATTGTTTGTTATACCATTTAGTTCAATAGGCACATCAAGATTGAGTGATAAATCAGTTAGTGCTTTAACGGTTACTGTGAAGTCTGGTGTAAAAAATGGTATAATCTTTTCTACTAATTGAACGCCATCTTCAGCGTACTTTGTCATAATAGATAACGAAAATCCCATGTCGTATGGTATTGGTGCATAAACACCAGAAAAATCTGTGCCGCCTGTGTTTATACCTCTCTTCAATCTTAAACCAGTATTCAATTTTCTATCTGGTGCATAAGTTAATGAAGTTAATTCAAATGATAATCTAGGTAGTGTGATAGAAATTTCACGATTCAAATCTGGATCTGAAGTAATTCTTGCTATGTACTTTGCTTTAGGTCCGTAAGCAATAGGCACATTGAGTGTTTGTATTTTTGTACCTGAATCATTATATCTTTCAATCTGAAGTTCATTAAATAGATTACCAAACATAACAATATATTTTCTAACAATACCATGATAGAAGTCATGACCGAACATCATGATTAGTACTCCTTAACTAATGAAAACGGATTTGACTCCGAGAAATCAATGATGTCACCGTCACGAATTCTATCAGTGATATAATCGTTATCGGATTCAGCATCAACCGTCTTGATGTGTTCACCTTCTGTGAGAAGAATGGTGTCATCTTCAAGAAGCAATGAATCAGTATCTTCCAGAAGAATGTTATCAATGATAGATGTTGATTCTGAAAAGTCATCTTCAACTGCATCAATGTCTGCAACGTCGGTGTCAATTCGTTCACTACTGTATTCGTATCTATCACATCTCATTTCGTATGTGAAGAGTTTGCCTAATGGGAAAAAGTTTTCAGTGTTTTCAGTAAACTTAATTTCGTACATGTATCCCATCATTGGAATCCATATCAAATCGCCTTCTCTTGGGCGAAGAATGTCTGAGTAATCCCATGCGTCAGATACATCATAGAGTAGCTGATTTCCATCTTCAGTCTTAAAGTTATAACCATATTCTGTCAACAGACTTGTTTTTAGCGATTGTGTGAATCGTTTTTGTGCAACGACAAAATTGATTTGCTCATCAATCTGCAAACCAAACTTAGAAAGAAAATCTTCTTGACCAATAAAACCGTCATAACTTTTAACAAAAAGTTCTAATGAAATCGCATCATCAAAAAGTGATAGTCTGTCTTCAGCATAGATTTGATCTACATACCCAGAAGTTCTTGGTATATAATACGCATCAATACCGTATATCTTTATAGATTCTATAATTAAATCTTCGTATACGTTTTGTTCACTCTGTGTACCATATTGATTGAAATAGCGATTGCGTGCCATTCTTATCCAATCATATCAGAAACTGGTAGAGAATATGAAGAAATCATTTCTTCTTCAAGTTTTGTAAGTTCTTCCGTTGCTTCATCCCAAATTCTCTGACCATTGAATGTCAAACCACCAGGCATTTGAAGCCCCTCAAACTTTTTCAGATTTTCACCCCATTGTTTTTTAATGAGTGCTGTCGCATATCGTTCAAGCCAGCGATCACTCCATACGTCTGAGTATGTTTCAGGATCTACTTTTTGGTACGCTTCAACAATGATATATTCTCCTGTAACAATCTTTGCTTCCCAGTCCATATCAATGTAGAGTCTATTCACATGGCGATTGTATCTCATACTTTGTTTGCCCACAAACAATTCTTCAGCAAGTGCTACATTCTGAAGAGCCATGTAGTATGGCGCAAATGGTCCATAATTGAATGCAAATAGATCATTCAATGCGATTTGATAACGGATGTTGAAGAGATTATTGGTTGAGTAAGAATCGCCGATGTCAAAGATGTTGATAACACCTATAACAGCTTCTGGTATAGTGAGATATTTGTTTGTCTTATCTTCTTCAGTGACTTGATGCGCTAAATAAACTTTCTGCGTTCCATCAAAATGATAATCGTGATAATAGGCTAACGCTTCATCAATCCTGTCTTCAACTTGTGTATCATCAACGTTAATTTCAAGAACAGGCTTGCCTAGCTTGCGTAAGCAATACTCTTTGAAGTCTTCTCTTGTGGTAGGTTTAGCCATGTTAAATCCTTAAATTGTAACATGGCTATTTATAAGTGCGATTATTCTTTTTATTTTATGATAATGTTAAGAAATTTAAATTTAAGTATTAGCGGAGTTATTGTCTTCAGGTTCTACTGGTACTGATACTAACCTTGGTGTAATTTTCCATGATATTGATGCTTCATCCCATGAAGCAACATAACCTGGTTCAACAGTTGGCATAGGTATAGGTGGAATCCAATCACAAATATCAGTATCCAATATAAAACTTGGAGTAGCAACAGGCTTAGGAGGTATGAATGCATCTAAATTTTCATCATATGAATATCCTACACTAGCAAAATTTTTTCTAAACCCATTTCCATGATCTGGATGAAGTTCTAATGTTCCTCCTACACGATATTTACCATGTCTTGTATTATAACTTGTTCTTTTACACTTTTGATTATGAAAATTTCCATACCATTCTTCCCAATTTATACCTAATTCATCTTCATTTCTTCCAGTTATAACTTGAGTGACAATATTATTTTCGTCTAATAGTGCGTAGTGTGCCATTTTTTTTTTTATATTGTTATATTTCCTGAACCAGCTGTGAATGAATAAACCTTATATCCACTTCTAGATACAGTGCTCAAGCTGTATGTTAATCCAACATCAATTGTTGTTATATCTGCTTCAGTGCTTGGATATGCTATAATTACAATTCCAGATCCACCACCAGCAGGAACTCCACCACCGCCACCCGTGTTTGTTCCACCACTATGATGACCATGCGGCGCAGATCTTCCATAACTAGCATATCCATAATAGCTTATACCATTACTGCCTCCTCCTGCTCCTCCCGCACCACCATTTGCACCATGACCGGTTCCACCATAAGCGCCACCGCCTCCACCGGCACGATGAACTGAACTTCCAGTTATACTACTTGCTCTTCCTGAACCGCCATTTCCACCGCTTCCACCGCCACCAGCCCAATTATAGTCGGATGCCGTAGAACCGGCAGCGCCAGAACCTCCACCACCGCCACCGGTTTGATATGCGGCAGGGTTCGAACCCACTGGAAAATGACTCCCCGTAGGCCCTCGATGTGATGGACCTCCACCACCACCGTTACAACCTTCAGCTGGAGTATATGCACCTTCATTACCACTACCGCCACTAGAAGAACCACTACCGCCACCACTGCCACCAGCATTACTTCCACCGCCACCACCAGTTGAACAATATGATCCGAATCGTGAGTTAGATCCTTTTCCTCCACCGCCACTACCGCCACCACCTACTGTTACAGTAAGTATATCTCCTTTAACAAGTCTTACTGCCGATCCTCCTGAAAATGTTCTATATCCACCACCACCGCCTCCGCCTGTAAATGCGTTAATACTACCACCGCCCCCGCCTCCAGCTATCAACAGCAATTCAGCAAAAAACGCTTTAGCCCCAGAAGAAAATCCAAATCGCTTAATTGCAATTCCGCCGAATGTAGTTATTAAAGGCATTTTGTTATTTCTCCATGTTCAATTACGCTTTAAACTGTGTTTGAGATCCTAACACAGTATATGTAGCATTCGCAGTTTTAATGATCGTAAATGCAAATCCATCAATACTATTTGCATTTCCTGATGTTGGTGCTGATCCACCCTGCCATCTTATGGCATTATTTGATCCGTCAATTTGAATATTAGTTAAATGATAATATGGAGTAGCACCTTGTGTCGCTAAAAATGCTACGCTAACAGCTTCATTATTAGATGTCAATGAATTAAATGTATTTGTAGAGTTTCCTCTTACATTTAAATAAAAGTTTCCTGTGCTATTTGCGGTGTAATACAAAACTGGCGCCGTGACAGCATCAAAATTTATGATTCCTGTAGCAGCCGTTGATGAAACATTCGCTTTTTCTTTCATGAACGAATTAAACACAGTCTGACTATTCAGTGTAGCAATTCCTGAAGTTGTTAAATTAGCAGCAGTTATATTATTTGCTGTAAAATTTCCACCAGCATCTCTAGCGACAATGGTTGAAGCGCCATTAGAACTTGAAGCTGTTGTAGCACTGTTAGGAATACTCGTAAGTGATGCTCCAGAACCAGAGAATGTTGTAGCGGTTATAGTGTTTCCGGTAAAAGATCCTGAAGCATCTCTAGCGACAATGGTTGAAGCGCCATTAGAACTTGAAGCTGTTGTAGCACTGTTAGGAATACTCGTAAGTGATGCACCAGAACCACTGAAAACACCAGCAGTTAATGTATTTGTGCTAGGATTAAAACTAAATCCTAAACTTGTTCTGAGTGCTTGATTGCCTGTAGCAGAATTTGTAAATGGTACATAGTTTGTAGCATTTGTTGTATTATCTGCCGTTAGTGTGGATGTATTCGCTACAGTAGCAACTGAAGCAACACCCGTAAGTGTTGGAGCACTAACAGAAGTTGCTGTGATACCATTTGCTGTAAAATTTCCACCAGCATCTCTTGCGACGATGGTTGAAGCGCCATTAGAACTTGAAGCTGTTGTTCTAGCATTTGCTAAAGTACCTGAAGAAACATTAGAAGCATTGAGTGTTGTTAATCCTGAACCGTTACCATAAAAAATACTATTAGATGTGATGTCACCAGCTTTTAATGGAGCAAAAACGAATGTTACATTTGAAGTGTCTAAGTTTGCTGAAGCATCAGGTTCAGGAGTATACTGATGAAAAAATTTCCATACACCGTCGTCAGCATCTCTGACCAAGCCTGCATGTCTATATGTACCGTCGTTATAATTGCCAGCAAAACCTAAATCAACGTTAGTATTTGATGATGCATCATTTAGATAAATGAGATTATCTTCAATTTTTAAATTGTTTGCTGAAATTGTTGTTGTAGTTCCAGAAACAGTTAGATTGCCTGAAACAACAAGATTATTAAACGTTGGATTAGCAGTTGTTCCTAAATCTTGACCAATTGTCGCTGTATAAGAACTTCCTGAAGGAGTGGTAATTTGAAAGTTTGCGTTACCTGTGTGATAATTAAATTGATTAATACCATTAATACTCACATTTGATGCTAAAGTAACTCTACCGTAGGTGTCAACAATGAGTTGAGGAACGGATGTACTATTACCATAAGCTCCATCAGTAACACCTGATGTTGCTAATCTAGTAGCATTTAAAGTGCCTGAAGAAACATTAGATGCGTTTATATTTGTTAAGGATGCTCCAGAACCAGAGAATGTTGTAGCGGTTATATTATTCGCAGTAAAAGATCCTGAAGCATCTCTAGCGACGATGGTTGAAGCGCCATTAGAACTTGAAGCTGTTGTTCTAGCATTTGCTAAAGTTCCTGATGCTACATTAGATGCGTTTATATTTGTTAAGGATGCTCCAGAACCAGAGAATGTTGTAGCGGTTATATTATTCGCAGTAAAAGATCCTGAAGCATCTCTAGCGACGATGGTTGAATTACCATTTGCTGATGCGGCCGCATTGACTTGCTGAATTACATCATTCGTTGTGGTACGAAACTGATTAAAGGTATTTGATAGTTCTACATTTGCAATTGGCATATTAATTACTCTTTGCTATTGTTAATAACAGTTGTTTAATTTCAATGAGTTCCATTTTTAAACTTCGCACCTCATCTTGAATTTTTTCAACCTCTTGACTATTAGACAGTCTTCTTTTCTGAATTTTATATTTCAAAAGCGAATCTACATCTGTATTTAGTAACGCTTTAGAGTCTACGTCACGCTCAGTAAATCCGCCCACAATTTCTTTCATTCTAATTTTATCTGGTATATATCTCATGCTAATGCAATCGCTCTTAAGTTTTTAACTCTAGGTGCATACGCCTCATTATCTGAAGTAAATACAACCTTTATAGCATAATATTTAAAGCCAGTAAATGTCTTACTATCTGGCGTTGTATATTGAATAGCATTATTTAGCACTTTGAAAATGTCTTGACTATTATTTGAGGTACTAAATGCGCTTTCAACTGTTAAAAATGTGTTATTTACAATCGTTGACACCACCCGCTGACTTCTAGCAACACCAGCTGCAACTGTGTCGCCTATTCTTAAATCTTCAATAAATCTTGTAGAAGTTCCGACAACATCTGTATTTGAACTAGAAATTAAAACTGTACCAGAAAGTAATGTGCTTCCACCAGTTTTAATTGCTGTTGGTACTATATATTTCTCTTCAGAATATATTCTAGAGTTTTGATTGAATATTTTTGTGCCACTCAATGACATTTCTTGGTAGAATTTATCATCAAATGTGTCATTATCGTTTTCATTCAAAATCTTGTAATATACTTTGATATCAGTGCCGGCTGGTCTATTTACATCCAAATAAACAACTAAATCAGACGCTTCAAAACCATCGTTTAATGCAACCCGTCTTGTTATGTATCTAGTATCAGAAACATAAGGTCCTTCTGGATTCTCTTCGTTTTCCATTGAAATGGTTTGATTTACATCATTTGCCTCGGTAAAGTTTGTTGAAACTGTCATATAAGTTGCGTTAACAACGTTTGCGACCAATCTAAATTGATCACCAAATTTAACATATTCACCAGCATCAATTTCAGTTGTAAATGCTGTACCAGTTCCTACGACAACGTTTGATGCCGCTGAATAGGTAACAGTGCCAGTCAGCGTATTTGATGTCGTATTATTGATGATAAAGTCTTCAAGTGCAATATTGCCTCGTGTCAGATCAATGTACGGGCTGATATATTGACTATCGGTTGACATTGATGCACGAACTGTAAATGACTTGAATGCTTCAGCAGTTTCATTTGTAGTATTTGAAATCTGCGCTTGTGATGTAAGAATAACACGTTCAAGATTTTTAACTGTGAAAAAATCGCCAGCAGTGTATGTGCTATCAGCAGTTTTTGCTTCGTATGTGATAGCGGTTCTTGATGGAATTAAATCTTCAACGTTAGTTTGGAATGCACCGTATGTTATATTATTTGAAAATGCACTATTATTGAATAACGCTACACCAGTTGTTGATGTTGAGAACGTAGCAATCTTCATTTTAAATTTAATATCAAGTGCTTGTTTGACTGAATAGTTGTATTCACTTGATGTAGTAAATAGAACACCACCAACGAGTGCATTGTTTCTATCAATTCTAATACTTGTATCAGAATTTGTAACATCAATCTGACCTAATTCAGCAACCCACAATTCAAAGTCATCTGCATTACCATCAGGTTTTACTGAGAAGCAATATTCGTTACCTGGTAACAAGTAGATTGGGCTATCAAATGTAAATGTTGTAGCAGATCCTGCGGTTGCACTTGTAGTAATTGCTGAAGAAAGAACTCTAGCCCTTTCACCACCAATCACTTTCTTAGTTGGAAGACCGTTTTCCATTTCACGGATTTCAACCGATACGCCTAAATGATTGTCATCTGATTTAGACTTAAAGTATAGATCAACGGAAGTTACAAAGACACCATCTGGATAGAATGCATCATCAATATAAAAACTTTGTGAAAGAGGATCTGGTCTACGAGGTGCATCTGTAAATGGTGTGACTGTGCCAGTTCTACGAACGGTTGCAGCAGCATCACTTGCCAGTGATGAAGACAAGCGCCCAGGAAGACTTCTAACGTTTGCTGCATCAAAAGAAATGCTAAATGGTCTAGTATTTAAAACTGAAACACTCTTGATTTGACTTACACCAACTGCTTGGAGTGTTTCTCTTGCCACTGTTGTTGTGCCACTGTCTGCATTTGTAGAACTATCTGTCAGTTTAAATTCCCTAGTTCCAACTTTAAAGCGATTTGCTGGAACTGTAAATATACCAAGAACTTCGTAATTATCTTCTACACGCAAAAGACCATTAGAAACTAAATTATAATAAACTGTATTTGCTGCTGCTGATATTTTACCGTCATTATCATACTGATCAGACAAATCACGCAGCGTTTTTCCTGATGGAATGCGAATCTGTTTGCAGCTTGATGTGACATCTATACCATCAAAGAATGCATAGAGTCTTGCGCCCGGTTTCATACCAGTTGCTTTGAAAACAAAGTCTCTGCTTCGCATTTCATGTGCGATAGACACATCAACATCACGATCAATAGACTTATTCTTTTCTTTGATTGACGTTGAAAATTCAGACTTATTTAAGTATTCGGATTGAATATTAGAACGAACTTGTCTAGGAATGTCTAAGCCTTGATTGAGCGTATCTACACTTTGACCAACTTGTTTGGGCTCATCAACCGTACCAATCCAATGACGATTAACTGGTGCAATCTCAGTATTCCATGCGTCAGATAGTTTCTTCCAGTTATCCGATTCACCTGAATTATCAATAACAATATTGTTTGCAACAACACGATCAGTATCTAACCAGTTATCAGTAGGTGGTGTCAATGAAACATCGCCCACCCAAGCGTATGTTAGATTCTGCGCTAAATTTAATGCTGAAGATGCATATGCTTGATCAATGAAGGTTGATTCTGAGTATGATAGAATGAGTTTATTACCTGTCGTTCTAGTAATACCAGAAGAACCGCTTGTTGTATATTTTAGAGCAACTTGATTTTCATTGTTAGCGTATGCCGTTACATACTTATCGTAGCGATTGATAGACGCTTTGTAAACTGGCGATGAAACGTCAGCGACACCTGATCCTGTAAATGGATCAACAAGAATGCCGTTCTTAAATCTATCAATACCATCATCGTCTAAAATGACTTTATCTGTTGCTTGTTTTTCTAGCAAATTGAGTGCTGTGTAATATTCTAATTTGTTTACACGCTCTTCAATCTTTCCAATGTCTTTCATTGTATAACGTTTGTTTTTGAATAACTGAACGTCAATGTCGGACGGCACTGATGGATATGGAGGAATCACAAGTTCCGCAATGTCCATTGTATCAGGCAACGTCGGTGGCGATAATGGATTTGGATAACCAGGAGATCCATCATTAAATCCAAGAGAACCCTTAGAATCAATATAGAGTTTGCTTCTACGACCTTTGTAGAAAATCAAGTCTGCTTCAAAGTCTGAGCCTGGTGTAGGAATATGCAATCCACCTGTGGGCACATTATACGTTCCTGGATCTGTAGGATTCAATGATGTGCTTGCTGTTTTAATTGGTCTAAAATCAATACAGTTTCTTAAATCAAACACTTCACCAGTTCTTGTGCTTGTATACTTAGGAACGTTTGTTGTATTAATTGTAGTATTAGATGTTGCAGCATCATCAATTGGATAAGAATTGATTGTCAAATAACCAACGCCCTGTGTTGTATCATGTGTAAAATGATCATATACAACATGCAATCTTCCAGTTGGCACTACACCAACCTTAGGTGTAATTGTAGCATGTTCATAAGTGTTATCACGCTGGCCATTATCAAAATCATAACTAGATGTCACATCTGTGCTAGATGTTGTAGCATTTGCTGAAAAGTTTGCAGCTTGATAGATTCCACGAAGTTGATATACATCCGCTCTACCTAAACTATATGGACCAACAAGCCCATTTGGATGTGTGCTAGGATCTAGATTTGTATTTGCAGAATAATTGAGAATCTTTGTCATCTCTCTAGCATCAGCACGATCCATTGTAGCAATCACTCTCGCTGTGAATGTTGCACTCTCTTTTAGATCAATCTGAATTGTGCCTGGAGATGATACTGTTACAGTTCTCGTTGCACCTGAACCACCATTACCACTTAGATATACTGGTGTGCCTGCAGGAAGAATCTTAGTGAATGTATTTGCCGATGCACCAACTGTTCTAACTGAAGATAGAATTGCATATGTTGCGTTTGTAATTGAAGCAATCTTGCTTGTTTCATTATTTGCTTTAATTAGATCGCCGACATTCAGTTGAGTTGTAAATGCTGTTCCGCTTCCTGACAAGACATTGCTTGATGCTGTTGCTGTGACTGTACCAGTCAAAGCTGATGTTTCAACGTTAGCGCCAGAATTATTAATGATAACTAGATAGTTCTCATTTTTCTGTGATGTTGTAAGTGCTCCAGTTCCTACAAATGTTTCACTAGAATCTGTTGTAGAAATTGTAGCGACACCTGTAGTGAACGTAACTGAAAAATCTTTTCTAAATCTAAATCCTGTTTGAACATCATTATTTTCATCACGAAGTGTTTTGATTGCATCATATGGCAATTTGAAAATTGCTTTGTCAAATGACTGCTCTTGAAGAATAGCGTTACCATTAGAATCTAGAACAATATCAGCAAAGCGTTTTGGTGTCGCTGAATCATATACGGAACGAACATCATCAAATATCTCACCAGAATTCATAACAACATCAAAAAGATATAAGTAATATCTTGCGTCCGCTGTACCAACTGTACCGCTTACATATTCAATTGCTTTAACTTTTGCAGTGCCTATTGAACTACCGCGGACTGTTGCAACTGAATATGCATTATTACTGACAACTTGTTGCGCTGTATCATAAAGATCAACGGAAGTTGCTTCCATGAAATCCCATGAACCAACCATTTCTTTAACTTCAACGTAGTTGCCTGAATTGATTTGTGTTTTAACTTGTGGAACATATTGTGTATCTAAACCTTTATCTACTGATACATTTTGTTTCACAATAAATTCGTTTCTGAATCCACCGACATATGCTGTAAATGGATCAACTTCAACTAAGAGGAGACTGTTATTACCACCCTCTGCTGATGAAAATCTACCGCCATTTCCAGACTGAGATAGATGCTCACGAATATTAATTTTTGGATCTGAAAGTGTATAGTTACCAGATTCTTCAAATGTGCGTTTTGCGATAGCTTCTTCTAGTTTACTTTCAATACCAGAAATTTTGCGTTTCTTAGAAATGCCATCTTCTACTTCTAATAACGATATGAATTCGTTTTCGTCTGTTGTTTCACCTAAAGCAATCTTAGTGAGTGTCGTATCTATTTTTAGACGATCAGCACCAGGCGCTTGAAAGTTTGGTGTACCAGCTGCGTTGTCAACTAAACTGTTATCTTCAATATAATCCACATAACTTTTTGTAGGCACAAAACCAATTCTGTATGATGGATTATTTGTGTACTTATCAAGAATAACAGTCTGTGAACTATTCTTCACAAAATGATCAGCAATGTAAACAACACCATCACCTACTGTAATTTTAGATCCACGTGTGTATGTTTTTTCTGTAGACAAACCCTCATCTACAATATACTGAGTTGCGTCGGACGTTGCTGTATTTGCGTATGCTCGGCCTGTGATGTTTGCTGTGAAAATAAGTTCGGAATCTTCAAATGTAGAAGAGGATCTTTTATCCGTAATTACAGTGACATTCAGTGCTTGAGTTGAGCCTGTAGACAATACTGTGTTTGCTGTTGTAGTTGTTAGCGTTCCTGTAACGTTAGAGACATAAATTGTATTGATAGCTGTTATAGGATCAGTAACCCATGCTCTAATTGTCGCTGTGTTTCCAGTTGAAAATGTGATTGTATTTCCAACTGTAAGTGTTGATGGTGCAGTATTTACTGTTAGCAGAACTGCACCAGCTGCGGTATAATTAATAAACAATGTCTTGGGATCAGTACCCTCAATATCAGAAACTAATCCAGCATATGCCTTTACACCAGTGTTTGCACCTACGATTTCTTTCAATAAAAAACTGTTTACATTAACTGAAGTTGCGTTATATGTTGATTGCAACTTAACATATTGCATACTTAAATCTAATGTTTGCTCACAACCATCAATGATAGAACCTTGCTTAAAGAAATAATTAGCAAACCGTTCTATTTGTTTTTGTTGATATGTCTGAGACTGAGAAAGTTCCCTGCCCTGAACTGCTCGCCCAGGAACATAAAGAACTCTTACAAACTTTTTATCTTCATCATAGTCATCATAATATGGACTGACATTTAAATTCAGCCCACCTGGATTTGTATTGGCCATGTTTTTTTTAATTCCAATAAATTAAAACTGAATAATTAATTTTACATCTTCAATCTGGTCTGTCGCTCTAGTAATAGGACTTCTAAATTCTGTATAGATGATATCGCCCGTGTATGGCTGAATGCCTGGATTATTTATAGCAGTAATTAAACCGTTTGCTGAAGATGTTCCTCCGACAGCATATGATGCATTAGCAAAATCTTTTGTCATTGGCTTCGTTGTATATAGATATCCGTTTGTTGAGTCCCACTCAACGACTGTAGCTGTATTACTTCCTACCGTTACAGTTTCATCAATCGAATATGTTCCAGAAACGCTTGCCATTGTATACCGATATGTTTGGCGAACATTTGTTGCCACATGGCGTGTAGTTGTGCCATATGAATATGGATCACGAACAAGACCCACCTTTCTAAAATCATTAGCCGTTGATACAGTATTTGATTCATTGCCATCTAAGCGCACATTAAGAATTAAATATTTTCCACCCAATTCTTCAACTGGATTGGCACCATGACCACCCTTGGGGCTGATGATAGCTGTTGCTGCTGCTGCGCCACTTCCGAATGTCACTGAAGCTGTTGTGTATCCTGAACCAACATTTGTAACGGTAACTGCACTGACTGCACCACCTGAAAGTGTACAGTTAGCTGTAGCACCGGTTCCGTCACCTGTGATTGTTACAGAGGGTGCTGCACCATAACCAGAACCACCCGATGTAACTTTGATCACATGAATTGCACCATCAACTGCTGCTGCTTGGACATCCCACTGATCTGATCCATCATCAGAATCTAGAAGTTTAACAGGCATATAATCTGTAGTCAAGAATTTTAAAACTTCTCCAGTGCTCAATTTATACATAAATTTCCAAACGTAACCATCAGCAGTGGTGAATGGCGAAGTGCTTGTACCTGTAGGTTTAGTGGTTGATGCTGCACCACCGTTATTGAAAAGACACTTATAAACTTGATAATCATCTGTTAAAACATAAAAATCATCCGACTCAATTAAATTTGTATCTGCATCATCATATTGATCGTAAACTGTGCTTGAAGTCCAATCGTATCTAGGAATTCCTAGAGATACATCGGAAGATGTGACACGTTTAAGTGCCATCATATCTCTCCAAGGTAAGTATTCTACGTTTGCTGTGGACACTGTTGGTGTTGGTGGCGATGCATCATTCGTAAATGCTACTGGACCACCTACATAAAAATACATAATGGTATTTGAAGTCTCTGAAAAGGCTTCATAAAATTGTTGAGCATTATGGACTCTAAATTTGCTGCTGACAACTGCTGGCATAGTATTCTCCTAATTTTACTTTATTTATTTCACAAAATCATAATATTTATCTTTATTTGTAGATATATCCTGGTGTATAATTATAAGTCGCAGGCACATTTATAGTCATATATGTTGCATTTGAGATGCCCGTAACTACAAATTGTTCTAATGAATTATTCAATGAGTTTCCAACATTAATTATATCATTAACTAACAAATCTGTATTAAAGTTGGTGCCGGTTCCTACAATATTTGAACTTCCTGAATATAATGACATAAATCCTGCCATTCTGTTCCATGTTTTAACTGTTGTGCTATACTCATCATTAAAAGTCTCTGAAGAATGAAGACCTATAGATTTTGAAGCATAAATGTTTATTTGCTGATCGCCTAATGCGCCAATTGTCACCACATAATTAGATTCCGCATTAGCCTCGGATTTGAAATTAACAGAAAGTTCTCTCTGAGATATAATATTTGTACTAGTATTAAAGTTACTTTCAGCTAACTTATGACTAAAATCGGAAAACGCCGAAGATGAAACATTAGCAACACCCAAATCTCTTTGAAATGATACGGAAAATCTTATCGGAACATTAACTTGAATATGTTGAATAAATGTGTCAAATGTTGTATTAGCATAACTACTTATTAACGCTGAAGTATATCCTAATAAAGGTTCATCACCGTAATAGTATGGAACAGTTGCACCGCCAAATAAACCACCTTCTGGTTCAGGTAAAAGTTGTTTAACTAAAGTTTTAAATGTTGATATTGAAGGTGAAGTTGCTACTGAGAACGATGTCTCCACATAACGAATGTATTGTTGTATATTTTGTACTGTTCCAATAATACTTATAAATGATGCAGGAACTCCAATTTTAGATGTTAATAAAATTTCACCAAAAAATTGAAGACCGGCCGGATGTATAATTTCTTTAATCATATCAGAATATATGTTAAACTCTAAACCACTTCTAATGACGTAAGAAAAATCCTGATAATAATAAGAGTCTTGTAAAATCTTATAATCAATTTTACCACCATCATTTAACCATGTTCCCTCACTGATACCTAAACCAGAAACTATTGCTGTAACATTTGCATTGCCGTCGCCTGATCCTGTCAAATTGACATTTGCGCTTTCATAACCGACACCAAAATTCTTTACTCTAATATTTCTGATTGCTCCAATGCCGGCACTGTTGTTTGCTATGTCTACCGTGACATTTGCGCCTTCGCCCTGAATTCCAGTTGCTATAAGATTTGCAGAGGAGCCTGTTCCTGATGTTACAGAAATTGATGGTAAGTTTGCTGAAGTATATCCGGTACCAAAGTTAGTTAGCTCTAATCTAGTAATTGCTCCGGTTACACTCCAATCTTCGTTCTTAATAATATCATAATAACTTCCGTCAGCTTTCATTCTAAAGCCGTCTTCAAATAATAAATCGTATGTTGTCGCTTCACTCACAGATGCAACGTTACCTGATGCACTTGATCCAGCACCACCTGTAAATACTAATGCATCGCCTACTGCATAGTTTGTACCGCCGTTTACTATGTTAATTAATTTGTCAGACAAAAGGCCTAATGAACTAATTACGGTATCGGTGAGTGTGATTGTCGGCGCACTAAAATATCCTGAACCACGATTTATAATTGAAATCGTAGCAGTATCGCCGACAGTGTATCCACCTACTGTGTAGGTGTTAGCGATTTCAGTAACACGCACAGCAAAATTTGAACCGCCTGTGCCTGTGTTTGTGACAACGGCATTGGTATTTAATCTATAACCGTATCCTGGAGTGTTTACTGTGATAGCTGTAATTGGAGAAGATTTAATAGATGATACTTCAGCAAGTGCTTCTGAGCCAGTATTGCTAGTAATTGTAACAGTATCGCCTACTTGATAACCTGATCCGCCGTCATTGATTGTGAATCCTGTTACCATACCATAAATTGCTGTATTTGTAGTTTCAGTGTCTACAATTTCTATTCGTTCGCCTGCATCAAATGTTCCAGACACAAGTTTTAATGTTATTTCAGCGACACGAGTTGAGCCTACATAAATCAGCTTGATGTCAACTACATTTCCTAATGCTTCGCTTGTTTGACCTGTAATCGTTTGATTCAAAAAATCAAATATGGTAGTTTCATCTTCAACAACCGCTCTAATAATTTGAGTCTTTTCAAAATTACCATCAGAAACTCTAAGAATATCCTCACCAGGATATTTTAATTCAATATCTTCATCATACACTGTTCTAAAAAGAAATTTATAGGATTCTTCATTACCTTTATTCTGTAGAAAGTCTCTGTACTTTCTTGCAACTAATCGCTTGTTCGCTTCTATATCTTTAGGTAATGTAGAATATAATTCATCTTTCAAAAATCCAACATACTTATCAACTGTTTTAGTTGCGTCACGATAATTTAAAAGCTGACCGGTTTTTCTAACAACGTTATCTTTAATAGAATCAATAGTCGCTGTAGCTGAACTTGTTCCACCAGTTAAAGATTCATATAAATCAAATGGTGCGTTTGTTTGCATACGCACAACAATTGAAGATGTTTTAACTTCTTTAACAATTGCTCTTGCACCTGTATCAGATCCAGTAACAATTTCATCTCTAGAAAATGTTCCAGAAATTCCTGTTAATGCAATCTCAGCGGTTTGAAGCCACTCATAATACGCTTGAAGGAAAAGAAGAAATCTTTCGGAATCTAACCGAAAGTTTTCGTTGACAAGATTCTCAATTGAGAATGATGGTTTGAAAAAAACGTTATTTGCAGACATTTAAATTAACGATTGACTAAACTGATTGTGCTATCATCCACCATAGTTACCGTAATATCTTCATCTAGTATTTTTACAATTTGACTTCTCAACGGTAAAATATCTAAATCTCTCGGTACTGCGGTAAGTTTTAATGTTGTACCGCCATCAGCAAAACTTGTTGGTGCAAAATCAGTAAGAATAACTTTTCCTGTTGTATAATTCAACGTACCAACGTTACTTGAAACGGCAACTTTAGAGCCACCTGACAATCGGTAGATTCTCATGATGCCATTGTTTTCTTCCAAATAACATTCATCAAAGCCGCCGTAACTGAATTCGTTTGATGTTACTTGATTACCTACGCCATAGGGATATGTTGATGGTCTTCCATCTGTACTTGAATTTATAGGATTTGAAAATGCAATCTCATATCTCGCAGAGGATCCTAATTGTACATCAGTCTCCTTTCTCAGTGTTACAGAAAGAATAGTATTCAATATGGATCTATCGCTTAGATCAATCAATCTAGACAATTTGGAATATCTGAAATACTTTGAAAATTCATTAATATCATCGTCGTTATATTGTTTGATCACATCAATAACCACAGTCTCCAAACTGGTAGATGAGAGTGTTGCTTTTCTTGCGTCATACTTAACACTTGCGTCAATTACTAAGTAAATGTATTCTGGATCAACAAACTCTGTAGAAACCGTTAAAACTTTTTTAGGTTTGATTACGCTGTCTCTAAGAATAGCTTTCTCTGTTGCAGTAAGTGTTTCGCCAGTTTCTGGTATAACTGAAATATAAACTGTAGCGTATGTAGGAGGATCATTATCTTCTCCGCCCCACACTGAAACACTTCTTACATTTTGTTGTTTTAATAATAACGCTTTATAATCTTCAGTCGTAACAATTCTATTCTGCGCTTCGTATGCTTTCGGTGCTGTAAACCTAATCTTGTTTGTCGTTTCTCTTTCTGCGCCACCAGAAGCAGGTGCGTCTTCAGTGAATGTGACATCGATCACGCCTGAAATGGATCCTGAATATGTTAGCGCCTCTATATCGTTAGCTAATTGACCATTAGATACTAAGTATTCAATAATGACAATGTTGCCATTATCTAACGCAACTCCTAGAACACCATCTCCAAAAAATACTTCATACTGACCATCTTCAACCTCTTCAATGAAACACGCTGTTGTCGTTGCAGTGACTTCAACAAGATTATCAGGCACCGTAAATAGTCTAATTGTGCTATCTGAAGTTGATGTTTGAACTTTAACTACAACTGTTGAAGTATCTACTCCAGCGTTTGGAATTAAAAATCTTTGATCTGGATCTGTTGTATTTACTGTGTATCGTTGACTTAAAAATCTACCTTCTTTTAGAGTCAAATCTACTGAATACACTGTTGAAACTGGTGAAACTGTAACGGCTTCAGTGGTATTAAAAAGATATGTTTCACCATCAACCGTACCTGTAAATGTAGTGTATGCTGGTATTGTTACTGTAGCCGGAGAACCAGTGACAGATAACACTGCTGTGCCAGTAATTGTAGCGGATGTGGTTGATCTAGGAATATAATTTAATGATCGTGCTAAATTTACTACTGAGTTTCTTTTTTGTGCTGTTGATAAAAAGTTCTCATTTGCGATCATGTTCAAGTAAAACGAATTATAGTATGTGTTGTATGCTAACACATCTAATAAAACTTGCATACCAGATGCATCAAAATTATAGTCTCTGAATTGATCTTGCGCTTGTAAATAACTGACGAAATTCGCTTTTATGTTTTCAAAATTTAGTTCATCAACCGTTAAATCTGGTGAAAGAGCCATTATGCTACCTTTTTAATTTTTGTTTCAATTGTTGACGTTGTATTTAAATTTCTAATAATATAATCAACACTAATTGTCACATCATTTTTATCAATCGTGCTTTCTATCTTTGTAACGATAATTCTAGGCTCAAATCTTGATAGGGTATCATAAAGACTTTTATTCAAGGCATCTTCAGCAAAGATGCCTTGTTGGAACGCAAACTTCTTAACTTCCGAGCCATAATCAGGTCTAAATGGCTTTGTTCCTCTTTCCGTTTTAATTAGATTTGCAATAGAACGTTTAATAGCAACCTCATCCGTAATAGGTCTAATATCTCCAGTTACAGGATGTGGTATAAAATCTAAAGATAAATCTTTATAAAAAACGGTAGTTGCCATAATTGATTATTTATGCCGTCTTTTCTGCGGTTTTGGTATCTTGAATTTCTTTTCTTCTTTCTTTAATCACTTTTGCAATTTCAGCAAGTGCTTTTCTAGCCCGTGTACCAGCAGCTTTGTTTCCCTTTTCGGTAAATTTTGCATTCTCAGCTAAGTATGTGTCAAAAAGACTTACTAAATTTTCATGATTTGTCATAATTATCTCCTTTATAATGACTTAATAAATGTATCAGTGCCCGTAGGCGTATTAGCGACACCAGTTGTCGGTGAATTGATTCTGCTGGTTATCGTACTAATATTAGTATTCACTCCATTAAATGCTGCATTGATTGTGGATGGAGTCCATGTAAAGTTTTGATCTTTCAGTGTCAGTGTCTTTGATGCATTAAAACTCATATCTTGTGCATTGACTGTTAGTGTGTTTGAAGTTATA
>Ga0214917_10001283_pt1 | contig 32481 bp, 34 predicted proteins | sample LL_1208_BB_MetaG_FD_177983 | JGI IMG/M metagenome (GOLD analysis project Ga0214917, IMG submission 177983) | Freshwater microbial communities from Lake Lanier, Atlanta, Georgia, United States - LL_1208_BB | ecosystem: Environmental > Aquatic > Freshwater > Lake | place: USA: Georgia | collected... | reverse complement strand
GATCCCAATGCGAAGGCCGGAGAGAGAAACTTCTGAACCGGGGTGAAGACCTTTTACGTCTTTAAACCGAGCATAAAGAGTAAAGTTAGAACGAAGGAATCCTGTTCTGCTCCCCATAACAAATATCAGATAAATACCGATGGAAACTCCGAGCACTACAAAAATCCCCACCATCATTTGGTTAATTTTCTTACGTTCCATTTACCAGCTCTCCCCAGAGATAAATCCCTGAACAACGGGATCTTTTGTGTGTTCGATTTCATGAGCAGTTCCAAGAGCCCTAATCTTTCCATCCTTGAGGAAAGCTACTCTGTCAGTTACGGAAAAAATCGCATGCATATCATGAGTAACCAGAATAGAAGTTGCCCCGTGACCCTTGAGTTGAAGAATGATTTTTAGAATCTGTCGAGTGTTAAAGGGATCGAGACCCGTAGTGGGTTCATCGTAAAGAATTACTTCTGGCTCCATAATAATACTTCTAGCAACACCGACCCTTCTTTGCATTCCACCACTCAGATCAGAAGGAAGAAGGTCTATGCTTTTGTCCAAGCCTACTTTGGCAAGAGCAGCTAGCACTTTTGTCTGTATTTGTTCCTCATTTAAAGCGGTATGCGCTCTCAATGGGTAGGCAAGATTCTCTTTTACACTTAAACTGTCAAAAAGAGCGCCATACTGAAATACATAGGCAATTCGCTTTCTCACATCCACTAGTTCGTCTTCTGAGAGAGAGCAAATATCTTTACCTCTGAAGAAAATCTGCCCCTCATCAGGGTGTTCTAGTCCGATTATAGAACGAAGAAGAACGCTTTTACCAGTTCCACTTCCCCCCATAAGAGTGAGAACTTCTCCAGGATAGACATCCAGATCAATTCCATCGTGGACGGCTTTGTCTCCGAAGTATTTCCTGATACCTCGGATCTGAATTAACGGTGCGTTTTCCTTTTGTGAATCTTTCAAAGTTCAGGACCTTTCTAGAATCCAAAAAAGTTTTGTGAGAACAAAGTCGAAAATAACGATAAGAATCGAAGAAGTAACTACGGCATGATTAGTGGCTTGACCCACTCCTTGGGTTCCTCCCTTTGTCCGCAGCCCGTAATAACAGCCAGTTAAGCTAATGAGCAGGCCAAAGAGGACTGTCTTAGTAACTCCCAAAGTAAAATCAGTTAACTTCAAGGAAGTGATACCTTCGTAAATGAAAAAGTCGGGATTAATGTGAAGTTCAGACATGGAAATCAGCATCCCGCCACAGATTCCGACTAGATCTGCAAAAATGGTGAGCAGAGGAGCCATTACCAACATGGCTAGAACTCGAGGAATCACAATGCGCTTGATGGGATCTGTGCCGAGAGCTCTGATAGCGTCGATTTGCTGAGTAACATTCATGGAACCAATTTCAGCAGCGATCCCAGAACCCACTCTTCCAGCAAGCATTAAACAGGTTAGGACAGGTCCCAGTTCTCTCATAATTGACATTCCAACTACTTTGGGAACGTAGAGTTTTCCTCCAAACCTCTCCAATCCGTATCCAAACTGGAGCGACATAACAAAACCTGTAGAAAGAGCAGTAATGAAAACTAGAGAACAGGAGCGAATGCCAAGCGTGTAGCACTGTTCTACAAAAAGTCCAAAATAAAATGGGGGTCGGAACAGTGATCGGACAGTAGTTAAAAAAAGAGAAACACTTCCCCCAGCGAAATTGAAAAAGTGAATAAGAAGCTTACCTGCTCTTATAAACAAATAACTGATTAGGTACTTAGTCTGTTGCATATTTTAGAGTTCTTACAAACGAAAGAAATTCTTTTGTCTCATTTGCAGTAATAGATTTTGGACTCATGAGAGAGAAATCAAAAACACAACCCCGTTTTTTTAATACTACAATGTCTAGGAGAAACGGAACGCCCTCAGAACTCGCGCGAACCCGAGAATAATGCGCTTCACCACCTAGGATTACAAGAGGTTCTTCGCGTTCAATTTTTACGTTTCTTGAGCCAATGAGTAATTCTCGAGTGAGTACTTTGAGGCTTGCTTCTTTGTGCTTGTTGCAAGAGCTAGTGACGGTCACGGTGTTTCCAGAGGGTAAGCGATAAGCGTAATCGCTTTCGCCGTCAGTTCCTCTTTTTTGCCAAACAGCAGGGGGGGAAAGAGAATAATCTTCTGCACGACTTATTTCATTGCCGCCACCTCCTAAAAGAGCACAACCCGTTGATAAAAAGACTACCCCAGAAATTAAAAAGTGATTTTTCAAAAATCTGAAATCCATGCTTATTTTTCCTTCGTCGTTCCCTCTCACTTATCGGAATTAATTCAGGATAGTTTCAGGGGATAACGAGACTTTTTGGGGGCGATGCGTCTCAAGCCAATTCCTTGACGTACTGACAAAATAATTATCAAGACACCCGCAAAGACAGAGCGAAATCAGGTCAAAGTTTCGGCATGAGGTTTGCTCTATCTCTTTTCCGTGCAAAAGAAATATCGCATCATTTCTGCGTTTTTGATGACGGCGCGCGTCCTAATTGGCGCTTCTGGTCCTGTTGCGTCAAGCTTTGCAAATTTGAAAGCTTTGGATCTTCCGATCTCCTACTGTGAAGGAAAATCCAATCTCGAAGTTGCACCCACGTATTTTACTGAAATTGAAAACAACGTTTCGGGTACAGCCGAGTACAATTCTCTGATTCGCCTTTATCAGAAAAAAGACTGGCTGGGGCTAGCAGAAGGAATCGAATTGTTTAGAAAAACATTCGAGTCCTCTCCACTCATAGAAGCTATCGCCTTTCTGGAGCTTCAAGCTGAACTGGACCAATTGAATTACTCCGACTCCAATCCAGTTAAGAAGTTTGAGGCTAAATTTCGCGAAATTCTCATTCTGTACCCTTCTTCCTCCTTAGCTCCAGTGGTAACAGCCTCTCTTGCAAATTTCTACTTGAAGAACGGCTCCACTTCCAAAGCGCTTGGACTTTATCAAGCTGGACGAGAGGAACATCCGTTCCATGATGCAGCTTGTGTCTTCCTCTATGGAACCGCTGAGTCACACTTTTTATCACACGAATATGAAAATGCAAAAATCGGATTCAAACAAGTAGCTCAGAAATGTAGCTCCACTCGATTGCAGTTGGGTGCACGAGTCAGACAAATAGATATTGAGAGAGAACAAGGGGGAGATCTAAAAAAGATTGAGAACCAATACTCAAAGCTAAACGAAGAGAATCCGCATCTTATCTCTCGGTTTCACCCAGAAATTCTATTCAATTTAGGAGAAATCAAGTATCGCTCCGGAAACGTACCGAGTAGCTCCTTCTACTTTAATGACTTTCTTCGAGGAAATAATGAAAAGTATCAGGAGTGTTTACCAGGGCTCTATAAACGACTCGCCGATCTTTCATTACAAACACAAAAAAATCTTTCAGAGGTTGTTGGCAATTACCTCATTGTCAGGGAAAAGTTCCCAAAAACTGACTTGGGTAGATATTCGCGGGTTCATGCTTTTCTCCTGGAATTTCCAAATCTAGAAAAACTTGAGACGCAAAGAAGGATTCAGATAATTGATGAGGAAGTCGCTAGTATTTCTGATCCCAAAATTCAAACCGCAGCTAGCATCGAAAAAGGGTTGGCACTTCTCGAACAGGGAAACAGCGAGGCCTTGAATTACCTTTCTGCTCTAAATGAGCGAAATGGTTTTGACCTGAAGTCGGGTGAAGTGGGCAAGTTTATCCGCTCAAAGGCACTTGCCCTGTTCAAGAAATCAGCAAAAAGTAATAGTGACTTAAAAGACAGAGATTGGGATGAGGAAGTTCTGGTGCCGATAGAGTCTGCCTTCGAGACCTGGTTTAAAGGAACCTCTGAAGAGGAGACAACAAAAGTACTCTATAGCGAAATGATTGTTCAGCGTCTCAGTGAATCTCTAAATCAAAAAGGATTGAAAGCATTGATAGCAAAACTGGACCGATGGAAAGAGTCTCCCCTTTATTCAAAAGGCTCAATCAAGTCGACTACGCGAATTGAGTTGGGCACTGCTCTGTCTCAGTGGTGGCTCTCCCCAAAAAACAAAAACTCAAAAACGTCCGCAAATCAATTTTTGGCTAATGAGGAACTTCTTTCAGATTTTCTCAGACCGGAATTTCAGTCCCTTTGGCTTCAAGCCCACATGGATACAGATAACGTTGTCGACTTAGAGCTTGCGCTCAAAAAGATGAACTCGAAACGAAAGTTAGCTTCGTCTGATCCAAAAATGGGGAAATCCGCTCTGTCTTACGTTTCCTTGATGACTGGGAGAGCCTATAGAGAAACAAAAAACTTTGTGGCAAGCGAAGAGGCTTTGAAGAAAATTACCGAACCAAAGTTGAGCCGAATCAAGCTCAAAGAGCTAATGATGACTTACAGTGAATCGGGTCGATTTGAAAAAGTAGTACCTCTGGGACTCAAAGCGCTTGAGAAGGATGGCAGCCCAGAAAACAAAGATTGTCTCGTAATGATGCGAAATGCTGTCGTTGAGGGGAAGCAATGGTCCTCTGCTGATAGCGTCTTGAAAGCAGCGACAAAAAATCAAATCAAAGAAAAAGAGCTGGCCCCCTTTCTGAGCATGGCTGGTCGTGCCGATTTAGAAAGAGGAAACTGTTCGGTGTCGATTAAGCGTTATGAAGAGGCTCTAAAGCTAAACCCTGAGGCAAAAGACAAAGCTGAAAGTCGATTCTATTTAGGTAAATGCTTCTTCCGTATGAAAGATAACAAATCCGCATTGAAAGAGTGGCAGGAAGTTGCCTCTCTTAAGGATGAATTTTGGAGCCCTCTTGCGGAGAGTGAAATAAAACTAGTGGAGTCACCATGACAACCCTGAATTTCCATCAGAGAAAAATGCTGGTTGCTGACGAAAGTATGGGACAGCTTCTCAAGATTGCAAAGCGCGCAGCAAATTCAGACGCATCAGTTCTTTTATGCGGTGAAAGCGGCACCGGAAAAGAACTCATTGCTCGCTATATTCATGAAATGAGCAGCAGGAAGGATAAGCCATTCATCAGTGTAAATTGTGCAGCTATTCCTGAGGGGCTGATGGAAGCCGAGCTCTTTGGCTACGAAAAAGGTGCTTTTACTGGCGCGCTAGCACAGCGGATAGGTAAGTTTGAGAGGGCCCAAGGCGGAACCCTCCTACTAGATGAAGTCAGCGAAATGCCAATCGCGTTACAAGCAAAATTGCTCCGAGTATTACAGGAAGCCGAAATAGATAGACTGGGTGGAAAAGACCCCGTTCATATTGATACAAGAATCATTGCTACCACAAACCGGGATCCTATCAGCCTTATTCAGCAAGGTTCCTTTAGGGAAGATCTCTATTTTCGTCTAAACGTGATACGAATCGATTGTCAGCCACTCCGGGGACGCTTTGAAGCGATAAAGAATCTTTCTGAATTTTTCCTGGAATGTTTGAAAGAAAGATATGACAGACCAGATCTGCAAATGACTAATGAAGCTAGACGGAAATTGCTGTCCCATTCATGGCCTGGAAATATCCGTGAACTGTCCAATGCAATTGAAAGAAGTGCTCTGTTGACGGATTCCAATTTCATTGAGGAAAAAGATGTTGAGTTTCTTCTTCCTGTAGGGAAAGTGGAAGTTGAATCGAATGAGCCAGCTCAATCTTTGGCTCAGCTCGAGCAGAAACATATTGAAATTACCCTTAGGAACCTTGAAGGAAACAGAACAGAAACTGCGAAACGACTCGGAATCAGTGTGAGGACTTTGAGAAATAAGCTGAAGGAATACCAGTCGGTAGGATGAAGAAAAGTCCTATTGATGAGGAAAAAAATTCCTGTCGCAGCTAGGTAAGAGCCATCTTTTGTGCGAGCCAAGATTGGCCCTTCGTTTGCAGACCTTAGTTAACGGTATTCAATCGAAAAAACTTGAGATCTTTTTATGACACTATTCGACAAGACCATCGATACTTTATCTAAGTCATTAGATCTTCATTTGTTAAGACAGTCCGTCATTAGTGACAACATCGCAAATGCTGAAACTCCAGGTTTCAAAGCTAGAAAAGTCGAGTTCGAAACAGAGTTGCAGCGTGCTGTTGAAGCGAATGAGTTAGGAGCTGGGGGAACGGACATTCTCCTTGTGGAAGCTCAAATCTCTCAGGATCCGCATTCTGAACTAGGACAAGATCTGAATACGGTAGACATGGACAGAGAAATGGCTGCGATGACCAAGAACGATATTCAATATTCAGCAAACACTCAAATGATCAATAAGAAGTTTACGTTTTTAAAATATGCAATTGGGGAAGGACGTAACTAATGGGTGACTTTTTTCAATCAATTGATGTCAGTGCTTCTGCTCTCAGTGCAGAACGCATGCGAATGAATACAACATCGAGCAATCTCGCAAATGCTCAAACCACTCGTACTCCTGAGGGAGGTCCTTATCGAAGGAAAGATGTGGTATTTGAAGCTGAAACAACAAGAAGTTTTGCATCCGAGCTTGCCGGTCAAATGAAGGAAGTTCCTTTACATAAAGTGAAAGTGACTGATGTTGTTTCGGATCCTAATCCACCGAAGCTGGTTTATCAGCCAGGACATCCTGACGCAAATCCAGAGGGATTCGTTGCTTATCCCAATATAAACACCATGGAAGAGATGGTGAACCTCATTACCGCTAGTAGGACCTACGAAGCGAATGTCACTTCCATCAATGTCACCAAAGGCATGATGAATAAGGCACTCGAGATAGGAAGGAAATAATCTATGAATATTTCAAGTATTAGTCCCAATCTGATTCCCAATGAAATGCCACTTGGTCAAAGCTCTGGCAGTTTGGGAGTTCAAGAACCCAAAACTGAAAGTTTTTCTCAGTTTTTGAGTCGGTCCATAGATCAAGTGAATGATCTTTTAGGTTCAGCAGATAAAAGTGCAACTGAATTAGCTACTGGTAAATCCGAGAATCTTCATGATGCCATGATTCATATGGAAAAAGCGGAAACTGCTTTTAAGCTTTTAATGCAAGTTCGGAATAAAGTTTTAGATGCTTACCAAGAAGTTATGAGAATGCAGGTTTGATCCTTTGATTTAGGAGAGCCATGAACGAGACACTCCGTCGCTGGTTAGAGTCAACCCAAGCCTACTTTGAGACTTTCTCAAGGCAGAAGAAAATTCTCGCAAGCGTTGCTGCGAGCATGGTCGTTTTGGGACTTATTGCGCTCACAGTAGTGCTTCGTCGGGATCCGCTTCAAGTTCTTTATTCCGATCTGAGACCAGAAGAAACAAAAGGGGTAGCCAAAAAGCTCAGTGAGCAGAACATGAGCTACCAGGTGAGTGAAGATGGAACTACCATTTCTGTTCCCTCAAGTCAGGTCTATAGAGCCAGAATGGAGTTGGCCAAAGAGGGTTTACCGGGACAGGACCTTGTTGGCTTTGAGAAATTTGATGGCTCCACCATAGGGATGTCCAGCTACGTTCAGAGAATTCAGTATGTAAGGGCGGTTCAGGGAGAACTGACCCGGTCTATTCAACGTCTAGCCTCTGTAAAGACTGCCCGTGTTCACATCAGTGTCCCACCGAAGAAAACCTTTTTAGAAGAAGAAGATCCTCCAAAAGCATCTGTAGTTCTTGAGTTGCGTTCAGGAATGAGTCCCTCCAAACAGGAAATCGCTGGAGTTGCCCATTTGGTGGCAAGTGCAGTCGAAGGCCTAAAAGTAAATCAGATCACAATAGTGGATACCAAAGGAAGCTTTTTACATCGACCCGAAGACTCCCTTACCCCAGCAATACCCACTGCCCTTCTGGAAATGCAGCGCTCAATTGAAACTGAGTATGAAAGACGGATTGAGGAAATGCTGACTCCCGTTGTGGGGTTCGGAAAAGTTAGAGCTAAAGTTACCGCAGAAATAGATCCCTCAAGAGTTAATACCACTGAGGAAACTTTTGATTCGGAAAAAGCGGTTGCCCGTTCCATTACAAAAATGGACGAAAATAACACAGGGTCTAGACCCAACCCCATGGGCATTCCAGGTAGCCGTTCGAACCTACCAGGAACAGAAGTGAACAACCCTCAAACCCCGATGGCAACTAGCTCGAATGAAAAGAATTCCAGTAGCACCAATTTCGCCATCCCAAGAAAAGTTCAGGTAGTAGATAAGCCGAGTGGTTCAATTAAAAGAGTAACTATCGCAGTGGTTGTAGACGGTTACTACAATAAAGCACCAAATGCTCCTACTGAGACTTTCTCTCCAAGAACGGAAGAGGAGCTAAGAAGAATTCAGGAGCTTGTAGCCAACGCTGTTGGATTCGATGCTGAGCGAAGAGATAGTATTACCGTTAGCTCAATGCCCTTTAATAGCAACGAAATAAAGGAAACTGAAGAGAAGCCAGTACCCGGGTTCACTTGGCAAAACTTGGGTTCCCAAGTAGTGAGAAACGGAATAATTGCTCTCGTATTCCTCACTTTCTTCTTCCTTGTCCTCCGACCATTCCTCAAATGGATATCCGCTTCGGAAGAAAAGAATGGTTCTCAAAGTGAAACCACTCTGGTCCCAAGGACCGTTGAAGAATTGGAAGCTGCGGTTCGAGCTTCGGGTGGAACAGGTGAACAAGCCGAACAAGCAGCAGAAGCCCTGTTAACTCCCTCAGGTACCAGTTCAAATCAAGCTCTGGTAGCTCAAATGGCCGAAAATGAAGAGGATGATAACGTCATACGCGGCGTATTTAGCGACACAGCGGAAAGAAAAGAAGAAAGAAAACTCCGTAAGCTTATCCTCGAAAGCCTAGAAAAGTCTCCTAAAAAGGGATTCCGTATCCTTCAGGACTGGATTGAGGAAGAGAGTGAATTAAAAACTGCTGAGGCAAAATCATGATGGAAGCAAAGAACCCCCAATTAACAGGTATTGAGAAGATTGCGATTCTTCTTAATGTTTTGGGGAAAGACAAGTCCGCAGAACTGCTCAAGCAAATGAAAGATGCCGATGTTCGTCGACTCTTAAAAGTGATGAGCAATATGAAGAAGGCACCCATTCCCCTCATTAATTCGGTACTGAAAGAGTACCTCTTTAAACTTAGCGAAACTCAGGAAATTATCTTTGAAGAGAACCTTTCGGAGCCCGAACTCATTTCTCAGCTATTGGGGGCTGACAGAGCCAAACAAATTTTTGGTGGCAACAGAGCGGTCAATCTGGTTGAGCGAAAAAACCTGACAGTTCTTGAAACAGTTGATCCCAAAACCTTGGCTGAATTTCTTGTTGATGAGCACCCGCAAACCATTGCACTGATCATTGCTCACATGGACGTCGAAAAGCAGATCCAGATGATCAAGAATCTTCCAGATAATTTGCGGCCAGAAATCATTTCGAGAATGGCGACTCTGGAGTATGTTGCGCCTGAAAAAATTGATGAGTTAGATGAAGTTCTCAAAAGAGATCTAGTAGGAAAAGCAGCGGGATATAAAAATCAATTTGGCGGTGTGCCTGCAATAGCTGATCTCATAAATAGTTTGGATAAAAGAACGATGACTTCCTTGATGACTCGATTGGAAGACAAAGATCCTATTCTTGCTGTCGAGATCAGGCAGCACATCTTTAGTTTCACTGACGTTATTAAAATTGATAACCGTGGCCTACAGTTAGTGCTGAGAGAAATTCCTAATCAAACTTTACTCCTCGCTCTTAAAAATGCGCCTGAGGAACTCCGCGAAAAGCTTTACGAAGCAATGTCTGAACGAGCAGCTGCTATGTTGAAAGATGACTTAGCCGCGCTTGGGCCTCAGCGAGTATCCGATGTGGAGAAAGCGCAAAAAGATATTGTAGCTGTGGTTAAACGACTAGAAAAAGAAGGGAAAATCATCATTGGCATGGGTGAAGAGTCAGATATGGTCCCCTGATCAGGTGAAGGCACAGGGAGAGTTCGTTTCCTTTAAGGTGGCGGATCTTGAATCACTTTCACAGCGCTCTGAAAGTGTGGCAAGGGTTCCTTTGTGTCTTGATCAGCAAAAGGAATCGCACAGAGAGGAAACATTCAATCTTGCGCCCGGGTATTGGGATGCACTCATGCAAGATCCCCTGTTTCGGTCCAAATTTGATGTGCTTGTCGAAGAAGAAGTTAGAAAACGGCTTTTGAGACACCTAGAGAAAGATCAGAAAGAAGTTCTTCCCCAGATTGCTGAAGAGGCAATGAGGCAAGGCTATCGAGATGGGCAGAATTTAGCGAAAGAGGAAGTTGAAGAGAAAATCAATCAAGTAGAAAGAGAATTGACTCTTACTTGGGAAGAAAAACTTCAGGAGCTTGATCAAATAAAGAGATCTGCCTCTCAGACTTTTGAAACTCTCCTTCAAGAGTGGAAAAATGAACGCGAATCTCTGATGCGTTCCCATGAAACTGAATGGTGTCAAGCCATGGGACATTTGTTGAAACGGTTTCAAATCGAAAAAGCGGGCTCCTATGAAAGAGCCTTGAAAGAGTGGATGAGAGAAGCCATTCCGGACTTTATTAGCCAAACTCCTATTACCATATGTGTATCTGATAAGGATGCAGAGAGAGTAAAGATGAGTTTGGGAGCATCAGGACCCTCTCAGCTGTGGAATATTGTGGTAGATGCGGAACTCAAAGAAGGGCAAATACGATTTGAAGCTGGAAAAGGTGGAGCGCTCTTCGATTCTCAAAATAATTTTGAAAAACTGTTCAAATGGTTGGAAATACAAGCATGAATTTAAGCAGCCTCTGTCAACAAATCCAGCAAGAGCCGTTTGTGAGTTTTTGCGGGCGTATTCAAAGGGTCCGAAGAGACTCTGTAAGAGTATTCATTCCTAATGCAAAAGTGGGTTCTATGTGCTTTGCCCATGGAAGGCACCGTGATGTCCCAATGGAAATTGTTAGTTTGGATCCCGAGGGACACGTCGCAATGCCCTTAGACGATCTGTCCGATGTTCAGTTAGGAGACAGAGTAACTTTGCACGAGGAGCAAGCTGTTATTCCTGTGGGAGATGCCTTGCTCGGACAAGTAGTCGACTCGCTCTGCCAGCCGTTAGAGCCAGGAGTACACCTTGATCTCAAAGATCAGATTTCACTCTACGGTGATTATTTGAACCCAATGGATCGCGCCATTATTCGAGAGCCTATTGATCTGGGTATTAGAAGTGTCAATTCGTGTCTCACTTGTGGACTAGGTCAGAGGGTCGGGATTTTTGCAGGTTCAGGAGTTGGAAAAAGTGTTCTTCTGGGAATGATGGCCAGATTTACCTCAGCAGATGTAGTGGTAGTAGGTCTCATTGGTGAGCGAGGTAAAGAAGTAAAAGAGTTTATTGAGCACGAATTGGGCGAAGAAGGCAGAAAGAAAAGTGTAGTAGTTGTGGAAACTGCCGAAAAATCGCCTATCCGACGTGTCCGTGGTGCTTATGTGAGCACTGCTATAGCAGAGTATTTTAGAAAAAAGGGTCTCAAAGTACTTCTCCTGATGGATTCACTGACTCGATTTGCCATGGCACAAAGAGAGATTGGAATGGCAGCTGGCGAACCGCCAACTAGCAAAGGTTATACACCGAGTGTTTTTTCGGGGATTTCTCGACTAGTTGAGCGAGCAGGAAATTTTGGAAAAGCTGGAAGCATCACTGGCCTCTATACCGTTCTAGTGGAAGGCGATGATCTTGAGGATCCAGTAGCGGATAGTGCCCGGGCAATTTTGGATGGTCATTTGGTCTTATCGAGACGAATTGCCAATAAAGGCCAATACCCTGCTATTGACGTGCTGCAAAGTGTGAGCCGTGTAATGGATCAAGTCACTGAGAAGACACACTCTCAAGCGTCAAGAAGATTGAAGCAAATACTGTCTCGATTTCAAGAAAATGAAGATGCAATCAATTTAGGACTCTATGTGAGAGGTAGCGACCTTGCGATAGATGAAGCTATTGAAAAAGAGCCACAGATATTGGATTTTCTCAGGCAGGGTAGAGACGAGAGAGCTACATTTTTTGATTCAAAAAGCACTCTTCTGGAATTGTCTAAATGAGATTCAAATTTCGTTTAGAAAAAGTAGCTAATTACTTTATCCAGAGAGAATTCGCAAAAAAGTTGGAACTGGCAAAGGCAACCCATGAGCTAGTGACGGTCCAGCAAGAAGCGAAGAATCTCGAAAAAGAAAATATCTCGCTGTTGAATCAGAGGTCGGAAAAAGCTGCTCTTGGATTTGAATGGTTGAAGCTTCTCATGGATCGTATCGACAACAATATCGGTTCACTTGAGGATTTAGAGAAAAAATCTATTGAGCTTAAGGAAGTGGTTGAGTTGAAGAGGAAAGAGCTCAATGCGGTTACTGCCAGAAAAAAAGCTCTTGAGAGCATGAAGGAAAAGAAGCGGCAGGATTTTAAAGTAGTTGAAAACCGAAAGCTTCAGCGCCGATTGGACGACACTTATCAGATTCTGGAACTTTTGAAGAAATGAAATACCACTGGCAAATATCAGGATTATTGGTGGGGATGAGTCTCGGACTAGCTCTTTGGTCCGGATTTGAGGTGGGAGTCTTTGGGCCTACTGAAGCGAGGGCATCTGATCAATCAAAAGAGATGGTTGAGCGGGATAAGCAGGTTGCTGAAAGATTGAAGCAAATCGATGATAAAGAGAAAGAGCTGAAGGAAAAAGAGTCGATCTTGAAAGAGCAACTGGTTCGCCACGAGAAAATGATCCGTGAACTTCAGGAACGGCTTTCAAAAGAGAAAAAAATATTTGAAGAGAAACTAAGTCAGAGAGAGGCGCAATTAAAGAAAAAAGTGGTGGCTGTGGAACAGGAGCTCAAAAAGAAAACGATTGAGCTTGAGAGCGTAAAAGATCACCGAGCACAAAGCTATCGGTCTATCTATGAAAAGATGGAATCCAAGAACGCTGCAAAAATTCTTGAAGATTTGGATGTCGGACTCTCTGTTCAGATACTTGGAGATATGAAAGAGCAAAAAGCGGCAGAGATCATTTCCAAAATGAGTCCCGAAAAAGCTCGAAGCATCACACAATACAATTTTGGTAAGCGACAAACTGCTTCAGTCGTCGCTCCTGAAAACAGAAATTCTCAAAAGGTCAATGATGTGAATGAGAATAGTCCGATTGCTCCCATCGGAGAAAAGGACCAAAAAAAATGAAAGGAGGTGAAAAACATGATGCACAACATTCATTCAAGTAGTCTCAATCCGTCTTTAGTATCGGTATTGGGCGGTGAAAGTCTGGGGTTGCCTGAGACAGGAGAGTTTGATTTTTTGAACTACTTACTGGGCCTTCAGGGTACAACAACAGATAATCCTCTTGAATTGGAAGGAACACAGGCGGGGCTATTACAGGGGCTGGAATTAGAGCCAGACTCTGGAGTGAGTTCCGGTCTGCAAGCTTCAGATAGCGACAAATCAGTTCTTGAGCTTTTCGATAAGAAAGAGCTAGCCAGAAATCCACTGCTGCTTTCGCAGCCGATGGTTGGAGCTTATTTACCAAATGCGCCGGCAGTTCAAGCGACAGCGGTAGATAAGAACCAAATGGTGGGAACTGAGCGACAAAGTCTGCTAGATAAAAGCTCTTTGATGCCAGTCCAAAAAGGACAGGATAAAAAGAGTGAAAATAAGAATGCACTTGAGGATCCCATTGGTCAGCTCGCATTGAAAACAGCGATGTTAGATCAGAACGGGAAATCAGTGCTTCCAAGTCAGGCCGATATCAAAGCTATGGCTTCCCTTCCAAAAGATCAAAAGGAAAAGCTTATTCAAACCTACACGGGAATGAAAAAGCAGCCTTTACCGGAAATGGAAACGCTTTCTTCCTCATCTGAAAAGATGTCTATGGAGAAAGCGGGATTAGAAGGTGAAAAGATAGAGCATCTTGATAAGTCGAAGAGAAGAGGCTCAAAAGAGGGAAGTTACGAAATCGTGTCAGATTTCAAAGGCTCGAATGCTGCAAATGGTATCGGAGAAACAAACTCCAAACCTGGTGTGGCACAAAAAGTCAGTAATCACACGGTTCCAGAACTTTTCCATAAAGTCGAGTCTATGGTTCACCATGGTGGTGGAAAAATGACAGTGATGTTGACTCCCGCGGATCTCGGGCAAGTCGAAATCCATGTCAGCACCAAAGGAAAGAACGTAGAAGTTTCTGTGAAATCGGATAACGATTTTGCAAAAGCTGCAATTGAAAGCCAAGTGGCCGATCTTCAACAGTCTCTGCAAAACCAGGATCTTAATTTAAGTAAGATCGAAGTACATGTTAGCAGAGAAATGGATCCTTCCTTCTTGGAAAACCAGTATGCTGGTTTTTCTGGTCAAGGAAGTCTCTATCAGCAATCCCAGAGCAATCGTCAGGAGTCCTCACAAAGGAGCGCCTGGCAATCAGATACCACGGAAGGTTCTCTTTCTGGACGAAGAGTAGGAACTGGAGATGTCACCAAGACATCTAGTAGAGTTTCCGCTCTTGGAAATGGAAGAGTTGATATCCGTATTTAAAAGGAAACCATGAACGAACTGAATGCAGCTTTGCCAAGCAAGCTCACTGAGATGCCTCAGGAAAGAAGTAAACCCAAAAACACTTTGGGAAAAGACGACTTTCTGAAGCTCTTGATGGCACAGCTTAACAATCAGGACCCACTTAAGCCGATGGAACACCAAGAGTTCTCGGCTCAGTTGGCTCAATTCGGATCATTAGAGCAGTTACAAAATATCCACAAAGGGATTGAGAATCTCCAAGGGGGTATGGGTAATGAATCGAAGATCTCTGCAATTGGAATGATTGGTAAGCAAGTGCGGGCGAATGGCAACGAAGTGGACCTCATGGAAGGTCAATCGGTTAATCTTACTTTCGGAAAGAAAGAGGGAATTAATCCGATAAAAGCACAAGTGTATTCAGAAGGCGGAAAAATGGTTCGGGAAATGGATATCGATCCCAGAACTCAAAGTGGTGAAATCAATTGGGATGGAAAAGATCAAGATGGAAAAGTGCTGCCGTCGGGAAAGTACACGTTTAGAGTGCAAGGGGTTGGTCTTTCCGGCCAAGCCGAGGAATTGGGAGCAGAGCTCTCTGGACGTGTGACTGCAGTTGAAATGAATGGGAACAATCCAGTTCTTGTTGTTCAAACTGCCTCGGGCACTTCTAAACTTGATATGGCTAAGGTCCGGTCCGTAGCTCAGGACTCGACTCCAGCCACAACAAATAATGGAAGTAATGGCAAAGTAAACTCAAGCCAATCTGCTTCTTCACCTAAACCTCAAGGGGTAGAGATATCAAAAGCACCTACACAAAATAGTGTGCCGGTTGATATGTCTGAGCTTTTAAAAGCTGATAACTCCTCAGGGGAAACAGGAGAAGAAGGGGGTGAGTGGGAAGATCAATGGCGAGGGTTTCCAGCCTTTGCTTCTCCACAGGATCTAAGACCATGAGTATTCAAGATCTCTACAGAGCAGCTAGTCCTTCGATAGCTCCCTCTGGTCCTGGTGGAATCGGTGAGCGGCCTTCCTTAGGAAGTGCTAAACCAACCACTAGTCCGGAGGAATTTCAGAAGGTTCTCCGACAGGAGGAAGGAAAAATCAGCATGTCGCAACACGCGGAAACACGTATTCGTTCACGTGAAATTCCGTGGAGTCCGGCAATGGAAAAACGAGTGATGGGTGGCATCGAAGCCCTTGAAGCTAAGGGCAGTCGGGAAGCGCTGATCCTGGCAGATGATGTTGCTTTCATCGCAAATATCCGTTCGAAAACCATTGTAACGGCGATGGATCGAACGCAATTAAAAGAACGAGTCTTTACCAATATTGATAGTGCCGTTCTAGTCTAACTGGGGCTGCCACCTCAGTTTTAAACAATAACTCCCAGAGCTGGCCCGTGTTTTCGGTGTTATCCCACCTAAAACGGAAGCTTTGGATTAATCTGGAGGAAACATGGGTGTTATATCTTCAATGAGTACTGCTATTTCAGGGCTTGAGTCCAATGGACAAGCCTTAGGCGTCATCACCGACAACATCGTCAATGCCAACACAACGGGGTTCAAAGCATCTCGCTCCGAATTCCAAAACATCCTCGCTGAAACCGGAGCCGGTGGAGTTCAGATCGGTCGTGGAGCTGGATTGGTAGGGGTTACCAACATCCTTAACCAAGGTTCCATTACTCATACTGACCGACCTACGGACTTGGCGATTAGCGGGAATGGCTTTTTTGTTCTTAAAGGTGATGCTTTAGGACAAACCTATACTCGTGATGGAAGTTTTCGCTTCGACAAAGATGGCTATCTGGTAAACCTGAATGGTTACCGAGTTCAAGCTTATGAAGCTACTCCCAGTGGTGCCATTTCTGGAAAAATGACTGATATTCGTATTCCCTATAATACGATTGCAGCAAAACCCAGTGAGCGAGTTCAACTTCACGTGAATCTAGATGCGAGACTCCCCGTTTCTGCACCTTTGGATCTTGCAAAACCTGAGGAAACTTCCCAGTTCAATACTGGTATTCAGGTATTTGATTCCGTTGGAAATGCTCGTCCATTAACGATGTATTACAACAAAACTGCTGAAAATGTGTGGGAGTTCCATGCAATGACTGATGGAGCTAATCTCACAGATGGAGTTGCTGGAGAGCAGACTCTTGTAATCCAGGGAACTCTGTCATTCGACCCCAATGGTCGTCTTGAGAGTGTTCAGCAGAACGTTGTAAATACTAACTTCACCGGTGCTGTGCCAGAACAAAATCTATCTTTTGATTTTGGCGATCCTACTGATCAGCTAGGAAGTGGAGAAAAAGGAACCACACAGTATGGCTCCAAGAGCGCAATGTTCCGAAATGTTCAAGACGGTTGGGCAGCTGGAGTTCTCACAGACACTAACATCGATGCAGATGGAATGGTCAGTGGAATTTACAGTAACGGTCAGAACCGAACCTTAGGACAGTTGGGTGTTGCTCGTTTTGAAGCAACTGAAAGGCTCTCCAAAATGGGAGATAACCAATTCCGTGAGAGCGTTCTCTCAGGACAACCCCTCATCGGAAAGCCAAACACTAATGGTCGCGGTATCGTGATGACAAAGAGTCTTGAGCAGTCCAATGTGGACCTCGCTCATGAATTCGTGTCGATGATTAAAGCTCAGCGTGGCTTCCAAGCATCGGCAAAAGGAGTCACCACAGCGAATGAAATGCTAGACGAAGTAGTGAACATTAAGAGTCGCTAATAGTCGAAGCAATTAAGTAAGAAGCTTGGGCACTTTATTCCCTTGGAATAGAGTGCCCTCTTCTTTTCTGAGCTTATGAAATATGATAGAAAAGTGTTTCTAAAAGGAGATCTCATTATGAAGAAAGCTTTATTTACTCTAATTTGTTTTAGCAGCTTGTACTCTTTCGGTGTAGCAAGAGAAATAGTTATCCAAACTCAAAAAGTTGGGGAGTCGGTTCATTGGATGCCGGAGAAAGTAGAAGTGGCGCCGGGAGAAGAAATTAAATTCGTTGTGAAGCATGATCTTGAAGGCGGATTTGATTTTCATGGCTTCTTTGTGCCGCAATTGAAAATTCAAAAACAAGTAAATCGTCACAATTCAGAAGAAATCACGGTAAAGATTCCTAAAAACATGAAGCCCGGAGATTATCCGATTGGATGTCACTTTCATCCAAAGCATGTCGCAGCCACATTAGTAGTTGTAAAAAAGAATTAAGAAAGCACGCAGATGTCGGGGAGATTTCGATATTTCTCCCCGAAATCTAGCCCGTATCCTACAACGAACTTATCTTCAATTTCAGTTCCTAGATAATCAAGTTTAACTTCAACTTCTCTTCGACTTGGTTTTGAGAGTAAGGAGCACAGTTTTACCGATTTAGGTGTAAATGCTTTAAGATGCTCCGTTAAAAACGCAAGGGTTCTTCCCGAGTCTACTATCTCGTCAACTACAAGAATGTGTCGTCCTTCAGGAGAAGATTCCATGTCCTTTAGAAAACGAACTGCCCCACTGCTTTTTGTTCCCGAACCATAGCTTGCTAAGCGAACAAAATCTAATTCCAATGGTACTTCAATTTCTCGAATGAGATCGCTACCAAAAATCATTGCTCCTTTGAGAGTAACCACAACCAAAAGACTTTCATCCGGCTGAAGAATAGACTGGTAGTCCTGAGAAATTCTCTTTCCTAATTGCTGGTTTAGTTTTGAGATTTCCTGCTTCGTTATAAATGGTATCAGTGCCATGATTTAATCCCTCAATCGAGAAAGTACATTTTTTATTTTAGAGATATTCCCTAAACCTTTTTTTGCTAAATAAGTCATCACAGGTGCCCCCCCTAAAGCAAGCACTCCAAAGTAGCCATTTTGAAGAAGAGTGAATGAATTTGCATGGACCTTTACGGAGATTCGATTCTCTTTTTCCGTATGAATCATCAAGTCGAAAATTGTGATGCCAATTTCCCCAATGTCCTCAGTTTGAATTGCTGCAAGAGCTTCTCCAGTCTTTTCTCCAATTGAAAAAGTCATGTCTGGAGAAAGGGAAGAAGAGGGTAAGAGCTCAAGTCGACCACCTTGTTTTTTTAGAGTCAGAGTTTCTACAGTTCCTATTTGGATAGCTATTTCCACACCATCCTTTAAGGGAGCCGCAGCTTGGCTACATACTGGCTTATCAAAAAAAGACTTTAGAGCTGCATGGGCTTGAGAAAGGCTCATGGGGCAACTTATACACGAAGAGTTTCTCCCCTGTCATCTAAAGGCTAGAGTTAGTTCTGAGCTTGTTGCTGTTGGACAAGTTCTTGATAGGTTTGGGCTGCAGCAGGGGGAGGATTTTGATTAGAGCCAGTGCCTTCTTGCATATGTTCAGGCAGCTTATTGATTTCTAAGAGATTGGTTTTTCCTATTTCAATTTTTTTGGTTTGGATAGCTTGCTCATTCACTTGGTAATCTGGCAGGAGCTGTTTGGTCTCTTTTAAGCTTTCCAAAGCACTATCAATTGCTTGATTGTAAGCATTTAATTGGTCTGAATTCGACATTTGACTGACAGATGAGTTTCCTTCGCCGTCCCCTTCAACCACTTCATTTTGGAATTCCTCATCTCCGTATTTCCAATTTGTTTGTAATTCATCACCGCTGATACCCACTTTATCCATTACCTGGAGTTGATTTCGCAGATCCCGAGCTTTGTCATCTTCTCTATCAGTTCCTTGTTCCTTAATCTGTTTTTGTTGCTTTTGTTCCTTTTGTTGAGATTCGGGATTTTCAAATCGAGGATCAACAGCACTCCATTTTACTTGAACCATTTGTTGGCATTGTTGAACCTGCTCACTCAATTGTTCCTGATAGGACTGTTTCTCCTTAGCATCTTGTAGCTTTCCTATTTCCTCAGTCACCGATTGTGCCCATGATTCACAAGTAGGAGTAGACTCGGAAAGTGTTGGTGCCAAATCTCCCAATTTTCCGTAATTTTTCTTTTCGACGGCTCGGTTGACTCTTCTTTGGGAGAGATTAGATAAAGTCGAATCCCAAAGAGCTCTTGAAGCTCTCGAAGCAGCTTCGTAGTAAAAAGAAAGATTACCCATTTTATTGGGGTCGTCTTCCGAACCTGGGTCCTTAGCTGATCTTTCTACTGTTTTAGAAGCGGTTTCTCCTACCTCTTCGAATGCTTGTTTTACGTCTGGTCTTAATTCGGTCCTTTCCACTTTATCAGGCTCTTGTTTGGGCTTGTTATTAGCTGCTTGCTGAGAACCCTGTGAAGAATTTCCTTTGGAAGAGGTATCGGGTTTTTTAAATACTTCTCTTGTTTCTACTTTGAAAATAGAACGATACTTGATTCCCTTTTCTTGGTCTCTTTTTTCACGTTCTTTCGGATCTTCATCTTTTTTTGAATATTCCGTGTGCTTTTCGTAAGCGACTCGCTCGAGAAGTGACGAACCGCCCCCTTCTGCAATTCCACCGTGTGAGGAAATAAATCCGTAAAGGGTTCTCGACTGCGCATTTGGATCATTCGGATTGGCTTTCTGGGCTTCCGAGTCAGGTGTGTTATAGGAAAAATCGTGGTAAGTCAGATCGCTTTGATAAGAAAGACCATCATCTGCGTTGAATTTGGTTTTCTGCCCGCCTTGAACTACTTTTCCTTGGGGATTCTTAGCTTTTCCCATTACATTCTTGTCTTGGGTAAATTTAATAAAGCGTTCTGTATAATTTTTTCTAGCTTTGGCTGCTTCGGCTTCGGCATCATTGAGTACTACCCCAGTTTCGGCGAAGCTGAGAGGCTGATAAAGACAAAGACCCAGGAGGCCTGGAAGTAATTGCCTTAAATGTATTTTAAAGCCTTTCACTGATATCCCCTCTGTACTCATAAATTAGCAATCTAGATGCCTAAAAAAATGCAGAAAAAGATAATGATTTCAAGGGACAAGGAATGTCACTTTGTGCAGGTTTTGGCGTATCCTTTTTGTCTACAGGCAACTGTCTAAAAAATAGACAGTTTAACCATTCTCAAGTTGGATTAATTTTTCTAGAGCAGAGGGGGTGAGGGGAATTGTAATAAGTCGGCCATTAATAAATGTGGCAGGCGTGCCTTCTAAGTTCAAAGATAAGCCTAATTCAATATCCTTTTTTATTTTTTCCAGTGATGCCGGATCCTTCAAGCAAGAATCTATTTCAGATTCCGAAAAAATGGGTGCTAATTTCCTTCGGGCTATTTCAAAACTTTCTTGAAGTTCTTTCTCCTCGATCTCCATGAAAACGGAGTCATGGTACTGTGCGAATTGTCCTTTCTTATGAGCACAATATCCAAGCCGAGCCAACATGCAAGCGTACGGATGCATGCTGTGAGTGACTGCAAAATTACAGGAGGGGTCCAAAGGGAAATTTTTAAAAATCAAATGAACTTTTTTCCCAAAAGAAGGCAGTAGCGTATGAAAGCCAAAAGCAGCTGTTTTACAAAAAGGGCATTGAAAGTCACTAAAAACCACGATTTTTACTTTTGCGTCAGGATTTCCAAACGATCCATCTTCAGTACTGATGGAGATATTTTTTTGAGGAAGATTTTTCCAATTATCGAAAAAATCCGACTGGGCCATTTCTTTTTCTTGGTAGCCAGAACTCTGCTCAAGAATGAAAGAGGGGAGGTAGGAAACTATTAATGAGAACGCCACAAAACTAACTAAAACAATTCCCACTCTTTTTTTTGAAAAAGCTTTTAAGGACCAGGGGCGATTACCCCAAAAGAGGTTCTGAAAAATGTGAGTTTTATGCTCTTTCTTAACTCCCGCAAAATTTAGCCAAAGATGCCCAAAATTGGCGACATAAGTGAGAAAACACATCAAACAAATACTGTGGAGAATCCAAAGCTGAATCCCCACCAAAAGAATTAAATCAAAAGCTAAGCCGAACGAAGTTAACCAAGCCATCCAGCGATTTACCAAATGAAAGTTGGGGCTTTTTGGGGGGGCAAGAATTCCCAAGAGAAAGAGAACAAAAAAGTAAAGGGCCCCAATCGACGCAAGAGGAACTCCTGCTATTTCCGAGAATCGCGAAACGTTTACAATGTCACAGTCAGCAAGGCGTCCAAAAGAGCAAAAACTCGAGGAATCTTGGATTCCACTTTTGACTCGGGTATGATGCATTAACAAGTAGAGACTTAAGGCGACCCCGACAAGGGCTAAGCCGAGTTGAATGAAATAGTTTCTTTTAATGGGAGTCTCTATCTGTTTCACCTGGAAGATTATCCTTGAAACAGGGAAAGCAGGCAAACTGAATTGAGTAATAATAAAAAAACAGACGATTCCGTAAATCTGGAGTGGCAGGAGATAGAAAAACAAATTCACTCCCTTGCCGCTGACCAAAGTCCAGGCCGACGAAAAATTCTTGCGGATATTTTTAGGTCCGCAGTGAAGTTAACTCAGGACAGTCCCGGCACCTTAAACTTGAAAATTTCGTCTTCAGTTTTGAAAGAGCTCAGACATTCCTTTAGGAAGTTTGCACCTTACAAGCACATTCCAAAAATTACGATTTTTGGTTCGGCTCGAGTTCCTTCTGATAAGCCGCTCTATCGCTTGGCAAAGAGTTTTGCTGCGGAAGCCGTTAAAAGAAACTACATGATCATAACCGGGGGAGGGCCTGGGATCATGGCGGCGGGTAATGAAGGAGCAGAAAAATACGGCTTTGGATTAAATATCCGCCTTCCCGTGGAGCAATCGGCCAATCAGTTCATTGATGCTGAAAAACTGCTTATTAATTATAAATATTTTTTCACTCGTAAGCTTTTTCTGGTGAAAGAGGCCGCCGCTTTTGCTTTTTTCCCCGGGGGATTTGGTACTTTTGATGAAGCTTTTGAAGTGTTGACGCTCCTGCAAACAGGCAAGACCAATATGATTCCAGTGGTCTTTATTGAGCCAAAGGGCTTTGGGTTTTGGGAACCTCTTGTGAAGTTTATGGAAGGGGTCATGCTGAAAAAAGGGTTCATTTCCAAAGAAGACAAAGCTTTATACAAAGTATTTCATTCCGAAGAGAAGGCACTCGATTACATTGCCCATTTTTATCGAAATTATCACTCGATGCGATTTGTGGGAGAGAATCTTGTCATTAGAATTCGAAAGCAATTGGGAGCTCAACATCTAAAAAAAGCAAACCAGCTTTTCCCGACTTTGACGCACCTTGGAAAAATTCAGCCGAGTGCTGCTTTACCAGATGAGCACAACGAGCCGGAACTTCTTGAGTTGCCGCGGTTAGTATTTCCCTTTGATCGGAAAGATTTTGGCAGTCTGAGGTCCCTCATCGACTTCATTAATGACTGCAAGGTATAATCGGAAACAATTCACCATCCCGAAAACAGGAGCTCTGCTCGATGAGCACACTTCGATGTTTTTTATTTTCTGACTTGCTACCCGAGGAACGGGCCTGTGTTGAGCCCTGCCTCGAGGAATTAGGAAACTCCTTTAAAGTCCAACGAATTGAAGTAACGGAATACCACAAAAGTTTTTTTACAAAACAGATAGTGGATGGGCCTTGCTGGATATTAGCCCATGATTGGCAAAAGGCTCTTCAGTTTTTAAAAATAAAAAGGTCTGCTTTACCCATTTTTGTATCGGTTTTTTCTACAAACTTAAGAAAAACAACTTTAATAGAAACTTGGATAAAATCCTTTCAAAACGTTGTTCCTCAGGGGGTCAGATTAATCTCACATAGTCCTATGAGCTTGAGGTTTTTTAAAGATCTAGCTGGAATTCCAGAAATTCAAATTGAGAGTCTTCCTCTGCCGCTTCCCCATTTTTCTCAAGATAGAAAAAACCATAAATTTACAGTAGGAACCTATAGTTCCTTTCGCTTAGAAAATAACTTACACTTTGTTGCTACTCTTGCTCATTATTTATCAAAGAAAGATCCTGATTGCTGCTTCAGAATCTTCGGTTTTGGTCCGCTCTATCAACACTTGAACCAACTGATAGACACTTTGGGTGTTTCTAAACAAGTAACCGTTATTGAAACAATGGAAGTGAGTGATGTGGCAGAGCTGGATGTTCTTGTTTATGTCCCTCACAGAAACGATCATTTTATCCCTCTTTTACTAGCCGCTTCAGCCCAAGTAGTACCTGTTTGCGTGGACACTCCCGGGATAAATGACTATGTAGTCGATTCCCAATCGGGGTTTATTGTTCCTCAAGAAGATACAAAAACGATGGCAGAGTTGATACTCAGTCTGAAACAGCATCCTTTGCTTCGTAAAGAATTAAGTAAAAGGTTTAGTCAGCAGGTTCAGAATTCTTTCAACAAAAATAAAGTTTGCTCAGAATATGCAAAGCTTTTTGGTGGGGTTCAGTATCAAACAAAAAACTATGTACGGCGGGCCTTATGACAAATTCTCAAGCTGAAACGATTCGAGTTGGTTCCGGAATCAGAGGAATTCACCTCGTTGCTTTTATCATTGCTCTAAGTTCGGTGCTCTTTACTTTGTTTTGGGCCAGTGATCAGCAAAGAGTTAGAAACTTTCTTTCGAGTTTTCAAGTTCTCAAAATTGATACGGTGGATATTAAAAGTGAATGGCCTTTAAATATTTCTAAAGTGGAGGAATGGGTTTCTCATTTGAAAGGAGAGAATATTCTTTTGCTAGATGCAAACAAGGTAATAGAAAATTTAAAAACACAACCTTGGGTTGAGAGTGTAGCAATTAACAAGGGATATCCAAACAGAGTTCAAATCATTCTGACTACAAAAAAACCCGAAGCGATTGTATTCCATAAAGGCCAACCGTGGTTCATGGATCCTTCTGGGGCTTTAATAGAAAAAGTTTCCTCTCAAATGATGAAGGGCCTCGATATCCCTTTTCTTTCTTTTGAAGCTTCATCACCTTCTTGGAATGTTTCGGAGTTTCTTGACCAGTATGAAAAAATAAAATCAAAGCCTGAAAATAAATTTACTGTTTCCCAAATAGTTTTGGGAAAGTTTCCTTATTTCAAAACCTATTTATCTCAACCTAAAATCGAAGTGGTTTGGAGTTTTGAAAATTGGGAATCTCAAGTAGAGCACTTGAACAAACTCATTCTTAACCCGCCTAGTCAAGTTGGCCAACTTCGGAGAATCAATTTAGTTTTCCCAAAAAAAGCTATTGTCAGTTCAACGATTTCGCACTAAAGTTGGCGTTAGAACTCTTGTAACTTTATTCCCTTTCTTATCGGGTTACTTACGGCAGCGCGCCGTAGATGAGTTGCAAGAGACCTTTCATAACAGAAGTATTAGTTTTAAACCGCTGTAGTTTTCCTTGAAGCTTTTCGTAAGAAAAGTTCAAGGGTGGAGAAGTCAACTATGTCAGGCTTCATGAAGGCTCCAAAGCAAGCGGAACCTATCGTTGGACTTGACTTTGGCACTACCAAAATTTGTGTAGTGATTGCCAAGCCAAAGCCAGAAGGATTGGAAATTATCGGGGTTGGAAAACAACCTTCTCACGGAATTCGCAAAGGCGTAGTTGTAAATATCCCCGCAACTGTAGAATCCCTAAAAAAGGCAATTGAAGTTGCTGAATTGATGGCAGGCTGCAGTGTTCGAAATGCAGTTTGTGGTATCGCGGGAAGTCATATCAAAGCATTCAATAGTAGCGGTGTAGTCGCTATTCGAAATAAGGAAGTCACTCCCTTGGATGTTGAAAGGGCAATCGATGCTGCGCGCGCTGTGGCTATTCCTCTCGATAGAGAAGTGATTCATGTCATTCCTCAAGAATTTACTGTCGACGACCAAGAAGGAGTCAATGATCCCATTGGAATGAACGGTGTTCGACTTGAGTCCAAAGTTCACATTGTTACAGGAGCTGTTTCTTCTGCGCAGAATATTATTAAGTGCGCTAATTTAGCTGGAATTCAGGTATCAGACATTGTGCTCGAGCCCTTAGCTTCTGCAGAAGCTTGTTTGACTCTCGATGAAAAAGAACTCGGAGTCGCTCTGGTTGATATTGGGGGGGGCACCACAGATGTAGCCCTTTTCTCCAAGGGAAGCGTAGTCCACACCGGGGTTATTTCCATGGGCGGAAGCCACATCACAAATGACGTGGCAGTTGGATTGCGTTGTTCCATTCAAGATGCGGAACAAATTAAGATTTCTTCTGGTTGTGCAATGAGTTCGCTTCTTCCAACGGAGCAAGTGATTGAAGTGCCTCTTCTTGGAGGCAGAAAATCACGAGAAGTGTCACGCTCAGTCCTAACTAAAATCATCGAGCCTCGAGTAGAGGAGATCTTGTCTTTGGTTAGCCAAGAAATAGCTAATAGCGGATACAAACACTTGATGTCCGCTGGAGTCGTTTTGACTGGTGGGCCTTCTCTGATGGAAGGAATGCCTGAGCTCGCAGAGTTTACTTTTGAACTTCCTGTAAGGCGAGGAGCTCCTCAAGGAGTGTCTGGCTTGGTGGATGTAGTCAGTTCTCCCATGTATTCCACAGCAGTTGGACTTCTTGCTTATGGAATGAAAAATCAAACAGGAATTCAATTCCGTCAAACTGATTCCACTGTTTACGACAAAGTCGTGAATCGGATGAAGTCTTGGCTGGGAGAAGTTTTTTAATTTTTATTGATCACCGAAAACCCAAGGAGGGGACATGTTCGAAATCGTAGAAAAACAATCACCACTCGGAGCGAAAATTAAAGTTGTTGGCGTGGGCGGTGGCGGAACTAATGCAATTGCTACGATGATCAACTTGGGTCTTAATGGCGTAGATTTTATGGCCGCCAATACCGATAACCAGGCCCTGCTTCACAATCCTGCCCCGGTTCATATCCAGCTTGGAAATGAACTGACAAAAGGTTTGGGCGCAGGTGCAAATCCAGAAGTCGGTAAAAAAGCCGCTATGGAAGATTGCTCCAAAATAGCCGAAATGCTGTATGGGGCCGACATGGTCTTTATCGCAGCTGGAATGGGCGGTGGAACTGGAACAGGTGCCGCTCCCGTTATAGCAAACATTGCGAAAGAAGCAGGGGCTCTTACGGTAGGGGTGGTTACAAAGCCGTTCAACTTTGAAGGAAAGAAGAGAAAGAAGAACGCAGAAATCGGAATCGAAGAGCTGAAAAACTCGGTTGATACTCTCATTTGCATCCCAAATCAGAGACTCCTCTACATCGCTAATGAAACTACAACGATGTTAGACTGCTTCAAAAAAGCAGATGAAGTTCTCTACCAAGCTGTGAAAGGTATTTCGGATTTAATTAATATCCGAGGCTTGGTGAACTTAGATTTTGCTGATGTCAGGACGGTCATGTCTAATAAGGGTCTTGCTTTGATGGGAACTGGACATGCTTCTGGCGAAAACCGAGCAATCGAAGCAGCTCGAAAAGCTATTTCCTCTCCTTTGCTTGAGGATGTCGCAATTAACGGAGCTACTGGAATTATCATTAATATCACTGGCGGCCCTGATTTGACTTTATTTGAAGTCAACGAAGCCTCCTCTTTAATCACTGAAGAAGCTCACGAAGAAGCTGAAATCATTTTCGGCTCAGTGATTGATGAGTCGCTAAAAGATGAAGTTCGAGTAACTGTGATTGCTACCGGATTCAATCCACCTGCAAAGCAGGAAGTACATATTCCCGAAAAGCTCACACAGGAAATCTCTCAGCCAGTCTCAGTACAAGTCGCTGAAGGACCCGTATCTAAGAATGTAGTTCCGCCTCCAGTACAAAAAGAGGAGTCGGTTACACCTACTCTTAGTTCGGCTCAGCAATTAGCTCGAGAAATTGGGAAGAGATATTTTCAAGCTGAGGAATATGACATTCCTACTTTCTTAAGACGGCAACACGACTAGTTACCAATTGAGTAGCGGTACTTCTCGGTCGGGAGTAGCCACACTGATTTCTACTCGGCGATTTTTCGCTCGAGCCTCAGTGCTTTCTTCTTCGGCAATGGGCTGTGTATTGCCGAAGACTCCCATAGATACTTTGCTTCTTGGGAAGCTGGTCCCATCGATGAGAAACCTCACGATGTTATAGGATCTTTGAGAAGAGAGGTCCCAAGCTTCTTTCTCACTTGCTGTGCCGCGATCAAGAAACTCGCCATTATCTGAGTGGCCTTCCACTTGTATAGGAAGATTGAGCTCTCCCAATCTTTTTCCAAGTTCAAATAGAAATGGCACCTGAGAGCGTTTCAGCTTTGCACTTCTGGGTGCAAAAAGCATGGTTTCTCCTAAGCGAATCTTAAATCCGATAGGGGTTTTTAAGACTTCTACATCTTCATCTGCCGAAGCAAAACCAGTAGCTTTTTCGAAAATACCTCTTACTTGCTCAGCAATTCTCTTCATCATTGCTTCTTCATCTTTAGAGAACTTACCCGAATCTTTTGCTGAGGGAGGAACCTTTGAGCCCGAGTCAGCGGGCTTATCAAAAGGCGAAAAGGGATTTCCTTTCAGAGGAAAAATTCCTCCGGAAGTAGTAAATGATTTTTCGATGCTTTCAATGGCTTGTTTGTACTTGCTTTTATCTGTCTGACCTAAAGCATATAAAATAGTAAAAAAAGCGAACAGAAGGGTGATGAAGTCAGCGTAAGAGACGAGCCATCGCTCAAGATTCTCATGTTCTTCGTGATGCTTTTTCTTTGCCATTGCTCAATTTCCTTTAAGCAGCTTTTTTCTCAGCTGCTCCTGCTTGTCCTTCAGCTCCTGCTTTATGACCTTTTCCGTGATTCATTTCCATATTATGGAGGCGGTCTTCAATCATGCGAGGATTGAGACCAGCTTGAATCGCGAGAAGCCCGATACAAATAATTTCCATTTCCTCAGCTTCATGTTTTCCGAGTTTCTTTGCTTTGTTTCCCATAGGGATGAGAATCAAGTTAGCAAGTCCTACTCCGTAAACTGTCGCGACGAAGGCAACCGCAATACCAGATCCCAACTTACTTGAATCGGATAAGTTACCCATTACGTGAATAAGACCTAAAACTGCTCCAATAATTCCGATGGTAGGTGAAAAGCCGCCTCCGGTCTCAAATACTTTTCCGACAGCATTTGCATGTTCTTCAGTTTTAAAAATCTTTTCTTCCATCATTTCTTTCAGAACAGCAGGATCATAACCGTCGACAATCTTTCTTAAATTAGAAGAGAAGAAAGGATTTTTAATGTTTGCTACGGATTTTTCCAGAGCCAAAAGACCGTCTTTTCGAGCTAGGTTAGCTAAATCTACGATTTCTTTAATTAGACCACTGAAGTCGGGGTTCTTTCCAAAGAAAATTTTAGGAACCATTTTAATAGCTCCACTGAATTCTTCTCCAGTGCAAGCTAGCATTGTAGCTCCCAGTGTACCCCCGAATACAATAATCGCAGCAGTGGGTTGTGTAAGCGCACTTAAATGGAGCCCTTCTAGAACGGCTCCCCCAATGACTGCAAACATCCCTAAGAAAATACCTATCATTGAAACGATCATGACTGTTTTCTTGCCTCCCAAGGAGAGTTAAAAATACTTTTCTTATAGTCTTTAAATGCAGCTACTAATTCATCCACTCTATCTTTCACAATAATCTGCAAACCAGTAGTGAGAGTAATCACTGTGTCAGGTGTAGCTTCAATGGTTTGGATCTGCTCTGGATTCAACATCACAGATGAGCCATCAAATTTCGTAATACGGATCACGAGTTAACCCCCAAGAGTTTTATCGGAAAAAACACCGCTCAGCTTGATGCTCCTTTGCACAAGAGAAACGTTGCTTCTGATTTATCGGTAAAGAAGAGGATGAACCTAACGGAGGAACTAAGATTATGAAGAAATCTTCACAATTCGAAATCTCACTGGGAATTTCCTTGCTTTGAGAGCAACGTTCCATTTCAATAAAAGCATGAAAATCTACACTAAAACGGGTGATGAAGGCACAACTGGCCTTATCGGTGGAGTCCGAGTTTCTAAAGGAGCTCCTCGAATCATTGCTTATGGAGAAGTGGATGAACTCAACGCTTGCTTAGGGGTCATCCGAGCAGAAACTCCGCACGTTTTATTAAAAAATGCTCTGGGAGAAGTTCAGCATCAATTATTTACCATTGGGGCCCAACTTGCTTCGCCTCACGCGGATCCCAAAATAGAAAGAATTACCGCTGCGCATATCGAAAGCCTTGAAAGGCAAATAGACGCGATGCAGCAAACTCTTCCTCCGCTTAAAAATTTTGTATTACCAGGAGGCTCTAAAACAGCTGCTTTTTTACATTTGGCTCGAACGGTTTGCAGAAGGGCAGAAAGAAGCATGGTTTTGCTCAGTCAAATGCCGAATGAACCAGTGGATACTTGGGTTTTAACTTACATTAATCGGTTATCTGACTACCTCTTTGTAATGTCTCGTTTGGCCAATCAATTGGAAAAAATAGACGATATTCCCTGGATTCCTCAAAGAGTTCCCACCCCTTGACTGGGACTCCCACCTCATTTAAATACATACTCAAGTGAGAAAGTATGGAACGGTCTGAGATTTTTACGACAGTTGCTCGGCAGCTTGGTCCCCGAGGCCATTCTCCCGAAGTCTTTACTCTTCTGGCAGACACTTTCAAAGCATTGGGTGACTCCACTCGAGTTCAGATTGTTTGGGCTCTCACTCATGGGGAACTTTGCGTTACCGACATTGCAGATTTACTGTCCTTAACTCCTTCTGCCATCAGTCACCACTTGAGAACCTTAAGAAATTTACGGCTAGTGAAAGTTCGTAGGGATCATCGAACCCTCTATTATTCTCTAGACGACCAGCATATCGAGAACCTCCTGGAAGAAGGAATGAACACGTGGAGGATCTCCTTTAATGAAAAAACTTTTTGGAATTCTTATTTTCTCTTCGCTTGTTTTCTCTGGTGAACCCGATCCTCGCTTGCTTGTGCATGTTTTGAACTACATTGCGGTTGATTACGCTGGCGCAATTAGCCCTCAAGGAGAAGTTAAAAGTAAGTTTGAATATGAAGAACAAAAGGACTTTGCTCAGAGAGCAAAAGAGTTAAGCCGAGAAATTGCAGATCTCAATTTGCCGGAAGTTCGAGTTGCCATTGATCAATTGGAAAAGCTTGTCACAGAAAAAGCAGATCCCACGAAAGTCGCACTTAAATCTCAGGAAATTTCTCAATTAATTATTCAAAAAAGTCATTTGGCCACTTCTCCAATTCACAAAGTGAATTTGGAAAATGGAAAAGTCCTTTACGATCAAAATTGTTTCCAGTGCCATGGGGTGAGTGGCATGGGTGACGGACCCTCTAGCGGAAATTTCAATCCCCCTCCAACAAACTTTCAGGGGCCAAAATTGAATGGCACTTCAACTTTTCAACTGTTCAACACGATAAAACTGGGTGTGCCTGGCACTGCTATGGCTGCATTCGATCATCTCTCTGATTCTGAAATTTGGGATCTCGCTTTCTATGTAGACTCGCTTCGTAAAACCAGCAGTGTTTCAAAAGCCATTGATGCTTTAGATCAAGCAGTCCAAGCTTTTGAAAAAGGGGATTTTAAATCTGCGAAGACTTTTGCAATAGAAGCCTATTTGGACGGGGTAGAGCCGCTTGAACCAAAGCTGAGGGTGAAAGACTTAGCTTTTACGAACGAGCTTGAGCAATCTCTTTTAAAAATTCGTCAAGGGATTGATAGGCAAGTGTCGGTAACTGAACTTGGTCAAAGTGTAGAAGCTACCAAAGCTCTTTTAGCTCAAGTGGAAAAGGTACTTTCCAGAAAAGAATCTTCTCACTGGTTCACTTTCTCAGTGGCATTTGGAATTTTCATGAGAGAAGCATTTGAGTCAGCTTTGCTCCTCATCACTCTTTTAGGTGTTATCCGCTCCTTTGGAAGCCCAAGAGCCGCTCTTTTTGTTCATGCGGGTTGGGGCTTGGCTGTGATTTTAGGGTTGGTCGGCTGGTTTTTCTCTGGCTGGATTATGAGTGTTACTGGCGCTCAGAGAGAGTTGTTGGAAGGAGCAGTGGCACTTTTAGCAGTTGCTATGCTTTTATATTTCGGATTTTGGATGCATCGAAAAACGGAAATCGGCAGATGGAGAGACTTTATCAAGCAGATGGTATCCATGGCGCTGCAGAAGAAAAACCTATTGGCTCTTGGAACAGTCGCTTTCATGGGTGTGTTCAGAGAAGTGTTTGAGACAGTAGTCTTTTTAAGAGCTCTTTTATTGGAATCGGGTGCCCAACATGAGCTTACTTTGGGAGCTGGAGTGCTAACTGCTTTTGTCTTAGTTGTTCTTTTGAGTTGGTGGAGTGTTCGTTGGAGTGCAAAAATTCCTGTTCGCCAACTCTTTGTTATTTCCTCTTGGGTGATGTTCTTTTTGAGTTTCGTTCTTTTAGGGAAGGGAATTCATGCTCTGCAAGAGACTGGATTAGTATCGGTCACTTCAATAGGACTGGACTGGAAAATAGAATTACTTGGGGTTTACCCTTTTTATCAGACACTGGTTCCTCAATTGCTTTTGACAGCGCTTATTTTCTTTTGGTGGTGGTTAGGAAAAAGGTCTGTTTCTTCTCTTAATTTGATAAATGCCCGTCGAACCACTGAATCAGCTGGCTAAAGTATTCTTCTCTATCGAGATCATTATGGGGTTCATGAAATCCACCCGGCATGATGTGAAGTACTTTATCCTGACTGGACACTTCCATTAGTAGCTCAAAGCTTCCTTCAAGTTTTACTATTTTATCGAGAGAGCCATGAACGAAAAGAACGGGTATGTGAAGTGATTTGGAAATATTTTTGAGTTTAGGTAAGTGTTCGAGAACTTCTCTTCCTTGATTGAGAGTATTCGTATGACAACACAATGGATCATCTAAGAATGCTTTAACTACTCGGGGATCTCTCGAAATAGCAGACTTATCGCTATTTCCAGATACTCTGAGGGTTGGCATGACTTTGACCAGTTGTCTCCCAATAGCGACTACATAAGGGTTAATGGCTCCCCCCAAGAGATAAGCCGGAGCACTTAAAACACAGCCTCTAAACGCCTTTTGATAATTTTGTAGAAAAGTAAGAGTGATAGCTCCACCCAGACTATGCCCTAAAATAAATAACGGAAGGGGTGCAAGCTCTCTGCAAATCCAACGATAAACTGTAGCTACATCGTCTACATAGTCACTAAACTTCTCGATCCATTGGCGCCGACCTCC
>Ga0214917_10001282_pt1 | contig 32490 bp, 25 predicted proteins | sample LL_1208_BB_MetaG_FD_177983 | JGI IMG/M metagenome (GOLD analysis project Ga0214917, IMG submission 177983) | Freshwater microbial communities from Lake Lanier, Atlanta, Georgia, United States - LL_1208_BB | ecosystem: Environmental > Aquatic > Freshwater > Lake | place: USA: Georgia | collected... | reverse complement strand
CAGGCGCGCTTGGCGACTGGACAACCTGCATTAAGTACAAGGTTTGCAACCTTTTCATGCCTCGCGCGGCGCTTAAGCCGCGGGCACCGGGACGGCGCTGAAGCGCTGACACGGACACCATTGAAGAACCGGGGTGACAGCCGAACGTTCCGGGCGTTGCCCGAACCTTGGTCCCGGAGACCGGCTATGTACTCCCGGATCTCGACAGGATTCGACGTTCCTTGGCAAGCACCCTAGCTCGTCGGGGGCTGTAATCCAAGCCCAATTCGCGCAAGGCGGTTAAATTTCAGCTTCGGCAGCTTTTGGCCGGACTGTGATGGCGCGCGGACGGGCACCGAAATCGGCAAACGGCCCCTCAATGTCAAAACCGGCCTTGAGGAAGATCGCCGGCACCGTCTCGGCTTGGTCAGAACCGATTTCGAGCGTCGCGAACCCTCCCTCATTCAACAGAGAGGGCAGTGCAGTCGCAATGGCGCGATAGGCATCAAGCCCATCCTTACCGCCCGATAACGCCAAAACCGGATCGTGCACCCGGACTTCTGCATCAAGCCCCTCGATCACCTTATCGGCGATGTAAGGGGGGTTCGACACGATGACATCGAAACGGCCTTCGATGGCCTTCTCCCAATCCGATTGGATGAAGTCCGCGCGGTCGCCGACGCCATTGCGGGCGGCGTTGAACCCTGCCGTTTCCAGTGCGCCTTGCGAAACATCCGTGCCGAGGCCGGTTGCGCCCGGCAGTTCCTTCAAAAGCGCGATCAGAAGACAACCAGAGCCCGTGCCGAGATCAAGGATGCGCACACCCTCCGCCTTATGCCGACGCTCCTTCAGCCCAATCAGCGCAGCAGCAACCACGGTTTCGCTGTCGGGGCGTGGGACCAGCGTATCGGGCGTTAGCGTGAAAGGCATCGACCAGAATTCCCATTCGCCGAGAATCCGCGCGACCGGTTCACGCGTCACACGGCGTGCCGCGTTCTCAGCAAGCTTTGCCGCAGCATCGCCCAATGGCACGCGTGCACCACTTAACAAATCGGCATGCTTGATCCCCGCCGCATCGAGCAACAACAAGCGCGCATCGCGCTGTGCCGTCTCAATCCCGGCCTCACGAAACACCTCGCCAAGATGCTTGAGTGCTTCAACGCGCGTTGTCTCGGGCTTTAATTGAAAACTCATCCTTCGGCCTCCGCCAAGAGTGCCGCCTGATGCTCGGTCGTCAACGCATCGACCAATTCGTCGAGCGCACTCCCTTCGATAATCTGCGGCAGTTTATAGAGAGTGAGATTGATCCGATGATCGGTGACGCGCCCTTGCGGGAAATTATAGGTGCGGATGCGCTCAGAACGATCGCCTGAACCGACCTGGCTTTTGCGCTCGGCGGCACGCGCGCTATCGCGCTTTTGCCGCTCCATATCGAACAGGCGCGAACGCAGAATATCCATCGCCTTCTGCCGGTTACGGTGCTGGGACCGCTCTTCCTGCATCATCACCACGATGCCGGACGGTTTATGTGTGATACGGATCGCACTCTCGGTCTTGTTAACGTGCTGACCGCCTGCGCCACCCGCCCGCATCGTCTCGACCACGAGATCCTTGTCGTCGATGGCAACATCGACATCCTCGGCAATCGGCAGAACAGCGACGGTAGCCGCAGAGGTGTGAATGCGCCCTTGTGTTTCCGTATCCGGCACACGCTGAACGCGATGCACGCCGCTTTCGAATTTCAAGCGCGCATAGGCGCCTGCACCATGGATTTCAGCGACGATTTCCTTGTAGCCACCCATCACACCTTCGCTGGCGGAGAGAATGTCGACTTTCCACCGCCGCGTTTCGGCATAACGCTGATACATGCGAAAAAGATCGCCCGCAAAGAGTGCAGCCTCATCCCCACCCGTGCCTGCGCGCACTTCGAGAATGACGCCGCGCTCGTCAGCGGCATCTTTCGGCAAAAGCATAATTTTGACATGGTGCTCGAGGGTTTCGAGCCGCTGTGCAAGTTCATCCCGCTCGGTCTCTGCCATGACCCGCATATCGGCATCGGTCCCGGCATCCGTTAGCAAGGCCGCAATATCATCGACTTCCTGTAAACAGGCCTTGTATTGCGCGATGCTTGCAGCGACAGGCTCCACCTCCGCCAATTCACGCGAGAGCGCTACAAACGCTTCCCCATCCGCACCTGCGGCAAGCTTGTCCGTCAGAATGGCGTGACGGGCGAGAATGGCATCAAGTTTGGTAGTGGGAAGAGACATGATCGGATCCAGCTGAAGAATGACGTCGCGCGAAAGCGAGCGTCGCTACAGCGGCAGATCGTGCGCAGCGGCAAAAGCGGCAATATCAGGGCGCAGCGTCGTGACACGTCGGCCATCGGCAAGCGCCGCCTCGATCATCATCCGTAAAGGCGCGATCTGCGCAGAAAGAATAGCAGCTTTTACAGGGCCGATCGAAGCCGGCGACATCGACAGGGCGCGGTAGCCAAGCGCGACGAGCACTAAAGCTTCAAGCGGCTTACCACCCAATTCACCACACAACGTCACAGGAATACCCGCTTTGCGCCCCGCATCGGCAATGTGCTTGAGAACACGCAAAGGGGCTGGCGCCAATGGATCGAAGCGATGCGCCATCGCTGGATTTTCACGATCCGCCGCAAAGAGGAATTGCATCAGATCGTTCGAACCGACCGAGAGGAAATCGGCGCAACGCGCCATTTCTTCGATCTCGAACAAGAGTGACGGAACTTCCACCATCACGCCCAGTTGCGTCTGGGCAGGATGCTCATAACCATGCCGCGTGAGATAAGCCATCTCGCGCTCAAAAATATCACGCGCCCGATGAAATTCATCCACGGTCGAAATCATCGGGAACATAATCTTGACATGACGGCCCGACGCAGCCTTGAGCAAGGCGCGCAATTGCGCACGCAAGAGGCCGGGGCGATCCAATCCGATACGGATAGCACGCCAGCCGAGCGCGGGATTTTCTTCCTCGCCCGTGAGAAGATAGGGAAGCACCTTATCGCCGCCAATATCGAGCGTGCGAAAGGTGACCGGGCGCGAGCCTGCGGCATCAAGCACTTTGCGATAGAGCTCAATCTGCTCATTTGTCCGCGGTAGCTTTTCTGCCACCATGAATTGCAATTCGGTGCGGAATAAACCGACCCCTGCAGCGCCCGTCTCGTCGATATGCGCCAGATCGACGATGAGTCCTGCATTGAGATGCAAGTCGACAGTCACGCCATCCTGTGTCACGGCAGGCACATCGCGCAATCTGCGATATTGCTCCTGCCGCTTGGCACGCAGACGCGCTTTTTCGGCAAAAGCGGATTCGACATCGGGCTGCGGACGAATATGGACGTCCGCCGTACCGCCATCGATGATAATTGCATCGCCCGTTTCGACGAGGCTCGTCACATTATCGACATTGCCGACAGCGGGAATGCCAAGCGCGCGCGCAACAATAGCGATATGGCTCGTCGGTCCGCCTTCTTCCAAAACGAGGCCGCGCAGTTTCGCCCGATCATAATCGAGCAAAGCTGCAGGCCCCATGGAGCGAGCAATCACAATCGCGTTGTCGGGCAGCGCAGACTGCTTAGCCACAAGCTCCTGCCCCATCAGGCGATGCAGCAGACGATTGGCAAGCTCGTCGAGATCGTGCAAACGCTCGCGCAAATAGGGATCGGTCTGGCGCAACATGCGCGCGCGATTATCCGATTGCACGCGCTCGACGGCAGCTTCGGCCGTCAATCCACTGGTGACAGCCTCACGCAATCGCCGCATCCAACCCGGATCATGGGCGAACATGCGAAAAGTTTCGAGCACTTCACGATGCTCGCCCCCATGGGCGAGATCGCCGCGATCGAGCAATTGATCGAGGGATGCCCGCAGATCGGCGAGCGATTCCTCCAACCGCTTCAACTCGCTGCCCGGATCGTCCGCGATGATGTTGCCGATGACGACGCGCGGTTCATGCAAGACGACATGACCAAGCCCCACGCCATCGGCGAGGCTTTGTCCGCCGAGATGCAAAGGCTTGCGGAGCGCAATGTCTTGCCCTGGGCGGGCCAGTGCCTGCAATTCGCCCGAGGCCAACATTTCGGCGAGCACCATCGCCGTGGTTTGCAGCGCCTCGACCTCTTCTTCCGAATAGGTGCGGCTCGCGCGGTTCTGCACGACGAGCACACCGAGCAGATTGCCCGCGCGCAACACCGGCACGCCGAGGAAGGATTGATAGATCTCTTCGCCCGTCTCCGGCTTGTAGGAATAGGCGGGATGGTTCTGAGCATCGGACAGGTTGAGCGGTTCGGCTTCGGCCGCGATCATGCCAACAAGGCCCTCGCCCTGCCGCATGGTGGTCACGTGTACCGCCTCGCGCTTCAAACCTTCGGTGGCAAAAAGTTCGAGAGTGCCATCCGCCCGCATCACATAGAAGGAGCAGACCTCGGCCACCATGTTGGCGGCAATGATGACAACGATCTTGTCGAGACGCACCTGTGCGCCCACCGGCTCCGCCATGACTTCGCGGAGACGGCGGAGCAAAAGGCGAGGTCCGCCAAGTGCGCCGCGCATCGGCATAGATCGATCCCGTCTGGCCCCGAGGAGCCCTTCCCTGCCCAAAGAGGCGGCAGCAAGCCGTCCTCTTCCCCCGCTTTAGCGAGGCATAACGATCAATGCAAAGCCTGGACCGCGACGGAAGCCCAATCCCGTCTAAAGAGACGGGTCAGGCCGCGTCCAAGCCGTAAAGGGAATGTAGGGTCCTGACCGCCAATTCAGTATAGGCGGCGTCGATCAGAAGCGAGAATTTGATCTCGGATGTGGTAATCGCTCTAATGTTGATGCCTTTTTCGGCAAAGGCCTTGAACGCCCGTGCCGCCACCCCGGCATGGGAGCGCATGCCGATGCCGATGGCCGAGACCTTTACAAGGTCGCGCGCCCCTTCGAGGGCCCCAAAGCCGATATCGGCTTTCCGCTCTTCGAGCAGCGACATGGCACGCTCGAAATCCGCCGTCGGAACAGTGAAGGTGATGTCCGTCGTGGTCGTGTTGTCTGACGTGACCTGAATGATCATGTCGACATTGATGTTGGCCTCGGCCAGCGGCACGAAGATGGCCGCCGCCACGCCCGGCTTGTCGGCAACGCGGCGGAGCGTGATCTGGGCTTCGTCCTTCGAATAGGCGATGCCGGTGACGATCTGCTGTTCCATAATCTCTTCCTCGTCGCAGATGAGGGTGCCAGGCGTGGGATTGGCGGGGTCATCGAAAGAGGAGCGCACATAGGTACGCACCTTGTGCACCATGGCGAGTTCGACCGAGCGCACCTGAAGAACCTTGGCACCGAGTGACGCCATTTCGAGCATTTCCTCGAAAGCCACTTTCTCAAGCCGGCGGGCCTTGGAGACGATGCGCGGATCGGTCGTGTAGACGCCGTCCACATCCGTGTAGATATCGCAGCGCTCGGCCCCAATGGCAGCAGCAATGGCAACAGCCGACGTATCGGAGCCGCCACGGCCCAGCGTCGTCAGACGACCCGTTTCGGCATGAATGCCTTGGAAGCCTGCAATCACCGCCACTTCGCCGCGCTTGAAGCCTTGATCGAGGTTGGCACCATCGATCCCCGCAATGCGGGCCGAGCCATGCGCGTCCGACGTCAGGAGCGGGATCTGCCAGCCCTGCCAAGAGCGGGCGGGGATGCCCATATCCTGCAGCACGATAGCCAAGAGACCAGACGTGACCTGCTCGCCCGAGGCGACAACGGCATCATATTCGCGCGGATCGTAGAGTTTCGAACCCTCATTGACCCAACCGACGAGTTCGTTGGTCTTGCCGGCCATGGCGGAGACCACAACGGCAACCTGATGGCCCGCCTCCACTTCGCGCCGCACATGCTGGGCGACGTTGCGGATGCGCTCCATATTCGCGACGGACGTGCCGCCGAATTTCATGACAAGACGGGCCATGAGGGGTCCGGACGTTGATTTTGGGATTTCGGTCGCGTTTGAGGCTAACGCGCTTGCGTCGCGCCGCAACCCGGCCGAAAAGAGCGCTCTTCCATGACGGCCATGCCCGGGCCTGTCAATCACCCGTCCGGCTCAAGGAGCGGAAAATGACCACCGAAACGCAAGGCACCACCATCGACCCCGCCGAAGTGGCCCGTTTCGAGAGGATCGCCCGGACCTGGTGGGACGCCAAAGGCCCGATGAAGACGCTGCATAAGTTCAATCCGGTGCGGCTCGCCTATATCCGCGATCAAGTCGCCGACCATTGGAACCGCGACACGCGCGACGGCAATACGCTGGCAGGCCTCTCGCTGGTCGATGTCGGCTGCGGCGGTGGGCTCCTGTGCGAACCGCTCGCCCGCCTTGGCGCCACCGTCACAGGCATCGACCCCGCCCCGACCAATGTGGAGGTCGCCAAGCTCCACTCCGCCGAAAGCGGCGTGCCGGTCACCTACCGCCAAGCGACGATCGAGCAATTGGTCGCCGAAGGGCAGAGCTTCGACATCGTGCTCGCCATGGAAGTCGTCGAACATGTCGCCGATGTCGAAGAATTTGTCCGCGCCTGCACCGCCGCCGTCAAACCGGGCGGGCTGTTGTTCATGGCAACGCTCAACCGCACCATGAAAGCGTTCGCGCTCGCCATTGTCGGTGCCGAATATATTCTCGGCTGGCTGCCGAAAGGCACACATCAATGGGACAAATTCGTCACGCCGAAAGAATTGTCAGACGCGATTGCGCGCGGCGGCCTTGAAGTGTTCGACGAAAAGGGCGTTGTTTATAATCCCCTATCCGACAAATGGTCGATCTCGCGCGACCGCGACGTGAACTACATGGTCGTGGCGAAATAGATTGCGTGCGCTTTTGTGGCTGCCGCCGGGAAGCCGGCGGCAGCCACAAAATTATGGCGCCGGATTCATATGCACTTGATGGATCGCGTCGATGCGATCGATCACGTCTTGCGACAGCGTCACATACGCCGATGCGATGTCGTGCTTGAGCTGATCTATTTTCGTTGCGCCAATGATATTCGACGTCACGAAGGGACGGTCATTCACGAAAGCGAGCGCAATCGTCGTCAGATCCATGCCGACATCTTGCGCTAATTTCCAATAGGCTTCGATGGCCTCGGCTGAACCGGGCTTCTCATAACGCTGACCGCGATTGAAGAGCGTCGTACGCGCGCCAGCCGGGCGTGCACCATTCCGATATTTGCCGGTGAGATAACCCTGCGCCAAAGGCGAATAGGCGAGCAGAGAAATCTGTTCGCGATAGCTGACTTCTGCCAACGCCACTTCGTAAGTGCGGTTCAAAAGACTGTACGCGTTCTGGATCGATGCCATGCGGGGCAACCCGCGCGCGTCCGATTCATGCATGAATTTCATCGTGCCCCACGCACTCTCATTCGAGAGGCCGATATGGCGTATCTTGCCCGCCTTCACAAAGCCGTTAAGCGTCTCGAGAACCGCGTGGAACGAATTCACGATCGCGCTCTCGAACTCGGCCTGCTTGTAATGCGTTGGGTTCGAACCCCACGGCATCGGACGATCCGGCCAATGCAACTGATAGACATCGATGTAATCGGTTTGCAGACGCTTCAAGCTTTGCTCGAGCGCGTAGGTCATGTCCTCTTTCGACAATTCCGCCGGACGGCCATTGCGGAACCAATCCATCGGCGTGCGGCCGACGACCTTCGAGGCGAGGATTACCTTGTCGCGATTGTTGCGCGCCTTGAACCAAGTCCCGATGATGCGCTCCGTCGAGCCTTGCGTCTCGGCCTTCGGCGGGATCGAATAAAGTTCAGCCGTGTCGAAGAAATTGATGCCTTGGTCGAGCGCATAATCCATCTGCTCGTGACCTTCGGCTTCCGTGTTCTGTTCGCCCCATGTCATGGTGCCGAGACAGATTTTGCTGACCTTCAGGCCGGTACGGCCAAGGGCGCGATATTCCATCGGGATATACTCCGGGACAGGACCACCCCGGATGGGGCGGCAAAAAGCCGCCCTTCAAAGCATAAGCGCCGCCTTGGCGCCAGACCTCAGCCGCCGCTTTGAATCTGGCGAATGAAATCCTCGACGGTCGGCAGGATGTTCTTGACGATGACAGCCACCCCTTCGGCATTGGGGTGTATGCCATCCGGCAGATTGAGCTTCGGATCGCCGGCCACACCCTGAAGGAAGAAGGGGTAATAGGTGGCATTGTACTGCGACGCGAGGGGCCGATACATGCCATCGAACAATTTCACGTAATTCTCGCCCATATTGCGGGGCGCGAGCATCCCAGCCAGCAGCACAGGGATTCCACGGTCCTGCAGCCTCTGGAGCATGATGCGGAAATTGTTCTCGGTCAGGCCGGGATCGACGCCGCGCAGCGCATCATTGGCCCCAAGCTCCATGATGACGCCGTCAATGCGATCGGGAATGGACCAGTCGAGCCGCGCCATAGCCGACGTCGTGGTATCGCCCGAAACCCCAGCATTGATGATCTCGACATCGAAGCCTTTGGCCCGGAGTGCCTTCTCCAATTGTGCGGGGAAAGCGGCTGCAGCCGAAAGATTGTAACCCGCCGTAAGACTGTCGCCAAAAGCGACAAGCTTGAGTTTGCGTTTCGCGGCCATGGCGGAGCCTCCGGTGGCTGCGGCCAAAAGAGTCAGGCCGATTGCCGCAAGAAAGCCACGCCGCGCCTTTACGGCAGCCTTGCTGCCCCCATATGGGATTTTCATCTGTGTCATCGCAAAGGCATATCGGCATGCAAGCTGAGGCCGTCAAGGCAAACCCGTCCGTCCACGACCCTTTGGTTAAGATTGAGGCGCTCGATCTCAGTCTCGGGCGGGACGCATCGCGCGTCCACATCTTGAAATCGATCTCGCTCGAAATCGGGCGTGGCGAAGCAATCGGCCTTGTGGGGCCGTCCGGCTCCGGCAAATCGACCCTTTTAATGAATATGGCGGGGCTCGAACGCCCGGATAAAGGCCGGATCATCATCGATGGCGAAGACCTATCGAGCCTTGATGAGGATGGGCTTGCGCGCTTCCGCGGCCGCAACATCGGCATCGTGTTTCAGTCTTTCCATCTGATCCCGACGATGACGGCACTTGAGAATGTTGCCGTGCCGCTCGAACTCGCCGGCGACGATGACGCGTTCGACCGCGCCGCCGATGAACTCAAAGCCGTTGGTTTAGGTGCCCGCCTCTCCCATTACCCGGCGCAATTGTCGGGCGGCGAGCAGCAACGTGTGGCGCTGGCCCGCGCCCTCGTGGTCGACCCGGCCCTCCTGATTGCCGATGAGCCGACCGGCAACCTCGACGAGGCCACCGGCAAAGGTATTGTTGAACTTCTGTTTCAATTGAAAACAGAACGGGGCGCGACACTCGTTCTCGTTACCCATGATCCCGGCCTTGTCGCGCAATGTGACCGCGTAATCCGTTTGCGTTCGGGTCAGATCGAAGACCGCACAACAATCGGGGCCTGACGTGCAAATAACTCCTCGCCCCGATTATCCTCGCGCCAAGCATCGGCGCGCTTCTTCGCCATGGTCCGTGCTGTGGCGGTTCGCGCTGCGCAACCTGCAAGGCGGGTTGGAGGGCTTCCGTGTCTTCATTGCCTGCATCGCATTGGGTGTGGCCGCGATTACAGGCGTGTCATCACTCTCGAATGCGCTCAGCGATGGGCTTGGCAAGCAGGCGAAGACCATTCTTGGCGGCGATCTGTCTTTCTCGCGCATTCATCGTGAAGCCACGCCAGAAGAACGCGCAAAATTTGCAACGCTCGGCCAAGTCTCGTTTGGCATCACAACACGCGCGATGGCGCGTCTACCGGATGATGGCCAGGCCGCACTTGTCGAACTGAAAGCCGTGGATGGTCAATGGCCCCTGACGGGCCAACCCGATCTGTCGCCCGATCTGCCGCTTCAGGATTTATTTGCGGAATCGAATGGTGTTTTCGGTGCAGCTGCAGAACCGGCTTTGTTCGAGCGCTTGCAGATCAAGCCTGGCGCCCTTGTTATGATCGGCAATGCGACATTCGCATTGAACGCAAAGCTGGAAAGCGAACCCGACAAGCTGGCCACCGGCATCGGCTTTGGCCCACGCTTTCTAACCAGTGAAGCCGGCTTACGTGCCTCGGGCCTTATCCAACCCGGCACGCTGGCGCGCTTCACCTATCGCATCTTGCTGCCTGGAAATGCCGACGAAGCGACCGCGAAAACACTCGGCAACAATTTGCGTGCGACCATGCCTGCCGGCGAATTCGACATGCGCACGCGGAGCAATGTCTCGCCGCAGTTCAACCGCAATGTCGAACGATTTACGCAATTTCTTGCGATTGTTGGCTTCACCGCTTTGATTGTCGGCGGTGTTGGCGTTGCAAATGCCGTTGCCGCCTATGTCGAACGCCGCCGCCCAACCCTGGCAACGATGAAAAGCCTTGGCGCCACAGGCAGCGACGTTTTCTTGCTCGCCCTGATCGAGGTGATGCTGCTGGCGATGATTGGGATCTTTATTGGGCTTATAGCCGGTGCAGCGTTACCTTTCATCGTTGGTGCTTTATTCGGCGATCTTCTGCCTGTTGCACTCGACGCGCATGTTTATCCCGGCACACTTGCTTTGGGTGCAGTTTATGGGCTGCTTGCATCCCTCGTCTTCTCGCTCGGTCCACTTGGCCGCGTCCATGACGTGCCCGTTTCTGCGCTCTTCCGCGACCATGTCGAACTTGTCCACTCATGGCCGCGCAAGCGCTATATTGCGGCACTTGTCGGTTCGGCCGCGTTATTGATCGGCCTCTCGATCATCTTTGCTTATGACAGACGCGTCGCCATCTTTGCTGCGCTTGGGGTGGCAGGCTCTTTTGTCATCCTGCGTCTGGTCGCCAGTGCCATCATGATGGTCGCGCGTGCCGTGCCAAGACCGAAATCGACGGTTTGGCGCCTTGCGATATCAAGCCTCTATAGGCCCGGAACGTTGACACCCTCGCTGGTGCTTTCGCTCGGGCTTGGCGTCGCGTTGCTGGTTGCCGTCGCGCTGATCGACGCCAACATTAATCGCCAACTCGGCGAAAGCCTGCCCGAGAAAGCGCCGAGCCTGTTCTTCGTTGATATTCCAAACAACAATGCCAGCGAGTTTGACACCTTCATTCAGACCCGCGCGCCGCAAGGCAAGCTGGACCGCGTACCAATGATGCGCGGCCGAATAACAGGACTGAACGGCGTCGATGCGAGCAAGATCAGCGCGCCCGAAAACGCCGCTTGGGTGCTCGAAGGCGATCGTGGCATCACTTATTCCGACAGGCTCCCCTCTGGCTCGAGCCTCATCGAAGGCGAATGGTGGCCGACAGATTACAAGGGCAAGCCCCTCGTTTCCTTCGATATAGAACTCGCCCGGTCGCTGAAGTTAAAAATCGGCGATACGTTGACGGTCAACGTGCTCGGACGCCCCATTGAGGCCACCGTTGCCAATCTGCGGCGGATCGACTGGCAATCTCTCGGCATTAATTTCGTAATGGTGTTTTCGCCGAACACATTTGCAGGCGCGCCAGCCACATCGCTCGCCACCCTGACCCTCCCGGATGGAGCACGCGCTCACGAGGCGGGATTGCTTGCCGACGTAGCCAGAACTTTCCCAATGGTGACCGCAATTGGGGTCCGCGAGGCGCTCGAACAGGTCAACAGCCTCGTATCGAAACTTGCCTTGGCTATTCGCGGAGCCAGCGCTGTTACAATCGTCGCCAGTGTGCTGGTCCTAGCGGGTGCGTTGGGGGCGGGGCAACGGGCTCGGATCGGGGATGCCGTGATCCTGAAGACGCTCGGCGCAACCCGTTTGAAACTCTTTGCAGCCTTTCTTCTAGAATATGGCCTCCTTGGCGCAGTTACGGCCTTGTTCGGCTTTCTAGCAGGCAGTCTTGCCGCATGGGCCATTGTCACGCGATTGATGAATCTTGGTTTCCATTGGCTGATTGGGTCAGCGCTCTCGGCCTGTATTGTCGCGATAGTTGTGACGATACTCTTTGGCCTCGTGGGAACATGGCGAATACTGTCACAAAAGCCGGCGCCTTATTTACGAAATCTTTAAGTAGTTGGCGCTCGAAAACCACACGTTTCCTATGTAAGTAACCGATGTTTCGCGCCTAACACGGATGCAGCACTTCGCCGCACCCGTTCTAGACATGAATTGGCGCACAGAATCGTCCTCATACTTGCCGTTCTCCTTTGCGCTGCCCTTGTATTTCCACATTTGGTCTTCCATATTCTCTGCAACGCCGGGTGGACCCGGCGGAGGGGATTTTCATCCGCTCTTCGAGAGGATCTTTCTATGTCCAACTATGACCGCAACGCCTACGCCCAGTTTGGCGGGGTCTCCCGTGCCGGGACAGCCGAGTACGATCTCGGCCTCCGGTCCTACATGCTGGGCATCTACAACTACATGACGCTGGCGCTCGCTGTGTCGGCGATGGTCGCTTGGGGCGTTGCCATGATGGCCGTCACCAACGATCCGTCGGCCGCAGCTGCCAAGTTCGGCGCGAATACCTACCTCACCTCCTTCGGCTACGCGATCTTCGCAAGCCCGCTGAAATGGGTGGTGATGCTGGCTCCGCTGGCTTTCGTGTTCTTCCTGTCGTTCCGCTTCGACCGGATGAGCCAGAGCGCACTCTTCGGCACCTTCCTCGCCTTCGCGGCGACGATGGGTCTGTCGATGGGTTCGATCTTCCTCGTCTACACGACGGCGAGCATCGTTCAGGCGCTCTTCATCACGACGGCGGCGTTCGGCGCGCTCTCGCTCTATGGCTACACCACAAAGCGTAGCCTGTCGGCGATGGGCTCGTTCCTGATCATGGGCCTGTTCGGCGTCATTCTCGCCGGCTTGGCGAACCTGTTCTTCCAGTCGAGCGTTTTCCAGCTCGCGATCAACGTTGTCGCGATCCTGATCTTCGCGGGTCTCACCGCGTGGGATACGCAGCGCCTGAAGGAAGAATATGATGTCGTCGCTGGCGATGCCGCGTTGATGCAGAAAGCTTCGGTGATGGGCGCGCTGTCGCTCTACCTGAACTTCATCAACATGTTCCAGCTGATCCTGTCCTTCGTGGGCAACCGCAACGAGTAATCCTCGCTGCATCGAAATAAGAAAAGGCCGCGGGCAACCGCGGCCTTTTTCATTTTCATGAACTGTTTTCTCGAATGGTGTCCTTGTAGCGTTTTTGCCCCTGTCACAGAGCACGCCCGAGAAACACTGTGCCGTCGACTGGCGTATCGTAATAAGGCGTGATCGGCATGAAGCCGAGCTTGGCGTAAAGCCGATGCGCTTCGATCATGCTGGGCAGCGTGTCGAGCGCGATCGTCCGATACCCCGCCTGCCGCGCCTGCGCCATCAAGGCTTCGACAATGGCGATGCCGAGCCCGAGCCCGCGCGCAGAAGGCGCGATATAGACCCGCTTCATCTCGCAGCCCTCGCCCGCCTTCATGGCGCGGAAAGCTCCGCAGCCCAGCGGTGAGCCGTCCGGCGCACGCGCCAGCAGCAACAGACCCTGCGGCGGCACATAAGCCCCCGGCAACCCCGCCAATTCATCCTCGAACCCCTGATAGCCGAGATCGACCGGCAGAGAGGCAGCATAGGCGCGAAACAAGACCCGAATTGCATCAAGATCGGCAGGAGAATGGGCGGGCGCAAGCGTGAAGGTGAAACCATAAACCATACCTATTGATTGCGAGGCTGTAGCCCGGGGTCAATGGCAATGGCGATTGCAATGGCGATAAGCCGCTCCGCTTGCCTTTCGCCCCTGCTTCCCGGAAAACCCCCGACCATGACAGTTCTGATCCGCCCCGCCCACGATGAAGATATGGACGCGATCACCGCGATCTATGCCGATGCCGTGCTGAATGGCACCGCCTCCTTCGAAATCGAACCGCCCAACCTTGCGGAGATGAGCGCGCGGCGTGCCGCCCTGATCGAGAAGGGCTTTCCCTATCTCGTGGCCGAACGCGCCGACCGCATTCTCGGCTACGCTTATGCCGGCGCTTATCGCCCGCGCCCGGCCTATGCGTTCACCGTCGAAGATTCGATCTATGTCGCGCCCGACGCGCAGCGTTCAGGCGCGGGTCGCGCTTTGCTCGCGAAACTCATCAGCGTCTGCGAGGGCAAAGGCTTTCGCCAAATGGTGGCCGTGATCGGCGATTCTCTGTCAGCGCCATCGATTGGCCTGCATCAGCATATGGGCTTCGTCCATGTCGGCACGGTGCGCAATGTCGGCTTCAAAAAAGGCCGCTGGCTCGATCAAGTGATTATGCAGAAAAGTTTGGGCGCAGGCGCGACGCACGCGCCGGTTTGATCACACCACAGCCAGTTTCGTTCTTTGCCAATTAGAATAATTTGGGTAAACTATTTTTTTAACGATGTTGTGCAAACGTTTGCATTTATTTTGCGGATCGAACATGAATCGAAGGCTTTTTGTCTTTGCCGATGAGGCAGGTTGCTTCACATTTTCTAGGAAGCAGAACGTTTCACGACATTTTGTTATTTGTACGGTGGCCTTAGAGAATTGCGATGTTGGGTCAAAGCTTTTGAACCTACGTCGCCAGATGGCTTGGGATGGATTTGAAATAGGCCCCTATTTTCATGCCTCAACCGATCGCCAAAATGTCAGAAATTTAGTCTTCGATCTGATCGAAAAAGAGAAAATCTCAGTTCAAGCAACAATTCTCGAAAAGTCAAAAGCGCAGCCGCACGTTCGCGTATCGCAAGAAATATTCTACAAATATGGTTGGTATTATCATTTTCGGAATACAGCTAAACGCTATTTTTCCGATTGTGATGAACTGCATCTCACAATCGCTTCTCTGGGAACAAAACAGAAGAAAACCGCTTTCGAAGACATAGTTAGAGGCGTTACCGCTCAAAAAAAGACTGTCAAGAAGATACAGAATAGTTTTTGGCCATCTCAATCCGACCCTTGTTTATGGATAGCTGATTATTGCACGTGGGCAATTTTCAGAAAATATGAAAGCGAAGGTCGCGATTTGCGGTCCTATGCGAAAATAGCCTCAAAAATCGATTATGAATTCAACCTCTGGGCGCATGGCACAATTCACTACTACTAAAAGTGAAGAGCGACCGCATCCCCACCTATCTCTTTCGAGAAGTGCCCCATGGGCCCTTATTGGTGGGTGCCAGTCGCTCAGTAACGAGAAGAGAATATATTACGAAACGTAAGAAATCAACTCGTTTACACCACAGCCAGCTTCACCGGCTTGTCCAGCACTTGCAGCACGCGCGCGAGCTCGTGTCCGCGTTTGAGGATCAAACCCGTGACGGCGATAACCGCATAGGTGCCCTGTTTGCGGGCGAGTTTGGGATTTTTCTCGATCCGGTAGAGCGGATGCTCGTTGGAACGGCGATAGACCGAGAACACTGCCTTCTCTTTGCTGAAATCCATCGCGTAATCGCGCCATTCGCCCGAAGCGACCATGCGACCATAAAGATTGAAAATCTCACGCAGCTCGTGCCGGTCGAAAGCGACTGTGGAGGGGATCGCTACGGCGTTAGGCGATGATGGCTGGATCGGCACGGGAGCGGCCTGAATCGGCTTCAAACCGGGCAGCTCTGTCACGCTCTCACTCTTGTTCATCGGGGCTCCGGGGTCGCACCGTTTATAACGGAATGATGACCCCCGTTGCTCAATGGGGCAAGCGCCAAGCGCCTGTGCCTCAACCATACCCCTGCTTTTTCACGATTTTGCCGCAAGCTGGCCCATGGGAGGCCTTGATCGGGGGCGATCTTGGCTGCGTTGCCTGAGGGTCCGGTCCGTCTAACGGATTTTTCAGCCCCCCAGCCCCCCGAAGGATGGTCCGGACCCGTCCCTCCAAATCAGCAACCCCTCCAAAGGGTCGGCGTCATGCCGGCCCTTTTTCTTGCGTCGCCACCACGTTGCAGCGACCCTTGAAACTCGCTGTTCCGCTCGCGATATCCGTTGCGTCTCAACCTACAAGAAGACGGACCCCGCATGACGGATACAACAATTGCCGAACGCCGCTCTTTTGATGCCGACGTTGCCCGCCTCCTCCATATGATGGTCCACTCGGTCTATTCCGACCGCGACGTGGCTTTGCGCGAACTGGTCGCCAATGGCGCCGACGCCTGCGAAAAACTCCGCACGCTCGCCCTGTCTAATCAATCGCTTTATGGCGACGACCCGCAGCTCGGCGTGACCGTCCGGATCGATCCCGATGCCAGCCGCCTGATTGTCGAGGACAATGGAATCGGCATGACGCGCGACGAGATGATCGATGCGCTCGGCACCATTGCCCGCTCCGGCACGCGACATTTTCTCGATGCCAATGCCGAAACCGAAGCCGCCAAAAATCTGATCGGCCAGTTCGGCGTCGGCTTTTACGCCGCCTTCATGATTGCCGATCATGTCGATGTCACAAGCCGCAAGGCCGGAACGCAGGAAGCGTTCACCTGGTCGTCTGACGGCAAGGGCGAATTCACCGTCGAACCTGCCGGCGAGAATGCGCCCGTGCGCGGCACGCGTGTGTCGCTCCACATCAATGCCGATGCCAAGAATTTTCTTGACCCTTTCCATGTCAGCCATGTCTTACGGAATTATGCGAGCGCTATTCCCGTTGCAGTGACGCTCATTCCGAAACCTGACGCAGAACCCGAAAAGATTGCCGATGGCGCGGTGATTTGGGCTAAGTCAAAATCCGAATTGGGCGAAGAAGATTATACATCCTTCTACCGCAGCCTCGCTTTCGGTTTCGACGACCCCGCCTTGACGCTGCATTGGCGCGCCGAGGGGCGTCACGAATATACGGTGTTAGCTTTCGTACCCGGCGCACGCCCGATGAATTTGTTTAACCCGGACCGTCAGGGCCGGATGAAACTCTATGTCCGGCGCATGTTCATCGCCGACGATGTCGCGCTTACACCCGGCTGGTTGCGCTTTGTGACGGGCATCGTCGACAGCGCCGATCTGCCGCTCAATCTCTCGCGCGAGATGATTCAGACGAGCCCTATTCTCGCCGCGATCAAGAATGGCGTGACGAACCGCATTCTCTCAGAGCTTGAGAAGACGGCGCAAAACGATGCGCCAAAGTACAAAGGTATCTGGGACAATTTCGGTCCCGTTCTCAAGGAAGGCCTTTATGAAGCGCCCGAGAAACGCGACCAACTCTTTGAGCTATGCCGTTTCGCGACCTCGACCCATCCCGAAGGGGATCGTACGCTGAAGGATTACATCGCAGCATTGCGGCCTAATCAAACAGCGATTTATTTTCTCGTCGGCGACGATCTCGAGCGGTTGAAAAAGAGCCCGCATCTCGAAGGGTTCCGTGCGCGCGGCATCGAAGTGCTTCTCCTTCCCGATCCGGTCGACGCCTTCTGGGTCAATACGGCGCTCGGCTACGAAGGCAAACCATTCAAATCCGTTACGCAAGGTGCGGCCGACATTGACGGCGTGCCATTGGCGGAAGGCGAAGCCGCATCAACCGAAGTCGATGCACAGACAGCCACGCTGTTTGCCCATTTCAAGGATGTGCTTGCAAGCGAAGCAGCGGACGTGCGCGGTTCGACACGTCTGGCGTCAAGCCTTGCCTGTCTCGTCGCTGGCACCAGTGGCCCCGACCGGCGGCTTGAAAAAATCCTCGCTTCGCACGGCCAATTACCGGAAGCCGCAAAGCCCGTGCTTGAAATCAATCCGGGTCACCCGCTCGTGGCGCAGCTGGCGAAGCGCTTCGTTGCCAATGAGGATCGCCCATTGATCGACGATGCAGCGCATATCATTTTCGATACCGCGCGTGCCTCCGACGGAGAAGCACCGAAAGATCCGTCCGATTTTGCGGCGCGCCTCGGCCGCATCATGGAAAAGGCCTTCTCTTGAAGCAATAAAGCCGCCCCAAAGGGCGGCTTTTTGATTTAGCGTCCGTCGCGGTGATATTCGACATTGGGCCGCATATCGAGCGCAGATGAAAGGCGGTTCGACATGTTGAAGAAGGCCGCCACGGCAGCGATATCCCATATGTCGCGCTCGGAAAAACCGGCTTTGCGCAACGCCTCGCGATCGTCCTCGACGATTTCGGACGAAGCCCGCGTCATTTTGGTGGCGAAGATCAGCATGGCCTTATGACGTTTTGAGAGTTTCGCGGCGCGCCAATTCATCACCAATAATTCGCCCAGCACTGGATCGCCCGAAAGCACGCGCACTGCGGCCCCATGCGAGGCGAGACAGTAGAAACACCGGTTCTCGGCTGAAACCGCCACCGCAATCATCTCACGCTCGAGCTTGGACAGGCCAGAAGGGGCCAGCATGAGATCGTTATACATGCCCGCAAAGGCTGCGAGCTTTGCCATATCGTGGGAATAGGCGAGCAACACGTTGGGGACGTAACCGATCTTTTCACGGCACTTCTCGAAATAGGCCGCGATTTCCGGCGTCAGCTCAGCCTGCGGCAAAGAGAGCGCCATCACCGGCGGCGGCCCATCTTGGCGCGTCGGCATCTCACCCGCCTGTTGGCCCGGGGGCTTTGACTTATCCTTCACTTTCTTTGCCGATTCTCTAATCGCCACTTTGGCTTTTGCTTTGGCCATGGTCGTCTCCCTGTCGTTCTTGGGGAATAGAGTGAAGCTCTGGCTTTCATCTGGGAAGCCTGTAATTTGACGGATGAATATGACGGGGATTGGCTGGATGCGACAGGAGCCGGAGCATACTGCACTGCAAGAGGCGGCGCGTCTTATTCAGGATACAAGCGACGCCCCCGCCGACCTGGTCAGTCTGGCTCTGGCCCGGCTGACGCCCGATGATCTACGCCTGTTTGATGGCGAAAGTTTTGCCATCATTGCCGAAGGCGCTTGGCAAGCGCTGAAGGAGCGGCGCACGGGCGGCCATACGACACTCCGCCTCGACGACCGGCAATTGCGGATGGCCGGGCGCGTGCGCGACGTAACGCTGCTTCAGATCGTCAACGACAACAAACCCTTTCTTCTCGATTCAACACTCGCAGAACTTGAAGCGGGTGGGCGGGAACCGCTCTTCGTGATCCATCCCATTCTGGGCGTGGAACGGGGTCCCGATGGCGCCTTTATCCGGCTCGCCGCAGAAAGCGTGGGCGTTCCGGGAACGAAGCGTGAGAGCATGATCGAGATCGTGCTCGACCGGCTCGACGATCCGGGCCAGCGCGCCGACCTTATCCGCTCGTTGGAGCACGTGTTTGGGGCGGTCAATGCCGCCGTACGCGATTGGAGCGCAATGCGCACCCGCATTGCCGAGGCGGTGCGGGCATGGCGCGACGATCTGCCGCCAATCGAACCGGGTGAACTCGCCGAAGCCGAAGCGTTTCTCGACTGGATGTTAGCCGACCATTTCACCATTCTCGGCCTGCGTGAGTATCGCATCCCATCGGGCGATGTCGCTGCCGATCCCGTTGAGGGCACAGGTCTCGGCATCCTCGCCGACCCTGCCCTCAACGTCTTGCGCAAGGGCCGTGAGCTTGTCGCCATCACACCGGAAGTGCGAACATTTCTAGCCGAACCCGTACCGCTCATCATTGCAAAAGCGAGCGTAAAATCACTCGTCCATCGCCGCGTCCATATGGATTATGTCGGCGTCAAATTATTTGCGAGCGATGGCGCGGTGATCGGCGAGCTGCGCGTTATCGGGCTTTTCACCTCATCCGCCTATACGGACACGGTGGATGAAATCCCAGTGATCCGCCGTAAAGCGGCCCATGTGATCCGCGATGCAGGTGCCGATCGCGCCAGCTATTCCGGCCGCGCTCTGCGTAATATTCTCGAATTTTATCCGCGCGATGAATTGTTCCAGATTGACGTGCCGACGTTGAGCGCTTTCTCGCAGGACATCATGTCGCTCTACGAGCGCCCGCGTGTGATGGCTCTGCCGCGTGTTGACCGTTTCGATCGTTTCGTGTCGATCCTTGTTTTCATCCTTAAGGATCATGACGATACGCGCATTCGCGAAAAGATCGCGGCGATGCTGGCGCGCCTCTATCAAGGCCGCGTATCGGCCGTCCATCCTGCCTATCCTGAAGGCCCTCTTGCACGCATCCACATCATCATTGGCCGCGACGAAGGGACAACACCCGATATTGCACGCCAACAGATTGAAGAAGCTATCACGTCGATCGTACGGAGTTGGGCCGATTCACTGCGTATCGAATTGGATCGACAATATCCGGGCTCAAAAGCGCGCGCACTATCCCAACGTTGGGGCCATGCCTTCTCCATGGCCTATCGCGAAGCGTTCGGTGCCGAACATGCCGTCGCGGATATCGCCATTCTCGAACAGTTGAGCGACAACCACCCACGCGCGGCCCGCTTCGAGCGCCGCGAAGGTGATGCGCCCGCACGTGCCAATCTGCAAGTTTATGTGCGTGGCGAGGCGCTACCCCTTTCCGAACGCGTTCCTCCGCTCGAAGCCATGGGCTTTCGCGTGATGAGCGAACGGACCTATCGCATTCTGCCCGATGGAGAACGTGGCGTTCGCATCTGGCTACATGATATGTCGCTCGAACGCGCCAGCAATGGCGCCATCGACGTGAAAAGCCTGAAACCCAAAATTGAATCGATGCTCTCTGCGCTTGGTACAGGGCAAGCTGAGAGTGACCGCTTCAACGCCTTGACGCTCGAAGCCAGTCTTGGCTGGCGCGAGATTGCGGCCTTACGGACGCTCTCGCGCTATCTGCAACAGGCCCGCGTGCCTTTCAGCCAGGATTACATGGCAGCCACTCTGGCCACACACCCGCATATAGCAAAATTGCTTGTGGCGCTGTTCCATGCCCGCTTCGATCCGCGCAACAGCGATGCCTCGCGCTCTGAACGGCAGATCGCAATCCGTGCTGAGCTTGAAGCCGCGCTCGAAGACATCACGAGCCTCGACGAAGACCGCATCATTCGTCGTTTCATTAATCTCATCGAAGCAGCGCTACGCACCAATTTCTATCAATTAGCGGCGGATGGCCAGCCTCATCCAGCCATCGCGTTCAAATTCGATTCCGGTAAGATCGACAATCTGCCATTGCCGCGCCCTCATGTCGAAATCTTCGTGCACTCACCGCGCGTGGAAGGCGTGCATCTGCGCTTTGGCTTTGTGGCGCGCGGCGGTTTGCGCTGGTCCGACCGGCAACAGGATTTCCGCACAGAAGTGTTGGGTCTTGTGAAAGCGCAGCAAGTAAAAAATGCCGTGATTGTGCCTGCCGGTGCGAAAGGCGGTTTTTACCCGAAGAAATTACCGCCGGCCTCTGATCGCCAGGCCTTTATGGAGGAAGGCATCGCTGCCTACAAACTTTTCGTTGGCACCATGCTCGATCTCACCGACAATATTATCAGCGGTGTGATCGTGCCGCCGGCCGATACGGTGCGTCATGATGGAGACGATCCTTATCTTGTCGTTGCAGCAGACAAGGGCACCGCCACTTTTTCCGATATTGCGAACGCGCTATCGCAAGAGCACGGATTCTGGCTTGACGATGCCTTTGCTTCCGGCGGCTCGCAAGGTTATGACCACAAGAAAATGGGCATCACCGCACGCGGTGCATGGGAAGCGGTGAAACGCCATTTCCGTGAGATGGATCGCGACATTCAGACATCGTCCTTTACGGTCTGCGGCGTCGGCGACATGTCGGGCGATGTATTCGGCAATGGCATGTTGCTGTCGCATACGACACGCCTTGTCGCCGCCTTCGACCATCGCGACATTTTCATCGATCCCAGCCCCGATGCCGAAAAGGCATGGGCGGAGCGCAAACGCCTGTTCGACCTGCCGCGATCCTCTTGGCAGGATTACGACAAGGGGCTGATTTCCCAAGGCGGCGGCATCTTCTCGCGCGGAGCAAAAAAGATCCCGCTCTCCAACGAGATGCGCGCGCTGTTTGGCATCACAGCCACTGAGATGACACCGACAGAATTGATGCGTGCCATCCTCACTGCAAAAGTGGATTTGCTCTGGTTCGGCGGCATCGGCACCTATCTGCGTGCTTCCAGCGAAACGGATGAGGATGCGCGCGACCGCGCCAATGACGCAATTCGTATCACGGGACTTGAGGTGAAAGCTGCCGTAATTGGCGAAGGCGCCAATCTCGGTTGCACTCAATTGGGCCGCATTGAAGCTGCGATGCACGGCGCCCGCCTCAACACGGATGCCATTGATAATTCCGCCGGTGTGAATACCTCGGACGTCGAAGTCAACATCAAGATCGCACTCGCAGCCGCCATTCGCGACGGCAGGCTCAACACAGAACGCCGCAATGCCTTGCTAGCATCCATGACCGATGAAGTCGCCCATCTCGTCTTGCGTAACAATGAGACGCAGACGCTTGCACTCTCGCTAGGGCAAAGGCGCGGGACGAAGGACATGGCGTTTGCACGCCGCTTGATGCAAGTGTTGGAAACCGCCGGACGGCTTGACCGCAATGTCGAGTATTTGCCGGACGATTCTCGCCTCACGGAACGCGAGACGCGCGGCGATGGTCTCACGCGGCCGGAGCTGGCGGTGTTGCTCGCCTATGCGAAAATGGCGCTCAAAGAATCTTTACTGAAAACCGACACGCTCGACAGCCCGGTTTTCGAAGGCGAACTCTTTGCCTATTTCCCGGCACAAATGCGCACGATCTATGCGCAGGATATTCGCACGCATCGTCTCCGTCGTGACATTATCGCGACACGCATTGCCAATGCCGTGATCGACCGCGGCGGACCCACGGCAAGCCTGCGCCTGATTGAGCGGACAGGTGCGGATGCGGGCACAGTCGCACTATCCTATCTTGCCGCGCGCGACAGTTTCGGCCTTGACGCGCTCGACAGAGCAATCGACACGCTCGACAATAAAATTCCTGGCATGGTTCAGAACGGACTCTATGCACGCGTGCAGGATGCTCTTCTTGGTCGGATGCTCTGGTTCATCCGTAACATCGATTGGCTTCACATCGATGCAGCTGCCGTGATGCCGCGCTTCCGTAGCGCGGTAAGCGAGTTGAAGACAACGCTAGATTCGGCGCGCCTCATAGCGCTGGCCGCACCCCTTCTCGCACAAGGTGTCCCTGAGCCAATGGCTAAGGACATTGTCGCGTTGCAGGAATTGCGTGCTGCCCCTGATCTCATCCTCATCGCAGAACAGACAGGAAAGCCGATTGGCGGGATTCTCGCCAATCATTTAGCCGCTGGCGAGCGCTTTGGCATTGCAAATCTGATTGAAGCCGCGGGCGGCATCCCCGCGCTCGATTATTATGACAGGCTTGCGCTCGATCGCGCGATCGACATGATCGATAGCGCGCATCGCACAGTGACGAAAGCAATCACGCTTGAGACCGGCTCAGGCGAAACCGCACTCGATGCATGGATCGCGCACCGCGGCGATACCGCGCTCCGTTTTCCAACTACGATTGCGCAATTGCTACAGGGCGGCGTGACCCTGTCAAAGATGACGATTGCTTCAGGCCTGCTCGACGATCTTGTGCAGGGTGCGGGAACGTGAACTTATGGCGCAAGGCCAACTGCGGCGAGCGCCTTAGCTTGCTTTTGCCCGACTTGATCGGCTGAGAAATTCTCAATCGCCTCATTGAACAAGCGATAGAAATTGAGTCGCGCATCAAGATGCAGGAACACCGCGCCAAGGCCGATGGCAGCGCGGTCCATAAAGACAAATTCCTGCGGTATGGTGACGGGGCCTTTTTGTTTCAGCGCTTGATGCACGCGGAAAGCCTCCCGCCGACCATATTCAGACGGCGCGACCCCATCGGCAATCGTACGCACACGATCGTCCAGTAGCGGCCCATAGATGAAGCGCGCCCAAATGTTGAGGACCTCGACTAGGCCGCGATTGAGCCCCTTGAAGCCCCATGTCTCATAGGCATGCACTGTGCGGTCAAAATCATCGTGCAACAGCGCCGTATACAGTTCGACGACGCCAGCCACGAAACTCTGCGGGAAGATGCGTATGCAGCCATAATCGAGGAGGTTGATACCTTGCGGTGCACCCCTGTCTGTAAAAACAGTGTAATTGCCAAGATGGGGATCGCCATGAATGACGCCAAACCGTGAAAATGGGATCCACCATGCGCGGAACATCGCCGTCGCGAGGAGATTGCGTTCCTCAAGTCCATGCGATTTGAAGTTCAGGATCTTCTCGCCGTCGAGCCATTGCAATGTCAGCAGACGATCGGTCGACAGATCGGTCCGTACAGCCGGGACATGGACGAGCGGCTCGTTTGTTAAGATCTCGGCATAAAGTGCGGCATGCTTAGCCTCGCGCTTGTAGTCCAGCTCCTCGCGCACACGCGCGCCGATCTCTTTCGCCATTTCGCGCGTGTCGATGGCGGGATCCATGCGCCGATGAATTGCAAACAGTACATCGAGTTGCTTGAGATCCGCTTCCACCGCCGACTGCATGTCGGGATACTGCAACTTGCAGGCTAGCTTCATGCCATCGAGCGCCTCGGCGCGATGAACCTGGCCGAGCGAGGCGGCCGCCGCAGGGTGTAGATCAAACTCGGCAAAGCGCTTGCGCCAATCGGCACCGAGCTCCGCCATCATACGTCGCTTCACGAAGGCAGCGCCCATGGGCGGCGCCTCGCTCTGCAGCTTCGACAATTCTTCTGCATATTCGGGCGGCAACATGTCAGGCACGGTGGCGAGCAGTTGCGCCACCTTCATGATCGGCCCTTTGAGACCGCCCAGCGCGGCTGTCAGCGCAGTCGCATTGCTGCGGTCCTTGATTCCCGTTCCAGTCAGCCTTGCCCCCGCCATCCGGGCGGCGACGCCACCGATATTGGCTCCGACCTTGGCATAGCGCAGCGCACGGGCCGAAAGCCGGTTGCGCTCCTTGTCATTCTCACGATCGCTCATGGAGCCAATATGGGGCGGGGAGCGACGATGTCGACCTTGTAGCCGGACGGGTTTTTTGGATCAGGCGAAATCTCACCTGATCATTCCATCGCTTCCAATTCCTCGATCAGCCCTTCGATCATCGAAAGCCCGATCTGCCAGAAAGCCGGATCACGCGCATCGAGCCCGAAGGGCGCAAGCACTTCGGAATGATGCTTGGTGCCGCCCGCTGCCAGCATCGCAAGATAACGCTCGGCAAAACCCTGCTCGGCCTTTTGGTAAACGCCGTAGAGCGAATTCACGAGGCAATCGCCGAACGCATAGGCGTAAACATAAAATGGCGAATGGATGAAATGCGGAATGTAGGACCAGAAGGTCTCATAACCGTCCTTCAACGCAATCGCCGGACCGAGCGAACGGGTCTGCACCTTCTTCCAAATGTCGCCGAGTTGCTCTGAGGTAAGTTCGCCATTGCGCCGTTCGAGGTGAACCTCGCGCTCAAACGTATAGAACGCGATCTGGCGTACCACCGTATTGATCATATCTTCGACCTTGGCCGCCAACATCGCTTTGCGCTGCTTCGGATTGGTCGTGCGATTGAGCAAGGCGCGGAAGGTTAGCATCTCGCCAAAAACAGACGCGGTTTCCGCAAGAGTGAGCGGTGTCGGCGCCATCAAAGCGCCATTCGGAGCAGCGAGAACCTGATGCACGCCATGGCCCAATTCGTGCGCTAATGTCATCACATCGCGCGGTTTGCCCTGATAATTGAGCAAAACATAAGGATGGGCGGACGGCACCGTCGGATGCGCAAACGCACCTGGCGCTTTACCCGGACGCACCGGCGCATCGATCCAATTCTCATCAAAGAAACGGCGCGCAATATCGGCCATGCGTGGTGAGAAGCCGTGATAAGCGTCAAGCACCGTATTGCGCGCTTCAGTCCATGGAATGTCGCGCTGCTCCACTTTCGGCAAGGGCGCATTGCGATCCCAATGCGGCAAGGCTTCAACACCGAACCACTTCGCCTTCAAGCGGAATAGCGATGCGACAGGCGCGGATAGGCATTTTCCACCGCGCTCACCAACGCATCCACCACCTCACGCTCGACGCGATTGGCGAGGTGGCGTGAATCCGCGACATCTTCGAAGCCGCGCCAGCGATCTGAAATTTCCTTGTCCTTGGCGAGGGTATTGGTGATGAGCGTAAAGGTCCGCAGATTCTCGCCGAAGGTTTTGGCGAGCGCTTCGGACGCCTTGCGTCGCACCTCGCCATTCGTGTCCTGCATTTTGTTGAGGATCGGCTCGAGCGTCAGTGTTTCACCATCGACATCGAAGCGCAGCGACGAGATCGTTTCATCAAACAGGCGATTCCATGCAGACCGCCCGGTCACCGATTTTTCGTGGAAAAGCTGTTCCAGCTTGTCATCGAGTTGATAGGGCTTTTCGCGGCGGATATCGATCAACCACGGCTTCCAATGGTTAAGCGGCTCGACGTCCCAAAAGGCATCGATGACGGAATCGTCGATACGATTGAGTTCAAGCTGAAAGAACAGAAGATCCGAAGAGGCCGCTGTGATTTTTTCCTGCGCGTCGCCGTAGAATTTCGCGCGTTTGGGATCGGTCGTGTCGCCCGCATAGACGAGGCCCGCATAAGAAATGATTCGGCCGAGAAGATCGTCGATCTTTTCATAAGCGACGATCGCCGCAGCGAGATCGCGCGCGCCATCGACGGACTTTGCAATGGCTTCAAGCCGACCGCGCCACGTCTGGTTGAAATCCTTGCACAAGGCCGCTGCCTTCTGCAGATCCTCGGCATAGGCCGGGCTGTCCATCGACGGGTAGAGCGCCGACAGGTCCCATTCAGGCAGAACCCCAAGATCCTTTGCCGGAGCGGCAGTTGGAGCAGCAGGGGATAGGACAGAAACAACGGCGCGCATATCGATCACCTCAACGGAAAGCCTTCCCTGCATATCGGCCTCACAGGGCGGGGAGCAAGCCTCCCCAGAAAATCGACCAAAAGGGCGAAAGCGAGGCGCGTCGTTAAAGGGACGTTTACTCGGCACCAGCAGGATCGCCCCGGTTTGATACAGCTGAGTCGCCGGAGTGCCCATGCCCGCTTTGATCCTCGTCGCCGATGACGACCCCGTTCAAAGGCGGCTCCTGGAGGCCCAGATCAGGCGATTTGGCCATGACGCCATCATGGCGGAGGGCGGAGAAGCGGCATTGGCGCGGCTTCGCCAGCAAAACGCACCACGGATCGACCTTGTCCTGCTCGATCTCGTCATGCCCGACCTCGACGGCATGGGTGTGCTCGAAGCGATGCGGCGCGAAGCCATCGACTGCCCTGTTATCGTACAGACCGCCCATGGCTCGATCGATACGGTGATTTCTGCCATGCGGGCCGGTGCAACCGATTTCGTTGTGAAGCCGGTCGGACCCGAGCGCTTGCTGGTCTCCATCCGTAATGCGTTGCGCCGCGAAGCGCTCGAGGGCGAAATCCGCACATTGAGCCGCACGACACCGATGCGGCCCAGCTTCCGCGATCTGGCGCTGGCTTCCCCACTCATGGAGCGCGTCGCAAGACTTGGCGAGCGCGCCGCTAAATCCGGCATCCCGGTCCTGCTCGAAGGTGAGCCTGGGACTGGCAAGGAAGTCGTGGCCCGGGCCATTCAGGCGGCATCAGACCGTCGCGGGAAACCCTTCGTGACGGTCAATTGCGGTGCAATCCCGCCCGATCTCGTCGAAAGCGTGCTGTTTGGCCATGAGAAGGGTGCATTTACCGGTGCCTTGGAAAAACACACAGGCAAATTTCTCGACGCGCATGGCGGAACGCTTTTCCTCGACGAAATCGGCGAACTGCCACTCGATGCGCAGGTGAAACTGCTACGCGCCTTGCAGGAAGGCGAGGTCGACCCGGTCGGCAGTCGCCGACCAGTGAAAGTCGATTTCCGCCTCATCTCGGCGACTAATGCCAATCTCCTCGAACTCGTCCGGCAGGGCCGGTTCCGCGAAGATCTCTATTACCGGCTCAACGTATTCCCCATCGCCCTGCCGCCGCTACGCCAGCGGCGCGAAGAAATTCCCGTTCTGGCACAACGCTTTTTGGCACGCTTCGCAGCCGAGGAAGGCCGCCGCATCGATACCATCGGCACCGAGGCGATGGCCTGTCTGACCCGCTATAATTGGCCAGGCAATGTACGCCAACTTGAGAACGCGATTTTCCGCGCCGTCGTCCTTGCCGATAGCTCTGAACTGACGATGATCGAATTTCCGCAACTTGCCGCACACACCGACGGAATCGATGTCGTGGTGCCGCCCCTGCCTGCGGCCCGCGCCGTGCAAGGGCCGACGATACAGCCGGAATTGGAACGGATCGACCCCGGCACAATCAACCTTGTGGACGAGCGCGGCGATCTGCGAACGCTCAACCAATTGGAAGAAGACGCGATCCGCTTTGCGCTGTCCTTCTGCCGCGGTCAAATCAGCGATATGGCCCGCAAACTTGGGATTGGCCGCTCGACGCTCTATCGGCGCATGAAGGAGCTCGGCCTTGCCGAAGTGGATGCTCCCTCAGTCGCACGGCATGACGAGGCAGCGTGATGGCGCTCTTGCCCCAATCAAGCAAATCAGTTTCTTCTGAGTCCCATGGCGTTCGTCGCCATACCGAGGGTTCCATGCGTTCGTTCTGGCGTCTCCCCCTATTGGCCCTCCCGATCCTGACGATCATGGGCGTACCGCTGCGCGCGGAGATTGATGCCACCGAAAACTTTCCTCTCGTTGAACCGGCTACACCCGATTTCTCCGATGTGATTCCGCTGCCCCCCGCGCGCCCGAAGAATCTTGTTCTCGCGCCGGTTCCATTGAGTTTCCGCGAAGCCGTTCGCGCTGCCATCCTCGACCGCGCCATACAAACAAAAAATGAAGGCATCGCCACGTTTTATGTCAGCCGCGACGGTGCCCCAATATTTGTCACGCGGGACGGCATCTCGCCGAAAGGGCACGCTGTTCTGGCGCGTCTCGCTTTATCCAGCGATGACGGCCTCGATACGCCCGCTCTGAGCAAGCTCGACCCCTCCGGTGAGACCGATCCCGACAGCTTGGCGCAAGTTGAAATCGATATGGCGCAAGCCGCCATCGCCTATGCGCGTACAGCCCGCGGCGGAAGGGTTGAACCACGCAGGCTCGGCAAGCTCATTACACCCAACCTGGCTTTGCCCTCAGCCTTCGATGTGCTGGAAACGCTCGCAGCTGCTCGCGACGCCGATCGCGCACTCCTATCCTATAATCCTCCGCACGAAGGCTATCGCATGCTCCGTGCGAAGCTGGCTGAATTGCGCGAAACGACGGGCACGTTCGACACATCGATAGTTACGGAAAGCAAGAAGCCCGCACCCGCGCCAATTTCCGTTACCGATGTGCTTGCCAATATGGAGCGCTGGCGCTGGCTGCCTGCCGATCTCGGCGAACGCCATATCATCGTCAACGTACCGGAATATCGCCTGCGCCTCATCGATCAAGACCGCATCACCCACGAAGCGCGTGTCATTGTGGGCAAACCAAACACGCAAACGCCGGTGTTTTCCGACGTGATGGAACACATCATCGTCAATCCGTCTTGGAGCATACCGCCATCGATACTGCGCAACGAAATCCTCCCCAAACTCGCGCAGGACCCCGATTACGCTGCGAAGCTCGGCTATCAAGTTTATCGTTCCGGTAAATCGATTTCGGTGCGTCAGCCACCGGGGGAACGCAACGCGCTTGGCCTCGTAAAGTTTATGTTTCCGAACGAGCACGCGGTTTATCTCCACGACACGCCAAACCGCTCGCTGTTTGCGCGCGATCAGCGCGCTTTCAGCCATGGCTGCGTGCGCCTCGATCAGCCCTTCCGGCTTGCTGAAATTCTGCTTGCTGAACAAGGCTATACCGAACAGCGCCTGCGCGGCATGGTTGGCTCAGGTGAACGTATGATCAAACTTACGAAGCCTGTGCCCGTTCATCTCACTTATTTCACGCTCAAAATCGGCGAAAATGGCCAGCTCGAGCGAGTGGCCGACATCTACAATCATGATCAGGGCCTCAAGACTGCGCTCGCCACACAGGGTCGCGCTTCTTATGCGCGCCTAGGACAGGCGCGATGAACCATGGCAGCCCTTACTTTGAAGGCCATTTCATGCGACAAGCGCCACAATGAGGCGGTGTGGTCATTTCCGGGAAAGTGGGCGCGCGCGGGGCTTAATAACGTGGCATTAACGATTATCGGCAAGGGTGGCCTCTTACAGTCCGATGCGTTTCGGAGCGACGATCCTGTCGCACGCAACGCCCAGAGTAGCGACCTTGCGTAAAAAACTGAAAATCCAATGCGCCCAGCGCTTTCTCGTTCTGGCTGGATCGGCCGTTACGCTATGGGCTTTCGGCACCTCGCAAGTCGGCAACGCGATCGCAAATGGCGATACGCGAACGATTGAAATCTATCATACCCACACGCAGGAATCGCTGAACATCACCTACAAGCGCAATGGCTCCTACGATGCCGCGGCACTTGAAAAACTGAATTGGCTGATGCGCGACTGGCGCCGTGACGAGCCAACCAAAATGGACCCTCGTCTATTTGACATTGTTTGGGAAACCCATCGCGCGGTTGGCTCGCAAGAGCCTATCAATGTCGTCTCCGCCTATCGTGCACCAGAAACCAACGCCATGCTGCGCCGCCGTTCGCGCGCGGTTGCGAAACATTCGCAACACACGCAGGGCCGTGCGATGGATTTCTACCTGACCGATGTATCAATGGCAAAAGTCCGCGAAATTGCATTGAAAATGCACCGCGGCGGCGTGGGTTATTATCCGACAGCATATAATCCCTTTGTGCATCTCGATTCAGGTAGCGTACGCCATTGGCCGCGCATGACGCGCGATCAACTGACTCGCGTCTTCCCGGATGGCAAGACGGTGCATCTGCCAGCCGACGGCAAACCGATGCCGGGATACGAAATTGCGCTGGCCGATATCGAAGCCAATGGTGGGACAGTGCCCAGCGCTGGCTATAATTCCATCGACGAGGAAGGGATCACGCCAAGCGGGAAGAGCTTCTTCGCACGTCTGTTTAGCGGCGGCGAAGAGGAAGATGATGAATTGGCGCGCACGCCGCGTCGGGGTGGTCGCGCGGTTGCGGCACGCCAGCAGAACCGCACGCAAGTGGCGTCCGCCGACGCCAATGATCCGCAAAGCGACAATTTCTTTGCCCGCGTCTTCGGCGGCGGCAGCACCCAACCATCAACGACGTCTGCTACGCGCCAGACGGCGCGGGTTCAGACGGCAAGCCTGCCCTCTGAGACCGTCATCGAGCCTTCACCTCCCGTTCCCGCCGCGCGGACCGCCGCGCCGGCTCAGCCGCCAGCAGCTCCCGTGCAGCCCGCGCCTCCGATCGTCGAGCTGAAGGTGGCGAATGTACCGCTGCCGGTGGCTCGTCCTCCGGAATTCACACGGATCGCAGTTGCATCCGCAGGGCCGCAGACCGTCTGGGTCCAAGGCCCGGCAGGCAGGCTTGCACCGCTACAAGGCAAGGTGGCGGATGTGCCGTTGCCACCGCAGCGGCCTGGAGATCTGCCCGGCCGCACGCAGGTCGCGGCCAATCAGGCTGCGCCAGCAGCAGCAACCGCCGCAGCTCCCGCCCTCAAGCCGCTTGAAGGCAAGCCGGCCTCCGTACCGCTGCCGCCACAGCGCCCAGCGCAATTCGCGCGCGTTGCCGATGCAGAGCCAGCAATCGTTGGTACAATCGGACGCCGTCCGCTGGCTACACCCGCCAATGCGCTCGGCTATGCATCCCAGCAAGACGTAATGCCGGCTGTTCTGCGCGGTTCGGTGGGCGCGAAACAAGAGAATGCACAGGCACCGACACTTGACCGCGCTGGCCTGAAAGCCTTGTTCTCGGAAGTCAGCATCGCGCAGGCTTCGCCCGGCGCACTGGCTGCGCCGCAGACGCAAACACTCAGTGCCGCCAAGACCGTTGTGACGAAGTTCGGTCAGGACCCGGCGAATGGCATCAGCATGGACCGTTTCACAGGCCCAGCTGTGAAGCCACTCTCAACCCTGCAATAAACGAGACGGCGATCAGGCCTGCATACCCAAGGCTTCGAGATAGAGGTCCATAATGGCCTCCTCCTCTTTTCGCTCCGCATGATCGCGGCGGCGCAGCGCCACAATCTTGCGCATCACCTTGGTGTCGAAGCCCTGCGATTTGGCCTCGGTATAGACATCGCGCAAATCGCCCGCGAGCGCCTTCTTCTCTTCCTCGAGCCGTTCAATGCGCTCGATGAAGGCTTTCAGTTCGCCGGCGGCCACGGAATTGGTGTCGACCATTGCAATGCCTCTGAATAGGTTGGGCCGCTTCTCTCGGCCATGGCTATGGTTCGGTCAAGCACTGGCCTGCAAAAGCAGGTAAAGCCTGTGGAAGGTGGGGACGGCGCGGCAGAGGTGTGGCGGATCGGATCCAAACCGACGGGATGACGCGCGTACCGCACTCACCTAAGATCGACCTACGAAACGATTGAAAGCTCGCATGACCTCCCCTCGCCCGCACCGCGCGCTTCTGAGAAGTCTCTATGAGACCGCCGTTGCGGCAGCCCAACCCGCGCTTTGCCTTCCGCCCCATTGGCCAAGTCCACCAAGGGGCCGGATTGTGCTGTTGGCAGG
>Ga0214917_10001281_pt1 | contig 32494 bp, 23 predicted proteins | sample LL_1208_BB_MetaG_FD_177983 | JGI IMG/M metagenome (GOLD analysis project Ga0214917, IMG submission 177983) | Freshwater microbial communities from Lake Lanier, Atlanta, Georgia, United States - LL_1208_BB | ecosystem: Environmental > Aquatic > Freshwater > Lake | place: USA: Georgia | collected... | reverse complement strand
CTAGCGGGTCTATCCCCGCGGCGGATAGAATTTTATATGCATTAATACCCCGTTTCGGCGATACCTCGTCTACGCCATGCAAGACGCAGGGATATCCAAGGCTAGCAAGTAGGGCAGCCACTGCTACCCAAACGCAAGGGGTACGGCTAAGGCCATCATAGGCTACGGATAGGTCGATGAGGACGGGGATATCTGTTTGAGTGCTGATAGTCGTTTGAAGGCATGCATTTAGGGCCGCTTTATTTTCATCTAATGTTTCTCGCTTGAGACGTTCGGCTTCTAAAAAAGCAGCTTTTTGGATATTGGGTATTGCTGGATTAAGGACCTGTTCTATGGCCCAGGTCATTTCCTGATAAGACAAATCGTGATGGTCGATGACTTTTAGGATTAATGCTTCAAATGGAGTTGTACTGGTTTTTTTAAGTAGCCAATGTAATTCAGATGGTAAATTGTCTGGGTAAATGGTTAAAAAGTGAGAGAACCATTTGCTTTCTTCCTCGGTATTTTCAAGCATTAAAAAAGCGGTTAAAAGGGTGGCTTTTGTTGTAATGTTGGCATTTCGATCTTTCATCAAATTTGTTAGACTATTTAGTTCCTCACTACTGAGGCTTTTACTCATGGTAGGGCCTGTGCCCTTTTTTTTGAGAATATTTACAAGGCTTTCTTGTGCAGTCATATCTGTAAAAGATATGCTTTTTTTTTAGAAATGAATAGCTATTTTTTATTTCCGTCCTAAAAAAGCGATTGGGGGTCGAAATCGACTAGTACTCTGACCCCTTTTAAAGGCCTGGGCCTGAGTAATAATGCGGCTTTGATGTGGTCATAGTGTTCATGAGGACTTTTAATCAGTAAATGCCAGCGGTTTTGGTCGCGTACTTTGTCGATGGCGCAGGGGGAGGGTGGCGTCATTTGGATGTCTTTTCCTTTAAATTCTGTTACTAAATACTCATGTAATAGTGTGCTTTGTTTTTGGACTGCAAAGAGATCTTCTCCTGACATAATAATATTTATTAAGATGCTAAATGGTGGATAATACAGGTGCTCGCGATAGGTGATTTCATGGTTGTAAAATGTGGGGTAATCATGGGTTTTGGCACTTGTAATTGCATAATGATTTTCGTGCTGAGTTTGAATTAATACCTCCCCCCGTTTTTGGCCCCGTCCTGCACGTCCCGCGACTTGGGTAATCAACTGAAATGTACGCTCGGGTGATCGAAAATCGGGTAAATTGAGTGTCGAATCAATGCCAATAATCCCTACTAAAGTGACTTCTTCAATATGATGGCCTTTTGCCACCATTTGAGTGCCAATTAAAATATCCCCATCTTGCTTGAATTGATCCAAAATCGCAGTGGCTTTTTTTTCGTTGGGGGCTGTATCTTTGTCCATTCTAATAATCGTCGCTTTCGGGAGAAGTTTTTTAAGATCGACTTCTACTTTTTGTATGGCATTTCCGCTAAAATTAAGACTTTGTTTTTTGCATTTTGGACAAGTATGAGTCAGGGTATACACTAAGCTACATCGGTGGCAGCGTAGTGTACGGTCTTTGTGATAGGTTAAATTAAGCTTACACTCTCGGCAGGCTAAAACATGATGGCATTTGGTGCAGTTAATATAGGTCGAAAATCCCCTACGATTTAAAAGCAATACGGTTTTTTCTGTTTTATCCAAACGGTCTTGAATCGCATGTAATAATGTCTGGGATAATGATGCAATTTCATCGGTGCATGTGATGGGAGGCAGGCGTGCATCATTGGGTCGCGTAGTAAGTGGTATTAGCGTCCAGTGTAAGTGGTTTAGTGCATGATAATAAGACTCCACACTGGGTGTGGCACTGCCCAAAATAAGCAATGCCTTGTGGCTTTCGGCCAAATAGTGGGCAATGGTATGTGTCGAATACCTAGGGCTTGAATCTTGTTTATAGCTTGAGTCATGCTCTTCATCAATAATAATGGCTCCAATACTCGCCATCGGAGAAAATATCGCCGACCTTGGTCCAATGACAATGTCTGCATGCCCTAGTCTCATTTTTGTCCATTCGATATCCCTCGATTTGGCTGTCATCCCCGAGTGAAGCACTGCAATACGCTCGCCAAATCGCGTCTTAAATTGTTTTCGAAATTGAGGGGTTAGTGCAATTTCGGGCACTAAAATAATGACTTGTTTGCCTTGGCTCACCATGTGGTGGGCGATTTGGATGTATAATTCTGTTTTTCCACTGCCTGTAATGCCATGAATTAATGCTGTATGGGGGCATTGTAGGGTTAATAACTGATCCAAGGCCTCCTGCTGTTGTGGGGTGAGTGTGTAGGGTGTCATAAAGTCTTTTTTAACAGGAGGGTCTACACAGTCCTTTAAGCGTAGTTTTTTAGTGCCTATGACAGTTTGGAAGGCAATAAAGGGTGTGGTTTGATAATACGAAGTGATCCACTTGATTAAGTCAAGCTGGGTGGGGTGAAAGGGGATGTCACTAGAGACGCTTTCAATCGGCTTTATCACATCAGAAGGGGTGGCCATACCTAGGCTCATAATAATGCCTTCTACTTTGCTTTTGCCAAAAGGGGCAATGACTTTGGCACCAATGACAGCCGTAGATTCCAAATGGGACGGGATTTCAAATGTAAAAAAAGACGCCACACCTCTTAGTACTAGGACTTCTGCCGTTATCATATGGGTAAAATAATTTTAAAGGATGTCCCTTGGTCAGGTGTTGATGTCAGTGTGATTTTGCCATGGTGTTTATTGATAATATCTGTGCAGATACTTAACCCTAAACCTGTACCTATGGCGCCTTTGGTTGTAAAAAATGGGTCAAAAATCTGAGATTGAATTTCTTCAGGAATACCTGGCCCATTGTCTGTAATATCACATATTAATTGCCCACGACTGGCATAGGTTTTTACGGTAATAATGCCATTGGGCTGATTGGGTGTCCGACTATCTCTAATGGCATGACATGCATTAATCACAATATTTAAAAATACTTGGGTTAATTTTCCAGGATTACATTTGATGAGAGGGATGTCCCCATAATCGGTGATAAAATCGGTATAATAGCGGTGTTCGGTACGGGCCATGCTAATGGCATTATCGATACAGATATTAATATTGTATTCCTCTCGTTCATCTTCAGATACTGTTTCGTTTTGAGAAAAATTTTTGATGGTTTTAACGATAGTTTCAATGCGTTTTAAACCATCATGGGATTGGCTAAATGCATTACTTAGCTCTACCATATTTTCTTTAATTTTTAAGCTTTTTTCGATGTCTTTTAATTTGGTGATGGCCTGACTTACTTGAGGAATATGGGCCATGGAGTCCAATGTCAGATGATAGTTTTGGATGAGTTGTGAAAAATTTTGAAGGTATATTTCTAGGGCAAACAAATTGTTTTGGACAAATCCCAATGGGTTATTAATTTCATGGGCAATGCCAGCTGCTAAACGTCCAATCGAAATCCATCTTTCCTTTTCAATAATTTTAACTTTGTCTAACTTAAGCTGACTCAATTCTTCTCTGAGTCGGCGGTTTTCAGTTTCTAATTCAGTTATTTTTTCAAAATCGCTTTGCATGCTCCAATCATAAATGACTTGGCAGTTTAACGGAACCTTCTAATAGTTTGTATAAAATACAATTTTCTTTTATGATCGGCCAACTAGTCTTAATAGAGAATTGGGGAATTTTAGTGGAGCAACCATGTATTTTAGTCGTTGATGATGAGCCTCATTTGGCGGCATCTATTTTTAGGATTTTTTCTAATGATTCCTTGGCGACGCATCATGCCAGTGATGGTAAAGAAGGCTTAAAAAAAGTTATTGATGTTTCCCCAGATGTGATTATTGTTGACTATAAAATGCCTGAAATGGATGGGTTAGAGTTTTTAAAAGCTGTTCACTCCATTCGGTCGGATATCCCTGTGATTGTGATGACTGCGCATGGCATTAAAGCCGCCTCGGTGCAATTTTTAAAACATGGGGCGTTTCGGTATCTTGAAAAACCATTTCGCCCTGACGAGTTTCGACTCATTGTCTTTGAAGCACTAGAGCATCGGCGTTTAAAGCAAGAAAATTCAAAACTTCACCAAATGGTCGAATTGCAAAACTCATTTTCCGAGTTAGTGGGTGCAAGCCCTCCAATGCGAGACTTATACCAAATGATTGAGCGGATTTCGGATACGGATGTCACTGTATTGCTTCAAGGTGAAAGTGGCACGGGTAAAGAGTTAATTGCCAAGGCCATTCATGACAAAAGTAAGCGTGCTGGCCAGCCATTTATTAGGGTTAACTGTGCGGCATTACCTGAAACCTTAATCGAAAGTGAGCTTTTTGGGCATGAAAAAGGGGCATTTACAGGTGCGGATAGCCGTAAATTAGGTCGATTTGAATTGGCCGAAAATGGCACCTTATTTTTTGATGAAATTGGAGAACTCAATTTGCCCATGCAAGTTAAATTGTTACGGGTATTACAAGAGCGAGAATTTGAAAGGGTAGGGGGTACGGTGACGGTTAAATCCAATGTACGGATTATTGCAGCCACCAATCAATCTCTTGATACGATGATGGCGGCTGGTACATTTAGAGAGGATTTGTATTTTAGGCTAAGTCGCTTTCCCCTGCGTGTGGCCCCATTACGGGAGCGTGGAGATGATGTGATTACTCTTGCGCATTATTTTTTAAAACAATATGCCAGCGAATATGGCGTCCATGTTACCGGATTTAGTGAAGGTGCCATTGCCATGCTAAAACGGTATCCTTGGAAGGGTAATGTGCGAGAGTTGCAAAATGTGATTTCTCGCGCTGTGATTTTGTCTCAAACGCCATTAATCAATGAAGTTAGCCTTAGTTTATATACGGGGACATCGTCAGTATCCGAATTATCTGCAATCGAAAGGTTGGCTCAGGATCCCATTACCGAAGATGAGCTTGTGTATCGATATGCCCATGAGATTTTAAAAAAAGCTAAAGGGAATAAAAAAGTCGCTTGCCAACTATTAGGGATTAATTACAGAACCTTAATGGCGCGGCTAAAGCCATAGTGCCTTAGCATAGTCTAGGGCATCCATTGTAATGGGCATGTGATACGTATGTTGGGCATAGCTATCCGACACCTTCATTAAGTCCTTGGCTAACCCAATGTTGTAGTCTAAGTCCAATTTAAACTGCGGTGTAAATTGCACATTGTTGCGCACTGTCCAATAATTTTTAGATTTTTCGGTTAACACTGGCGAAATCCCAACAAATACTTGTGTGTGTCGTAATCGGGATAAATACCAGTCTGTATGGTCAATATCAAAAAACGGTTGGGTAAAAAATCCATCACATCCATGCTCTAGTTTTTGATGGCAGTAGTCTAATTCAGCATTGGCTGTGGTTCGATAAGGGTCTAAAGCGCCATATACAGTAAGGGCAGGGTAGCGTTTTTTAAGTAAGCCAATCATTTGCAGTGCGGTTAATGGACTGTCGCTATTAAATTCAGGATACACATCCCCCGAAATAATTAATACATGGCTTAGGCCCAAGGCGACTAACTCATCAAATAGGGTAGTGGTGCTTTGAGTACTAAAATCCATACTTCTAATATGAGGGACTATAAAAATACCTTGTTTTAAAAACGCTTTTGCAACATCATGGCTGCGTACTGGCACCCGTTTTACATCAGGGATATTGATTCCATTAATTTGCGAAAAATGGCTTAATAAATGCGTTGCATCCGCTTCAACGGATTCTAACGTTCGCGGGACTAATTCTACTAAATTCATTTAGTAGGTTAGATGTCTTGATTTTTTTCTGCGGCAGCTGCTTCTTCGGCTTCGACGTCAACGCCTACAATTTTAGCATCTGCTTTTACTGTCGAAATGGCATGGTAACCACAGTCCACATGGTGGGTTTCACCTGTGACACCGCCAGATAAGTGTGATGCAAGATATAGCCCTGCATTGCCTACTTCATCTAATGAAATATTACGTTTCATTGGAGACCGTGCTTCTGTAATTTTGTATAAAATATCAAATCCAGTAATGCCTTTGGCGGCTAGGGTTTTAACGGGGCCTGCGGATAAGGCATTTACCCTAATATTTTCGCGGCCTAATTCTGCGGCCAGGTACCGTACGCTACATTCTAAGGCTGCTTTTGCCACGCCCATAATATTGTAGTTTGGCACATAACGCTCACCGCCCAAATAGGATAGGGTTACGATAGACCCTCCATTTGTCATTAATTTGCGTGCCTCACGGCTGATAGGGATTAAGGAATAAGCGCTTACACCCAGTGCTAAGTCCCACCCTTCTTTTGATTGATCATAAAAGTTACCGCCTAAATCATCGCGGTTGGCAAATGCCACGGCATGAATAACAAAATCAAGTGTGCCATATACTTTTTTATAGGCGTCAAAAACCGCATTAATTTCATCGTCTTTTGTGACATCGCATGACATAATTAGTTTAGAGCCCATTTCTTCTGCAATGGGGGTGACGCGGTCTTTCATTATTTCGCCAGCATAGGTAAATGCCATTTCCGCACCGGCTTCATGTAGTTTTTCGGCAATTGCATGGGCGATTCCTCGCTTATTACTTACCCCAAATACAATTCCTTTCTTGCCTTTCATTAGTTCGGTCATGGCATATTCCTTTATATTTAAAAAATTAAAACCTTAGGGATATTTTATTCTTTGAGTTCATTTATGTGAACCCCTTTTCCCATTGTGCTAAAAAAGTCTTGCAGTATAATAGAGGTATGTCTCAATTTTTTAGAGTTTTTTTAATCTTGATTTTAATTGTGGGGTTAAGTACCTTTTCTGCTGTTCAGGCACAGGGATCTGGTCAATCGGGGTCTATTTCTCAAAAACAAATGATGGATCTTATCCTCGAGCAGCAAAGACGAAATGATCAACTTAAAGCCGAGCTTGCTCGAGCCCATCGAGAAATCGATGATTTACAACGCCAAGTTAAAGAATTGACTAATGCATTTACCCAATTTAAAAACTACTACTTTAGACATATTTAACTTTTTTTAGGTTTTTTTTGTTTTTTTGCAACTTTTATGGGAAATACTACGATAACTTGTGTATGATTTTAAAAACTGTGTTTTTTTATGATGGAGAGTTGAATGTCTTTAAGACTTAGGGCTCCTGCAGGATTAGCTTTTCAAACATTTGGTTCTCAACCAACTGGATCACTTAGAAAAAAAGATCTTTCTTCTTCTCCTCATTCTTCTTCTTCTTCTTCTTCTTCTTCTTCTCCTGTCTCTCCAGTATTAACCTCAACTCCTGCTCATCCATCCCGTCCCAAAGTTACTTTTGTAGGGCCTGATAGAAAGGGTAGTCGTACTGATGTTTTTCCACTAGAAGGAAATCTAGGAGGACATACTTCTTCAGATGGTACAGCAACACCTGTTCTAGGAGGGTGGGCTAAATTAAGGCAGCACTTTGTTCCGCCACCCCAATCTGAAAATACAGAAGAGGCTTCTACAAGCCGCCTTCGAGGTCTAGTAGAGACAATGCGTAAAAAGACACTTGGAAAACGTCCAAAACTCCCACATTTAGATTCAGAAAACCCTCCTGTGGGAAAAAGTCCTTCTGTAAAAGACTTAATTTCTAGATTTTCGACTGCTCAACAAGGTCCTGAAAAAGTAAGTGAACATGCTCATGCGGGATATGCTGCTAAAATTGCAAGGTTTATTGGTGTTGCACAATCACTTAATCAAGACTATGGACATATTTCTCATCCAGAAGGAGTTTTATTTGCTCAATATCGTAACGCATATCTCCAATGTGATCAGTCTCACAGGGCGCATCAGGCTACTTCTGTTTTTTTAACTACTCTAACGCTTCCTTCATCTTTAGGAGAGGGCCTTCAAGAGGCTCGGGATAGGTTTGCTTTTTTATTAGCTGAAGGGCCAGGTAAAAAAATATTTGATTCCTGGAAAAGTGAACTTAAAGTTGCTGCAGACGTTTATAAATCCAAAGTAAATTCTCTTGTGGGAGATTCTCCAGAAATAAACTTTTTAAAAGCTGAAGTAAGGTATTTAATTGGCGAAGAAGGGGCTCCTGCTGTGCAGGGATATATGGGATATTTTATTGCTCATCATCAATTGCATGATGAGTTATCAAAAATTAGTCCTCGTGCTGTTTTATCTCCTTACTTAGCTACAGCTTTTGAAGGGCATTTTGAAGATTTGTCTCAAGTTCCAGAAGCCAGAGAGGCATTGTTTACACATAAATTTTTACCCTTTAAAGAATATATGGATGATTTGGAGCATGAAATTGAAAGTTTTTTAGATCATGGTGTCACTCTGACTTCTTTTGCTCGATTTAAAGATGAGTTTGGGGATTTTAAACAAGCGCTACAGAGTAGTCATATTACACTAAATGAGTTGAATGGAAAATTTCTGAACCTAAAAGAGTGTGCCCAAGCCTTATGTGAAGATCATTATTTTGTAAACACAAGAATACAACGAGATTTAAGTGAGTTTGGTGAGCAGCTTGAGCAATCATTTTCAGAGTCAGTTGACACTGGAACTATGGCCGCTTTTTTTGACTATGCCTTAAAATTGATGTTTCCAATAACTGCTTCACCAGTGTTAAGCGTTTCAGGTGACTTTAAGGGATTAGAAGAGGCTTTAAGGGGTGCACAATCTTCTCAAGAAAAATTTAATGTACTGTACGCTTACATTGAAACTCAATACGAAGACCAGGGTTCTCCATTTGCAAAGCTTTTGGCCAAAGAAGATCAATTTATGTTGACTCAGCACCACAAAGATAGGATTTTGGCTACTTTAATCAAACGCGATTCTCATATGTATCAAGTTTTTTGGAGTGTTGAGCCCCCGACTGGATCTGTTGATTCCTCGCAATTGCCACCTCCACCGCCACCGGCTGAGGATCTTCCTCCATCGCCACCAACGACTTCTGGAGATCATCCTGTTGTTCCCCCTCATCGTAAAAATCCTAAAGCTGCTACTTGGTCTGGGGTGATGCGATCTAAAGGTGCTATTGATAAGGTTATTTCAGATCTAGATGGGTCTGATCACACTCCTGATTCACAATGTCGACAAACTCCTCATCATGATTGGAGCAATAAACCTATAAAAAGAAGAGGCCCTATTCCATCTTTTTCACCGCCACCGGCTGTAGTGAATCGTCCTGAAGACAATGATGATCCGCCACCGCCACCGCATGAGGATTTTCCTCCACCGCCACCTCCACCGGCTCCACCACAAGCGCCGTCAGTTACGCGTTCCACATCTCCTACCACATATACCAAGGGGTCGTTAGTTCTATTTTTACACGCATACAGCCGTTTATTTGCAGCTGTTGGCTTGTCAGCACGTAGTTCTTCAGAAGCTCGACTTCCGTCGGGGGTTGTTTCTATGATGAGGGACAACGTGTCGTATCTGATTTCTCCCAATCCGACAGCAACAAAAGGCCCTGATGACCTTTTAAAAAGAATTGAAGAGGGGGCGAAGGATAGAGCCCCTTCAGCAACTCAAGGCAAAACGTATACAGTAGTGAATTTCGATGAAAAGCGCTCTAAGGAAATAGCAGCCGAAATTGCAGCTCAAGAAGTTCAAACCAAGTCATTAGAGGAAGATCCAAAGAGGTTAGAGGAAAAAGCTATAAAAGATCTTCAAGAAACCATTGAAGAAGAAGGTCTTGGTGTACCTACATATCCGCAACCTCCTTCAGCGCCTGCTTCTCGTTCGGCATCTCCAGCTCCACAGCCTTCGGTTGTCTTTCCGCCTCTTTCAGCTAAGCATGAAGAAGAATTAAATAGAATACTAGGAGACTTGGACGATTCTTTAGGTAGCCCTTTGTCAGAAAGACCGTCATTACAACCTCCTTTTCCTCCAAAATCGCCAAGTTTACAGTCTACTGATGATAGTGGTTTTGTCGAGCCTTCTATTAGCAGTGATCCTGAGATTCCTTTACCCCCTGCTGGTTTGTTTTTACCTATTGATTCTCCTCCCGCTCTTTCTGTATCATTCCCGCCTTCGGATCCGCTCGAAAGGTATAGAAATGTAGCAAGTCTCCGGCTGCAATTTGCTAATCTTGCTGAACAACAGAAGAAAGATGACTTATCAAGATATTATAGGCCATCGCCTCCTCCTGAAATCCCATTTTATAGATATGCAAATATTGAATGCCCTAATGAAACTCGGGTCGTTTCGGGTTCAGGTATGGATTATCCTGCAAATCATATTGGTACGACTCACATTGCTTGTGAGGCTCCGCGAAGGGAAAATATAGCTAACTTCTGGAATATGGTCTGGGAGCAGGGGTCTTCAGTGATTGTTATGGTTGCCAAGGAATTTGAAGCTGGTAGAGAAAAATCAGCGAAATACTGGGATTTTGGAGGAGAAAACCCACATCTCACTACTTTTGGCAATGGTCTTACGGTTAAGCTTCAAAGTGACATTGGTTCAGATGGGATTGTCACTCGATCCTTTGTGTTAAGTAAAGGTAAGGAATCTCGTGACGTTACTCAGTTTCAATATACGAAATGGCCTGACCATGGTATCCCTGGAGAAAATGATCCTGCAAAAGCGGCTTTAGAAATTATCAACCTTAATAATAAGGTTCGTCAGCATACGTCAAAATTACCTGGCGCTCCTGGGCCTGTTATTGTGCATTGTTCTGCAGGTGTTGGACGTACAGGTACTTATTTGGCAGTTGATGCCATGCAAGAGCATCAGAAAGCGGATCCTTCATTTAATAATTTTTCTCTAGAAGATACGGTGACTTCTCTTAGAAATGCTAGAGGGGTCTCTACCGTTCAAACGCTGCCGCAGTATTATTTACTTGCTGAGGCTGCTATTCAACTTAGTGAAAAAGGCCCGTTCGCCAAAGCCTAATCGATATAATCATTTTACTTTCTGCAATCTGAGAATTGTATTTTTTGCAATTTATTTCGGTTAAGTGTGTAATTTGATGATTTTTTTACGTAAAAAACTGTTGCAAAACTTGGCATGGACTGTGCTTTTTTAATTCTTGTAGCAAGCACACAATCGCTTCTAGAGTGGGGGAGGGGGATGTCTCCAGTGCCTTAGGGGGGTTACGAGGGAGAATGCCTGGTTTTATTGCCTCAAAGGGGTCGATTTTTAAATGAGTCGACCCCTTTGTTTTTTAGGAGTTTATTGCTACTATTCTTACTTTGATAGGAGTCTTTTAGAAAAACCTAATCGTTGACTCTGTATCAAAGGAATTGTTGTGAATAGTGCTCGCCTTATATTTGAAGACGGAGTTGAATTTCGGGGACGTTATTTTACCGACATTCAGGACACATTTGGCGAAGTTGTTTTTAATACTGCAATGGGCGGTTATCAAGAAGTACTGACGGACCCCTCTATTGTGGGCAAATGGTTTTAATGACTTATCCTTTAATTGGAAGTTATGGGATAAACCCTGATGATGTCGAGTCTCGAGGGCTTTTTTTACATGCTCTTCTTGTCAAGGAATATATCGACTTTCCTAGTAATTTTAGGTCTAAACAGTCTTTAAAGTCTTATTTGAATGAGCATAAAATTGTGGGTGTTGAAGGGTTGGATACCCGTGCGATTACCCGATATGTTCGTGATCACGGTGCTAAGAGGGCGATGATTACATCGTCTCACGCGCCATTAAGTGAATTAGTGGCTCGTATTGTTGCGTCCCCAACGATGTCTGGCCAAAACTTGGCATCTCAAGTGACTTGTTCTGCTGCATATGTGTGGCCCGCTGTCGGACAAGCCCAGTTTAAGGTGGCAGTGATTGATTGTGGCGTTAAACTTAATATTTTAAGGCAATTGGCCAAACGAGAATGCGAATGCCATGTCTTTCCAAATAATGTGGCCGCTTCTGAATTGCTATCAGGAGGCTATGATGGCGTCTTTTTGTCTAATGGCCCTGGTGACCCTGAAGTCGTTAAAGATACGATTGATACTATTAAACTAATTTTAGGAAAGCTTCCTATTTTTGGTATTTGCTTAGGGCATCAGTTATTGGCGTTGGCTTTGGGTGCTACAACCCAAAAATTAAAGTTTGGTCATCATGGTGTTAATCACCCAGTTAAAAATCTTTTAAAAGGGGATGTCGAAATTACGTCTCAAAACCATGGCTTTTATGTGGTATCAGAGTCACTTTCTCCTGATATCGAAGTCACCCATTTAAATTTAAATGATGGCACCGTTGAGGGGATTCGACATAAAGTAATACCTGCCTTTTCTGTACAATATCATCCTGAGGCTGCCCCTGGGCCCTCAGATTCTAATTATTTATTTGATGAATTTACTGACTTAATGACGTCATTTAAAAATGGTGTTTTTCAAGGACAATCTGCTCATGTTTCCTGATGATGATCATTTAAGGGAAGAATGTGGGGTTTTTGGGGTTTTTGGATGTGAAGATGCATCCAAATTATGTTATTTGGGCCTTTACGCTTTGCAGCATCGTGGGCAAGAGGCGGCGGGCATTGTCTCATCAGATAAGTATGCATTTCATGTTGTACGAGATGAGGGGTTGGTGTCTGAAGTGTTTAACCCTGAGAGTTTGACATATTTAAAAGGGGACTCGGCCATTGGGCATGTGCGGTATTCAACGACAGGGTCTAATAATGTTAATAATATACAGCCACTTTATGCCAAAACATCCTTTGGTAAATTGGCGGTGGCTCATAATGGTAATTTAACCAATGCGTATTCGATTTATGGCAAATTAAAACAGGAAGGGGCCTTGTTTCAATCGACCATAGACTCTGAAGTGATTTTGCATATGCTATCCCGAAGCACCGAAGATGATTTTTTACCCGCTCTTCAAAAGGCCTTGGCTCAAATTGATGGTGCGTATTCCATGGTATTTTTGGGTGAGGATATGCTAGTGGCTGCACGAGATACATTTGGATTTAGACCCTTGGTTTTAGGTCGTTTAGGTAAAGGCTATGTTCTGTCCTCTGAAACCTGTGCCCTTGATTTAATTGGTGCAACCTATGAGCGAGAAATAGAGCCTGGAGAAATTGTTATTATTACCCGTTCCGGCTTAAGCTCACATCGTATCCCTCGGACAACTCGTAAGGCGTTTTGTGTATTTGAGCATGTGTATTTTGCACGCCCAGATAGTGTTGTGTTTGGGGATTCAGTACATTTGGTCCGTAAGGAATTTGGTAGGGTATTGTCTCGTGAGTTTAAAATTGATGCAGATTTGGTGATGTCTATTCCTGATTCTGGAAATAGTGCTGCATTGGGATATTCGGAAGCGTCTGGTATTCCGTATGAAATTGGTATGACTCGAAACCATTACATTGGACGAACTTTTATTCAGCCGCAACAACAAATTAGAGATTTAGGGGTTAAAATTAAACTTAATCCAATTACTCAGGTTTTAAAAGATAAGCGCGTCATAGTCATAGATGATTCTTTGGTACGGGGTACAACCTCTAAACAACGGGTTAGTGCAATTCGTAAGGCGGGTGCTAAGGAAATTCATATGTTGATTTCGTCTCCGCCGATTACTGATCCTTGTCATTTTGGTATCGATACGCCAAATCGAGAAAAGCTGATAGCCTCTCAAAAATCAGTAGAAGATATTCGTAAGCATATTGGTGCGGATTCTCTAGGCTATTTAAGTATGGAGGGAATGTTATCGGCAGTGAAGGCCCATTTCCCGGCAGATTTTTGCACGGGATGTTTTACTGGTAATTATCCACTTAAAGTTCGTAATAAAGGCAAACATTCGTTTGAAGGTGACAAAATAAAATTTTATGGGAAAAAGAACTGATATACGATCTATTTTATTAATTGGCTCTGGCCCAATTGTGATTGGCCAAGCTTGCGAATTTGACTATTCGGGAACTCAAGCCTGCAAGGCGTTGAGAGAAGAAGGATATCGTGTCATTTTGGTTAACTCTAATCCAGCAACGATTATGACTGACCCCTCTCTTGCAGACCGCACGTATATCGAACCTCTTACGGTTGATAGTTTGACTCATATTATTGATATTGAGCGTCCAGATGCCATTTTGCCTACTTTAGGTGGACAAACTGGGCTTAATTTAGGCATGGCCTTGCATGAGCAAGGCGTATTGGCCAAATATGGTGTTGAGATGTTAGGCGCTAAACCTGATGTTATTGCTAAGGCGGAAGATAGAAAATTGTTTAAAAAGGCCATGGAAAATATTGGTCTTACTTTAACACGCTCATTTACTGCATATACTATGGAAGAAGCTAAACAATGTGCCTTAGAGTTAGGGTTTCCTTGTGTTATCCGTGCATCATTTACCATGGGTGGTACGGGAAGTGGTATTGCCTACAATATGGAAGAGCTTGAGCAAATTGCAGGTGTGGGTATCCGCAGCAGTATGATTTCTGAAATTATGCTTGAAGAGTCCATTTTGGGCTGGAAAGAGTATGAACTCGAAGTGATGCGTGACAAGAAAGACAATGTGGTTATTGTGTGCTCTATTGAAAATTTAGACCCTATGGGTGTGCATACTGGGGACTCGATTACCGTTGCACCACAGCAAACATTGACGGATGTGGAGTATCAACACTTACGAGATGCGGCCATTGCCATTATGCGTGAAATCGGTGTTGAAACGGGTGGATCTAATGTGCAATTTGCTGTTAACCCGGATGATGGTCGAGTTGTCGTGATTGAAATGAATCCTCGGGTGTCCCGAAGCTCGGCATTGGCGTCCAAGGCAACTGGATTTCCGATTGCAAAATTTGCCGCTAAATTGGCAGTTGGTTATACCCTTGATGAATTAGACAATGACATTACTAAAAAGACACCTGCCTGCTTTGAGCCGAGTATCGATTATTGTGTGATTAAACTCCCACGCTTTAACTTTGAAAAATTTCCTGGTGCTTTACCTGTTTTAGGGACATCCATGAAATCTGTTGGTGAAGCGATGGCCATAGGCCGCACGTTTAAAGAGGCCTTGCAAAAGGGATTAAGGTCTCTAGAAACTAAACGCTTTGGCTTTGGCAATGATGGTAAGGACTTAACGACTCTGTCTAAGGGCGATATCATCCGTATGATTTCGACTCCCAATCCTGAGCGCCTGTTTCAAATTAAACGGGCTTTTGAATTGGGCTTATCTGTCGATGATGTCTTTGCAGCGTGTAAAATTGACCGATGGTTTTTAGTGCAGCTCAAGCAAATTGTCGATGTGTCATTAACCCTTCAAAAAACACCAGAGTCGATTCGATTTGCTAAGGAATATGGATTTTCTGACTATCAATTGGCTCAATTATTGGGTGAAACCGAAACTGCAATTCGAGAGTATCGGTTTGCACACTCCATACTCCCTACTTATAAATTGGTAGATACCTGTGCAGGTGAATTTGAATCGGTTACCCCTTATTTTTACTCGACTTATGAAGTGGAAAATGAGGCCCGAATTACAGATCGTGATAAAGTCATGATTTTGGGTGGGGGGCCTAACCGCATTGGTCAGGGTATTGAATTTGATTACTGCTGTGTTCATGCCTCATTTGCCATACGTGAAATGGGACTTGAAAGTATTATGGTGAATTCAAACCCAGAAACTGTATCTACAGATTATGATACCTCCGATAAATTGTACTTTGAGCCTTTGACAGTTGAAGATGTGCTACATATTTACCGTACCGAAAAACCAAAAGGTGTAATTATCCAATTTGGTGGTCAAACTCCCCTTAATTTAGCCCGTCAGCTTGAAGATGCGGGTGTCACCATTCTAGGGACATCCACTGACAGTATTGATCTTGCTGAAGACCGCAAGCGATTTCAAGCTTTATTACAAAAATTAGATTTAAGACAACCTCAAAATGCTACTGTCGTGACCTTGGAAGAGGCAAAGTATCATGCGTCTAAAATCGGATATCCCGTTGTCGTGAGGCCATCCTATGTGTTGGGGGGTGCCTTTATGGAAATTGTTTATTCTGAGGATGCACTAGAACGATATATGACGAGCGCGATTGAAGTGACTCCTGATCGACCTGTTTTGATTGATCATTATTTAGAAAATGCAATTGAAGTGGATGTGGATGCGTTATCTGATGGTGACAATTGTGTTGTTGCTGGTGTTATGGAGCATATTGAAGAGGCTGGTATTCACTCTGGAGACTCGGCTTGCGCATTGCCCCCTTATAGCTTATCTGATGAGGTGATTGACGAAATTAAACATGCCACACGACAATTAGCTAAGGAATTAAAAGTGGTTGGCTTACTTAATATTCAATTTGCTGTTAAAGACAGTGAGTTGTATGTCCTTGAAGTGAACCCAAGAGCGTCACGGACTGTCCCCTTTGTGAGTAAAGCAACGGGTGTGCCTTTGGCTAAAATGGCGACTTATGTGATGTTAGGGCACACGATAGCAGACTTGGGTGTTAAAGAAATTAGCTTAAACCATGTGGCCGTTAAAGAAGCGGTGTTTCCATTTAACCGATTTCCGGGTGTAGACTTTTTATTGGGTCCAGAGATGAAATCAACAGGCGAAGTGATGGGCTTGGATGAAGATTTTGGTGTGGCCTTTTTAAAGTCGCAATGGGCTGCAGGTCAAAAAATCCCGACATCTGGTACAGCATTTATTAGCTTAAAAGAAAGTGATAAAACATCTCGTATGGTTGATGTGGCTAAGGGGTTAATTACACATGGCTTTAAGCTAGTGGCTACCCAAGGGACTCAATTATTTTTGGCCAATCATGGTGTGGCAGTGGATACAGTTAAAAAGGTACTAGAAGGTCGCCCGAATATTGTTGATCATATTAAAAATGGAGAAGTTCACTTGGTTGTCAATACGCCTTCTGGTCGTAACCCACGCCAAGATGAGGCTGATATTAGACGGGCAGCGCTTGAGCATGGAGTAACCCTTATTACTACAGTTGCGGGAGCCTCGGCTACTGTGCGTGCAATACAACGGTTGAAGTCGCGCGCTGTTGGCGTTAAAGCGTTACAGGACTACTTTAACTAGCCATACCGGCTACTCTGACTAAATTGCATATCTGCCGCATGTTGCGACAGTCCCTGATCTTATTTGGGTTGGGGTTTTGCCGGAATATGGGTGCGAATGTGAAGTTCGGTTAATTGGTCTGTGGTTACTGGGCTTGGGGCTTGTGTGAGTGGGCAATATGCGACGCGGTTTTTGGGGAAGGCAATGACTTCGCGTATATTTTCTAAGCCAAGTACCATAGAGGTTAATCGATCAACGCCGATGGCTAATCCGCCATGGGGTGGGGTGCCATATTTAAAGGCATTGATGAAAAAGCCAAATTTTTGCTCGATTTGCTCTGGGGTTAAGCCAAGGTCTTTAAAAATTTTGGCTTGGATATTGGGGTCATGGATACGAATGCTGCCGCCCCCTAACTCCTCACCATTGACGACGACGTCGTAGGCGATGGCTGTTACTTTGAGTAAGTCATCTTGGTTTTCGATTTGAGTAATATCCACTTTAGGAGACGTAAATGGATGGTGGACGCTGTGAAGGCGACCGTCTTTCCTCTCGTAGAGGGGGAAATCGACGACCCAGCATGGTTTGTAGATATCTTTAGGGATTAGGTTTAGTCTATTTGCAATATACAATCTGAAGCGGCCTAAGACATCGTTAACGAGTGCATGGTCTATATCTGCGATAAAAATAAGGACATCGCCGTTTTTACCTTGTAACTTGTCGATGATAGCAGATTGTTCAGTATCGCTTAAAAATTGGACGATATTTGACTCGAGTTTGCCATCGATGACTTTCATCCAAGTCATGCCTTTGGCGCCCATGCTAGGAATGACTTTTTTTGCCAAGTCTTCCTGTAACATTGACTTACTCATGTGGTCGGCCATGCCTGAGATATTGATGCCTTTGATGAGGCCGCCACTTTGGCTAATTGATTGAAAAATTTTATAAGAGGTATGTTTAAAAATATCGGTAACATTTGTCATTTCAAGACCAAAACGCAGATCGGGTCTGTCACAGCCGTATTTGTCCATGGACTCTTGATAAGTGATGTGAGGGAAGGGGGCCTGTAATGTAATGCCACCCACTTCAAATGCTTTAATCACTAGTGGCTCAATGAGGCTGTAAATAAAGGTTTCGTCGATAAAGGAGGCTTCCATGTCCAGCTGAGTAAATTCGGGCTGGCGATTTGGGCGCAGGTCTTCGTCTCTAAAACATTTGGTAACCTGGAAATAACGCTCGAATCCGCCTACCATCAATAGCTGCTTAAATAGCTGTGGCGATTGTGGAAGGGCATAGAATTGACCTTCATGTGTTCGGCTAGGTACTAAGTAGTCACGTGCACCTTCTGGTGTACTTTTAGTTAGAACTGGTGTTTCAACTTCGATAAAGCCTTCTTTGTCCAAATAGTCTCTGATGACTTTGAGGATACGGTACCGTTTAAATAAGTTTTGTTGCATGCTTGGACGACGAAGGTCGAGATATCGATATTGCATGCGGATGTCTTCGTCGACATTAAACTCTGGTCGGGTTTCACCGTCTTTGAGTTCTTTTTCGGTAATCATAAAGGGTGGAGTTTGGGCCTTGGTAAGGCGCTTAATTGTTTTGATGTGGATTTCGATGGATCCCGTTGGTAGGTGGGGGTTTTTTGCCTCGTCAGCCCTTTCGATGACGGTACCTACTGCTTCGATGACATCTTCGCTACGAAGCGTTTGTGCGACTTCATAGGCAGGTTTATTAAACTCTGGATCAAATACTAATTGGAGGACGCCGCTACGGTCACGGATATGGGTAAATAATAATTGACCATGGTCACGGATCGTATCGACCCAACCATATAATGTCACTTCCGTGCCTTTATCGGCTAGGGTAACTGTGCCTGCAAAACGTCTGGATTTCCAATTCATGATTTTTTTATTATATCTGTGACTTTCGTCTGTGTCATGGGGTAAAAAATGGGGCCGCTTCGTCTTTTTTTGAAAGTAGGGGGGTGATGCCTGGTAAAAGCTGCCAATCGATATTGAGTGTGGGGTCATTCCATCGAATACTGCCTTCACATGTTGGTGCATAGGGCTTGGAGCATTTGTATTGTATTTCGGCTGTTTTGGATAGGACATAAAATCCATGGGCAAAAGTACTTGGGATATACATCATATTTTTGGAATCGGCAGATAATAATTGGCTTACCCACTTTCCGTATGTGGGTGAATTGGGACGAATGTCTACGGCTACATCCAGTACTTCGCCTTGTGTGCATCGGACTAATTTGGCTTGATCATGTGGAGGACGCTGATAGTGTAGCCCCCTCAAAGTCCCTTGCACGGATTTACTGTGATTGTCTTGAACAAAGGTATCTAAAATGCCGCCCTGTGCAAACTTTTCCTGATGATAACTTTCGATAAAAAAGCCGCGGTCGTCACTAAAGACACTGGGTGTAATTAGGATGACTTCTGGTAGTGCTAATTTTGTGAAAATCATACAGTTAGCTTAGCATTTTTTAAGATAATCGGCACCATGATGTTCGAAGCCAATGAGGTGATTTTCGGCTGAAGAAATAATTTTTTTGGGGAGGCCGGCCATTTTTGCGACATGGATGCCATAACTTTTATCTGCTGGACCTGGGATAAATTTGTGCTCGAAAATGAGATGGCCATTGACTTCGGAAATTTTCATATTAAAGTTGGCGATTTCTGGGTGACGATCGGCCAATATGGTGAGTTCATGATAATGGGTGGCGAATAGGGTGCGTGCGCCAATGTCGTGATGAATATATTCGGTGATGGCGCAAGCAAGGCTCATGCCGTCGAAGGTGGCGGTTCCTCTGCCGATTTCGTCTAATAAAATAAGGCTTTTTGGGGTGGCCGTGTTGAGGATGGCCGAGGTTTCTAACATTTCGACCATAAAGGTGCTTTGGCCGGCGGCGAGATTGTCGCTGGCACCGATACGGGTGAACAGCTTATCGACAATACTAATTGTGGCAGAGTCTGCAGGGATAAAGCTGCCCATTTGTGCCATGATTACCAGTAACCCTAATTGACGCATGAGGGTGGATTTTCCTGCCATATTGGGTCCGGTGATGAATATGAGACGATTATGGGTGTTGGACATGGTGATGGAATTTGGTGTAAATGGGGTTTGACTGGCTTGTTCGACGATAGGGTGGCGGCTATTGGTAATTGATATTTCTAAACTCGGGTTATCGATAATCGCCGGTTTTGTATAATTATATTTTTGAGCAGCAGTTGCCAAGGATTGAATGCAATCGAGGGTAGCCACCATTTGGGCCAGCTTTTGAAGCGCTGGAATATGGGGGATTAATTTTAGGATGAGATCATTGTACAGGGTAAGTTCTAGTTTTTTTTGCTCGTCTTCGCCATTTAGGAGAATAATCTCCTTTTCTTTTAGTTCTGGAGTAATATAACGCTCGCCATTGGTGAGGGTTTGTTTGCGGATGTAATGGGCGGGTACTTTGTCGAGTTGGCCATTGCTGATGTCGAAATAATACCCAAAAACTTTATTAAAGCCGACTTTGAGAGTTTTGATGCCCGTTAATTCTCGTTCTTTGGGTTCTAGTGTGTTAATCCATTCTCGGATTTCTTTAAATGTCGCGAGTAATGTTTGGAGTGCGGGGTGAGTATCGGCTTTGAAAATATGGCCATCCCTAATTGTTGGGGGAGGATCGTCTACGATATTGGTATCGATAAGTGTGTAAATGAGCTGGTAAGGAGAGTCTGGGGTTTGGCTTTGGCTAAAAAACTCTACAAATGATGCCAGTGCCGGGTGATTGAGTTGAGAAATAATAGATGTGAGCTCGGGTAATAGGGCTAGGGATTGTTTTAGAGAAATAAGGTCTCTGGGGTTGGGGGTGATGCTGGTGAGTCGGGAGGTGAGTCGCTCGATATCATACATTTGAGTAAGGGATTCTCGTAATTCCTCTCGGGATAGTCTGTCGATGACCAGCGCTTCGACACTGTCTTGCCGACGATGAATGCGGTTGATGTCGATGAGTGGGTTGAGTATCAGCTGTTTTAACATCCGGGCACCCATGGCAGTCTTGGTATGGTTGAGGGTTTTAAAGAGGGTGGGGTGTCCAGTAGTGGAGTGTACAAGATCTAGGTTTTGGATTGAAGGCATGTCTAAAAATAAGTGCATGGACATATGGTGGGATTTTAAGGAATTGATTTGAGGAACAGATGTTTTTTGAGTGAGTTTGACATAGTTTAAAATGGCCCATGCTGCCGGAAAGGCAGATTTTAAGGATGCTATCCCTAAGCCTGATAAATTTTGTATTTTAAAATAGGCGGATAACTCTTCCTCTGCTCGGGTTTGTGTGTGGAAATTGACGATGGTGGTTGGGATTTTTTTTGGGAGGTCGACTGGAAATTCATCACCGATCAGTAATTCCTTTGGGGATAATTGCTCGATGAGGGCTGTGAGTTCGGGAATAGTGTCGATGTGCACTAGTTTAAATTCGCCTGTGGTGATGTCAATAAAGCTGACGCCAAAATGGGTGGTGTGGTCGATGGCCATGAGGTAATTATTTTCTGTTGCAGTGAGGGCTGAGGCGTCGTTAACTGTGCCTGGTGTAATTACTTTTACAACTTCGCGCTTGGTAATGCCTTTGGCGGTGGCGGGGTCTTCGACTTGTTCGCAAATGGCGACTTTATAGCCTCTACTGATGAGTTTTGGGATATAGCTATCTGCTGCATGAAATGGGATACCGCACATTGGAATGCGACTGGCGTCTTTGCCACGGCCAGTTAAAGTAAGTTCTAATTCTTTGGATGCAATGAGGGCATCATCTAAAAACATTTCATAAAAGTCGCCCAGTCTAAAAAATAAAATGGCGTCTTTATACCCGGCTTTAATTTCCGCGTATTGGCGGAGCATGGGTGTTGAAAATTGATCGAGTGTGTCTTGTGCCATTAATGATCGCGGATTGTAATTGGTAGCGCTTGGGTTAATGCCTGACATAGCGTGATGTGGGCATGATTTACTTCCTCATCCGTGAGATTTCGGTCAACCGCTTGGTAGGTAAACGAAATGGCCACACTTTTGTTGTCTTTGCCTAATTTTTCTTCAGACTCAAATAAATCAAATAAATGGTACTGAGTCACTTGGCTTGGGAGATGGGTATCAATTTGGGTTTTAATAGCCTCATAGGGCAGGGTAAGGGGTGCAAGAATGGCGACATCTCGGCTAGTGGATGGAAATTTGGATAAGTCCTGATAGCGTTTTTGCTGAGTACTTTGCTGAGATAATTTTGATAAATTAAGGCTGATATAGCCCGTTTGGTCGGTAATATCATAGCGTTTTGTTATATTAGGATGGATATGGCCAAATTCGCCAACAATGACACTGTTGATACTGATTTTAAGTTGTAATACTGGATGAAGGTAAGTTTCGGTGGATGGCATAAATTGAGGGGTATATCCTGCTGCGGCTAGTGTTGTTTCCACAATGCCTTTTAGGGTTAAAAAGTTACTTTGGGTCACGGTTTTTAAGTGGCTGACATAGGGGGTGTCAAAGGTTTGTCCGATGGTGAGGGCGGCGAGATAACTTTCCTGCGTTTTTCCTGTCCATTGTGAGCCGATTTCATAAACTTTAATGGCGTTTTGTTGGCGATTAAGGTTATGAGCCGCTACTTTTAAAAGAGATGGTAATAGGGATGGGCGCATAATAGATTCTTCGATTGAAATGGGATTGGCAATTTCTTGAAGATCTTGAGTGTTTAAATTGCATTTTTGAATATCTGATGGCGAAATCATGGTGAAATTAATGGTTTCATTAAAGCCATTGCTTTTAAAAATGGGGCCCAGAGTATTTTGAAGTGTTGTGAGTGGAGAGTCCTTGTGCTGTGCCATGGGGGTGGGGGGTAAAATCGATGGGATGTGATCATAGCCGATTAGCCGTGCAACTTCTTCGGCTAAACAGGGGAGTTCTTGTAAATCATGTCGGCGATGGGAGGGAATAATGGCTTTTTGATTATCGATAGTAATTTCAAGTGCATTTAATACTCTCATCATGTCTTGTTCTGCAAAAGTGGTACCGAGTAGGGCATTAATGGCTTGGGCTGAAAATGGAATGGTTTTTTGCGCAAAACGGATATCCGTCTCTGATTTTTGGCAAGAGAGTTGACCTACTTTTGCATGTGCTAGTTGCTGTATGAGATGGCTTGCGCGATTAGATGCGGTTTCGACAGCATCGATAGTGACGCCCTTTTCGAAGCGAATGGCACTTTCGGTGCGTAATGCTAAGGCGCTTGCTGTTTTACGGACGGAGACGGCATCAAAATAGGCTGCTTCGAGGATGATTTCGGTACTGTCTTGAGTGGTTTCGCTGGGTTTTGCACCCATTACTCCTGCGACGGCTTGAACCCCATTGGTATCCTTAATGACCATCATGGATGGGTTGAGTGAGTAGGTATTGCCGTCCAATGCACTTAGTGTGTCTGTACTAGTGGCATGTGTAATGGTTAATGCAGTAAGTGTTTTGGCATCAAATGTATGAAGGGGTTGTCCTAGTTCTAATAAGACATAGTTGGTGATGTCGACCATAAGGTTTATCGAGCGATTTCCACATAAGTTTAGCCGTCGCGTCATCCAAAGGGGGGTGTCTGGCATGGCGTCGAATTTAATTTTACGGGCTGTATATAATGGGCATGTGGACGGTGTGTCGACGGTGATTTTTTGAGTGACTGGTAAGTCACTTAGGGTTAGAGAGGTATTGGGCTGTTTTAAGGGGGTATTTAATAGGACACTGATTTCTCGGGCTAAGCCGTAAATGCTTTGACAGTCACCTCGGTTGGGGAGGACTTTAATTTCTAATAGGGTGTCTTTTAGAGTGGCGTATTCGATAAAATTGACGCCGATGGGAGTGTTTTGAGGTAAAAGCCAAATACCTTCGGAGGTTTCTTTAACTCCTAACTCGCTTTCAGAACAAATCATCCCGCAGGACTCCACATCTCGAAGTTTTGCTTTTTTAATGACGAGTCCGCCAGGTAATTTTGCACCTGGTAGGGATACGGGGACGATGGCCCCTTCGTAAATATTTTTAGCACCGCATACGATTTGATGGGTGTCTTTGCCGTCTGTTACCCAGGTCACATTTAATTTGTCAGCATTGGGATGTTTTTCGATTTTTTCGATTTTACCCACAACGATATTACAGATATCAGGATTGATCTCGTCGATGGCTTCGACTTCTAGGCCAGATAATGACAATTTGTCGGCCAATTCTTGAATAGGGATCGTAATATCGACAAATTCTTTTAACCAGGATACTGGGTATTTCACTTGAGAATCTCCTTAGGTGGCTTTGAATACACCTCCCCTTTAGGGAGCTTTGAACCCACCTCCCCTCTTAAGGGGACACCTCCAGCGAGGAGTTATTGAGAAAATGGGTAGTTACTAGCGAGAATTTATCATAATTGGCGTATATGCAAAAGGCGACTTATTAATAAAAGACTAAATTTTTTTCGACTTTGGCGATTTTATCAAAGTCTGAGTCATTATGAAGTAATGCTAAGTCATGGCTGAGGCAAGTTTGAACAATTAACATATCAATTGTGCTTTTGATGGTAATTCCAGCTTTTCTGCATAAAAAATATCTCATTGCAGCTTCAGAATAGCAGTCTTTATTGTTTTTTAATGAGTAAAACTTTTGAGTATCTAGATAGCTTTTTAGTAATTTGAATTCTTCTAATGTTTTTGTGCCTTGCAATAATTCTTGATAAATAAATTCATTAATTCCGAATGGGATATCATGGGAGATGATGTTATCTAATTTTGTGACCTGAGTAGATTTTTTGTTTTTTAAAAAGTCAATCCATACAGAAGTATCAACTAAAATCATGATGATTGACGTAACTTTTTATAGTTATAGTCTTCTGAAAATGCAATTTTCCCTTTTAAATCTATCATGTTTTTTTTGCGTTGGTTTTGAATGTATTCTTGTAATACAAATTGAATCAGGGCCTTTTTTGTTTTAAGGTTACTTAATTTTAGACCTTCGTTGATCAAGTCATCATCAATGACGATATTGGTTCTCACTTTTTTCTCCTATACACATAGCTATGTGTATTTTACTACGTATTTTTAAACTATCAATGACGACTGATTAAAACTGTTTTAAAAAGCGGATGTCATTTTCGTATAAAAGTCGAATGTCAGAAATACCAAATTTCAACATGGCAATTCGGTCAACGCCTAAGCCAAATGCAAAGCCGGTAAACTGTTCGGCATCATAATCGACATGGCGAAATACATTTTTATTGACCATGCCTGCCCCTAAAATTTCTAACCAGCCTGTTTTTTTGCAAAGGTTGCATCCATCGCCATTGCATTTAAAGCAGGCCACATCGACTTCGGTTGATGGTTCGGTAAATGGAAAATAACTGGGCCTGAACCGGACTTTTTGGTTTTTTCCAAATAATTCTTTTAATAGCCATTCCAGTGTCCCCTTTAAATGAGAAAATGTGACATTTTTATCCACATATAGCCCCTCTATTTGGTGAAACATGGGCGAATGGGTGATATCAGCATCACAACGATACACTTTGCCTGGCACGATAATTTTAATGGGTGGCTTTTGGGCCATCATTGCATGAATTTGAGCGGGAGAGGTGTGCGTGCGCAGGACATCGCCGTTTTTCATATAAAAGGTATCATGCATATCCCGAGCGGGGTGGTTTTTAGGGATATTGAGTGCTTCGAAATTGGCATGTTCGGTTTCGATGTCTGGCCCAGATGTCACCGAAAAGCCTAATTGTTTACACAGCGAGGCAATATGGTCGATGGTTTGGGTAATGGGGTGAGTTTTGCCTATGGTTACGGCAATGCCTGGTAGGGTGATATCGATCGAGGTTTGAGATAGTTTTGCAGTTAATTCAGCGTCTTCTAATTGGCTTCTTTTTAAGTCTAGAGCTGTACTAATTTCTGTTTTAACAGTATTTGCGAGTTGGCCTATAATGGGTTTTTGATCATTTGGTAGGTCTTTTAGCCCTTTTAGGATATCTGTTAGGGCACCGGTTTTGCCGAGAACTTGGGTTTTGATTTCTTCGAGGCGTTGGAGAGAGATTGCCTGTTGAATGAATGATATTGAGTCAATTTGTAATTGAGACAGTTTTTGATTAATGGAAGACATAGGTGTGAAATTTATCATAGATTGGGGTATTTCGAAATACTGGCTTGTTTGTATGACGTTAATTTTTTTTGATAGGGTATTATTTTTCTTCTTCTCTTTGATACTATTGCTTTCGCAATCACTCAGGAGGCGGGCGGATAGCATGCATATTATTCTAAAATAAAAACATTTAATTTGAATTATGATGAAATTTTTTTTATTATTATCCGATAACACTACAGTAAACTTAATTATTCATCAGTTACACACTCAAAAATCCAAAATGTAACTGAGCAGTCCTTTAGGAGGAAATAAGATGGCAGTTCCAAGAGTTCAATTAACAATAACTCCAGCCAACTTGGCTAGTGTAAGACGTGTAGAGCGTGCTAGTGAGAATGATGCGGGCGATCGTGTTTTAACTGCAGTTAAACAACTTAATCTTCAGAAAGTTGATCCAGCTGATAAATCCAAGTTGGGTTCAGCACTAGAACCAATTCAGGCTCCACAGGGACAGGTATTTGTTACCGTTGTGACAGAGCAGGGGACTAAATTAGCGCTAGTAGATGGTAGGCAATTAGCTGCTGCAAAAAAACCTGGTGCTACATCATCGCTGGAAGTTACATTGGTTTCAGAGGCTCTATCTGATGCTGCTGTTGCTGAGTTGCATTCAGTTGATAGTCATGAGGCTCAACCGACTATCAGTGAATAGTTTAAAATCGTAGTTTTAAGGGAAAGAGTGAGATAGTGATGTCTCACTCTTTTTTTTTAAGGTAAAATATGGACAAAATGATATTTTTTTTAGATCCCAAAAAAGAACATCTTAGCGATAGATGTAAAGCTCTTGTTTTGTCATCGAATTCGCTTGTTAAAAAATACAGGTCTTTAAAAACATATCTTTTAAAAAATGAAATTCAATTTAGCTCTAAAGAATACGCTTCTTTCCAAGAAGTCTTTGAATGTAACTTAAATTTACAATTGCTAAAATTATCTTGTCTTTATTTCCAAATTATTATTCTTTCCAATGAATGGGGGCATGCTGGAGAGCAGCAGGTAAGATCTTCATTTGGGTCTTTCAGTATCTGATACTTGGACCTATGAGCATCAAAATAAAGCAAATGATGTATTTCAAGACTATTTAAAAGAATATCAATTTGGTGATAAACCACTTGATTACTTACAAACGATTTTTAAAGAGTATGAATTAGATATTTTTGGTGAAAAAATAAAATATCACCAATTTGAGCGTGTTAATGAGCTTTTAGAATGGATTGGGCTCCCCCATGTCTATTTTGCAGGACAAGCAGGTGGGCGGAAATCCTTTTTTTATGGCCAAGGAAAGCGACATCGTATCGGTGAATATGTTGTTTTAATTCTTGAAAAAGAGATTGCCCGGCACCCTACTGTTATTATGCAATTGGCGGCTGTAACCGGAAATAGGACCACTCTTATCCGGATTGAAGCTTTGCAGTCTATTATTTATCAAAAATGGTTTCCGGTGGCTGAAAATAATTATATGTACCGATCTATGGTATCTTCTGACATTGCGTGGAATATTTCTATGGAAATTAAACGGTACGCTCTTGAATTGTTTGATATTTCTAGTCCGAATGACTTAACCCAAAACACTCCTCAATTTATATCGGATATGCAAGATACTGTGTTACATCATGAGTTAGGTCATTGTGTGATGGAAGATATGATTTTAACACCTGACCAAGTGGCCCAAGGAAAAGGGACAGAGATTGTCAAAGAGACTGTTTATGCGTCATTGCTTGAGTTTTTTGCTGATTTTTCTCCTAAAAGAGATAAATTGTGTGGCGCGATGCAGAATATGTGTCATATTGCTAAAAAAGATATAAATCGGGCAACACGAATGTTTTATATGTATCTCTCTGATGTCTGGTTTTTTGATACGCCGGATGAATATATGTACTTGTATTCGGATTTAATGCTTTTGATTTTAACGCGTTATATCCGTCAAGATAGAAGTGTTGATTTTAAGTTAATGTCTGATGATATTGCGCTTGATCCATTTCGTATTGGGCAAGACGATACAACTCTTTTAGAACGTATTTATCAAATTTATACCGGTGATGTCGGTGAGATTAAAAAAATTATTGAAGGTGCTATATTTGAACTTAGCTCTCCATCAAACTATGCCAAAATGAAAAAAGTTGTTATCGATTTGTATAAGGCCAAAGATCCATATTTAGATGAAGATTCTTCTCTATTTTTAAATTCTTACTGGATGAACATGGTCAATTATGTTCTTAAAATTTCTGATTCAGAACAAAAAATGCGTAGCTATTTGGATGAAAGTGAAGCCAAAACTCTCAAAAAAGTCATGGTACTTTCGTGTGGGCGTAAGATGGCGGAAGCGTATAACTTTGATCATCGGGCTTATATCTTTGATAAGATGATTGAACTTGGCATTGTGGCTGATAAAGAAGCGGCGAAGCGTTTTTATAAAGGACCGCGGAAGGTGAGGCCGGCTTTGCCTCAAGGGTGATTTTGTCTCAGCTTGTGAAGGGTGTTGTTGAGGAGTGTGTTGCTGACTATTCGCTTTGGGAGCGGGTGGGAGGTATTGAGGCTGTTTTTAGCGAACGGGGCGTGCAAGACTTTGATGAGGGCTTGAAGGCCTTGAGAGAGGATATTAAGGCGTCGTTGCTTGCACAATTGAGGGAATTGGCCTATTTGATTTATCGGCATATGGATGTGTCGGGTGATTGGACAGATGCCGGACGGGATTGCTGTGAACAGGCCTTTGGGCGTTGTGAATTGCAGCTTGGACCTAGAGGGCCTTGGGGATATACCGAACGATCAAAATTGCAGCAGTATACCGCTGATAAGATGCGGGAATTGGGGGTAGATACGCTAACCCTTTCTGAATTAAAAGAGAAGGTTGAACATTTTAAAGTGAACTGCTTGGGGTTGTCGTTTTTAATTCATGACTTTATGTTTTTAAATCGATTTTTGGCGTTTATTGGCATCCCTTGGATACTTCAGGGAGGGGTGTATGGGCCTTATTATGAATTTATTTTGGGGGAAGGGACTTTTGAAGTAAAAGGGGATTATCGGGTTTTTGTGCTGAGGCATGAAGTGTTACGGTCGCCGACTACAATTATGCAGATGGCTGCTGTGATTGGGGAACGTGAGATTTTTGTTAGGGATGAGGCAATGGTCTCTGTGTTTGACTTAAAGTGGGCGTCCTTTTTGCCCTATGCATTTGATACTACTTTTCAGTTTTATGGGTCTGAGCAGCGTATTTCGGCGTATATTCGCCAACAGGTGTTTTGTGCGTATGGGATAAAAAATAAGGTGGATTTGGAGGCTCAGGCCGATCAGTTTATTTTTGATTTAAAAGAAACGGTGCTTAATCATGAATTGGGGCATGGAATTATTCAATATCATCAATTGGCCCAAGATATTGCCCCTATTGCGGAAACAACAAAGATGTTGGGGGAATCTATTATTACGGCGCTGTTGGAAGTGCTTGCGGATTTTGCGCCACGATTGAGGGATGTGAAAGGGCCATTGCAAAATATGGTGGATATTTCTAAAACGGATGAGGCGCGGGCGACCCGTATGTTTTGGATGTATTTATCGGATGTATGGTTTTTTGATACGCCGGATGAGTATATGTATGTGTACTCTGAAATTTTGACTTGGGTGATGGGATCTGTGATTGGTAAGGATCGCCGAATTGAGTTTAGCCGATTAGATCAGGCCATTAATGACCCTAATGGAATCGTTGCAATAGCACTGGCCAATGTGATAAAAGTGACTGAAGTATTACGAGATTTTGCCGAAGACGCGGAGTATTTGTGGGAAAATCGACCGGTTTCTTTTGATGACTTTTGTTTAAATGTGGTACTTAAGGAAGAGGCGAAAACGCCACTTGGGCAGGTGTCTTTTTCGGAAGTATTTATGACTGATGACATGAGAGATTATTCGATGATTACATTAAAATGGTCAAAGGTATTTGAGTATTTATATTCTGTACCCGAGTATCGTCGTTTTATGCAGACTGTTTTGGAGGATGCCCAAAAAGAGGTTCAGGAACAGGTGTTTATGTATATGTCTGGGCGGAAATTGGATGGTAGTTTTAGAGGGTATATTTTTAAGCTATTTGATTTTTAGTGTATAGGAGTAAGGAAAGGAGTAGCCTGGCTACTAGATGACCGAAGTATCCAGACTATCCATTTTTTTATATAAGCCTGGATACTCCGGACACTTAGTAGCCAGGCTACTTCTTGTCTGTCTGTCTACTCATCTAATTGGGGGTAGAATGTTAAACCCCAATCGTCAGTTTACCCAGTAGGTTTTCTTCTAAAATGCGGCCGGTGCCAATTGCGACGCAGGAAAGGGGATCTTTGGCTACTGTTACAGGTAAGCCTGTTTCATCTTGAATGCGTTTGTCTAGGCCTTTGAGGAGGGAGCCGCCCCCAGTAAGCATAATTCCTTTTTGGGTGATGTCGCCGGCGAGTTCTGGAGGTGTGTGCTCTAGTGTGATTTTGACTGCGTCAATGATGGTTGTGACGTATTCGGAGATGGAGTCTCGGATTTCCATGGAATTGATGGTGAAGGTTTTGGGGAGGCCATTGAGGAGGTCTCGGCCTCGGACTTTGATTTCGAGTTCGTGTTCAAAAGGATAGGCTGAACCGATTTGGAATTTAATATTTTCGGCCATGCGCTCGCCAATTAATAAGTTGTAGTTTTTACGACAATTTTGGACGATAGCATCGTTAAATTCGTCTCCCGCAACTCTGCTGGATTTACAGACCACAATGCCACCTAGAGAAATGACTGCGATTTCGGTAGTGCCACCACCGATATCAACAACCATGTGGCCTTGAGGTTCTAGTACCGGAATACCTGCTCCAACGGCGGCTGCCATGGGTTCTTCGATTAAAATCACTTCTCGGGCACCGGCTTGATAGGCAGATTCGATAACGGCGCGTTTTTCGACATCGGTAATACCCCAAGGAACACCAATGAGGATGCGGGGCTTACCGATTTTTTTTACCCCTTTGGCTTTTTCGATAAAGGCTTGGATCATTTTTTCGGCCACATTAAAATTGGCAATGACGCCATCTTTCATTGGGCGTACAGCGACAATGTTGCCCGGTGTCCGACCGACCATTTCATAGGCATCATTGCCAATGGCCATGACATTTTGAGTGGCTTGATCAATGGCAACTACGGAAGGTTCGCTAAGTACAATCCCTTCGCCTTGAACATAGACGACAGTATTTGCTGTCCCTAAATCAATGCCAACGTCTTTAGAAAATAAGCTAAATAAAGATCGTATGGACACAATTATTCGCTAATAATAAGGCTAGTAAATCCTTTTTTCTCTAGCTCTTTTTTAAGACGTGTGGCTTTAGTTTTGCTGCTAAATGCACCACTTTGGATTTGATATACGGTTTTGCCATTGTCTACGACTGTTTTGGTAAAAGAAGGATACCCTTTTTTAGCTAAATTTTCTTTTTGAACCTTGGCTTCTGCAGGTGTATCAAAGCTGCCTGAAATTACTTTAAATTTAACTTTGGCGACTTGTGATGACGCCTGTGCCGGTTTTACGGATTTTGCTACCTCTTTAGGACTAGGTTTAGCGACTTCTTTGACTACGACTTTAGGTGGTTCTTTAACTACTTCTTTTTTAACGATTTCTTTAGCTACTTCTTTGACAGGTTCTTGTGCAGGTACTACCGGAGGTGTCATTTCTGGAGAGGCTTCCTCATTTTTTTGTTCAACTTGGGCACTGTCTTCTTGTATCGGTTCTTGAGCGATGGCTGGGATGTCGGTTTTTGATTCAGTAACAGCTGATTTGCCAAAACTAAATAGGAAGTTGAGCGTGGCAAAAACGCCAATAATAAATAAAACAAGGGTAATACTGGTTTTAATCCAGCTAAATTTGCGGGTATCTTTGTTGCGGAGGAGGTCACCAATGCCGTCGTTGTATTCTAATTGGTCCTGATCATGATTAGACATAGGATTCTCCTTTTAATTTGTGTACACTTTTTTTAACTTAAAAATGAATGAAAAAACGCTTTTTATACTAACATAGGATTTTTTAATGTCCAAACTAGAGTTTCACTATTATAAGAATTGCTTGGAAGGGGTAGATGAAATCCTTGTCTCAGAGCATTTGTCTCGACTGCCTCTTCGATATTTTGACTGTTTTAGTCCTGAAACTCAATGTCGGCATATTCGCTTATTATTTGAAATGGGCCGGGATAAAAAACAAGTGTCCATTCTTTTAGATTGGCATACCGATGATGATGTGACAGTCACTGTTATTTCTTTTGATTATCCACGTATTTTTATGATGATTACGGGGATATTAACGTCGCTTTCGATGAATATTGAATCGGGCATGGCATTTACGTATTTGACTCAGCAAAGATCGGCAGGGGATATGCGTCGTATTTTAGAGTCTCGCCATGTTGCCAAGGTAAGCCTAGACCGATTGTG
>Ga0214917_10001280_pt1 | contig 32499 bp, 31 predicted proteins | sample LL_1208_BB_MetaG_FD_177983 | JGI IMG/M metagenome (GOLD analysis project Ga0214917, IMG submission 177983) | Freshwater microbial communities from Lake Lanier, Atlanta, Georgia, United States - LL_1208_BB | ecosystem: Environmental > Aquatic > Freshwater > Lake | place: USA: Georgia | collected... | reverse complement strand
GAGTGTCCGACCGTGCCCAAGTGTCCGACCGTGCCCAAGTGTCCGGCAATGCCCAAGTGTCTGACCGTGCCCAAGTGTACGGCAATGCCAAAGTGGCCGGCGATGCCAGGGTGTCCGGCAATGCCATAGTGTTCGGCAATGCCCAAGTGCTCGGCGATGCCAGGGTGTACGGCAATGCCCGGGTGTTCGGCAAGGCCAGGGTGTACGGCGATGCCAGGGTGTCCGGCAATGCCCGGGTGCTCGGCAATGCCAGGGTGTACGGCGATGCCCAAGTGCTCGGCGATGCCAGGGTGTTCGGCGATGCCCTAGTGTACGGCAATGCCAGGGTGTACGGCAATGCCAGGGTGTACGGCAACGCCATGGTGTCCGGCGCTGTCTCCTAGTGATGAGTTTTCCGGAGCGAAATGCTTCATCAGGAGATGAACCGAAAAAAAAAGAGGGAAAAAACGGTGCGGAAAATATCTGGATCTATTTTTTCTTTTCATCGTACGTCGTCGATATAAAGATGCGACCGTCTCGTTTCCGGATGCCATATCGGACGACCAGAAAACAACAAAATTTGTGGCTTAAAAATCTTTTTGTGAAAGAAAATGACCGTTACCACGTACACGAATGACGGGACGGATCCGCCGGTGGATCTCCGGATCACCCACACACGCGCCGAGAGCAGGCAGAACATTGAGGATCGCGTCGTGCTTGCCTCCAAGAGGACGCCCGGGATGATCCTCTTTCACCCGACGGAGAAACGATTCATTGATATTGTCGCTCTTTTTGATCGCCTCTACAAGTCCAGGAGTGGAAAAAAAAAGATTGCCGGCAAATGGGTGCCGTACACGGATCCACGACCGACCGTCGCGATCGTCGACCTATACAGGGAGATCCTCGGGAAAGGCTATGATCCCGGCCTGCACCGATTCTTTACACTCTACCTGTCCAAGGCGCTCGCGTCCCTGGTCGACCACGACCGGGAGTTCCGGGTCAGTTTTGAGCAAGAGATTGCGGATCTGCCGCTGGAAACTTTTTCGGGCGTGTACACGTTTAACAACGAGCGGCTCGCCTGTCCCCGGGAGGCTCGGCGGATCCGGGACTGCCTGCTCCGAAACCTGGAATCGCTGCGGAGCGCCATCCAGAGGGAAGACGAAACGCTCCAGGAGATCCGGGACAGGGTGGCCACGCTCCAGGAGGAGTCCTCCGAGCTCGAGAACACCGATCCCCTGGAGATTGTGCGGGAAGAGACAAACGGGAGCATCATCTCGTTCTCGGCTCGTACCGAGAAAACGACCGGTCAGGTGTTTAACGGGCTGGTGCTCGATGCTTTCCCTGTGGCCTCCTACCGGGGCTTTTTCCGCGTGGCCGCACCCCAAGGACGTTTCCAGGGCCTGGATATCTCGGAGACCACCACGGACGAGGCTCTCCGGGTCTTTGACCACGAGGGTCGGGTGCTGTTTTATCTCGAGAATGCCGCGGCCGGCCTGTCGGGCCAGGCCGTCCTTTTCCGGAACGGCTCCGTGCCCGACGAGGACGGCCTGGCTCGCTTCCTGGATCTTTCGGTGCGCGACACGCAGACCGTGGGTATCATGAGAGACGTGGTCTATCGTCACGCGGGGAGGGGCATCGATCCGGCCGTCTTTGCGTTCCTGGCCATGAACGATCCCCTCTTTGCCAAATTCATCCGGGTCAACGACACGGAAAAGATCTCCAAGGCCAATCATTCCGTCTTTCTGTACTACATCGACCCGACGGATAAGGAGATCAGGACGGATCTGCGTGTGGGCTGGACGCGATCCGGATCCAGGATCGGGAACCTGACCGCCGTGCTGTATCCGATGCTCGGTGAACACAACCGGCACGCGACCCTGGCTCGCATCGCCCGATCGGGCGGCGAGAGATCCGTCCGTGCTTTCCAGGATATCCTCGGCCGCCTGCTCCGGATGTACGAGAACCGCTCCGAGGAGCTGGTGGCGACGTTCACGAGCCTCCTCCCATCTTTTGCGCCGTATGAACCGGTGGCGCGCGAGGCCAGAGAAGACACCGCTCATCCCAGGCTGTCCAGGGATATCTTTGTCCCCGAATACACCCGCGCGTGCCAGGGTCCCAAGCCGGTGCCCATCACGGACGCCGAGGCCGGCCGGATCGACGACGACGCGATGAAGATGAGGTTCCCGCCGGTTGCGCGAGGCGACATTGTGCCGAGATGGTACAAGTGTCCGTCGGAGAAATGGCGCGGCAAGGCCTACCGGTATCCGGGTCTCATCATGCTCTCCAGCCCGAACCACCCTTTTGGCTACGCGCCCTGCTGCTACAAGGAGACCCACAAGAACACCAAAGAGGTCATGGACGACATCCGTTTCTTTGTGGAGCACGGCGCGTACCGCGAGAGCTTCCGAACCATCAGTGTCGCGGCGCTCCCCAAAAAGAGGCCTGTCGAGACGGATTCCCACATCATCCAGTACATTGGTCAGGAGGGTTCTCTGCCGGCCGAGATCCGGCTGTTTATGAAGGCGCTCTTTCCGAGCCGGTCTTTCCGCCGGATCGGCTGCTCACCGTGGAAGATGGACTCGCTGCTGGGGTGTCTCGAGTTCCGCAGAGCCCTGGCCTCGGCGGACAAGACGATGCGCAGCCCGCAGGATCTCCGGCAGCGGCTCCTCGGCCTCCCGCTCGAGGTTGCGTACCAGCAGAACTACGACCACGGGATGGCCGGCCTGCGTGCCGTCCTGGAGGCCATGAATGCCGTCCTCGATTTCCGGCGGCTGGTCCGGCTCGTCGAAGAGTTCTACAAGGTTGCGCTCTTTGTCTTTTCCAGGGATGCGCAGGGACGCATCGACTACGTGATTCCTGAATTCTATCGCCAGCACCTGGCGACGTTCGAGGATGTCGTGCGGTCGCGACCCGTCGTTTTCCTGCTGGAGCACGAGAGCGAGCTCCATTACGAGCTGCTGATCGGTCGGCCCGACGTCGATCCCGGCGCGCCGTACGAGACGGCCTTCCCGTGCACCGGCGAGGTGTACCACGTCCTCTCCAAGACCCTCCTGTCTTTTACCGGGGATCGTCTTTCGACCGCACGGCTCTACACGCCCCTGTCCGCCTCCGTGCTCGCCCCCCTGATCACCGCACAGATGATTGACGTCTACGGCAAGTGCCGCGGCCTCGTTGTCGCGAGCCGGTTCACGATCCTCCTCAAAGATCCCATCGCCCCGCTGGCCGTCCGGGAGCATGCCGGTGAGCCCCCGCTGCCCACGAACGAGGCGCTCCACGAGTTCCTGCGCGAGCACGGCCTGTCGGAACGATCGGTCTTTCGGCGGCACAATCTCCTCGTGGCCGTGGTCCGTGATTTCCTGGATCTGTATTTTCTCGCGACGGGCGAGGATTCCGCACCGACCGCCGGCGGACGGGACACACGGAAGACGTGTATCGACGTCTTTTCGGTGCTGCGCGATCCGACGGATGTCGTGGCCAGGACCTCGGATCGCCTGCGTCTCGCGATGGTGCTGAAAGAGGCCGTCATCTTTTTTTTCTCCAGTTTTCTCCATGAGAAGCGATCCGCGCTCGGACGCCACGCGATCCAGGAACTCGTCCACTCGTTCTTCGAGGGCTGCGTGCGGTTCGTGCCGGAGCGCGACCTCCCCTACGGCTCTATCCACGACCTCCATCCCCGCATCCAGCGCACCCTTCACGAGACGCTCCTGCTCGATAACCGGATGCTCCTCCCCGCGGATATTGAGACCAAGATCCGGTACTACCTCGGCTGGTTCGCCGGCTACGAGCCGGAAACCGTCGAGAAATTCCGTGAGCTCCTCGAGTTTCCATCTTACTACATGTTCTGCGACGATTTCAGCCCGCTGCCACGGCACGTCCTCCAGACGTCCCTGTTGCCGTTCCACGACACCCGCGAGACGGTTCACGAGACCGTCCCGCTCGCGGCCGTCGTCGTCCCTAACGGTCGCCTGTTTTTCTACCTGAATCCTCCCGAGACGCCGAGACCCGTGCCCTATTTTGCTTTTGTGGAGGAGGACGAGGGCCGCGGCCTCGCGGCCGCGGCTCATTTTGTCCACCACCGGAGGCTGCCGGCCGAGCCGGAGGAGGAAAAAGACGAGGAGGTCGACTACGAGACGTGGTCCGAAGCCGGCGGGTGGCCGCGGAGCCGCGACAGCCGTTTCTACGTCTACCCGCGCGGGCGCGACGCCGTCTACCTCCTGCCGATCGAGAAATGATACAGGCAACGGCTCATAAAAAATGAATGTACCGCCGTCATTTCCATCAGCAAAATCAAGATGCTCATTCGCTCCAGACGTCTCCTCTGCTGCCTGCCACGACCCCCAAAAAAAGACGAGGACGGATTCTTTTCCGGGTATTTCATCGGAGTCGTGACCGGCGCGATGCTCTTCTATCGACCGCCACAAAACTGTAACGACCGATAAAAAATGAAAAGGCGGCACCGCCGCCACCTCCAGATATTGAAAAAAGATCCAAACGGCTCTCTTTTACTAACCCACAATCCTTTCTGTTTTTCCAGCCCAAACAGAATGAACACCCTCATCATCTCCACCGCCAAGGCCGCCGCCGAGCGCCGCCTCTGCCTCGCCGACCGCAACCTCTTTTCGGATCGTCTCGAGAAATGCCTCCTCGACATTTCCTCGGCCTCCGCTCTCATGGTCGATCGCCGCATCCGCCGCTGGCATGCCGAGAACATGAGCCGGCTGGTCGATACGGTCGAGGCCATGATCCGTCACCGGCGCCGTACCGCTTTCCTCGAGACCGCCGGCGCCGTCCTGATCCGCGAGGCGTCGCTCCGTGCCGCGGCTCGTGTCAACAAGGCTCGCTGCCTAGAGGAGATGATGCCCGCCGTCCGTGCCCGCGCGGCGCTCCGAGCCCGCGCGCGTGACGTCATTACGAGGGGCGTGCCCCGCGAGTTCCGGCTCCGTTCCGTGCGGCGCACCGCCGTCGCCCACCGCCCGATCCTCCACGCCAGCCTCCGGCGCCGCGTCTGGGAGAAGGAACAGGAACAGCGCGTGCTCCGGAGCCATGCCGTCCACGCGGACGCGATGCGCGAGATCCGTGAGCGCCACCGCCGTATCCTGCGTCCGACGACCACCACCACCATTACTGCCGCGCCAGAGATGATGGACGACGGCGCGACCGTCATGATGATGGCCATGATCGTGTTCATGCCCATGATTATCCTCTTTCTCCTGGTCGGCCGGGCAGTGGTCTGCCTCGACGAGGCCGCTCGCGGCATTCTGGTCTGGATGCTGCCGCGGGAGAAAAAGGCGCCGAACCGTTCTTTCCGGCGCGCCGAATTCCTGCGCAGGCGCAAGATCCAGAAAAAGAATCGCCGTCGCGCCTGAATCTAGAAAAAAAAAAAATTACGACAAACGCTCGAGCGCCCGGATCATGGCCTCGCGGGAGAGGCCGTGGGTCGGGATGCCGCGATCCTCGCACATGACTTTCAGACCCGTCATGGTGGCCTTGCGGAACGGGCTCTTGACGACCGGCGAAGCGAGGCGTCTTTTGGGCGGCGAGCCACGGTATTGTTCCTGTCGGAGACACGTCTCTGCGAGTTTTTTGTAATACGGGCTCAGCCCGGCGAGCGTAGCAATCTCGTGGATCATGACCGTTCGCGAGCGGCGACAGACCAGGTGGAGGCTGCGGCACATGCGACGGAGCGACTCGATCGGCAGGACGGCAAGACTCTTGTGCATTTTAATGTCTGCCCAAAAAAAAAAAATTCATTTCGGTTCCCATCCTTGAACGGGGCCGAAGCGCTTCAGATAGCGGGAGGCGACGGCGTTGAGCACGTCCATCCATTTCCAGATGGTCTCACGGTCGTTGTCGTCCAGCTGATCGGAACTCCAGAGCTCCTTGAAATGATTGATCTTGGCCGTTGCCAGCGGCGCGCCGCTGTACAGCAGCGTGTTTTGGAGGAAAAAACCGGCGTTCCGATCCTTGATCTGGTTCGCGATCGGGAGCAGGTCGCGGATGTACCGGCCCAGCACGTCTGCCATCGGGAGCTGATCCCGGACGCAGATCCGGATGATGATGAGATCGCCCTCTGCCGGGAAAGCCTCGATCAGGTCGTCCAGGAATGATACCAGCTGATCCCGGAACTCACGGATCAGACCCAGCTTGAGCTCCTCCGGATTGTTCATCTTTGTTGGAGCGCGGTTTCTTTTTTAGATGGCTTGCCATAAAAAAAAAATGTTCTAACGGACAAGATCCGAAAAAAAAAGATGAAACACGATTTCTACGCGCCGATCCTGCGCCCACCGACCGGCTGCTCCGAGCCGCGCCGGCTCTCGCTCCACCGCGTCGGTGCCTACAGCGTCGTGGGGAGTTCCACCGTCGTTTTTGTCGTGCTGCTCTCTGTCCGGTACGATGCCTGGGCCGTCCTCCTGCTGACCGCCGTCCTTGGTCCAGTCCCGCTCGTGCTGGTGATGCTGGACAGGATCCGTCTCTGTATCACGAGGCCGAGATGGATGGCGCGAAACGACCAGTACCGTGATGTCACGATCCTGTGAAAAAAAATTCAGAAAAAAATAAAATATTTTTTCTTTAAAAAAAAAGAGATGGCCGAAGACAGGACTCTTGCCAAGGAAAGCATATTCAGCACCCCTTTCAGCATCCACAAGCCCAAGGTGAACGTCCCTTACTATCATCTGACTCAACCGGTTCTCGGTGGCTCTTTTGCGTTTGAGGAACTCCAGCAGGAGGAGGAGGACGAGGAGGTCGTGATCCCCAAAGTGGAGGAGGAGGAGGCCGTGGTGGAGGAGGATGAGGACGAGGAGGAGGACAGCGACGAGGACGAGGAGGACGACGACGACGAGGACGACGGCATCCCCCGTTGTCTGCGGAACGATCCCATGTTCCTGTACGGTGGTTTCGGTAAATTCGCCCCGAACCAGCTCCCGTTCGGTACGCTGAACGCTTTCCCCGCGTTCCTCAGCGAGGATGCCGAGATCCCGGATTGCCTGCGCTCCATCTTTGTCGGCGCGCCCTGATCTCGCGAGCCACGAGCGTCATTTGAATCGTAATAAAGACATTGTCTCTATTATCCAAAAATGACCCAGACGCACGTCCGATGCATCAGCCTGGATCGTCGACCCGACCGGTGGCGGCTCTTTCTCGAACGTCTCCATGACACAACGCTAAAGACGCTCCCGCTGACCCGGTTCCGCGCGATCGACGGCCGACGGCTAGAAGAAGAACTCCGTGAGCGCGGCCTGACCGAGGACGGGATCGTCCGTCTCCTGCGCGGCGGCACCTATCCTGCCGGTGTGCTCGGCTGCCTGCTCTCGCATTATTTCTTGTGGCGAGAGATCGCGTCCGACGAGACGATCGGTGCCGACGACGCCGTCCTGGTCTTTGAGGACGACGTCCGTTTCGGTCTGACCGATTACGAGCGCGTGCTGGCGGACATCCACAGCCTCCCGGAAAAGGACTGGATCATCCTGTACCTCGGCGGGCGGTGGTGGCCGTCTTTTGTGCCGGACGGCGACTGGGAATATTTTGAGCGCGTCTCCGAGCACGTCTGCCGCCGCCGCGTCCCGGACAAGAGCAAGTTTGGCAAGTCGCTGAACCTGGACAGGGGACTTATGGGCTACGCCACGCACAAGCGGGCGGCGGCTTGTATGGCCGCCGCGACCGAGCAGTTCCTGGCCACCAATCCGTTCCACGCGATCGACCACATCCTCGTCTGCGTTTTCCACGAGAGCGGCAGCCTGGACTATTTCCCGCACGTCTTTTACAGCCCCCTCTCACACGACGCCTCGGACGCCCAGGAGCCGACTCTCGTCTCATTGGGATAGCGGGACGACCGTCTCGAGCTCGTAGACCATGCCGTGGAATTCTTTCTTGAGGCGGGTGAACCTCGAGATCATGACCCGGACGCGGAGCATGATTTTCCAGCGACAGCAGTGGTAGAATACGGTCTTTTCGAGGATCTTGTTCTTGAGCAGGGCGAGCCGGTCGAGCTTGTGGACGAGGCTTCGCTTCATCTGCGTCCTCCTCACCGTCTCCTGGAGCGTCAGATCCTCCGCGTCCGTAATGGTGTCGTAGAAATCAATGTCGTGGAGCGTCTTGTTCTCGCTGGCACAGGTCTTGAGGTACAGCCCGACGACCTCCTCCGCGAGCTTCTCGTTCTTCTCCAGGTACTCCCACACCTGCGAGACCTTGTGCGTGTTCTCGCTGGTCGTGAACGCGCGGTACGCCGGGAGAAAATCCGTGTAGGCGTCGCGCGTCTTCTGGAGGATCTCCTTGTAGTTTTTCTCGATCTCGTGATTGACCACATAGACGTTGTCGTAGAACCACGTCATGTCGACGAGCAGGAAAAAGCCGAAATTGCCCGTGTCGGACATGTTCCGGATCTGGAACACCTCACCCTCGCGGAAGCACACGTAGTAGCCCTCAATGACACAGCCCCGCCCCTCCATGACGGCCATCAGGCCGTCCAGGCTCGGGTGTGGCTTGTGGCTCTCCTCCAGGAAATAAAACGTGCTCTTCTCCAGCGCGTCCGTCTGCGGCGGCGCGTCGATCTCGATCTGGTCAACGCGGATCATGTACACGTAGCCGTTTTTCCGCGAGACCACACGGACGTACCGGATCTTTTCGCGCAAGATCCAGTAGTCCAGGACGTCGTGGCTGTTCTGTTTGAGGTAGGAGTGCAGCCTCAGCAGAGACATGTTTATAGCATCCGCGGTTCACGCTTTAGACAAAAAAAAAATATCCATAAAGATGCAGAAAAAGCAGCAGCAGCAGCAGCAGCAGCAGCAGCGGCAACGAGCAGTGAGTTCGGGCGCACGGAAGCAGTCGGCGCGCCTCCCACCGGATGTCCTCCGGCACCTGGAAGGCTTCCGCCTCGATCCGGACGACCGCGTCGTATTCTTCTTTCTAGAACGATTCCAGAGGGTCTTGAGGACCGGTTTGGAAATCCGGAGAGGTACCAGTGTGGAAATGACATTTTTAGACAATGCCGCCGGCTTGTCTCGCATCCATCTCTCTAACCGATTCCATTTTCACCAGGGTGATCGGGTTTTTACACTCGAGATGTTTTTTAACGATGGGGAGTTGGCCGAACAGATGCTGCGACAGTCGTTTGTCGACAACGAGGCCAATCACGACCGGTGTCTGCGGTTTCTTTACTGGGTACTCGCTCACATCGACCCGGCCATAATTCACCAACTGGGTATTTTTCCACCACCGCCCCACCCGAGCGTGTTTTACACTGAACGCCGCCGGCGCGGTGAATCCATAGAAAGCATCCTGCAGAACAACTCGATGAATTTCCGGAGCAACCCGATGATCAACCGGATGCTCCGGAGTCGCTACGGCGGCGTCGTTGACGTCCCTCAGGATTTTTTTCTCTACACGTCGCAAGTGAGAGAGCGGCTCCGCCGCCTGACCGTCCCACAGGATCGTGATCCGACGCTCCTGGACGTCAAGAGACAGACACGGCGACTGTACCAGCAGCTCAGCCAGCAGACATTCGCCACCCGTCAGGAGGCGCTCGCGGCGCTGCGCTCTCGCGCGACCCACGATATCGTCCCCGAGTCTTTTGAGGCGGTCAAGACCGGACAAGGGCGGTACAAGCTCCGGCTTCGTGAGACGGCCGTCGAGAAGCAGCTTCAGCGGCAGCGCCGGCAAGCCGGCGACGCGCTCTTTGATGACTTTGAGAGCGCGCGTGCCGAGCTCGATCGGCGGCTGCATGTGTTCCTCGATCGTGTCGGGGCGGTGGACGGCTTTACGAGGAGTCATGCCGTGAGGGCGTTTCAGGACGCGCTGGGGATCGTACCGGTCGGTGGTCGCTTCCGCATCGCGCCGAGAGAGCGGCGTGCATGAAACAACAAAAAAAAACTTGTCTCTTTTTCTCAGAGAGAGAGAAAAGAGACGCAGCGCCTATGCTGATCCCGTTTTTCTTGTTCTTGCTCATCCTCGTCCTCTGTTTCTTTCTGATGTCCCGCCGCGAGCGTTTCACGCCTCTCGATGCCGGCGACAAGCCCATCGATGCCGTCATCACGTGGGTCGACGGGAGCCGTCTCCGCGAGCAGATCCGGCGCTTTGGTGCGTACGACTACGGCCGCTTCGACAGCAACGACGAGATCCGGTTCTGTCTCCGCGCTCTGGAAAAGAATTGTCCGTTCCTCCGCCGCGTCTTTCTCGTTGTCCACGACGACGGGCACAAGCCGCGCTTCCTCCGCGAGAAGCACTACCAGCTGACCGTGATCCCGCACTCGGCCATCATGCCGGTCAAGAACCTCCCGACGTTCAACTCGATGGCCATCGAGAACTACCTCCACCGGATCAAGGGTCTGTCCGAGTATTTCATCTATTTCAACGACGACATGATTGTGACCGAGCGGCTCGATCCGTCTTTTTTCTTTACGAAAGCCATGCTCCCGATCCAGACAAGAGACACCGTTCACCGCCTCCCCAAGACCACCTCGAGCCTTTTCTGGAAAAAAGGCGCGGGCGGCACGCCGGTGGTTCGCAACCGCGACGTCTTTGACCACGACTTTCGTCTGAAAGACGTCATCCGTCAGAATAACGAGATCCTCGACGTCTGGTTCGGCCGGGCGGAGCGGTGGCGGACGGCGCACATCCCCTACGCCTGCCGGCGGTCTTTTCTGGTGTCGCTGGACGAGGCACTGAAAGGTCTCGACGCCGGTCGTGGCCGCTCCCTCTACGAGGAGACCGGCGCGGCGCGGTTCCGGAGCCTGCGCACGATCGCCCGGTACTCGTTTTTCAAGAAATACTGGGACATGCACGTCTACGGCTGTCCCGAGGAGATCCGCCCGATCCTGGCCATCGACATCACGGAGAACCGCTGTCCCGTGGAGCTGCTGTCGTCCGGGAAATATCCCACGGTGGTGCTCCACAACCGCGTCCCCTCGGAGACCGAGCCGGTCCGTGCGTGCTTCCGGCGCGTCCACGAGGCGCTGGTCGGTCTTTTCCCGGAGCCGAGCACTTTTGAAAACTGAACGTGTGCACAGGACGCTCCGGTCTTTCTCCATCCATGCGTTTCCTCTCTATGCTGCTCCCGATCCTCTGGGATCTCAAGAGCGCCTCGCTCTACCGGATCCCAGAACTCTTGTGCCGCTACCAGACGCGGCACACGCTGTGCCGTCTGGATGGGACCGAACGGATCATGGTTGCCGACGAGCTGTGGCCCGTCGGTCCCGAGGTGCAGCGGCTGAGCCGGCTGTGGTCGGTCGTACCGACGATCCGCGAGCGTGCCCGATTCCGCTGGAACGACACGACGGCGGCACACCTCCTCACGGCCGACGATGCTTTTGTGAGAGTGAGCATCCACGGACGAGCCGACCGGTGCGACGCAGGAGGCTCACACGAGCTCTATCGCATCCAGCTCGAAGACGGTGATTTTCTCGTGTGCTGCTCCGGTCATCCCTTGCTCGCCTACACGTGGAACGGCCGCATCTTTCTCATGAACGAGGAGGGCTATCAGGCCATCGGAGACTCGGCGCCGTCGCCGACGCACCGCTGTGCCGTCCAGATCCAGACGAAGCGGCTCGAGAACGGACCCCTCTACGCGGCCGTCCGCTTCCAAGACGATTCTTTCGAGTACCTGAGGATCCTCCGAGCCAAAGACATTAGCGGATGCCGCCTCCTGGAGAAACGCTCCATCGATCCTCTCCCGGAGCGGCCGGCGCTCCGGGATTTTGGCATCGCGAACCACGGCCACGTGTATTTCCTGCTCGAAAACGGCCGGTTGGTGGTCCGTCAGGTCGCCACGGGCAAAACGACCGAGTTCCGTGTCTCACCCGCTGTCGCACGGATCGTGGCCATCAGGAACACCATCTACGGCCTCTTTGCCGAGCGGTGGCGCCTCATCGCCACGTTCTAGCTAGCGGCTGGCATCGATGAAGCGCCGAAACCCGTCCACCTCCTCGGTCGGTTTTTCGGTAGATGGTGAGAGCGCGAGCCGGAGGCCGGGCGTGGCCGGATCAGGCAGCTCGATGGCAAAGAGCAGACGGAGCGAGCCTTTGTGGCCGCCGAAATGGAAGCCCTCGCCCTCCAGCGTCTTGATCACCGGTCTCGAGACCTCCGAACACAGCGCCGTTCGTGGAGGCACGCCGACCTCGACCTCCTCGCCATTGATGTGCCGGAGCCGCCGCCGAAAGCCATACAGAGCCTCGTAGAGCGACACGCGCAGCGTCGTCTCGAGATCCAGCGGGTTATCGTCCGACACCCGCCACACGTCGTGCGGCCTGTAGACGACGGTAAAGACAATATCGTTCCGACCCTTGCCGGGGATCTCGTCGCCCTCCTCGGGCAGGATGAGGTGGTTCCCCTCCGGGACGCCCCGTGGGATCGGGATCGACACCTCGGCCTCGGTCTCCCTGAAATCGGACTCGTTGTAGGAGATCCCGGCGCCGCCGCACCGGGAGCACGGAGAGACCGTCTGCGTGGTCATGAAGCCCATGCTGACCTGCTGAACCACCTGGCCCGTCCCACGGCACTGCGGGCACGATCGTCCTCCCGAGCCCTTGTAGATCCGACGCCCAATCCGGAATAGGATGGTCTTGCCCGTGTACACCTCCTCCAGGGTGACGGGGAGCTCGTAGCGCTTGGGAGGCGGCTTCCGGGATCGCCGTCCACCACCGCCCATGCCGAAGAGGCTCTCGAACAGGTTCTCAACATCCATCGGCATGCCCCCGAGATCCGGGACGTCGGTCGTCCCGAACTGGTCGTACATCTGCTTCTTGTTGGGATCCGAGAGCACCGCGTAGGCCTCGTTGAGTTGCTTGAACACCTCGGCGTCGCCGCCTTTCTTGTCCGGGTGATGGATCAGCGCCTTTTTCTTGAATGCCCTCTTGATCTCGTCCTCGGACGCGCCGCGATCCAGACCGAGCACCTGATAATAATCAACCATGGCCTGTTTTTTCTTACCACGGGTTTTGTCTTTAACCCGCCACCAAAGAAAAAAATAAATCTTATGCCCTATAAAATGAATCTTGGCGAGTTCCTCCCGTTCTATCCGCCGGAAGCATCAAAGGGCTTTAGCCGAGAGATCTTTCGTAAAAAAGAGTTCCGCGACCTTTTCGATCATGCGCTCATCGGTGGCTTTCACCGTCATCAGGTCTTTGCGGCTCGATTCCTGAGCTTCGCCACACCGTACCGCTCGCTGCTCCTGTTGCACGAGATGGGAACCGGGAAGAGCGGCGCCGCCGCGGCCGTGTTTGAGGAGCTGCGCCGGATGAAACCGGGCCTCCGGACGCTGTACGTCAGCAACAACGACTCGCTGCTCAATAATTTCAAGAAAGAGGTCTTCCGGCTGGCATCGTCCCTGTATGACCCGGCGGTGGAGCGTGCCGAGAACCCGGTGTACGCGAGGAATCGGATTCTGGCCAGGGCGGGTTTTACGTTCACGACGTACTACCGCCTCGCCCAGCAGCTCCGGCATCCGGGCGAGAGGAATCTCTTGGAGCAGCGCTTCCGCAACGACCTCGTCATCCTCGACGAGGTCCATCACCTCGTCGTCAACGAGCTGGACGGAGAGGTCAAGAAAGCCGAGGAGCCCGCGTACGCGGTCATTGCCCGCTTCCTGGACAAGCTGGAGAACCGGCGCCTCCTGCTGCTGACGGGCACGCCCATGCGCGATTCGTCCGAGGAGATCGTCAAGCTCCTGAACCTGGTTCTTCCGGCGGAGAAGCGGCTCACGGATCTGACGAAATACGTGGTAGCGGAAGACGGTGGGAAACGCCTGCGGTGGCGAGAGGGCCGCGAGGAGGCCTTCATCCGGCGGATCCGGGGCTATGTCTCTTTCTACCGGCAGCGATCCGTGCCCAAGGTGTACGAGGGAGAGCTCATCCCGCCGATGCGCTACTACCGGCTCGCCCGGCACGTCATGGAAGACCACCAGACAAGAGGCTACGAAAAAGCGTACCGTCAGGACTGTCGGGGGAAAGGTCGGTCTTTTTTTGCGTACTGCCAACAGGCCTCGCTGTTTGTGTTCCCGGACGGGTCGTTCCACCGGCCGGAGAACGAGAACAATCCATATTTCAGCCGGCGTGGCAAGAAGCGGGAGTTCACCACGCGGTTCGAACGGGAGACGGGGCTGCAGGCGGGTCTGACGACCGAGGAGAAGCTGGCGATCGTCCGTCGGCTGAGTGTCACGTACCACGACGTCATCCGGAGCATCCTCCGCCACCCGAAAGAAAAAATGTACGTGTACTGCGACAAGATCTACAACAGCGGTATCCTGGTCTGTATCCACCTCCTCTGCCAGTTCTTTGGTTTTCAGTTCCTGACGGCATCGGACACGGGCCTGACGCCCCGTCGGCGGTGCGTGCTGCTCCACGAGACGGCCGAGGAAGAGACCGTGAGCAAGAGCACCCTCGATCGGCTCAAGGATCGTTTCAACCAGGACGACAATATCCACGGAGAGTACATCCAGGTCATTTTTGGCACGGACAAGACGCGCGAGGGGATCTCGCTGCGGCACATCCGGCGTGTCCACGTGTGTGCGGGCGACTGGAATTTCGGCAAGATCTTCCAGGCCATCGGTCGCGGGATACGGCTCGGAAGCCACCAGGGACTGCCCGCCGAGACCGTCGTCCGGATCTCGCTGCACTGCGCCATGCCCAGGCGGAGCGTGGGTGTCATGACGGAGCCGGACGAGGAGCTGCCGCCGATCCTGGCGTCCTCGATCGATTTTGTCCGGTATTTCCGGGCGGAACGAAAAGACTTCAACATCAAGCTCGTGGAGCACGCGCTCATGGTCGGAGCCGTGGACTGCCCGCTGCACCGCACGGTTAATACGATCATGGACGGGATCGACGGCAGCGCCGAGTGCATGTACCGGTCGTGTCGCTACCGCTGCGCGGAGGAGCTCGATGAGGAGGTCGACGTCTCTTCTTTCAACACGTTTTACGCCACACGACCCGCCACGATCGACCATACCGTCGACCGTGTGCGTGGTCATTTCTATAACCGCACGCTGGCCACGTTTTCCGGGCTGCGGCTGGCGTTCCCAGAGATGACGGCGTATCAGCTCCATTCGGCACTTGCGATGCTCACGGATCACCCGCTTACGATCGGTTTCTGGGACGAGCGACGGCTGTACCTCCACCGTTCCAACGACGTGTTGTACGCGTCGGAAGAGCGATCCGTCGGCGCGCCGGCACGGCCGGCTGCCTGGCGGGCCGTGTTTGCCCAGAAGCCGTCGTTTGTCCGCAAGACGCCTTTTTCTGTGGTTCTTGGCGACCTCAGGCTCCGGAATTTTTCGGTTCTCTGTTCCAGGCTGTCGTCTCATCAGCAGGCCGGGCTGGTCCGAGCCGCGACAGAGGTTTTCGAGGCTTTCCCGCCCGCCTATCAGGAGGCGTTCCTCGCCGTCCTTGCCCAGAATCCGGACGGCTCCGGGCTGACGCGGTGGCTCCTCACCGACGTGTTTTCGGATGTCCTCTTCCAGAGGAACGACCGCTGGGTCTGGCGGCGGCAGCCTCAGAAGCTGTTTACGCTCGGTACCGGCGGCACGTGGGTGCACGCTCCCCGATCCGTCGACTCGCGGTACGAGGATCACGAGGCTCCGGCTTTTGTGGAACGCTACGTCCGCAACCGCGTCTGCTACGGCTACGTGGATCCAAAAGACGACAAGTTCCGCATCCGCGACGTTTCCGGAGCCGATGCCTTTACGAACAAGAAAGACGCAACCAAAGGCAAAGTGTGCAAGTCCTTTGATTTTTATCACCTCCTCTTTTTCCTCTACGTTGTTGCTCCGCAATGCGATCCCGAGAACGCGGAAGAAGAACGGATCCTCGGACGGCTCCTCGCGCTCTCCCCGGCGCGGCTGCAAGAGCGAGCCAGCGAGGTCGTCCCGGGCCTCGAGCCGTTCCTCGCGCTCGTCGCCAAGCACGACGGCGATCTCGTCGAGGCCACGCGTTTTGCCGTCTTTCAGAACGAGCGCTTCCACAACAAAAAGACCGCGCTGTGCGAACGGCTCCAGCGCTGTTTCCGTGAGGCGGGACTCATGGTCCGGCCGCCGCTCGTCCGTGAAATGAGTTAAAGGATACGGAAAGGCTCTAGAAAACGGCAATGAGCAAATCCAAGATCAACGTCATCAAGGTTCCGAACGAGGAAAGGGACGATCCCCCGTCGTCCACCGAGTTTCCGAGGATGCCGCGCATGTACCTAGAGCTCCTCGAGAACAAGGACAAGATCAAGCCGGGCGTCGTCAACAAGGAGTACGATCCGGACGAGGTCGAGACCATCGTCAGCTCTTTCCCACCGAAACCCGTCTCGGTCGCATCGGAAAACGAGGAAGAGAGCCGTGGTGGCGATGACGAGGACGACGATTCCGAGAATGATGAAGAGGAGGACGGAGGAGAGGAGGAGGAGGACGACGAGGACGAGGACGACGAGGACGAGGCAACACCACCACCGCGCAACAGCCCGGCCTCCTCGGCATCGCCTCCGGTGGCTTTTTCGATCCGCTCATCGGAGGATGAGGGGAGCACGGTGAGCCGCGTCTCGCGGCGGTCGGTCGCGTCGTCTCTATCGTCCGTAGCGCCACCGCCACCGGTGCTGAATGATCAGGAGCAAAAAAAAAAGAGCGAGACGCGAGAGAAGCTCAAGGAGATCCTCCGCGACCCGCCGCGGCTCTCGGATCTGGAAAAGACGGGCGGCCTGAAGCGAGACAAGGTCATCCCGACCATCAAGAGCCTGAGCGTCGACGAGGAAGACGAGCTCAAGCGGGAGCTCCTGTACAAGTTCGATCTGCTGAAGCGCTCGTACAAGAACGTGGACATTCCGGATTTCAGCATGCACTCCGATTACAGGAACATGAACAAGACGTACGAGAACACGCTCCGCCGCGTGTCTCTGGACACCAACGTCGAGAACTACAAGAACTACCTGATCGCCGGTTTCATGCTCATGGAGTACGTGCTGGGCTCGTGGCTCCGGTTCGACATGGCCGGCTTTACGCAGCAGCAGGTCCTCAACATGAATCAGTACGAGCGGCTGCTCATCGAGCTCGGCGAGAAATCGTACGTGCCCGACAACAAGAAATGGCCGGTCGAGCTGCGCCTGCTCGGCATGGTCGTGCTGAATGCCGTCATTTTCGTGGTGGCCAAGATCATCATGAACAAGACCGGCACGAGCCTGTTTGGGCTCATGAATGCCCAGCAGAATCAGCAGAAAAACGTCGTCAAGCGCCGGATGAAAGGGCCGTCCATCGATCTCTCGACGTTCCCGGAGACCGAGGCGACGGAGCCGGTCTAGACCAGCTGCTTCCGGATGGCCAGGATGATGTAGTCGATGACGATGAGGATCATGATGAGGATCATGAGGTACGGCACCACGGCCGAGACGACCGGCAGCCACCCAATCCCCAGGCTCACAAAAGCAATCACGAGGATGAGAAACGTACACCAGTTCTTGACAAAAAAATTCTGGAAGCCGGACATTTTTTTCTTTGTGCGATAAAAAAAAAATGTCGACGCTCCGGATCATGTCTCTCCAGGAGATCTTCCTTGTCCGGCCGAGCGCCATCTACAACGCGCTCTCGTACGTGATCAAGAACAGCGACAACCCCGGCCTCAGCGCCTGCGCCGTCCCCGGCACGACCATCTACTTTGACGCCAGCGGCGATACGACGCTCCCCTCTCCATCGGTCTTTGCTCCCAACACCACCATCGACTGCCGCTGTCTGACTTTTTTTGCCAACCTCTTTGCCGGAATTTTTGAGACCATCGTGACCGTCCAGGTTTCCTCCACCAACATCATCCAGACCTCTGCCGTGAATACCGTCAACATCTCCATCTTTTCACCCGGGGACATCTCGAATGTAAACATCAGGAACGATCAGAAGATCGCCTCGAAGATAACGCTGATCAACCTGACCGATCCCTCCACCCTGAACGGGCTCGCCAACATCTCGCTGAAGGCGATCCGGAGCATCGTCCAGCAGGCGGCCACCTCCCCGGTCTTTGATGATCCGATCAGCCGGCAGATCGTTCAGGTCTACGCCGACTACCTAAAATCCGTCCCGGAGGATCCACAGCCTTCGGCAAACCCTCTCAATTTCATGACCATCCAGACGGCCAACATGATCACGGCGAACGCCGGAAACACCTACAACCTCCAGATCTCCGACTCGACCTGGAGAAATCTAAACATCAACATCAATCAGGAGATCATCCAGGAGATCCAGCTGGAGAACATTGTCCGGGGCATCACCTTCAGATTCGCCGACCAGGTGCTCGGCCAGAACCTCCAGAAAGTCATGGATCTCATCTCTTCCGCCTGTCCGCTCCGCGGCCCGACGGTCGCAACAGCCACACCGCCACCGCCGGTGCCACAGACCATGACCGAGGCTCCGCGGAAGAGACGCCTCCTGGTCATCCTCCTCCCCATCCTTGGTATTGTGGTTCTCGTGGTTGTGATTGTGCTCTGTCTTGTCCTGAAACGACCATAAAAACTGATTTTTTTCAGTCGAGCCTGTCATGAATTACAGGGACAAGCACTGATTTTTTTTTTTCTCGACAGGTACACCATGGACGTCTGCGATCGTTTCGGACTCCGAACCGATAACCACCAGGAGTTCTGCCGAGGGATGATGCGCGCCGCACTGGAACTCCTCCCCGAGACGGCCCGCGTCTCGGATTTCCTCGCACGGCTGCGGGTGGTCGAGAAAGAACTGGCCGGGCAGCTGGCGTTCTCGCTCTCGTCAGAGCTCGCGCCGCTGGGAGAATTCTTTGTGCCGGAGGCCGCGCTGTCGGATCTGCGGCGCTGCTGGGAAAAGACCGGCGATGCCTCCCGCATGGCCGGCATCTTTGCGCAGGAGAAGCGGTTCGAGGCGCTGGATGCCATCCTGGAGGACGAGTCTTGCTCCGAACAGGATCGTACCGCCCGGCTGTCCGCGCTCCTGACCGCGTTTGCGAGCCGGCAGCACCGCTTCTACCGGCTGCGCTACGCCACCCTCCGGGATGCCAGAGAGATCCGGAGGCTGTGCGCGCGATTCCCGTTCTACCGTGATCGCGTCCTTACGGAATACGACCTCGGACGCCGCACGCGGTCGTCGTCGTGTCCCAAGCACTCGTCCGAGGCCGTCCCGACCAGGAAGCACAAGACCACCAAGAGGACGACGAGGACGGCCAGGAACGAGACCGTCCTGTACATCCGTCCCTGGGTTCCGGTCTTTGAGGCCGTCGAGGTCGCGCCCGAGGACGGTTCTTTCGAGCCGCTCTCGGGGGATTTTGTCGACGCCTGCGTCGCCGGGATGAACCGCCAGGAGGGAGAGATCCTATGCCTCTGTCTCGATGGACAGGACGCGCGGTACCGGATCCGGTACCTCGTCGGTGGGCAGTGGAAGGACCAGGACGAGGCGGTCTTTGCGCGCGAGGAGGCCTGGCTGCGGGATCGGCCGCCCATCCCCATCCGTCTCCTGGATCGGATGCCGTGCACCGCGGATTTCCGGGCGCGGGTGCTGGATCTGCTCCGCGACGCCCTCGGTGCCGTCCTGACACCGGCTTTCCGGATGGATCGCGTCATGAGCCTTGTGCTGTCCTCCCTGCCGGAGCACGGCGATGCGAGGACGCTGGCAGGATGGGTGTACGAGATCGTCGGGCGTCTCGATCCGAGGGAGCCGTGGACGAGGCATCACACGAGCCTCCCAGAGAAGCTCCGCGGCTGTTTCCTCCGTTTCGATCGTCTGGCGACGGCCGGGCACGGGATTCTGTTCCCGGAGGCCGTCTCGCCGGATCCGACAGAGTGGGAGCGCCTCCGGGAGCGTTTTTTCTGGAAGACCATGCGGATCACGATCGGGGACGACGTTCGCGTGGAGCCGCTCCCGAAACGAGAAGCCGCTCTGCCCGTCCTCGAAAAAGTTGCCGTCCTCGAGATCCGCGAAAAGACCACCCTGGTCGACGTCTCGCAGCTGGAGGAGGAAGACATCCCTTCCTGTTTCGAGACGGATCATGTCGTCTACGGCGGTGTCGACGCGTTCGGTCTCTTTTGTGAGGCGCCCGGCTATTACCGGACGGACGGCGGGGGCGGCGGTGCGGCGGCCGTCGCAACGGAGCGTCCGGCTCCTGAGTGTGAGCCGGGCGTCACCGACCTCGAGGAGCTGCTCGACGAGCTCGAGAGGGACGGCTTTGACGACGAAGGATCGGACGGCGACGAGGAGGAGGAAGAAGGAGAGGACGAGGACGACGATTCATAAGCCGAGGTAGTCTCTGATGCGCTTCACGGCCTGGCGGTCTTCGCGGATGCACGCGTAGCCGAGGTCGCCGCGGAAAGAATGAGCCTTGCCGAAATCAATGAGCCGGAGCGATCGTTTCGATCGATCGATCATGAGGTTGCGCGGGGCAATGTCGTGGTGGGCGTAGCCGATGTCGTGGAGATCGGCTACGGTCCTCTTGAGCTGCCGGTAGTACCGTCTCTTTTCGGTCTCCTGGATCGTGTCCCACGCGATCTTGTTCATGGGCTGGTGGTTCTCCAGGAACTCCATGCGCAGGCTCTCGGTGCTTTTCTCGTAGCCGAGGACGCGGACGAGGTGTGGGTGCTCCGGGAGGAGCCGGTTGATGGCGCGCAGCGTCTCGTATTCGGAGGCGAGGGACTGCCCGCGCCTGGGTGTCTTGACGGCCACTCCGTCCGTCAGTGTCACCTGGCCGAAAGTTCCCTTGCCGAGCATTTCCTGAAGATGATCAATATAAAAAAATGATCGACCGGCCATCAAAATCATCATGTCTTGTGAAGAGCTCCTCGAGCTGATCGATTCGATTGCGCCCTATATACCGGAAGGGCTGTACCTCCGCCTGTGTACCGCCGTCCGGACCGTCTACCAGAAAATCAAGACCCTGGAGACGACGAACCACGAGCGGCGCCGACCGAGGCGGGACGCGCTCGACCGCCTGTACACCGTCACACGGAGCAATGAGTCCCTCTCCTCGCTTGTCCGGCACCTCCGTGCCGAGAATTACCGCCTGAAACAGCGGCTTTCCGAGAATGAGGCGTATCACATCCTCTGACCATGTTCCTTGTCCCCACACAGATAGATGTCGATCCTCACGTTTCAAGAGCCACACGTCCGCGAGCTGGTGTCCATCCTGGAGCGGAACAAGACGGCGCTGGACGCCTCGGTCATGGGCCTCGGCAAGACGTACTGCGCGACGGAGGTCGCCCGACGCCTGCGCGCCCGGCCTTTCATCCTCTGTCCCATGAGCGTCGTCCAGGCATGGAAAAAGATTACGGAGGCGTTTGGCATCCGGCCGCTGGCCATCATGAATTATGAGATGATCCGCGGCGGGAAGCATTTTGACGACGCGCTGCGCCGCGTCCCGTCCCCGTACTACCGGATCCAGACGGTGGACGGCAAGAAGACGATCCGTGTCGAGCTCCCGCCCGGATCGCTCGTCATTATCGACGAGGCACACCGGTGCAAGAACCTCAACACGCTGAACAATCAGTTCATGAAGGCGGTCTACCAGTGCCCGAACGCGAGGATGCTGCTCCTCTCGGCCACGATCTCGGATCGGCTGGAGTGCTTCCGGTCGTTCCTGTACGTGTTTGGCTGCATCCCGGACACCAAGTCGTTCAAGTCCTGGATGACTACGCAGAAGACGATCCTCGCGCGTGAGGATCCGTGCTACATCTTCAAGAACGACGCGACCCGGAAAGAAGACCTGGATCGGCGGGCGCTCCACCGCGCTCTCTTTGAGGAGAGGCGAGCCTCCCGCCTGCGCATCGGCGATGCCGGGGATGCCTTTCCGGACAACCGGGTGATCCCCGGGCTGTACCACATCGACCGCTACGAGGAGGTGGATCGCCTGTATGCCGAGCTGAACGCGGCCGTCGGCGACATGAAGAGAAAAGAGGTCGATGCGGCGGAGAGCCTGTCCCGCATCATCCGGGCACGCCAGCGCATCGAGCTGCTCAAGATCCCGATCATGATTGATCTGTACCGGGACGCGGCCGAGAACGGCTACTCGGTCGTGTTCTTTGTCTCTTTCCGCGAGACGATGGAGCAGCTGGCCGAGATCCTCGGCATCCGCGATTTCATCTGCGGCGGCCAGGAGATGAAAGAGCGCGACCTGATCATGGAGCGCTTCCAGCGGAACGAGATCAGGGCGGTCATCTGCATCATCCAGGCCGGCGGCGCGGGCATCTCCCTCCACGACATCCACGGCGACCATCCGAGGATGTCCATCGTCTCGCCGGGCTGGAGCGCACAGGATCTCGTCCAGTGCCTCGGTCGAATCCACCGCACGAACGGCAAGACCCCGTGCCTCCAGAAGATTATTTTCTGCGGACGGACGTTCGAGGAGAAGATCTGCAAGGCCATGGAGCGCAAGATGAATAACCTCTCCGGGATCAACGACAACGACCTCACCGGGATGAGCTTTGCGACGCAAAAGATCGACTGGTCGGCGGGCGAGAACGAGGAGGTGGACGAGTCGTTCTTCTACCAGGCGAGGCGGGTTGGCAGCGCGTGAGCGCGTGTGCTCCACCGAAACGCTCCATGGTCCGTCCAAACAGAAAAAAATGTTTAGAGCGGCGTGCGGGAGCGGTTGATCTCTGGTCAGGCGACTCATCGTATACAAGGATCCTTGCCAGAAATCTGGGAGCAGTTCCCATGATCTGTCTGGCGATGGCTCTCATCTCGTTAAGGTTATCTGGTTCGGGGTGCGCGGTCATGACGTGCGCTAGGGTGCGGACCATTTGTGATGGATGGCTCGGATTGGTTGATTTTTGTACGAACCACTGACGACAGACGGGATGTTTTATACCATGGCATTTTTATTTTTGACCTGTTGGTGACCGGCCTGTGTGAGCAGTTGGCGGAGCCGCCGTAGAAGATCCCGCTGCCGCACGTCCTGGACGCCGAGCCGCGACGCCTGCTCGTGACGGCCGAGGACGATCTGCTGGTACACGGGACGGTACTCGTGAAAGAAGTCGGTCTGGCTCGGCTCATCGCCCGGGATACAGAGGCCAGCCAGCGAGACGGCCAGGAACGCGTTCGTCCGTAGCCTCTCCCCGGTTCGGAGCAGCCGCTGCCACAAGTCGCGGAGAGACGATGGTGAGATCGTAAAGAAAAGATCGAAATCGAGCCGCACGAGGAGGTGTTCCAGATCCGACACGAGGTCGAGGGGCACGGTCTCGAGCATCTCGAGCAGCCGCAGCACGAGGGCGTCCGAAAAAAAGAGGCTGTCTTTGCCGCTCAGGAAATCGAGCCATTCCTCCGTGTCTCCCGGTCGGATCTCGGCCGCCAGCATGTCGAGCAGGTCGGGGAGGATCTCCTCACCGATACGTCGACGGACAAGCCTGGTCATGTCCATGAGCGCCACCAGCACATCCTGGAGAGATCCGCCGCGTCGATACTGCCTGAGCAAAACCTGGGTGAGGCGCCGTTCGAACACCCGGCGGTAGATCTCCTCGTTACGGATGGTCCCGTGCATGACGTCCATGAGCTCGCGGAAGAGCGCCGACGAGTCGATCTGCAGCTGGTGGAGGTGCCGCTGCCTCGTCTCGTTCTCGCAGAGGAACGCAAAAAGCCGGGTGCGCTGGTCGCTCGACAGGCCGGTGAGCCGGATCCGCGGGATCAGCGACAGGAATGAGTCCGGATCGTGGTGGCGGAGGAGCACCTCCACCAGGAGATCGTCCAGGAAGACGATCCGCGGCCGGAGCGGCTCCAGAGACTGCCGTCTCTGGACGCGACCAAGCAAATCTCTCGCTAGCACGCGGATCTGTTCCGGCGAGAGCAGCGATATTCTCTGGTTTATCCGGTCTCGGATAAATACCGTAATGATCCGTTCCGCGAACGGATCCGTCTCGCGGAAGATTCTCCAGGCGTCTCGGTCTTCCGCTCGGATGTCCGTCTGGAGCCGATCGAGGACAACCTGGATGGTGATGTCTTTGATGGTTTCGGGGAGCCGATCCAGGATGTCCACCAGCACGGTCGGAAAGAGATCCCGGCCCGCGGAGCGGTACAGACGGACGATAAAAGCGTGAAACACCTGGGCGTACGTCTCACGGGGCGGCGACTGACGCTCCATAACGGCCAGCAGTTCCAGGAACATTGGCATGGTTGTAATCTCGAGGTTGCGGAGGAATCGCCGCCTGGTCGGCATGGAGAGGAACTCAAAGAGCCGGCGACGACTCTCCGGCGACATCTCGGCGGGGCGGATACATGGGATGAGCCTCGGATGATCCGCGACAAGCCCGGCCAGGATCTCGTCCGTGCCGTTCCGGCGCAGCTGCTGCGGCTGGATCGGCCGCATGATCTGCTGTGTCTCGCGCTGCGAGAATCCGCAAGAGCGGAGACGTTCAACGAGACGCTGCATGTTTATTATTTATCATTTCTGCCGCCGGCGGCACTGATCCTTTTTTTTTTTTCCACCAGAGGATAAATGCTCCGCGCGCTCCAAGGCTTCCTGGGCATCCGGGACGACGGCCTGTATCAGCTCCAGGAGGCTCCGCACGGGCTGGCCTCCAGGAAAAACATCCGGACGGGTCAGAAAATCATGAAGATCCCGAGGCGATGCCTCATCGAGGCATCGACCCTCCCTTTCCAAAACGACGACGTGGAGGTCAATTCTCGTCTGGCCTTGTTCCTGGCTCGTGAGGCTCAGGACAAGAAAAGCCGGTGGAAGCCCTATCTGGACTCGATGCCAACCAAGAAAGACCTCCTCGGCCATCCGATGTTCCTCCAGGGCGACGATGCCAGGGCACTGAAAGAGACCTCGGTCGGTAAAGGCGCGCTCGGAAACATCTTTCGCTACATGGAGTCGATCCTCCGCGACCACCAGACCCTCCTGAAAAAAAAGAGGCGGTTGGGATTCGTTCCCGACTGGGAGGATTTCTTGTACTACCGCATCCTCGTGAGCTCCAGGAATTTCGGCTACCGCCGGAACGGGATCGACGAGTCCGGTATGGTGCCGTACGCGGATCTGCTCAACCATTCGTTCAAGCCCAATACGGTGTGGTATTTTGACGATGCGTCTGATTGTTTCGTTGTGGAAGCCACCGAGCCCATCCCCGCCGGGAAACAGATCTACGACTCGTACGGCCAGAAGCCCAATAACGAGCTCTTTCTCTACTACGGTTTTACGCTCCCGGACAATCCCAACAGGATCGATCATTTTAATCTGGACGACAGCAGAAAGGCGCGGCGCCGCAAACAGGCCTGGCTCAAAAAGACCAGAGACCCGAACGTGCGGCGCCTACTCACGGAGGAGCTCGGATAGCGCCCCGGTGATGATGGCCTTGTTCTCTTTGGAAAAGAGGAAATACTCGTCGTGACCAAAGAGCACCACCAGCGACGAACGCGTGGCGAGGCATCTATGGAGACAGACGGACTCTGTGAGCGGAGAGGACGTGCTGGCCTTGTTGTGAAAGAGGACGATCGGGCACGAAAGCATGGGGAGATGTACTCTCGAATCGAGGCGCGCGGCCTTTTTGTCGGGCGGCCACACAGAGCCGCGGAACGCCCGGCTGGATACCAGGCTCGTAAATCCGTTGAACTGGACGATCCATGCCGGCTGGAAACCGATCGCCAGGCGCTGGAGGCCCGCCGCGACGGCGGACTGGAGGAAACACCCTTCCTCCACGCCGATAAACCCGACGCGCTCCCACGCGCGGAACCGAGCCAGCGAACGACAGGCATCGATGGCGTCCGAGACGATCTCCTGGGAGGTCGCCGGCAGATCCAGGAACAGGACGTCGTAGCCGACAAATAGATCCCGCAGCACACCGAGGTGAGCCTGTCTTTCCGGGAAAGACATTACAAACACGAGCGCCAGACGGTTTCCCGCCGCGCCCTTGTTCCAGAAACCGTACAGCCCGGTCTCAAAAACGACCGCCTCGAGGCCATCCGGCGCGGCGGGCAGCGTTTTCCATCGTTTTTTTTGTCGAAAAAGCGACAAGAAAGCCATGTACAGGAAAAACACCGCGTACATGCCAAAAAACCGGGTAAGCCACATTTTATCCCTCTTTTCTGCGATCCTTAAATCGTTCGCCAAACCGGTCTAAGGCAGCGGCAAGACGACTGTGGAACGTGTTTTTTCACACGGGTCGATACGCGCGTCAGGTGCGGCACCTATTCGTAGACCAAAAAAAAAAAATGATCGGAATGTGTATCCGGCACGCACTTAAATAGATGTTTCGGCAGCTGATCACACGGGTTCTGCGAGAAGATCCCAGGCCGCTTGGACGGTGGTGCAACGTGGGCGATCACCCGCTCCGCCAGCCGCTCGACTGGAAAGAAAAAAACAAACAGCGGCGTGAAGCGCTCCGAGCGCAACAGATCGATCCGTTCGAGCGCGCGCGGTTTCCAAGAAATCCGGATGCTGGCAAGTGTTGACATTTTCATCTTTTCATCCCGGCCAGGAAAAAGAATCGTGCCGGTGATACCAGTTGTCTTGTTTTCCGTCGGAGCCGTGACCAGGAATACAAGAACATGATGAGTCTATTCTATTGTAATCCATCAAAATTTTTGTCAGTGGCGCATGACGAAACAGCGGACGACCTGGAGCGCCCGGATCGCAGCCTCGGGTTGCACTGTTTTTTCATTTCTTTTCCAGAGAAAAAAAATTAGACCCACCCGACACAGCGCCGGACGAGCTCTGCCCGCGCCCTCTCCGACGTGTGGATGCCGTCCCACAGATCCGTGATATCCTCACCGAGGTGGTTCAGGAGTGGTTCACGGCCGCCTGGGTGTCGGTCGAGCCAGTCTCTGATGCCAATCACCATGCCGCGGTAGATCACCGAGTCTCTCGGTACGCGGGTCATCGGCTCGATCCGCTCGTCCCAGCGCGCGACGAGCTCCTCGACGGTCGCGAGCGCGCCCTCCGTCCACCCCTGTCGATCCGAGAAAGCCTCCCCGACCACAAACAGCCCCGGCAGGCGCAGCGGCTGCGGGTGGATCGCGAGAGAGGCCAGCGGCCGATTCCGCCACTGGTGAACCGCCTTTTCCCAGTAGTGGGAGCGGAGCTCCGTCACGCCGGTAAACACGCGGCGGACGGCCGTGTAGCACCACGACGGGTAGGCGAGAAAGACCTCTGCCCAGAACCGCGCGAGTCGGCCCGACGTGTACGAGGCCTGAAACCACTGGTTTCCGTAGCTCGATGCGATCTTCTGATTCAGCACGCTCTCGTCCTTGACGTAAAAAAAAGATGGATCCATCACGGTCGTCCGTGCATACAGCCGGTGGAGCGGTCGAGCCACCACGCAGGACGCGAGCGGCTCGAGATCCACAAACACCGACCAGCGGCGCCAGGCGTCCGGCGGGCAGGCCAGGATGACGCGCTCGGCTCTCGTGGTCTCGTCCACAAAAGAATTGTGGCCCGTGCGGCGGCGGATCATGATCCGGTAGCCCCCGGCCACTCTTACGACGTCCAGCACGCGGCAGCCCGTGCGTGCCGCAACGCCGTCCGCCAGCCGCTCCACCAGCCCGTCAAAGCCCTCCCGGATGACGCGGTACGCCGTCGGATAGGTGTGCTCGCTGACCGCGTCCGCGCTGCCGAGGTATCCGCTGAGAAGATCCCGCCGGAACGCCCCCACGACGCTCAGGCCGCTCATCAGCCACGAGGCAAAAACGGAGACGATGCCAGGTTTCGCCGGCACCGCGGCCGTTATTGTTGTCGGCTTTCCAATACGGTCAAGATGGCAGCCGAGTGCTCGGACGAGACGAATCATGCGCCTGTGCGTGTCCAGCACGCGCCACGGCCCCGCCTCGTACAAGAGTCTTTTTTCGTCATCGCGGATCGTCCGCACCCGCCCGCCGAGCCGTTCGTGCTGCTCCAGGACAATGGCATCGTTCGTTCCGCCGAGCGCCCTCGCCGCGCAGAGCCCGGCGATCCCGCCGCCGATAATGACGACCCGCGCCGGCATGTTTTTTCTCGCTGGTTTTATTTTTTCTTTAGGGCGCGGTGCAGGCGACGGGGAGCGCGTCCAGGCTGTCCAGGAGCCGATCCAGCGACAGCCCATCAACGATCCGGAGGAGCGCCAGGTCGTTCTCCAGATCGAGGAGCGGCACCAGGTGCGCCATCCGCAGCGCCGCGACCTCGTGGAGGCTCCGCGCGAGCGTCCTGCCGGCATCGCTGACGAATGCCCCGTCCTCGATCAGACGGCCCGTCCTTGTCCGGAAATACTCTTTCATGTCCTGGCGGATGTCGTAATTGGTCATCTCGGGCCGGCACGCCCGGCGGTACTCGACCATCCGAGCCAGGTTGTAGGAGGCCAGCAGGTCGGCCTCCCTAGGGACGTGGTACTCGTGCGACGAGCCGTTCGGAAAGACAAAGCCGTCCCCCGTAAACGTCTTGCGGTAGCTCATGGTTTTCATGATCTCCATTATGCGCAGGCGCTCTTCCGGGCGAAACCACCGGATGAGGTGCTGTTCTACGAACGGTTCCCGGTCGCCCTCGTACTTGGGATCGACAAGGTCGTGGAGCAGCGCGACCGTGGCGATCCGTGTGTGCTCCCGTCTCGATAACGGACGCTCCGAGCGCCGCAGCAGCTCGATCGACCAGAACAGAACCTCCTTGCTATGCCGCTCGTTGTGCGAATCGTCGATCCCGTGATCGAGGCTCAGGTCTCGGACGAGCCTAAACGACTCTGGGAGCGACGGCGCGTACGCCAGGGCGACCACCGGCATCACGATCCACAGAAAACGCATCTCTCGTGTCTACAGACCCGTCCGTTCCGTCTTTAGACCGGGTAAAAATTTTGTTGGTTGATAACAGGCATGTGCTTCGCCACTGATATCCCGCTGTGGCTCCAGTACCAAAAGCTGCTGCGCGGCCGCGCCCAAGGCTTTCGCTACATGCCGCTGTATCTTGAATTCACCACATGCCACACTACGGAGACGAGATCTCGAGGAGCTTCGAGTTGTTATTCACCCGGATCTTGATCTGGTCAATGACGTAGTCGATGCGGCACTCCACCAAACGGTCGTCGGCATACGTCTGCTTCATGTTGTTCAGACCCTCGATGCACCGGTCGAGCTCGTTGGTCAGCCGGAGGATCGTGTGGTTGCGCGACTCGGACGTGTTCGGCGCCTGCCGATCCTCGTGGCTCATCAGGGTCTTTTCGTTAAGCGAGAACGCCGCGTCGACGACGCGCACGATAAAAGAAACGGATTTCATCCGGTCTTCCTGGTACAGCCACCGCACCGCGCCCTGGAGAAAATATTTTGGCGCAATATTGATGAGGTTATCCCGGACGCTGATCTTGTCGCCCGGCTTGATCCGGGAGATGACTTTCAGGTTGATAAAGATCTCGTCATGATCGAAGCCCGTTTCTGGCGCGGCATCCTCGACCGGACAGTCCTCGTCGCGGAGCATTTTTAGGCAACAACCGTATCTCCTTAAGATCAGGCAACATCCATATCGTCTTGTTTCCGCCCCGCACACTCGGCCGCGTATTTTTGGAGACGATCGGACCAGCCGCTGCCGTAATGCGTGATGAGCTCTTCACCGGCAGAAATAGCTCTTGTGGTCTTGAAAAAAGCAAAAGTAAAGCCGCCCATACTCACAAACCCGATCTCGCAATTGATGGCCGAGAAAGGGACGACGCACTGACGGGGGTATTGTCTTTCACGCTGCGTCTGTCCCGGCAAGAAATTGGCGCTGTTAACATACCGGGGGCTCAGCATGTAATGTTTTTGTTGGTGAGCCTTGTTAACGAGACGGATGTTGCCAAAATAATAGTCCTGATGCCCAGGCTGCTGGCGGAGCACCGTCTGCCACTGATCATCAGGGATCAGCCGGCCCATGTAAAATCCGAGGAGGCATCTCTGGGGGATGTCGACGCGAGCAAAGAGGCCGGACGCGCCACCGAGACAGGGGAAAGAGCTCGCATGGCAATCAATGGATCGTCTTGATCCTGACGCTGTTGTCGCTTTTTTCGTTTCTCATCATTATGCTGTTGCGACATTTAATTCTTGACAAAAAAAATATCTTTTTTTTTACCAACAACTAGTAAATGAGCAGCGGTTTTACGGCCTTGTCCTGTCCCTACGTCCCTAACGTGGCCTCTTTTGTGAGGACGGCGGGCAGCACCGGGTGTACCGGCACCTGTCCCCCTGTCTATTTCAATCCGATCCTCGGACCTTTCAATGCCTACGTCCCGGCGGCCGGGTGTACCGGACCGTCCTACCAATACCCGGCCGTCTGTACGACGTCGGCTACCGGCCCCGCGCGTGAGCCGTGAGACGAGCCGCGAGCTCGGAGCTGTTGCCTTTCAGCGGCAGGTTATGCTTCTTGCACTCCTCGCGGAGAGCCCGGATCGGCATGGAGGCGAACGAGACGGGCGGCGGCCGTGCCACCGGCGTCGACGGACGGCTCGGGGGCTCGTCCTCGTCGTCCTCGTCATCCAGGAGAACCGGTGAATATCCTCCGCCGACCGATCCGGCCTCCGAGACCGCCGGTGAAGCGACCGGTGAAGCGGCGATCGGCGCGACCGCCCGATCGTTGTACTCCCGGCGCTCCTCCTCCCGGAGCGCGCGCCAGCGCCGCGAGACCTCCCTGGAAATGTCGCCGAAGCTCATGGACGGATCGGTCTCGCGGATCTCGGGCCGGACGGTCTTGGCGAAATTCTGGTAGCCGGACGGGCGGGCGGGACGCTTCTTCTTGGTGGTCTTGGCGCTGCCGGCAACCTGCTTCCAGGCCTCGGTCAGATCTTCGTGGCGGATGTCGTAGCGGGCCGAGACGTCCCGCAGAAAAGACTCCACGGCGCTGTCGATCGCTTTCGTAATCTTGGTGGAAAGGTTCATCTGAGGCAGATCAGAGAGAGTGTCCATGAGCGGTTATTCTTTTGCTTGATTCATCGGTTGCGTCCAAGGCAGGCAGATCAGTTTTTACGCACCGCTCATTTCATCCTCTCGATGCGGACGTGGAACCAGGGCACGTCGTGGCCGTGGGTGCGGACGCGGAACGGGTGTTGCTCGCGCCGGAGCTCGCTCAGGAGGCGGGCGAGCAGGGCCTCCTTGTCGGTGGCGGTGGCGTTCAGGGCAAAGAGCGAGATGTTCCCGTACGCCTTCCGGTGTCTCTTGTCCGGACACGGGCAGACGAGGCGCGTGCCGGAGGGCGTCGAGAAGACCATCGTCCGCCGATTCTTGCCGCAGAGCGCCGAGACCTTGTCGCGGAAGCGCTCAAAATCCGTGGTGTCGGCGAGTCCAGGGGCGGTCGTGAGACGGAACCAGAACACGTCGCGGTCGGCGGTGGCCGGATCGATGTCCCGCCACCGCCAGTAGAACCGGCGCTTCCGCGAAGCGGCGGCGAGGCAGCCGAACATCGGCTCGGAGAGGCTCGTACCGCTCTTGAGAACCTCGGCAACGGTCAGCCTGCGCCCGCCAGAAACGAGGTAGTACCGCCCGGCGTTCGCCACGACGCAGATGCCGTCCGTCATTTTATTCTCGAAAAAAAAATAAAATGAGAGTGCTGGCGCTTTTGGGGGGTCTCGCCGTCGCGTCCGCCGCCGCGCTCCGGGGCGCGGCAGAGACGTGGCGCTACACCGCTGCCAACCAGAGCCTTTTTCTGAATCAGGAAAAGATTGTCGTGCGCGGCATCACCTGGCGAGGGCTGGACACGGAGATCATGGCACCGCTCGGTCTCTGGCGCCACTCCATCGAGTTCTACCTCGACACGCTCCGCTCGCACGGATTCAATGCCGTAAGACTGGTTCTGGATGAAGACTGGGTGGTACACAAGACGCACATCCCGGCATTCCCGTGTCAGGTGATCTGGGAACCGGAGGGCTCGTCGCTGGACATCCTGGATGCCGTCATGGACAAGACCCGGCGCAAGCAGATGTACGTCGTCCTGTCCATGGAAAGAGGGGGAGAGACCGCGTGGGACGTGATCCTGAACCGCTACGGCGCGTACAGGAACCTCCTGGGGATCGAGGCCTCGCACGCGGTCGCCCGGAAATACGCGTCGTTCCCGTGGCTCGTCATGGACGGGGGAGCGCTGTTCATGCCGGTGATCCGACCGACGACGGAGCTCGTGAACGAGCTGTACGACGAGTGGGATCGCGCGTTCGGAGATCGAGCCGCCAACACGACCATCGTGCCACGCGTCACCGGTGGATCCGTGGTGTTCCTGCGATACTTTTTTTCGTACCTCCGAGAACACGCTATCGAGAACGTCTTTATGCTCCAGATGGATTCGGATGCGACGGGCATCTTTGACGGTGACGACTGGACGAGTATCCGCCAGGACATCACATCTTTACGGTAAAGATCCCGCGGTGATCCGAACACAGGTCGACCAGCCGTGTCTTCCAACCGTTATCGTCGCGCACAAACACGTGATCTATCGTGTCGTTGCCCCAGGTCGGATCGGTCGGCAGCCGCTCCATACCGATCGGCTCGATCCTGTCCGTGTTGAGGTCGCCCGCCAGCACCCACCAGTCTTTTGCGGTCGCGAGCTGCCGGAGCTGAGCCTCGTGGCGGTGGTGGCGGTTCAGGTGGGTGTTCCCGATGATGCCCGACGGCGTCTCGCACCACAGGACACCCCTCTTCTGGAACAGGTTGAGCCGCGCTGCTCGCGG
>Ga0214917_10001279_pt1 | contig 32524 bp, 41 predicted proteins | sample LL_1208_BB_MetaG_FD_177983 | JGI IMG/M metagenome (GOLD analysis project Ga0214917, IMG submission 177983) | Freshwater microbial communities from Lake Lanier, Atlanta, Georgia, United States - LL_1208_BB | ecosystem: Environmental > Aquatic > Freshwater > Lake | place: USA: Georgia | collected... | reverse complement strand
GCCTCGACATGGCGGTGATTCGGCCAGACCTCTCGGCGGTCAATCAAAACCCAAGGTTTCGGGCAGTCCGAGAAAGAATCGTGCAACAGCTCGACGCCCGTCTTCAGCCCATTGCTCGCCAAGTGATTAACGGTGATTTGTCTGCCCGCTCACCAAATTCCAACGCCAATGGCCGCTAAGGCCCGGCACTGCTGCCTGGGGCCATTTGTGCCAATCACCTTCAAGATCGGAACCCGCCGTTGATGCAAGCCCCTGCCCCGCTGTTGGAGCACCTCCGCACCCTGACCGGCATGGAGCCCGGCCAACGGCGGCTGGTGCTGGTGCTCAGCCAACTGGGCGATTTCGATTCCATGGAGTATGCCCAGGCGCTGGTGCCGGTGCTGCCGCGCCTGGAGGCGGCGGGCATCAGCACCTGTGCCATCGCCATCGGCGATGCCGCCGGGGCGGAGCGCTTCTGCGCCTTCACCGGTTTCCCCCGCGGCGCCTTGCAGGTGCAGGCCGACGCCGCACTGCACCAGGCCCTGGGGCTCTATGCCGGCCTGCAAACCCCGGGGGGCCCCTGGCCCGCTCTGCTGCTGATGTGCGCGGGCATCGGCTCCCCGGGCACCCTGCAGGAGGTGCTGCGCGGCTACACGGGCGATCGCAACGCCCCGCAGCGGCTCAACCTGCCCCTGTTCCGCGCCGCAGGCGGCGAAGGGTTTCAGCGGCCGTTTGAGCTGGCCACGGTGCGGCTGCAGAACATGGTGGAGGTGCTCGGGAATTGGCGCACCTACGTGCCCCGCGACGACTTCATCACCCAGCGGGGCGGCACCTTCCTGCTGGAGGCCGACGACACACTGCTCTACAGCCACCGCGACCGCGGCATCCTCGGCTTCTCCGCCACCATGAACCGGCCGCTGGCCTTCCTCGAACCGTTCCTGGGAGACTGAATCAACCGACCAGCCGCACGGCCGCCATGTCCCTCGATCAGCTCAAGGCGTTCCTGGCCCAGATGCAACGGGATGAGGCCCTCAAGAGTCAGGTTTTGGCGGCCGCCACCGCCGATGACGTGGCCCAGATCGGGCTGAAGCTGGGCTTCGAATTTTCCGGAGACGAACTGCTGCGGGTGTCGGGTCAGCGCTTCGACCGCGTCACCGTGCGCAAAAACGACATCCCCGGGGAATACAACTGATCACGGCGCATCTACCTCGGTGCTGCAGGATCCAGCAACGATTATTTCAACCTGGCCACCCGCTTCTGCAGCAATGGCAGGGCGCCGCTCGGCCAGCTGGCGGAATAGCGATATAGGCTCGCCACGGCTGCGTTGTAACTGCGGATCGAACTCGCATAGGCGTTGGCCGCCAAAATCGATTGGTTCAACGCTTGCACCACGGAGGTCATGTCCGAAAAGCCAATGGCAAACCGTTCGCGAATGGCGACGGCCGCCTTGGTTGCCGAATCCACCTGCTGGCGGGTGCTTTTCAAGGCCAATTGACTGGCCTGGTAGGTCACATAGGCCTGCTCCACCTCTCGGGCCACCTGCAAGCGCACCAGGGCTGCGTTCTCGATGAACTGCTTCGATCGATAGGCAAGGTTCTCGGCTTCAGCCGCTTTGATGCCACCATCAAACATCATCCAGCTGAACCCAACCCCAACGGCGTTGCCCCAGCGTGTGTCTTGGGTGTTGAGCGTGATCTCCGAGCCAGGCGTGCCTGCGGCCCGGGTGGTGGCCAGATACGAGCCTGCAGCCCCAACACTGAATTGGGGCCAATAGCGGTTGAACAGTGCCGTGGATGACCAACTGGCACTGGAGGCCTGCGCCAGGCTGGCCTTGATTTCCTCCCTCAACAGCTCAGCCTGTTTCAACGTGGCCTGCTGGCTGAGCGACCAATCCCCCAACAAGGCCAATTGATCCTTGGGTAGCACCAGCGTTCCCACGTGCAGCGCCATCGACTGGGCCAAGGCCGCCGAATTCACCACCATCTGCTGATAGGTGCTGATCAAGGTGGTGAGGTTTTGCAGCTGCTGCGTGCGAATCTGCTCAACATCGCTGATGGCTGCACGCCCTGCATTGAAGAGGGCTTCTGCGCGCACCACTTCTGAATTGGTGGCATCGAGAATCTTCTCGTAGGCCTCGATCAGCTGCTGTTGCTCCTGGAGGTTGAAATAGGTGAGCTGTGTTTCCAGCACGAGGTTGCGCGCTGCCACATCAAACAGCAGCTTCTGGGCATCCAGGCTGCGGCTGGCGGAGTTGATGGAGGCGCCGCGGCTGGGGTCAAAGAACGTCCAATTCAGCCTCAGGGAAGGGCCGGTTTGGCTCAGATTTTCATACGACGTATTGGGCTGAAAACCGGAGACATTGCTGTTGACGCGATTGGTCGTGACCACGTCGTAGCCGTACAGATTGCTGCCGGCTGAGCCTGCGGTGAGCTGCGGGTACCACGTGCGCCGCACGGCAACCAACGACCACTGGCTTTGTTGAATCTGCGTGTAGCTGGCAGCCAAGCCGGGGTTTTGCAGCAGGCTTTGCTCCACGGCCTCCTGCAGCGTGGCCTTGAGGGCTCGTTGCTGCAGCTGTTGCCGCAGCTGATCGAGTTGGCGCTGTAGATCTGCAGAGAGGGGATTGCCGTTGAGCTGGGGAGCTTCCACGCCACCCAACCGGTAGCCCTGGGCTGTCGCACCCGGCAGGCTTGCCACCGATCCCCACAGCAACAGAAGTAGTGCCGCCAATTGAGGCTGGTACCACAACATCGGTGGTGACTCAGATCGAGCTGTACGTCAGGTTAGGTGTGTTTCGCCCAATGCCATGAAACCAGCGCCATCGATGGCCGCGTATCTGGCGGGTTTTGCACAAGCCGATCAACCATGGCCCGCAGCACTCCCAGACGACCCAGGCATGGCTTGGTGGCAAAGGCTGCTCACTGAGGGCGGAACTGAGGCCTGGTGGGCGGTTCTGAGCGCCGCCCTGCCCCAGCTGCTTCTGCCCCAAGGGGCAGGCATCAGCAGCAGCGATCTCTACCGGCAGACGGTGCTGCGCGGAGTGCCCGATCCAGCAACACAGCAGCCGCTGCAACAACCGCAGCAACTGCGCTTCTGGATCGCCGAGCACCCCTACGGCTCCATGCCCGTGCTGGCCACACCCTGCCGGCGCGATTTCCTCTGGATTGTGCGGGCGCTCGCTCATCGGGGGGAGCCGGTGGCCATCCACGCCGGTGTGCACGCCCAGGCGATCAGCGGCCTAATCCATTGGGGGATCATCCGGGAGATGGGCCCTCAGGCGCGGGCTCGGTTGATCGTGCTGCACGATGGCCCCTACGGATCGGTACCGGCGGCCGAGTTGCCGATCGGGCTTGATGATCAGGCCTGGGTCGAGGCCTCCACCGCCCTGAGGCTGGAGCATGAGCTCACCCACCTGGCCACCAAGCGGGTGCTGGGGGAGATGCGGCTCAACCTGCTGGACGAACTGATCGCCGATGCCATGGGGATGCTGGCCGCCCTTGGCGATTACTCGGCTGAGCTGTTTCAGCGCTGCCTGCAGGGCCGCTGGCGCAGTTATGTGGGCCAGCTGTCTGAGGCCGAGGCCGCGGAAGCCCTGGCGCTTTGTTTGGCTCGCGCCCAGGAGCTGGAAAGGGTGTTGTCCACACTGCAGACGATGCCGAGCGACCATCGCCCACTGCTGCCATGGCTCTGCCGGCAGCGGCTGGATCGCCCGATTCACCCCCCTGCTGACCCCTTCAATCTGGGCGCGCCGATGAATTGCGACTAACCTCTGATTAGCACAATCCATCAGGCTTAGCTCAAGCCGATCCGTGAGCGACCCCTCAGAGCGCGCGAACAGCCAGCCCAGCGAAGGGCAGAGCTCGCAACCATCCGCCCCAACAGCAGCCGATCGCTATCAGATCTTTGAGCAGGTTGCGCTTGAGAAGCTGCGCTCGGGTAGTGATCAAAGCAAACCGGTGGTGTTCCTGCCGCTGCCGGTGCGGGCCTCCGCCATCACGGCGGTGGCGATTGCGGGGCTCGGGGTGTTTTGGGCGGTGCTGGCCCGGGTGCCCGTTCAGGTGAATGGGGTAGCCACGATTGTTCCACAAGGAACCGTGATCAGTGCCCTCGCCAGGGCCGATGGCGTTCTTTACTACCAGATCAGTGGGATTGGCCCCGAACGTCTGAGCAGCGTCCAACAACAACGCAACCAACGCCTCTCCACCTTTTGGGCGCAATCTGTGGTGGACACCAACAGCACGTTTCCCTACGCGCAATTGGAGCAACTGGCCCTCGATGCCATGGCCCCATCCGAGGGTGAACCCTTGGTGATGCCTGAGTCGAAAGATACGGGATTGGCCTATCGATTGGCCTTCGATGCTGGGCTCCACAGTGGCGGAGGCCTGGCCAATTTGTTTGTGCCAGGCAACACGCTGGTTGCCCACATCGACAGCCCCGCGGTGGTGGAAGAGTTCGAGGCCATCCGCCGGCTCACCCATCCCAAGCTTTCACTGAGCCGCCAGATCACCCAGGATCGCCGGCAGCGCTCAGCGGCGTATCAACAAATCGACCCGCTGATCCAGCGGCAGCTGCGTGACAAGCGCCAGGAGCTTCTGGAACGTGAGCAACTGCTGGTGCGGCTGAAGGCCCTGTGGCGAAAGGGGTATGTGTCAGCCGCGCAGCTCCTGCAGGAGCAATCCAACGTGATTGGCCTTCGCCAGCAGGTCGTGCAGCTGGATCGCGATCGCTTGGGCAACAGCTTCAGCAGCACCGATCAGCGCCAACAGGCCACGGAAGCCGAACTCAACAGCCTGCAGACCACCGACCAACTGCAGGACGCCTTGGTGACCTACATGAGCCGTGTGCTCACGATCGCGCCGCCATCCGGCGGATATCTGGTGGCGCTGTATCAGCAGAACGGGATGCAAGTGAAGCAGGGTGATGAGTTGTTCACCTACAGCCTCAAGGCGCCGGAGTTGCCCGAAGTGATTCCAGTGTTTGTGGATGCGGCAACGGTGCAACAACTCGATGAGGGCATGCAGGTGTTGGTGACCCCCAAGGGCATTTCGAGGGCCCAATACGGGGGCATCCCCGGGGTGGTCGACGAGGTTGGGCGGCTGCCAGTGCATGGAGAAGCCCTGGCGGCCGTGGCCGGGGGGCGGAGCCTGGCGGCGGCCATCAGCCAAGCCAATCCATCGCCCTATCTGGTGCACGTGAAGCTCAAGCTGGCCAACCCCGGCCGCTGCCGGCAGCTGCTTTCACGCCTGTGTTACGCCTGGAGCGGCCGCCGCATCCCGCCCTTCCCCGTGCGCATAGGAAGCCAGGCGGATGTGCAGCTCACCACGATTTACCGGCGGCCGATTGAGTTTGTGATGCCTGCCCTGCGGGAGGCCCTGGGGCTTGTGGTGGAGAACCGCTGAGCCATGCACAGCCGCATCAAAACGCCGGCGGTGCTCCAGTACGAGGCCGTGGAATGCGGAGCCGCCAGCCTCAAGATTGTGCTCGGCTACTTCGGCCGGGTGGTGGCCCTACCGGAGCTGCGCGACCGCTGCGGCATCAGCCGTGATGGCGTCACCGCCATCCAGCTCAAGCGGGCCGCCCAGAGCTACGGGCTGGAGGTGCGCGCCTACCGCAGTTCTGCGGAGCTGCTCAGGAAGCAGGCCAAACCACCCCTGATCCTGTTCTGGAACTTCAACCACTTCCTGGTGCTGGAGGGATTCGAGGGCGAGAGGGTGTACCTGAGCGATCCGGCCAGTGGTCGCCGCACAGTGGCCTGGGAGGAATTCAGCAGCAGTTTCACGGGGGTGGTGTTGGAGTGCACCCCCGGCGCCGGATTTGAGCGTGGCGGCTCCGAGCCATCGCTATATCACCAGCTGCCATCGCTCGTGCGCCCCTACGCCTCCCTGCTGCCGTGGGTGTTGATGGTGGCGCTGGTGGGCTCGCTGCCGGAGCTGTTCATTGCGGGGGCCACCGCGCAATTCATCGATGCCTTTCTGCAGGAAGGGCGGGAGAACATTGCCATCCCTGTGATCTGGATCACGGGGATCGCCGCGGTGGTGCTGGTTGGGTTGCTCAACCTGCAGAAGCTGTTGCTGCGGAGCATCGGCAACCTGCTGGTGAGGCGTGTGGCCAGCTTGATCTACGTGTCGTTGTTCAGCCTGCCCTACCGCTACTTCCTGCAGCGCATGGGGGGCGAGCTGGCGGGTCGCCTGATGTTGCCGTTTTCGCTGGTGCAGCTGAGCGTGAACGGTGTGTTGGATTTCCTGCTGTCGTTGGGCTCGGGATTGTTGGCCCTGGTGGTGGGGCTGATGATTTCCCCCTGGCTGGCCCTGCTCACCCTGGCGATCGCCGGTGGCAATGCGGCCTTCAGCCTGTGGATGCGCGAGGTGCGCAAGGGCGAAAACATGCGCCTGGCCCTGGTGCAGGGCAAGGCCCAGGGCACGGCCATGGCGGTGGTGCAAGGGGTGGAGAGCATCAAGGCCAGTGGCCTCGAAAACGAAGCCTTCGTGATGTGGGCCGCCAGCTTCAACGAAGCCCTCGAGGAGCTGCAAAAGCAGTCGTTGGTGAATTCCCTGGTGGGCTTGGTGGGGAGCACATCGGGATTTTTGCTGCGCACCAGCGTGATCCTGCTGGGCGGCTTGTTGATCATCCTGGGCCAACTCAGCCTCGGGGAGCTGATGGCCTTTCAGTTTCTGATGGCGATGATCCAGGCGCCGTTGCAGCAGCTCACCTTGTTGAGCAGCCAGATGCAACAGCTCGATGGCGAGATGGGCCGGCTCAATGATGTGGTGGACACGGCCGTGGATCCCCACGTGCGCAGCTTTCTGCTGCCCAGCGCTGGCGAAAACGAACGCCAGCTGAAGGGGCGGATCGAGGTGCGTGATTTGGCCTTTCAATTCAGCCACACCACGCCGCTGCTGTTTGAAGGCCTGCAACTCGATCTGCAGCCAGGGCAGCACCTGGCGATCGTGGGGGCCAGCGGCTCCGGCAAAAGCACGCTGTTGCGGGTGCTGAGCGGCCTGCTCGAGCCCACCCGCGGCTCGATCCGTTATGACGGCCGCCCCTGGCTGGGGTGGGATGACGCCACCCTGCGGGGCTCCATGGCGCTTGTTTCTCAGGATGTGTTTCTGTTTGCCGCCACCCTGCAGGACAACCTCAGCCTGTGGGATCCGCGTTTCAGCCAGGTGGAGTTGCTCGATGCCCTCCAGCAGGCCGGTTTATTGGAGGAGCTTGGGGGCGCCGGTGCCCTGCAACGGCCGATTCAAGAGGGTGGCGGCAACCTCAGCGGCGGCCAGCGGCAACGGGTGGAGATCGCACGCGCCCTGCTGCGCCAGCCGAGCATCCTGCTGATGGATGAAGCCACCAGTGCCCTGGATGATCGCCGCGAGCGCCAGGTGCTGCAGGCCGTGAAACGGCGCTCCTGCACGTTGATCACTGTGGCCCATCGGCTCCACTCGGCCGAAATCAGCGATCTGGTGCTGGTGCTTGAGCGCGGCGTTCCCGTGGAGCTGGGTCACCCCCAGGAGTTGTCGGCCCGCGCCGAGGGGCCGTTCCGGCGGCTGCTCGATGCCGAGCGCGCCAGCGTGGTGATGGCCTAAGTGGTGCGCCAACGGCCTTCCCTTGCTGATCAGCGCGCCACTGCGTTGCTGCAGGCGATGCAGCTGCAGCAGCAGCGGCCGGATCAGGCTGAGCTTCAGGTGGAGACGGGCGGCGATCCCCGCCTCGCCGCCTTGGCCTATGGCTTGCAGCTGCTGGGGGAGCGGCGCAGCCTGGTGCCCTCCAGCGGCACGCTCACCGATCTGCTGGAGGTGAATGGCATCAGCTTCCGTGAGGTGCGCACCCCGCTGGATCTGGTGGAGAGCAACCGGGCGTTGATGCTGGTGCTGGCTGAAGACGATGGCCGCCCGCTGGTGGTGCATCGCCGCAGCGGGAAGGCCCTGATCTTTGATCCACTTGAGCCGTTAGGCCCGCTGCCGTTGCTGCAACAGCCGGCCTGCAAGCCCTTTGCCTACGAGATCTATGCCGGCTGGCCGGAGGGGCTGAATTCACTGCCCAAGTTGTTGGGCTTCAGCCTGAATCAACACATCACGCCGCTGTTGGCGGTGTTGGTGAGCGCCCTGGTGGTGGCGCTGTTCAACCTGTGCATTCCCACCCTCACCTCGTTTCTGGTGGGCACGGTGCTGCCATTGGGGCAGCTGCGCTTGATCGTTGAAACCAGCTTTGTGGTGGTGCTGATCGCCATCTCCACGGTGGTGGCACAGCTGTTCAGCAACCTGGCTTTGGTGCGCCTGGAGAGCTTGGTGAACCTGCGGGTGGAAACCGCGCTGTTCACCCATTTGCTGCGGCTGCCATTGCAGTTCTTCAGCAACCTGGGCACGGCCGATCTGATCACGCGCATTGCCGCCGTGCGGCAGATGCGCCAGCTGCTCAGCAATGGCTTGATGAGCGCGGCCTTGGGGCTGCTGTTTTCGCTCACCAACCTGGTGCTGATGGTCACGTATCAGGCCCAGCTCGCCATGGTGGCTAGCGCCTTCAGCGCCGTGAGCGCCGTGGTGATGGGCCTGTTGGTGTGGCAAAACGCCCGCCTGGAACGGCCCCTCCAGGAGGGGCAAGCCCAGGTGAACAACCTGGGGTTGCAAGCCGTGAACGGCATGGCGCAGATCCGGGTGGGGGGCAATGAACCGTTTGTGTTTGAGCGTTGGTTCCGCGATGTAGCGCGGCTGGCACGGCTGCAGCGGCAGGGGGAGGGCTACGCCAATGCCCTGGAGATCCTGGCGCGGGTGCTCAATCCGCTCGGCCAGGCCCTGATCTTTGGGGTGTTCATGGTGGTGCTGGTGCAAGCTAAGCAGGCGTCGGGGAGTGGGGCGCCCTCCACGTCAGTGAGTGTTGGGAGCCTGGGGGCGAATGAGTTGGTGGCGACCTTTGTGTCGTTTCAGGCGGCCTACCTCTCGTTTAACGGCCAGCTCTCCAGCCTGGCCACACAGGTGGCAAGCACCGTGGCTCGCCTGGTGGTGCTCTGGCAGCGCTCAGAGGTGGTGATGTATGCCGCACCGGAAGCCGGAGCCTCCCTGGCTGGTGCACAGCACCAGGTGGAAGGGGAGTTCAACATCCAGAAGCTGCAAGTGAGCTACCCGGGCAAAAGCGAGCCCATCCTGAACGACATCTCGCTGTTGATCCCCAACGGCACCTACACGGCGTTCACAGGGCCGTCGGGCTGCGGCAAAACCACGTTGCTGCGCTGCCTGCTGCGGTTGATGGAGCCTGAGCTCGGTGTGATCCAAGTGGATGGGGTGGATCTGCGTAAACTGAATGTGCGCGCCTACCGCCGCCAACTGGGGGTGGTGCTGCAGAACACCCCTCTGCCCAGCGGCTCGATCTATGAGATCGTGCGGGCCGGGCGGCCGCACAGCCGTGATGAGGTGTGGGAGGCGTTAGCGCAAGCGGCGATTGCGGATGATGTGAAAGGCATGGGGATGCAACTGGAAACGGTGATTAGCGAAGGCGCAGGGGCCATCTCAGGCGGGCAACGGCAACGGATCGCCCTGGCCCGTGCCTTGGTGGGCCAACCAAAAGTGTTGCTCCTGGACGAAGCCACCAGTGCTGTGGATGCCTCCACACAGGCGGCCATCAGCAGAACTCTTGAAAATCTGCGGATCACGCGGATCGCGATCGCACACCGGCTATCCACGATCGAATCAGCTGATCAGGTGGCGGTAATTCAACAAGGAACGATCCGCGAGCTGGGATTGTTCAGCGAACTGTCTGTACGGGAAGGGGGCTATCTGTTGCGAGACGGTCGATGAAAGGGCGCACCACATTGACGCAGTGGTGAATGCCATAGCTCACATACACATAGAAACGCCCAGGCTCACCAAACAGCGTTTCGTTGCTGGGGGTGCGGCGCCTGTGCCCGTGGCAGGCTGGCTCCTCCTGGCAATACGCCTCCGTTTCCACAAACACGCCCCACAGCAGCTCGCCATTGGCTTGGGGTTTCACCAGGAGGCAACCGATCAGCTCAGGTGCCACCACCTCAGCGGGGCGGGAGAAGAAGGCTGGGAAGAGGGTTGGGAGGTCGTCTATGGCTACGGCAGTGGCTTTATGAGATGACGATGTGATCAGGGTTGCTGACGGTCTCTGGGAGTTCGGCTATGAATGATTCGTTGTTGCGGTTTTACGCAATGTCAGAGGAACAGCTTTCAGCCCTGCTTGCCAAGCTCAAGGATGATGCGACCCTGAAGGAGAGACTCAAGGGTGCTGCAGACCTTGATGCCGCTGTGGCGATTGCCAAAGATGCTGGGTTTGATGTGAGCAAGGCGGATTGGCTCAGGCATCAAGCCAAGCAGACTTTGGAGTTGAGCGATGCGGAGTTGGAGGGAGTGACTGGTGGGAAGCAGAACACGACTAACTGTTCCGGACTGGCGGAGTGCACTAACTGCTGCGACTCTACTTATGACTGCTAATCGTTGCTATCATATACCCCAAAGCCCCTGTCACCACAGGGGCTTTTTATTTCTTTAACAACACCAAGCGCACCCAGAAGCGCATTCAATGCCTGGCACCATTACTGCTCATTCGACTGGTTTGCTCGCCTTCAATCGCACTTCCATCAACAACCGACAAGAACCGAATATCCCAAAGCACAGCAAAGCCAAGCTTCTATTTATTTCTACTCCCTACGCCTACATTAATTGCCTCAACGCATTCACCAGATACTTCGTTCCCGATCGCCATCACAAATGCCATTGAGCTTTCACCAGCAGGCAGCCGATGAGCTCGGGGGCAACCTCATTGGGCGGGGTCGGCATAGAAACCTTGAGGGAGGGCTGGGTGGAAGGTTGGGAGCTCGTCTATGGCTCTGGGAGTGGCTGTGTGGAGATGTGATCAGGTTTGCTGACGGGGGCTAGCAGCGGGGCTATGCATGGGTTGTTGTTGCAGTTTTACGCAATGTCAGAAGAGCAACTCGCAGCCTTACTTGCCAAGCTCAAAGACGATGCAGGGCTTCAAGAGAAGCTCAAGGGTGCTGCAGACCTTGATGCCGCTGTGGCAATGGCAAGGGAGGCAGGTTTTGAAGTAAGAAAGGCGGATTGGCTCAGGTATCAAGCAAAGCAAACGTTGGAGCTCACCGACCAAGAGCTCGAAGCGTTTTCAGGCGCCTCCGCTGATTATTGTTCAATTCATTGCAACGATGCTGCGCTATATTCTTGGGGGTCTTGCGGAGGAAGCAGCGAAGTTTGCATAGGTGGCACAAAAGGCTGTGGTCATACATATTATGCGACCTGCAACTTGGGACGGGGGGATATCTGTGGCTAAATGTACAGGAGTTGGTTATTAATGATTTAGCGGGTGGTTCATGGCTCATTCTAGTCGATCTGTGGACAAAAGAGGCTTGAAGAGAGGCGCCGATGCCCGTAGCAGGCTGGCTCCTCCTGGGGATACGCCTCCGTCTCCACGACCTCGCCCCACAGCAACTCACCATCGGGTTTGCGTTGTAGCAGCAGGCAGCCGATCAGCTCAGGTGCGACGACCTCAGCGGGGCGGGAGAAGAAGGCTGGAGGAGGGTTGGGAGGTCGTCTATGGCTACGGCAGTGGCTTTATGAGATGACGATGTGATCAGGGTTGCTGACGGTCTCTGGGAGTTCGGCTATGAATGATTCGTTGTTGCGGTTTTACGCAATGTCAGAGGAACAGCTTTCGGCCCTGCTTGCCAAGCTCAAGGATGATACGGGGCTTCAGGAGAAGCTCAAGGGTGCTACAGACCTTGATTCTGCCGTGGCGATAGCAAAGAAGGCTGGATTTGATGTGAGCAAGGAGGATTGGCTCAGCTATCAAGCCAAGCAGATGTTGGAGCTGAGCGATAGAGAGTTGGAGGTGGTCGCCGGTGGAAAGGGTGAAGCACAAAATGAAGAGACAGTGGGCATCTGTTCGTGGGCTTCGAATCAGGATTGGTGTCCTTGCTAGCTAAGGAAACTCTGATCAACGACGCCTCCATCGTTCGCCTGGTCGGGGCGCTGTTGCTGGAGCAGCAGGAGGAGTGGCAGCTCGATGGCCGCCGCGTCTTCTCCGAGCTCTCGATGACCAAGCTGGAGAACACCAGCGATCGATCAGCTCCAAGATCAATCAACAGCTGCACTTGCTGCAGCTGCCTGCTTACCACGCTGCGGTCAGGTCACAGGCCTCGGGTGTTACACCACTCGGCGGGACGCCCCCGCTGGCAGCCAATCACGTCGGGGGCAACGATCTCGACGTGACGACTGAAGAAAGCTTTTGGCAGGACTGAGAGGCGTGGGTGGTCCTGGGAGGTTGTCTATGGTTCTGGGAGTGGCTGTGTGGCGATGTGATCAGGATTGCTGACGAGCGCTGGCAGCTTGGCTATGAATGGTTTGTTGTTGCGGCTTTTCGCAATGTCAGAAGAGCAGCTTTCAGCCCTGCTTGCCAAGCTCAAGGTAGATTCGGGTCTAAGGGAGAGGCTCAAGGGTGCTGCAGATCTTGATGCTGCAGGGGCGATTGCGAAGGAAGCTGGGTTTGATGTGAGCAAGGCGGATTGGCTTAAGTATCAAGCCAAGCAGACTTTGGATTTGAGCAACGAGGAATTGGAGAGAGTGGCTGGCGGGAAAGATTCTCGTCCGTCTGTGGATGCGTGTCCGTCTGTGAACGAGTCTACGTGTAACGCTACGCCTTTAAGTCCGTGTTGATGACGAGTTGAAGTGGAGTGCGACGGAGTGTTTGTTAGTTGTAGCATGGTTACAGTGCTATAATATAGCCCCAAAGTCCCTGCCAAAACAGGGGCTTTTCATTTCTTCAGCAACACCAGGCACTCTCAAAAGCGCATTTAATACCTGGCACCATAGCAGCTGATTCAACTGGCTGACCCGCCTTCAATCGAACTTTGGATAAGAATCGACAACAAGCGAATATCCCAAAGCGCAGCAAAGCCAAGCTTCACTTATTTGCACCTCTACGACTACATTGATTGCCTCAACGCATTCACCAGATACTTCGTTCCCGATCGCCATCACGAATGCCATTGAGCTTTAACAAGCAGGCAGCCGATCAGCTCAGGTACGACGACCTCAGCGGGGCGGGCGAAGAAGGCTGGGAGGAGGGCTGGAAGGTCTTGGATGGGGGTGGTGGCTAAGAGAGTGGCTTTGTGGCGATGTGATGAGGGTTGCTGACGGGTCTTGGGAAGTGGGCTACCAATTATTTGGTCTTGCGATTTCACGCAATGTCAGAAGAGCAACTTTCAGCCCTGCTTGCCAAGCTCAAGGATGATGCAGCGCTAAAGGAGAGGTTCAAGGGTGCTGCAGATCTTGACGAAGCTGTGGCGATTGCCAAAGATGCTGGATTTGATGTGAGCAAGGTGGTCTGGCTCAGGTATCAGGCTAAGCAGACTTTGGAATTGAGCGATGAGGAGCTGGAGCTGGTAGCCGGGGGAGGGAAGGATAGTCTAAGTATTCTAACAGAAGATTGCTTGTGTAAGTAGTGAACTTCAAGGGGTTTCCTTTTGCGAGCTGCGTTTAATACCATTATTACAGTACTATATTCCCCCATAGCCCCTGCCACCGCAGGGGCTTTTTATTTCGTCAACAACACCAGGCACGCCCAAAAGCACATTCAATACCTGGCACCATGGCAGCTCATTCAACTAGCTTGCTCACCTTCAATCGCACTTCAATCAACAGCCGACAACAACCGAATATCCCAAAGAACAGCAAAGCCAAGCCTCTTCTTTTGACAGCTCTACGACTACATTGATTCCCTCAACACATTCACCAGATACTTCGTTCCCGATCGCCATCACGAATGCCATTGCGCTTTCACTAGCAGGCAACCGATGAGGTCGGGGGCAACGTCCTCGACGTGGCGACTGAAGAAGGCTTTTGGGAGGGCTGGGAGGTGGTGACTGGTCGTGGTGGCTATTGGAGTGGCTTCTTGCGGATGTGTAGCAGATTGCTGACGGGGCGCTGAGATCTGGGCTATGAAAGTTTTGTTGTTGCGGTTTTACGCAATGTCAGAAGAACAACTCGCAGCCCTACTTGCCAAGCTCAAAGACGATGCGGCCCTGAAGGAGAGACTCAAGGGTGCAGCAGACCTTGATGCCGCTGTGGGAATGGCAAAAGAGGCCGGGTTTGAAGTGAGTAAGGAGGATTGGTTCAGCTATCAATCAACGCAAGCAAGGAGCCATGACCTGAGCGATGGGGAGCTAGAGACAGTTGCTGGGGGGGGCTGCAAAGAAAACAGCAACGCAACAGTCAATGAAGCTGGCCCTTTTGGCACTTGTTAGTGTCACACATAACCCCTGCTGCTGCAGGGGCTCGAGCAGCCGCTATGGCTCCAAGGCGAACAAGCCATGGCTGGGATGCTGTGGCCTTGCTAGCAACGCATCGATCACGCGATCACGGCGCTGGCAGCAACCCCGCACTAAGAACTGAGGGCAACCAGCGCAGACCGTCGGCCGCCTCGAGCAAGGCCAGCGCTGCACCCGCCTGACCGGTCAACAGGCCAGGCAGGTTGAGCGTGCCCGCATCAACACTGAAGAAGGTGTAGCCATTGGAGTTGCCTTGTCTGATCAACCGGGCTTCGACCGCGGGCACCTGGGGCGCCAGATCAATGCCGCTGATCGCTGCGTCGATCCGCAAGAGGCTGGTGAGGCCCAGCACGCCGCAACACAGATGTGCGGGGTGATCAGCCTGGCTGCCGTTTAGCCCGGGCAGCGCTGCAACGGTGCTGGCACGGGAGATGTGTTGCTCAGCGGCGATCTCGGCGTCGTCCAGACCGGCAGCCTGCAACACCAGGCGCGACAGCAAAATGCCGGGGGCACCGTGGCACCAGCTGAGCATGAACTCGGTCGGCTCAGCCGTGCTGCGAAAATCGGGCCAGTTGCCCCGAGTGTTGATAAACACGCTGCGTTCGTAGGCAATGGCCCGTTGGGCAGAGTCAGCAAAGCGCCGATCTCCGGTGGCCTGGGCAAGCCGCGCCAGAGCGGCGGCCATACCGGCGGCCCCATGGGAGAAGCCTGTGAGCGCAGGGTTCCGTTGGCTCACCGCAGCGCTCCGCGATGGCCAGCCGCCACTGTCGAGCTGGATCTCCAGCAGGCGCTCCCCACAGGCCACCGCCAGATCATGCGACTGCACGCTGCTCTGCAACAGCAGAGACCCCATGAGACCGCTGACGCCACCGATCAGATCGATGGCTTGATCGGCCAGAAGCCGTTCGGGTTGAAGTTGCTTCTGAAGCAAGTCAGCCAGCGGCTGCGCCTGCTCTAGGCCGGCCTGCTCGAGCAGCGCCAGGGCCAGCAAGATGCCTCCAGTGCCGCTGATGCCGTAAGGCAGATCACGCACGAGGCGAAACAACTGGTCATTGCTAGTGCGCTCGGCCAGTTCGGCCAGACCCGCAAAACAACTCCAGGCGCGATCACGCCAGCGAGCGGCCTCAGCAGGGTCGGTACACAGCAGAGCCAGACGCGCAAACAACAGGGCGATGCCGCTGGCACCCGAATACAGCGAATTGCCGATCAGGCCGAAATGGAACGATTCGCCATCGGTTCCCAGGTCCATACCCAGCCACTCGGGGCGCCCCTTGCGGTCGCGAATGGCGGCACTCCACAGCTCGTCACCGAGCCTGAACGCCTCCTGCCGGTAGACATCGGCATCAAGATTGGCGAGCCCTGGTGCGCAATCGGGTTGGGATTCGATTGCTCCCGCCACGGGCCCCGCTTCACTGGGCTGCTGATTGGCCTTGAGATGCCGCGCTGCAATGGCTCCACGAATCAGCTGTTGCTGAAAAGCGATTTCGACCCCATCCAGTGCCTGCAGACGCCGCTCGGCGGCTGCAAGACCGCTGGCCTTCATGAACCCTGGGATCGGGGCCAGCCCCTCCGGAAGGGGCAGCTCCTCACCGTCAATGAGGTGTTCAAAAAAAGGAATGTCCAGGCGCTCCATCTGCAGAAGCTCGGCCGTAAACATCGGCCAGTTGAGGGGCTTTTCGCTGGCCAGCACAAAGCTGCGGCTCAGCTGCTCGAGTTTGAGGCCATGGGCCACGGCGCTGCGCAAGGACGCCGGATCCAGCATCTGCCGCTGAATCGTGAAATACAAACGCGTCGCCCTAGCTACCAGGCGTCGCGGCTGGCCGTTGAAGCGCACCAGAGCCTGCTGCAACGGCGATCGCAGACGCATCGCCTCCACCAGCTGCTGGTTAAAGCCATCGCACAACTGCTCGATGAAATCGGTCAGCCGTTGCGGGCTGCCCAGGCCAACCGGCAGGCTGGTGGGTAGCTCGCAGGGCTGGGGGCTGCGCCCAGCCATCATGCCGTCGCTGTTGAGCCCTAACCAGCCAGGCATCTCACGCTCTGGGGGGGGCGGCTGAATGCCCAGGGCGCTGATGTCAAAGGCCCGTTTCTTGCCGGCGCCCGCCATCAGCCATTGGGGCAGCAGGCCCGAGCGCAGCACCGAACCCTGCATCGAGGTCTGCAAGTCCGACAGCAGATCAACGTCATCACCGTTGTCGCTGATCAGATCCCGCAGGTCGGCCTCGAGCAGGGTCTCGGTGTCGATCAGCACCAGCTGATCGTCGCTGGCGATCAAGTTTTCGTGGTGGCAGTCGGTGCAGCCCAATATGTGCAGCACCGCCATGGTGCGGCCTGCGTTGAAATAGAAGCGCTCAAGCTCCGAATCACTGGAGCAGGGACGATGCTCGACCCATTCCATGAAGCCGTAGCCGTCTTGGCTTAACACCCTCAGACGCCGCAACGGCGGTAGGGTTGAAGCGTCGTTGAGCGCCAGCAGAAAGTCTTGGTAGGTCTGATCGACCTGCATGTCTTTGGGCTTGTAGACGACCTTGGTTGTGTCGTCTCCACCTGCATCCTCAAAGCTCAAAATCGCAACAGCACGTCCGCCGCGGTGTGGGTCGCTGAGGCCCAGTTGCACCTTGTGCAACAACGCCGCCGGCCTGATCCCAAAGTGCTGCTGCAGGGCCAGGCGGCTGACGGCCAGGCGCCGCAGCATCTCTTCGCTACCCACAAGCCAGAGTTCGGTGATCACTGCCAGCAGGCGGCCCAGCACCGGAAACTCGTTCAGCAATAGGCCGTAGCCACTGCTCAGCAGTTCGGCCACAAAGGCGTCGTAGGCCTCGTGCACCGGCTCGCCACTTCCATCACCGTTGGCCCCCAGATGAGCCAGCAACATCTGGCCTGGGGTGCGGCGTTGGTTGAACAGCTCCCATAGGGCCTGATCGGCCGTGTTGCAGAGGCGCTCAAGCAGGGCCTCGCCCAAATCGAGCCAGGCATCCGTGCCCAGCTGCAGTGAGCTGTTCAGGTCGTCGCAACGCTGTTGCAGTGTCTGCAGTGCCCAGTAGGCCGCGGGCCGCCAGGCGTGCACAAACGGTTGCTGGCTGCCACGCTCTTCGAGCAGCGTGAGGCCTTGGCTGCCTCGTGCAGCCTGACGCAGCGACTGCAGCAGGGGCCACCAGCTCGGCTCCTGGGGGCAGTCGGCTGGATCGGGGTCCAGGGCCCACGCTGCTGCCGCCGGAGTCAGCCCGTCCCAGGCCAGGCGCTTGTCGAAATAGGCTGGATTGTCGGGAGCAACAACCTGACGCCATTTCTGGAAGGCGTCACCTTGCACGCTCCCGTCCTCAGCTGGCAGCCCACGGGCCGCAATCCAGCTGAGCCGCTGGTGCAGACTCCAGCCCTCCAGGCGCAACCGCTGCTCAAGCGAAGGTTCGTCAAGACCGCTGACCATGGGCTGTATTCGTCACGACCAAGGCTATGGCTGGTGGAGGGATTTGCTGGTCTTCAGCGATCAGCTGTAGCCAAGTTGCCAGCTCAGTTGCATCGCCATCATCGCCAGCTCGGGCTCTATGCCGGGTAGATCCCACAACTGATGCAGGGATGGTTCTGATGCCGGTGCGCTGCCGCGTCTCAGCGCAGGCGTCTCCATCCAGTGGAGATCATTACCAGTGGGGGCCATGGTGGGGCCCAGGCAGGCATAGGGGGATTGTTCCGGAAGCAGCATGGCCTCGATCGCATCCGGATGATCGTTGATGCCCAGGTGGCGACAGACTCTGGCTAAAGCGCCCTCGGGGTTGGCCAGCAGATCTTCGCTGCGCAGCAACAGGCTGGGTGCCTGCGCCAAGTCTTGGCGATAGCGCAGGCACAGCCGGTGCCCCTGCCACCAGGTTCTCAAGGCTTCGCTGGGGGTGAGCTGCTGGCCTCGGTGGCTGTAGGCCCCGATCAGAGAGCGGACGGCGCTGATGGGATGACGGCTCAAATGCACGACCGGTTGGCCTGCGCACACCGCGGCCAGCCGTTGCAGCGAAGGCCAGCGCAGCGCATGAATCGGGCTTTTGTCGAGCAGACGGCGGGGTGTGATCTGGGCCTCGATCCAGGCGATAAGGTCGCCACCGCTCCAATGACGGCGGCCCTCCAACCATTGCCGCGCAGCGGCAATGGTTGCGTTGTTCTGATGGCCAAATTGCAATTGAGCCACCGTGCGGAGCAACCCATGCAGAGTGACCACTGGTACCTGTTCGGCAAAAGAGAGGCAGTCGCCCAGGGTGTTGCCGGTGAAGCATTCCAGCTCGGCCGGCGCATAAAGCTCGGGATGCTGGCCGAGCATCGCCGTGATCAACGACGAGCAGGAGCGCGGCGGTGCCAAGACCGGGATCATTCGCTCTCTGCAGGCACAAGCAGCCCTGCCGACGCCAACGACTGGCGCAGCTCGCCATAGGGCACCGCCTCGGCGAATTCGAGCGAAAAAAGGTGGCGTTCCACATCCAGATTGATCACCGTGTGGGGGATCTGATTGTTGAACAGGTAATAACGGCCCGGCTCATAGGCCAGCTCGCGGCAATGCATGTTGGTGCTGTTGATGCTCTGGCCAAACAAGGTGTGGCTGTGATGGTCGCTGCTCAACAGCATGTTGATGCAGGCCAGGCGGTTCTCATCCCGGTGCCATTGGTAGGCCCAGTGGTCGGGCATGCGCAGAATGCCGAGCTGGGCAATCGGGCAGATTGTTTCGATGGCCAGCAGCGCTGGTTCGCGGGCGATCCAATCCCGGGTTAGAGCCATTGCCTGAAAGCCGAAATGGGGCAACCAGAACGCCTCTGGGTTGGTTGCCAGCTGCCGGCAGTGTTCAAGGAGCCCACAGGCGGGTTGCTTCAGCAAGGCAAAACAGTCTTCAGCTGCAGGAGCAACCATGCGCCAGGTGCGAGCTGGAGCCATCATGGCCTGATCAAGTGGCAGCGCCACGATCGGTTATGGCGTTTTGGCTCACATCTGAAGACGCGCCGGCGTTTGAGCATCTGACCACCCCGGCCCTGGCCCAGGTACTGGCTGCCCTCAGCCAGCCACAGGCGCAAGTGCCGTTGTCGGATCCTGGCACCTTTCTTGCTGCCGCGGCTTGCTTTGCCGCTCAACCCGCCGCACTGGCGGTGCTGCGAGTTGGCTTTGAGGGGGCTGCGGATGTGCTCAGTCTGGTGGTGGCTCAGCCCTTCAGATCCCTGGGTCTAGCGCGTGAACTGCTGGGCTGGATTCAGCAACAGGGCTTGGCGATGGGCTGGTTCTCACTGGCCCTCAGCTATCCGCTCAACCATGGTTCAACCGCTGCCATGGCGTGTCTAACCAACCCACAACATGGCTGGAAATGGATGGAGGGATTGCGCCTGGTTCACCTCGACCGCAATGGCGCTAAAAAGTTGATTCAACGGCTGGCACCGCTGGTCCAACGCCTACAGCGGTCCCAGCGATACAGCTTGTTGCCCTGGCGTGAGCTTTCAATGGAGGCCCAGCGGCAACTGGGCCAACAGCTCCAGGCACCGCGCTGGGCTTGGCCGGCTCAACAGCATCACGAAGCCCCATTTGCTTGTCTCGATCAAGGCATCAGCACATTGATACTGGATCGGGGCGCTCCGGTTGGATGGTTAATCGCCCATCGGGTTGGGGACGCGCTGTTTCGGGTCACCCAGTGGTGGGTTGTCCCGGCCTGTCAGGGGCAGGGCCCCGGCTTGCTGTTATTGGAACAGGGGGTCCGACAAGCTCTTGCTGCGCGGCCTGCGTACAGCTCCGGTTGCTTTGGTGTGGCCGCTAGCAATGTGCGTATGCTTGGTCTCTCTGGACGCCAGCTGGAGCCTCTGGCGAGCCATGTGCAGGGCAACAGGCGTTGTCTGTTGTCCTTAACGAATCCCGACTCAGCGGCTGATTGATGCTGGTTGAATCAAAGCAGAATGTGTTCTGCCCCATAGAAAACTGACTCTTGGATGCTGTGAACCCCAATCGTACTCCGATTGAAGGCAAGGGGGGTGAGCTGGATGCAGCTCAGCTGAGAAGGTTTGCATCCAGCGGTGAACCGTGGTCTTGGAGATCCAAGACGCGCCAGCCAACGTCTGAGCACAGCAGTGGGTACTGCCATCGGTTGGATTTGGTCTGTAGGATTCGGTTGATGGTCTCGGCGATATTGACGTCTTCGTAGGTGCGAGGCCGGCTTGGCCTGAGCTCGACTTGCGTTGCCGAGTCATCAAAAAACACGATCACAATTTGAAAATGCTCTTCGCCCTGATCAACCTCCACAAGATCAGTCAACGAAAACCAGAAACAACTTGAGTTCAGAGGATAAGCATTCCTACAAGGCAGAAAACTTTGGCAGAAGACGATATTCAGGCCGCATGAAGCGGGCCAAAGAGGCAGTGGAGCAGACTCATCACCGGCAGCATTCTCATGGACAAGACTGAAACAAATCTGGAGCGAAGCGCAGCGATCGATCAGAGTTTCCTGAACTGACAAGGGCACGAATCTTGATTCAAAACCCACAAGCAAATGCCCACTAAATCTTCGTTTTGGGCTTATCAAGTGGTACTGAAGCAATAGAACGCCACTGCCGCTTCAGGGGCTTTGCGGGGATAGGCTACTCACCCTCCGTCTACCAGTAGCAGCGGCCTCCGTCGCCTCCACCAGAGACTTTCTCTAGCGCCTCATCCGTAAGCTCAAGCATTTGTTTGGCTTGAAACTTAAGCAAATCCGCCTTGCTCACATCAAACCCTGCCTCATTTGCCAACGCCACAGCTGCATCAAGGTCTGCAGCGGCCCTGAGCTTCTCTTGAAGCGCCGCATCGTCTTTGAGTGTGGCACGTAAGGCTGCGAGTTGCTCTTCTGACATTGCCTAAAACCGCAACAGCGAATCATTCATAGCCGAACTCCCAGAGCCCGTCAGCAATCCTGATTACATCGCCTCACAGCTACTTCCAGGTCCACCCACGCCTCTCAGACATGCCAAAGGTCTTCTTCAGTCGTCACGCCGAGATTGTTGCCCCCGACCTAATTGGCTGCCTGTTTTGAAAGCTCAATGTCATTCGTGATGGCGATCGTGAACGATGTAGTTGGTGAATGCGTTGAGGCAATCAATGTAGGCTTAGGGAGTAGAAATAAGAAGAGGCTTGGCTTTGCTGTGCTTTGGGATATTCGGCTGTTGTCGGTTGTTGACTGAACTTCGATTGAAGGCGGGTAAATCAGTTGAATGCGCTGCGATGGTGCCAGGTATTGAATGCGCTTATGGGTGCGCTTGGTGTTGTTAAAGAAATAAAAAGCCCCTGTGGTGGCAGGGGCTTTGGGAATATATGGTAGCAACCGTACATCGTGATCATCATCAAACAATTCTATCATCCCAACCTTCAAACCCCACAACAACACAATCAACACCAAAAAATTGACAACTCAAGCAAGATTTTTGCCACTCAGTACTCCCAAACTCCCTCCTCCCACCAGCCACTCCCTCCAGCTCCTCATAACTCAACTCCAAGGTCTGCTTTGCTTGATGCTTAAGCCAATCAGCCTTGCTCACATCAAATCCAGCATCTTTGGCAATCGCCACAGCTGCATCAAGGTCTGCAGCACCCTTGAGCTTCTCTTGAAGCCCAGCTTCGTCATTGAGCTTGGCGAGCAGGGCTGAAAGTTGCTCTTCTGACATTGGCGTAGTGCCGCATCAACAACCAAGCTGCCAGCGCTCGTCAGCAGCTCTAAAGAATATGCTAATTGCTTTGAGGGTATAAATGTATTTATTTAGGACTGAATAAGAGAGATGTCAAGCGACAATGCGGGTGGATATGTCTGTGGTGTATTTGGAGGTAAAAGCTGCTCAGAGTTGGCGGCGTAGATAAGTAGTTGTGATAGGTATTGGATGGATTTTGAGGGTTAGAAAGTGGCTGATGAAATGCAAAGCCGCTGCTATAGAAGCGGCTTTGTGTGGTTAGAGTGGTCGAGTCAGCATTCTTGGCAGCCCACGCAGGCCACAGTGTAGTCCTTTTGTTGCGTCCAGTCATGGTATTTGGTGTCCTTCCCGCCAGCAACTCTCTCTAGCTCTTGATCGCTCAGCTCATGCATCGATTGATAATTGAGCCAATCCGCCTTGCTTACATCAAACCCAGCCTCATTTGCCATACCCACAGCGGCATCAAGGTCTGCAGCACCCTTGAGCTTCTCTTGAAGCCCAGCATCGTCTTTGAGCTTGGCGAGCAGGGCTGAAAGTTGCTCTTCTGACATTGGCGTAATACCGCAACAACAAACCATTTATAGCCCCGCTGTCAGCGCTCGTCAGCAATCCTCATCACAGCGCCACAATGCCACTCTCTTAGCCACCACCCCCATCCAAGACCTCCCATCCTTCTTCACCCGCCCCGCTGAGGTCGTTGCCCCCGAGCTCATCGGCTACAGAAGTCGTGTACGTCAACAGACACAACTGTCTGTTTCCCCCCAGTCACGCCCTCCAATTCCTCGTCGTTCAAATCCAAGGTCTGCTTGGTTTGATCCTTTAGCCAATCCGCCTTGCTCACATCAAATCCAGCATCTTTGGCAATCGCCACAGCGGCATCAAGGTCTGCTGCACCCTTGAGCTTCTCTTGAAGCCCAGCATCGTCTTTGAGCTTGGCAAGCAGGGCTGAGAGTGGTTCTTCTGACATTACTTAAAATCCAACAACAAACTATTTATAGCCCAGATCCCAGCGCCCGTCAGCAACCTACACACATCACGGCAAAGACACTCCCAAAGCCACTGAGGCACAATAATGTCAGCTAATGGAGGGCTTTTGGGGGTGAGGTAGTTATTGAAGAAAGAAATAGATTCTGCTGAAGCAGCGGCTCTGCATAGGTAGCGTGGTGAGCCGAATCAGCAGGTTCCGCCCTCACAGCTGTTGATTCCAGTGCAGTTGTCAGTCTTGCTCCCACCAGCAACTGCCTCTAACTCCCCATCACTCAGCTCACCAGTGATTGCTTGTGTCGATTGATATCTGAGCCAATCCTCCTTGTTCACCACAAACCCTGCCTCCTTTGCCATCGCCACAGCTGCATCAAGGTCGGCAGCACCCTTGAGCTTCTCTTGAAGCCCAGCATCGTCTTTGAGCTTGGCGAGCATGGCTGAAAGTTGCTCTTCTGACATTGGCTTAATACCGAAACAACAAATCATTCATAGCCCCGCTGACCGCGCTCGTCAGTAATCCTCATCACATAGCCACAAAGCCACCCCCAGAGCCATAGGCGAGCTCCCAGCCCTCCTGTAAGGTTTCTATGCCCACCCAGCCCAAGAGGTTGCCCCTGAGCTCATCGGATGCCTGCTGGTGAAAGCTCAATGGCATTCGTTATGGCGATCGGGAACGAAGTATCTGGTGAATGCGTTGAGGCAATCAATGTAGTCGTAGAGGTGCCAAAAGAAGAGGCTTGGCTTTGCCGTGCTTTGGGATATTCGGATGTCTTCTGTTGTTGAAGGAGGTGCGAATGAAGGCGGGTAGACCAGTTGAATGAGCAGTAATGGTGCCAGGTATTGAATGATCTTCTGGGTGTGCTTGGTGTTGTCGAAGAAATGAAAAGCCCTTTAGTGGCAGGGCCTTTGGGTGTATATGGTGCAAATCACACCACCATCACTCGCCCCCCTAATCACCGCAGCACCTTACTCCACCCCCGCTACAACTTGTCGTTAATCCGGTGTCTTTGCCGCCAGCCACTCCCTCCAACTCCTCATCGCTCAACTCCACAGTCTGATTGGCTTGATGCCTGAGCCAATCCGCCTTGCTCACATCAAACCCAGCATCTTTGGCAATTGCCACAGCGGCATCAAGGTCTGCAGCACCCTTGAGTCTCTCCTTCAGGGCCGCATCGTCTTTGAGCTTGGCAAGCAGGGCTGCGAGTTGTTCTTCTGGCATTGCGTAAAACCGCAACAATAAACCACTCATAGCCCAGATCTCAGCGCCCCGTCAGCAATCTGCTACACCTCCGCATGTAGCCACTCCAATAGCCACCACGACCACACACCACCTCCCAGCCCTCCCAAAAGCCTTCTTCAGTCGCCACGCCGAGGACGTTGCCCCCGACCTCATCGGCTGCCGACTGGCGAACCGATAATGGCACCCGTGATGGCGATAAGTAACAAAGCACTTGGCAGATGCAACAGAGAATAGCTGTAAAAGTAGTGGTTAGTATTGAGACGGCTGGCTTTGCTGCGGGTGGAAATATCCAAAGTTGAAATATCCAAAGTTTATTTGGACCTGAACAGACGCTCAAAATGGGCGCTGGAGGCGGGTGATGGTGCTAGCTATCGGATGGCTTTTGGGTGGTGAGGAAGACATTGAACGGATGCAACACCCCTCCGGTAGTAGGTCTTTTGTATGGAAAGTCTAGCCGAATCAGCCACAGTTCTTTATGTCAGTGCACCCCGCAGTGAAATCCTTCCCACCAGCAACACCCTCCAGCTCCTCATCACTCAACTCCAAGGTCTGCTTTGCTTGATGCTTAAGCCAATCAGCCTTGCTCACATCAAATCCAGCATCTTTGGCAATCGCCACAGCTGCATCAAGGTCTGCTGCACCCTTGAGCTTCTCTTGAAGCCCAGCATCGTCTTTGAGCTTGGCGAGCAGGGCTGAAAGTTGCTCTTCTGACATTGTCGTAAAACCGCAACAACAAATCATTCATAGCCCCGCTGATCGCGCTCGTCAGTATTCCTCATCACATCGCCACAAAGCCACCCCCGTAGTCACCAAGTCCATCCAAGACCACCCAGCCCTCCCCCAGTCCTTCTTCGCCCGTCCTGCCGAAGTCGTCGCCCCCGTCCTCATCGGTTGCCCGCTGGTACACCGCCAACCCAATGGCGTGTTTCTAAAGGTCGTGATTGTGGAAACCGAGGCGTATTGCCAATTCGAGCCCGCCTGCCACGGACAACGCCGCCGCAGCCCCAGCAATGAAACCCTGTTTGGTGAGCCAGGGCGGTTTGATGTGGTTGTGAGCTATGGCATTCACCACTGCGTCAAGCGAGCCGTGAGTGTTTTGTGCGCAGGCTGGTCTTGATATCTGGGTGCTGTGAAGTTTTCAGCCAGCCAACCGTGAAGCCACTGCACCAAAAACTCCCAGATTTTTCCTCCCTGACACCCCCAATGGCTACGAAGGGCTACAAGCCGAGTTGCCTGGCTTAGCTGAATCAGTAGTGCAGCCGTAGCCCTGGTGTCAGCAGCACCCCAGCACCTTGCTCAAGCCGCTCTCGCTCCGCAACAACAACGGCAGCCTGCAGGTCAGGGTGCGGATTGATGGCAAGGATGCCTTCATCAATCGACTGGGTCGCTGGAGTGACCCTGTTGCAGTGGCACGAGCCCAAGCCATCAGTGCCCAGATATGGAGCGACTACCAGCAGGGCACCTTTCACCGCTCCATGATGGCGTATCAGCCACTCATCAGCGGCAAGGAGGTGGGGCTGCTGGAGGCACTGAAGGCAAGGGCAGAGCAGAAGCGACAGGCAGCTGCCATCCACGCCTACAGGCTGCTTCAACGGTATGGGCAACCCATTCGCAACCGCAGTGACGCAGAGGCATTCTTGGGGTGGCTGCGGGCAGAAGGGTTGAGCGACTGCACCATCGCTGGATTGATGACCCACTACCGCCAGTGCTCTGGGGGAAATCGCCACCTGTTTTCACACAAGTTCAAGTGGCAGCGGCGCTCAGTTCATAGCGATGTGCTGAGCGTGGAAGAAATCCAAGCCGTGCTGGCTGACCTTGCGAGCAATGAGAGCTGGTATTACCCGCTGTTCTTGCTGTGGTTGAGCACGGGGTTGCGGAATGGCGAAATCAGGGGTTTGACCTGGGACTGTCTGCGCTGGGAAGACGGTGAGGTGCTGGTGATGAAGAGCCTGCGTCGTGATGGGTATTCCAGCGGCAAGGTGGAATGGGCACCCACCAAGACGGGTAAAGAGCGTGTGGTGCCGCTGACGCTACTGGTTCTTGATGTGCTGAAGCAGCACCAGCAGCAGATGGAGCAGTCGGGGCTCTATGACCCTTACGGATTGGTGTTTGTTGCCCCGACCAGCCACAGCAATGTCTATGACCATTTGCTGGGTCGTGTGTGGCACCGCTCTTTGGTGCGTTGTGGATTGAAGCCCAGAAGACTTTATGCCCAACGCCATAGTTTCCTGTCTCACGCTTTGGCAATGGGCAATTCACCCGCTGATTTGGCAGCAGCAGCAGGTCATTCTACAAAGATGCTGCTGGACACCTATGCCAAGCCCACTGGCAGATTGAAGACGCCGAGTTGGTAGACAGCCTGAAAGGAAAACTAAAAAGGATGCTTATTGCCAAGCTATAAAAGTGGGTGCGTTGCTGCTTGTAGCATCACAAAAATATCAATAAAAACAAGCCTGCGTAATGTATCGCTTTTGCGGGCTTGGCTTGCGATTGATGGGGTGTCAGCAACTCATCATATTGATACCCTGTAAAACCTGCTGCTTGCATAAATAATCACTGCCCGTAGTGCTCACTCAGTGGATTGAGAAGCAATCGCTGCGAGCCATAAAATAGAAGAGATGTGCTGGATGCCGAAGGGTGTGCCAGTGCTTCTGCGTGAGAAGGAACAGGAGAAACTCAAATGACCTCAATACAAGCTCAAATACAACATCAACAAGACCGCCTACAAGCCCATAGGCTGAAACGGAATATCAAACATCTCATTCACGATGAGCTCAAGAGCATCAGCCCTTGGTGGCTCATCAGCTTTCACTACCGAGGCAACCACAGCAAGGAAGATGAGTTGCTCAAGGATGTGGCTGACCTAAAGCGAAAACTCCACCGCATCATCTACAAGAGCCGTGATAAGACCATCAAGGGTGTTGGTGAGTATCACTATCCCAAGATGCTATTTTTTCACGAAACCAGCCACCAGGGCACTGGTCAGTTTCATGCGCACCTGATCGTGGAGAAGCTGCCAACGAGCCTAAATCACCAATATGAGATGGAAACCCTTTTTCACAAGCGACTGCCCCATAAGGTTAAGGCGTTGTCTAAATGGAAATCTATTGATATCCAACGCATCAATCCTGATGAGCCTGACTACAGGCGCATCAGCAGTTATTTGGGAAAACAGACCAACCTGGAGCTGATTGCCCTTGACGCCTTCAATAGCGACCTATCACCAAGAAAGTAATGAGAAGAAACCAACTCACCATCACCTATCCAGAAGGAGATGCCCAGCAGCTCCACCAGGCGCTGTTGCTCCTCAAGAGAAGCCGTTGCCTGAATATCTCAGCGTTTTGTCGGGCAGCGATTGCTGAGAAGCTGCAGCGACTGGAGCAATCACCTATTCAGGAGCCGATCCAATGAAGTCCATTACTATTCGTTTGCCTGATGTGGAGGCAGCGATGCTCGCAGAGATCAAGAAAAACAACAAAGGGTATAGAGATCTCCAGGAGTTACTGCTCAGGCAAATCCGCCAGGAGTATGCGAAGACTCCCAAGGGCAGAGCGTCAAGGTGATTGCTTATCTCTCAATCAAATCCCAGAAGAATGGCAGCAGATTGCGGTGCGATTTAGATGAGCCAATGGCATTCGTGATGGCGATCGGGAACGAAGTATCTGGTGAATGCGCTGAGGGAATCAATGTAGGCGTAGGGAGTAGAAATAAGAAGAGGCTTGGCTTTGCTGTGCTTTGGGAAATTCGGTACTTGTCAGTTGCTGATGAAGGTGAGAATGAAGGCGGGTAAACCAGTTGGATGAGCAGTAATGGTGCCAGGTATTAAAAGCGTTTCTGGGTGTACTTGGGGTTGCTGAAGAAATAAAAAGCCCCTGTGGCGTGAGCGGCTACAAAGATGCAGGTTTAATTCGGAACTTATGAACAGTAGTTGCATGAGCCAGCCTTATATGTGTCGCATTGGATGGGACTTGACTCTCCACTCCCCACTTTACCACCAGCAACACCCTCCAGCTCCTCATCACTCAACTCCAAGGTCTGCTTAGCTTGATGCCTGAGCAAATCCGCCTTGCTTACATCAAATCCAGCATCTTTGGCAATCGCCACAGCGGCATCAAGGTCGGCAGCACCCTTGAGCTTTTCTTGAAGCCCAGCATTGTCTTTGAGCTTGGCAAGTAAGGCTGCGAGTTGCTCTTCTGACATTGGCGTAAAACCGCAACAACAAACTATCTATAGCCCCGCTGACCGCGCTCGTCAGTAATCCTCATCACATCGCCACAAAGCCACCCCCAGAGCCATGGGCGACCTCCCAGCCCTCACCCAATCCTTCTTCGCCCGCCCAGCCGAAGTTGTTGCCCCTCAGCTCATTGTTTGCCGGCTAATGAAACGCAAAGCGGATGGCGACTTGCTGTGGGGCGTGTTTGTGGAAACGGAGGCGTATTGCCAGAGCGAAACCGCCAGCCACGCACATCGGCGCCGCACCCCCAGCAACAAAACCTTAGTTAGAGGGCCTGGGCTCTTCTACGTCGATGTGAGCTATGGCATTCTCCACTGCGTCAAGCGAGCCCTGAGTTTTTGGAGCGCAGGCTGGGCTTGATTTCTGGGTTAGAGGCAGAGGTCTGCCAACCAACGTCCAAGCCACTGCCCCAAAAAACTCCAAGAGTTTTCTTCCCCAGCACTCCCCCAGCGACGAAGGGCTACAAGCGGGTGCGGCTGGCTTGGCTGGGTCAGTGGTGCAGCCGTAGCCCTGGTGTTAACAACACCGAACCACCTTGCTGAAGCCGCCTTCTCTCCGCACCAACAATGGGGCACTCCATGTCCGTGTGCGGATTGATGGGAGTGATGCTTTCATCTATCTCCTGGGTCGCTGGGGTGACTCTCTGGCAATGGCAAGAGCGCAGGCAATCATTTCCCAAATCTGGCGCGACCACCAGCAAGGTAAGTTTGAGCACTCCCTGATGGCGTATCAGCCGATTGCAGGGGGCAAGGAGGTGGTGCTGCTGGAGGCGCTATGGGCGAGGGCGGAGAGCAAGCGCCAGGCGGATGCCATCCACGCCTGCAGGCTCCTCCAGCGGTATGGGCAGCCCCAAAACTTTGCATTGGCAGACCTATAACTAGTTGGCTTAACCTGTGGTCGCGGGTCAGTAAAATTTAAGCCGTTTTCGCCAAAGCTTGATCATCAGCACTCATGAAACGGTGGCCAACCCGCAGCTAACCGTTGTGCCATAAGGACATTGAGGCTGCATCGTCATCAACCCTGATGTTTCGGGCGTAACAGTTTCGAAGGGATTCCCCGTTAGCGTTCGTTGGATTTGAGCCCCAAGGCCCATGGAGCTTGACGGAGTGGTCTTTTACGGCCGCCTAGGACAGCTGGCCCTGCAGATGTATGGGCTTGATCAAGACCTCACGACATGGAAGGGCAGACCGGTGCTCGATTGCCCTGGCGGTCCGAGTTCGCTGGTGGCACTGCTGGCGGCTGCAGGCATCGATGCCATTGCCTGCGACCCGCTTTATGCCCTGAGCAACGCCGAGCTTCGCGAGCGCACCATCAGCGACTTGGAGCTGTCGATCGCCAAGTCGGCCACCAGCACCATGCTGCGCCCAGGCTTTGATCTCCACCAGCTGCGCCACAACCACCTCGAGAGCCTGGACGCATTTCTGGCGGATCGCGAGGCCCATCCTCATCGCTACCTCCCGTACTCGCTGCCTCAGCTGCCGTTCGCCAGCGGCAGTTTTGATCTGGTGCTGAGCGGCCACCTGCTGTTCAGCTACGCGCCGGTTGACGACGGAGGCCTGATGACCGGTGCCGGTCTCAATCTGGATTGGCACCGCGCGGCACTGGCTGAGCTCTGCCGGGTGAGCCGCGCCGAGGTGCGCCTCTACCCCGCCCACACCCAAACGCTTCCAGCCAAGCCACACCCATACGCCCAAGCACTGCTGGCGGAGCTCACTCCGCCATGGCGCGGAAACTTTGTGGCCCGCGCCTATGACCAAGGCTTCAGTGGCTGCACCGATGGTCTTCAGCTCAGTTGCCTGCCCAAACTGGAAGGCGTCAGGGAGCCCATCGATGCGTAACAAGCCACCGTTGGCTGCCGTGCTGGCGGCCAGCCTCACCCTGGGCGCTTTTGGCGGCGGTACCGCCAACGGCCATGGACAAGCCGCTGCCCCAACCCCGGCCCTGGCGGCCGACACCCGCAGCTACATCGGCACCTGGGCCCTGGGCGACAGCAACAACAACCTGTTCAACGTGCGCCTGTTTCCCGGCGGCAAAGCGGTGAGCACCGCGGGGATCAAGGGCACCCTGGCCGCCGGCGCCCGCCAGAGCAGCGCTGATCAGCTACGTGAACTGGGCCGCTGGGTGGCCTGGGGCAATGGTGTGCGCATCGACTACACCGACGGCTGGAGCGATTGGCTCTATGTGGGTCCGGAGGGGCTGAGCCATGCGTCCTGGCAACCGGGCCAAAACCGAGCCACTGTGCCAACCAACTTCGGCCCCGCCGTGAAGCTCAGCGGCACCCTGGCGGAGGTTGTAGGGGTGTACCGCTTTCCGCCGGCACAACAAAACCTCAAGCCCTACACCGCCACCCTGCTCTCCAACGGGCAAGCGTTCAACGACATCGACGACCGCACCGGTGGCGTGTGGATCCTGGAGGGCAGCACCGTGGTGATCGATTGGATCAGCGGCTGGCGCACCACCATGAGCATCAACCCCGCCACCCCCTTGCAGTTGCGCCACTGGGCCCCCAACAGCAACCGCCAAGGCCCGCCCACGGGGGGCGTGCGCCAAGGCCAACGGATCGAATGAAGCTCACGCCAACCCCCACCTTGCGGATCCCCATGAACCGCCCCCTGGCCCTGGGCACCGCCGTGCTGATGGCCGTTGGCCTGGCATCAACCACCGCCCGTGCCCAGCAGGCCCAGCCCCCGCAGCCACAACCGCCGCTGGAGCCGTTTCGAGGTGTCACCGGCACCGGCACGGTGGAGCCCGGCCTGTTTCCCCTGCGCCGCACAGGCCTGCGCTTGGAGCCGATGCGCGAGGCGGCCAGCGCGTTTCTCGACGCGCTGACGCCGGCCCAACGGGCGCAGACCCAATTCCCCCTGCACAGCGATGTGCGCCGGCGGTGGAACAACGTGTCTTCGGCGCCGCGTTTCGGGCTCTCCTATGCGGAGATGTCAGCGGTGCAACGGCAACGGGCCGATGGCCTGCTGCGGGCGTTTCTCTCGGCCGAGGGATACCGCCAGAGCAAAGCCATCATATTGATCAACGGCTACCTGGCGGAGGCCACGGGCAACAGCACCCGCTACGGGGCCGATCAGTTTTGGATCACCGTCTTCGGAACACCCTCCCAGACGGAGCCCTGGGCCTGGCGCCTGGAGGGGCATCACCTGGTGCTGTTCGTCTCCGTGGTGGGTGATCAGGTGGTGATGACCCCCACCTTCATGGGCGCAGAACCCACGCGCATTCCCAGCGGCATCCACCGCGGGGTGAGTGTGATGGGCCGTGAGGAGGCCGCCGGTCGCGCCCTGATCCAATCGCTCAGCCCGGCCCAAAACCGCCAGGCGCAGCTCAGCGCCAACAAACAGGGGAGCGACATCCTCACCGAGGCCTACAAAGACAACGCCGTTGTGCCCCCCGTGGGGATCAGCGCCCAGCAACTCTCCAGCCGCCAACGGCAACTGTTGCTCGCCATTGTCAAAAGCTATGCCGATCAGTACCGCCAGGAGCTGTCAGCGCAACGGCTGCGCGAGGTGGAGAAACACCTGGATCGCACCCGCTTTGCCTGGATCGGCCGAAACGGTGTTGACGCACCGATGTACTACCGCATCCACAGCCCGGTGGTGCTGATCGAATTCGATCAGCAACGGGCTGTGTCGCTGCCCGGCGACCCCAAAATCCCCCTGCGCACCCACGTGCACACCGTGGTGCGCACCCCCAATGGCAACGATTACGGCGCCGACCTGCTGCGCCAACACCTGCTGGAGCACCACCACAGCAGCCCCTGATCAGGCCAGGGGCACGTACTGCAGCGGCTGCCGCGGCTCCTGCGCCAACTGCCACACCCCTGAGGCGATCGGCCGCAAGCCCTTCAGCAGCGCCGCCGTATCCCCGGTGTTCAGCCAGGCGGCCTTCAGGGCCGGCAACTGCTCCTGGAGGGCCTCGATCGGCACGGTGATCAGCAGCAGGCTCTGATCCGCCGCGGCCCGCCGCAGGGGACCCTGGTCGCTGCGCTGCCACACCCGCATCAGCAGATCGAGGGCCAGCGCGTGCCCCACCGCACCGGGATCGGCATCGGGGGCCAGCGGTTCCCGCAGGGATTTGCCCTGCAGGGGCAGCGCTCGCCCCTCCCCCTGCTCCAGCAGAGCCAGGGCAATC
>Ga0214917_10001278_pt1 | contig 32553 bp, 39 predicted proteins | sample LL_1208_BB_MetaG_FD_177983 | JGI IMG/M metagenome (GOLD analysis project Ga0214917, IMG submission 177983) | Freshwater microbial communities from Lake Lanier, Atlanta, Georgia, United States - LL_1208_BB | ecosystem: Environmental > Aquatic > Freshwater > Lake | place: USA: Georgia | collected... | reverse complement strand
TGGATGGCCCCCTTCTCCCAGCGCCACACCTTCCTGATTGATCCCGAGGGGATCCTGAGGCAGCGGTGGGTGGGGGTGAGGCCCCTCGGCCACAGCCAGGAGGTGCTGGCGGCCCTGGGGGAGCTGCAGATCAGAAGCTGAACCAGCCCATGCTGGAGGCCACCTGAACGCCCACCGTGCCCAAGAGGGCACCCAGCAGTGAACCGACGAAAGCCAGCCAGCCCAGGGGCGCACCCACCGCCTCGCTGGCGGTGGTGGGCTCCACCAGGCTCAGGCGCTCAGCGGCAGTGGATTGGCTGTCCTGCTGACGACGGATAAGGGCTTCGAAATCAGGCATTCGATCTCCTGGGCAACGGATTGGTAGGCCGACCAGCCGGCCATGCGCCGGGGATCGGAACGACCCCGGTCATCGCAGGCGAGCGACACGGGCAGGCCCTGGGTTTCGGCCTTGTCGAAGGCGCTGAGCAGGGGCACCTCAGCGGCGAGCACCTGCAGGCCAAAGGACTGCAACGCCTGGCGGGCATCGGTGACGGCACGGGGCTGACGCAGATCCACCTTCGCCATCAACACCGCGTGGGGCACGCCAACACGCTGCAGCAGCTGAGCCAGTTCCACCGTGAGCTCCACGGAACGGGCCTTGGGGGCGGTGGGCAACAGCACCAGATCGGACCCCACCGCCAGGTGGCGGAGCTCCTCCTCATCGCTGCTGGCCTGGCCATCGGTGATCACCACCTCGGCGTGGCGGGCGGCCTTGGCGGCGGCTTCCACGGGCACCACGCTGAACGGCAGGTTGCCGCGAATCCCGTAGGCGAGGGCGGAGCGGTTGCGGTCTGCATCCACCACACACACCTGGCGGCCCTGCTCAGCCCAAACACTGGCCAGGTGGATGCTGGTGCAGGTTTTGGCCACTCCGCCCTTCTGGCCGGAGACGGTGATGAACACCAGCGGGCTGCAAGTGCCCGGAGGATAAGGTCAGCTCGCCGTTTGTGCAGTATGCGCTGACACGGCCAGGCGCTCCATCCGGTTCAGGTGCGCCATGCCCACGTGCAGGCTCTCGCAGAACAGGCATTGCCCCCCGAAGCAGACCTGAAACAAGTCGCCCTCGCTGGCCTGCAGCTGGTAGATCGTGCCGCCGTAGGGGCCAACCATCACGGGGGAGCTGGACATGCTGTCGTGGCATCAACGGCCAGAGCGTGACGTGCCCACCGGTCGTCGACCATCGGTAGAAGTACCGGAGAACGGCGAGGGCTCAGGGGGCGAGGCGTTGCAGCAGGGAGCGGTGCAACGCCGTGGCCTGGCGCATCTGCGCCAGGGGTTCCAGGCCGGCGGGCTGGTCGAGCACCTCACCCCAGACCTGCGCCAACTGCGCCGCCGTGGGTAGGGCGTCGGCCAGGTCGGTGCAGCCGCAACCAAACTCCACGGCGCAGGCCTGCACCTTGGGGTCGTAGCTGAGGGCCGCCACCGGTGCGCCGGAGAGGGCCGCCAGGATCAGCGCGTGCAGGCGCATGGCCACCACCAAGCCGGCGCTGCGGAACACCGCCATCGCTTCCGCAGGGGTCTCGGCCTCCAGTTGCCGGCTGCGGCGCTGAAGCGCCGGTGGCACCAGGCCCTGATCCAGCAACTGCTGCAGCAGCGGCCGATCCTGCGGGCCATGGAAGGGCAGCCACTGCACGGGGCGGTCGTGGGCCTCCGCCAGCTGCTCCAGGGCTTGAAGCAACAGGCGCCAACCGGCGGCGTCGATCAAGGCGGTGGGGCGCCAGCACACCACCAGTGGACCGCCACGGCCGATCCAGGGCTGGGGGGGCAGGGCCCACACCGCATCGGCCCCGTGGGGGGCCGTGCAGCCCAGCTGCCGCGCCAACCGCGCCGAGGCGGCATCCCGCCAGCTGATGGCGCTGGCCAGCGGCAGCAGCAGGCGCACCAGCAGGCGGCTGCGGCGCCGGCGCAGGGGCCCCAATCCCTGGGCCCAGAGCAGCACAGGCTGGCCCTGCAACCGCGCCGCCAGCATCAGCGCGGCGTAGTAGAGCAGGCTGCGGAAGCTGGTGGAGTCCTGCAGCAGGCTGCCGCCGCCCAGCACCAGGGCCCGGCTGCGCCCCAGGGCCCGCAGCACCTGCCCCAGGCTGCGCCGTTGCACCGTGGCCACCCGATGGCGCCCCTGAACCAGCGGTTGGTCGTGGGCCGTCACGAGGGGAATGGCCGACGGCGGCAGCTGGCTCAACAGCGATTCGAGCAGGGCGTCATCCCCGAGGTTGTGCTCGCCGTAGTAACCGCACAGCAGAACAGGACGGGCCACCGGGGGCACACAACTTGCGGCAGCTTGCCACCACCGCCGCCCCTAGCGCCCTCAGGCCACCGCCGCCAGCCGTTGGCGGATCAACACGATCTGCTCATCAATCAACTGCCGGGCTTCCGCCAGCGAGGCCACCTGCCCGAGCGGCGCTCCGCTCTGGTGCTGCACGCGGTAATGCACCCCCTGGGCACCTGCGCCCACCAACAGGACGCGGCAGCCGCGGTGGGTCCAACAGGGGGGCGGCGCTACCTGGGACATGGCATCGGGCTGACGGCCGTCAGCTGGAGCTGTCGAACCCAGTTCACCGCAGGGGCCCCGGTTCGACAAGCGGGGCCCACAGCAACAGGGTCAGTGGACCTTGAACTGGCCGCTGGGCGGGCGGTAGATGGGCCGCGCCTTGAGCGGGATGGTGGCCTTGGACGGTTGCTTGGGCTGGGACATGGGGGTCACGCCAACGGTTCAGAGGCGTACACAGGTTCATGGCTGCGGCCGCTGCGGTCTGTAGCACCGCTTACCGGATTCGTTGCTAAGCCGGAGCCATGGACAGCCAGCCCTACCTGGAACTGGAACGGGTGGTGGCCTGGCTGGGTCCGCAGCCGGTGCTGCATGGCATCGATCTGCGGCTCCACCTCGGCGAACACGCGGTGGTGTTGGGGCCGAACGGTGCGGGCAAAAGCGCCCTGATCAAGCTGCTCAGCCGTGAGCTCTACCCGGTGGTGCAGCCGGGGTCGACCCTGCGCCTGTTCGGCAGCAGCACGGTGAACCTCTGGGAGCTGCGGCGCCGGATCGGCCATGTGTCCGCCGACCTGCAGGCGGGCTATCGACCCGGCGTCAGCGCCGAGGACGTGGTGCTCTCCGGTTGGTTTGGATCGGTGGGGATCGGCCGCCAGCACAGCGCCAGCGCTGCCCAGCGGCAACGGGCCCTGGAGTTGCTGGAGCAGATGGGGCTGGGCGGGTTGGAGCGCCGGCCCTTCGGGCAACTCTCCGATGGACAACGGCGACGCCTGCTGCTGGCGCGAGCCCTGGTGCACCGGCCCGAGGTGCTGGTGCTGGATGAACCCACCAATGGCCTCGATCCCCAGGGCCGCCATCGGCTGCTGGCGATCCTGCGCCAGCTGGCCAACGCTGGCACCACCCTGTTGGTGGTGACGCACCAGCTGGATGCGGTGATCCCCGAGCTGAGCCGCGCCGTGCTGATCAAGGGGGGCCGGATTGAGGCCGATGGCTCCTGCCGGGAGTTGTTGCGGGCAGAACCGCTCAGCCAGTTGTTTGACACCCCCTTGCGGGTGGTGGAGCGCGATGGCTGGCGGCAACTGCTACCGGCGTGAGGGCAGCACCGGCGAAACATCCGCCAGGGGGATCGTTGCACTACCCCAGCCGTTGGGCGGGAGCAGCGGAGCCACACCGGGGGCGGGGCGCACCTTGGCCCCCGCCGCAAAGGCCGCCTCGGTCCAGGCGAGCATCAAGGCGCCCAACACACCCCCTTGGGCATCGGAGCGGGGACGCAGGTTGAAGTGATCACCGCCCTTGGCGATCACCAACTGATGGCCCTGCAGGTCCGCGCCCTGCAGCGGTTGGATGGCCTCGGGATCGGGGGGCACCACCCAATCGCGGCTGCCGCTCACCAGCAGCACCCGGGTGTTCAGCCGCTGGTCGGTTTCGCGGGGAAACAGCAGCGACATCGGCGCACTCACCGCCACCACGGCAATGATGCGGTCGTCGTTGATCGACGCCTGTTTGACCGCCGAGGCCCAACTGCATTGCAGGGTCCAGCTGAGGTTGCGGTCGGGATGGTTCACCTCACCGCAACGGCTCAGCAACAGCGAATCGGTGGGCACCAGCCCCGCCATCAACAGGCTGGTGGTGGCCCCCCAGGAGTGGCCGATCACCACCACCCGATTGCTGTCCACGGGACTGTTGGTGGCCAGGCTGCCCTTGCCGATGGCGTCGATCACCGCCGTCAGGTCGCGGGGCCGCAGGGCCAACTCCTCCGGGGAGGGCGGTGCCGCCTGTCCGCTCAGCACCTCATGCTGCTGGGCCTTGTCACTGCCGGGATGCCAAGGCAGCACCACCGTGTAGCCGGCGGCCGCCAGCCGTTGGCCCCAGCCTTCAAAACTGCCGGGGCTGTCCCAGAGGCCATGGGAGATCAACACCAAACGACCGTTGGCCCTGGATTGGGGCTGCAGGATCAACAGGCGCAACGGCTGGGGTCGGTGCGCCACGGGGATCTCCACCGTGTTGCTGACCACCCCCGGGGTTGAGGGCCTGGCCCGCTGCGGCGCAGGGGGGACGGGCGGCTTCGCAGCCGGCACCTCGGCCAGCAGGCGATCCGCCAGAACCCGTTGCTGCAGCACACGGTTGAGGATCACCCCCGCCTGGCTGAGGTTGAGGCGGGCGCGTTTGCCTGGGATGGCCTTCATCACCTGCAACAGCGTCGGCTGACCATCGGGGGCCGCCGCGACGGCCCGCCGCAGGGTTTGCTCGAGGGTCTGGCCGGTGATGTCGTCGCTGTGCCCTTCGATCGTGCCGAAGGAGGAGACGATCAACAGCGCCTGCTCCAGCAGGGGGGAGCCCACCGAGGCGCTGGCGGCCTTCGTGATCGACAGGGGCAGGCGGTGGTTGAACAGGGCCACCAGGGCACGGCCCACCCGGCCGTCGGTGGCCCGGTCCAATTCCGCCAGCTGGCTGTCACCGCGGAGCAGGGCCTCCGGTGAGTTGAACTCCGCCAAGCGCACCCGCATGCTGCTCTCCATCAGCGGCAGCTCCACCACCACCTCCTCGAGGGCGCGGGCGGCACCGGCGGGCAGCAACAGCGCCAGGGCCGCCGCCCCCAGGCCTCGGCGCAGCAGGGGGCCGAGGGCACAACGGGCCATGGATGAGGGTGGCGGGAACGACCAGGACCCTAAGGGGGCCCCAGCAGCGGCAGCAGCTGGGCGGCCAGGTGCTCCGCTGGCCCGCCGGGCCCGTGGGCCCGGGTCAATGGATTCAGGCCCATGGAGCGCCGTTCGGCGTGGATCTGGCGGCCGGGCACCACCCAGAACAACCAATGCTGCCGCTGCAGCGGCTCCTCAAGCGCCGTCTGCGGCCGCCAGAGCCCGAACACCTGCACCGCAGCGGGGCCCTCGGGCAGGGGGAACACCACAGGTCCGGCACTGGCCAGATCGGCAGGCGCCATGGCGGTGCTCACGGCCAAACCGTCCGGCGCAGGCTCACGGCTGGGGTCACGGCCCAGGGCCGTGAGCACGATCCAGAGGCCGCTGGCCTGGCGCAGCCGTTCGTCCCGCAGGTCGCCGCAGTGCCAGCGCAACAGCCGCTCCCATTCGTTCATGGATCCACAGCCAACGGGGTGAGTCGGGTGACAGGCATCGGCGGCTCAGAGGGATTTGAGCAACAACGACAGCCCCATCAGCAAACACAACAGCTCGAAGCAGCGTTTCACCAGGGCCGTGCCCTTGGCCAGCGCCAGATGGGCCCCCAGGTAGCCACCCACGGTGGAGCCCAGCAACAGCATCGGCAACCAGCGCCAGGCGATCTGGCCACTCCAGCCCAGGGTGAGGGCTCCAGTGCCATTCCAGAACAGGCCCACCAAGGTGAGGGTATGGGCCACGGCCCGGCTGTAATCGAGGCCATACCAACGCACCAGCCAGAGGGTCACAAACAGTCCGGTGCCGGAGGTGAGCGAACCGTTGAGCACCCCGATGGCAAACAGCACCAGCGCCCCGACGGCGTGCTGCTGCGGGCTGAGATGGCGGGGGCTTGCCGAGGCCCCCAGCTGCGGCCGGGCCATGGAGTAGCAGCCCAGGGCGATGGTGAGCAGCCCCAGCAACAACACCGACAGGCGTGGCGGCAGCTGCAGCACCCAGCGGGCCCCGAGCCACACCCCCGGCAATCCACCCAGCAGGATCACCGCGGATAGCCGTGGCTGGAGGCTCTCCCCCTGCAGGTGACGCACGGTGGCCCCCACCCCCAGGGCCACGCTGGCCAGCTTGTGGGTGGCAAGGGCCAGGGGAAAGGGGAGCCCCAGGAGAATCAGGGCCGGCAGCTGCACCAACCCGGCACCGCCCCCCGCGAGGGCGGACAGCAGGTTGGCCAGCAGGGACACGCCAAACAGCCCCAGCTGGAGGGCCAGATCAAGGCCGTGGGCGGCCATGGGCAGTTACCCGAGCGCGATGCGGGGCACTCACTCGTACATCCAGTCGTAGGCCTCCGGAACCAGGGGTTCAGGGGCTGCGCCAACGGCATCCTGCGCCACGGTGCGCTGCCAGCGCCAGGCCCGCAGGGCCATCGCCGATTCGATCAGACCCACCACCGCCAACAGCAGCAGGCCCCCCAGGGCCACCAGCAGCTGTGGGTGGGCCACCACGGCAAACGCCTGATCCATGGGGCGAACGTGCGATGCAGTCCCGCTGTAGCCACAGCGGTGGGCCCAGGCAACGAATCACGAAGCCAGCCCCCGAGGGCAGGACCCACGGGACCCAACCGGCTTAAGGTTTTCTATAGGTTCCCGTGTGCGGCCGCTTGAACGACAACAACCCCGTGCTGCAATCGATGCGGGATGCGCTGCAGGAGCTGCAACAGCTCTACCGCTGCGAACCGTCGGACTTCAACCGCTACCAGCTGGTGCGCCAGGAACAGCGCATCGCCCAATGGGTCCCCACCGAGCTGCTGGGCGTCTGAGCGGCCGGACCTGCCCTTAGCGTGACCCCTCTCAACCGTTGATGTGATGCGAGCGCTGCCGTTGCACCTGGAGGCAGGTGCCGACATCCGCCGCTCCCTGGAGGCCCTGGCGCAGCAGCAGCAGGCCGAAGGCTTCGTGCTCAGCGTGGTGGGCAATCTGCGCCGGGCCTGCTTCGCCTGCCCCGGCCGCAACGAGCCCACCGTGCTGGAGGGGGAGCTCGAAATCATCACCCTGCAGGGCACCATCGGGCCCGGCGGCGTGCACCTGCACCTGAGCTTCTCCGACACCGACTGCCAGGTGTGGGGCGGGCACCTGGAACACGGCAGCCAGATCCACAGGGGGGCCGACCTGCTGGTGGGGTTCCTGGCCCCCTCCGCGGACCACACAGCAGCCGAACCAGCTGGTGTCAGCGAGCCACGGGTGCAGATCACCGTGGCTGAGGGCTGCCCCTGGTCGGCCCGGGCCCTGCGCATGTTGCGCAGCCTGGGGATACCGCACCACACCGTGGTCAGCACGGCCGGGCCGGTGCCCCAGATCAGCATCGACGGCACCAGCATCGGCGGCTATGACGCCCTGGCGGACCTCCACGGCCGTGGCGGGCTCGAGGCCCTGCGCCAGCCTTGAATCAAGACCCCACCCGCCGCTGGCGGCTGGAGACGCTCGAGGGCTGCCAACTGGCCATCGGTGCCTATCCGCTGTTTCGCTACGACGCCCGCGGCGGCGGTGGCACGGCGGTCGCCGCCACCGGCAAGGCGCCCCCCACGGGCGACACCGGGGTAGTTCCCTTGGCCTTCGCACCCGAGCAACTGCGCATCCCCGCCCTGAGCGGCCGCACCACCACGGTGCTGGGGCTGCCCCTGCCCCCCGGCCTGTCGATCACGGTGGTGCCGATGCGGCTGGAGGGGGAGGTGGACCCCGACGGCGGGTCGGTGGCCCTGGCGTTTGAGGCGGCCTTCCGCTTCCGCCTGCGGCTGGGGGGTGTCACCCTGCTGGCACCACCCGACCTGCAGATCCGCACGTGCCTGCGCAGCGGCAGCCCGCTCAGCCCAACGGGCGCCACCACCCTGTTGGGGGTGGCCACGGTGCCCCCCTGCGGCGCCCCCTGGCTCGACCGCTTCTTGGGCTTGCCGAACCAGGCGCTGGCGGTGTTGCAGTGCCGGCTCAGCCCCGAACCAAACGGCATCCTGTGAAGCGCCTGTTGACCACCCTGGCGCTGGCCCTGATGGCCACGCCCCTGCAGGCGCAACCCTGGGCCCCTGGCCAGGAGCCGCCGCCGCCGCCCCCCAAGCCCGCCGATCCAGCCCAGGCCAGGGCCCTGGAAACCCTGCGCACCAACCCGGAGGGCTCGCCAGCGGAGCAGCGCAAGCGCTACCTGCGCGCCGCCCACGAGCTGCTGCATCGCTACTGGGGCAGCCGGGAGCAGCCCAGCCTGCTGTTTGCCGGCGACCAGGCCAAGGGCTGCGGGGTGAACCGGGTGGAGCACCCGATGGCCTTCTACTGCCCGCCCAGCAAGGAGATCGCCATGGCCCTCAACCTGCGCCGCAGCGTGGCGGCGGCCCGCGGCAAAACCGACGCTGAGCTGCTGCTGCTCGACATCACGGTGCTGGCCCACGAATGGGGGCACCACATCAATGTTGAACAGGGGCGGGGCCCCTACACCGGTGGCCTGGGGATCACGGTGAAGCAGGAGGAGCTGGCGGCGGATTGGCGCACCGGCGTGTTCCTGGGTTGGTTGCTCAGCAGTGGTGCCCTCTCGGTGGAGGCCTTCTCCCAGACCGCCAACCTGATGTTTGAAATGGGCGACTACGAACGGATTTCGTTCCAGCACCACGGCTACCCCAAGGACCGCTTTGAGGCCCTCACCCGCGGCCTGGGGAGCCAGTTGAAACCCGGCCAGAGGCTGGGGGAGTGGACGGTGGACAGCCAGGAAGCCTTCAGCCGGCCCCTGCCCCCCGACCCCCAGGACCAGGGGCTGGGGCGCCGCCGCTATGCGGTGCAGCGCTTTGAGATCGACCGCAGCCAGCAGATCGCCACCAACGTGTTGGGGGGCCTGCTGGGGGCGGCCAGTTGCGTGTGGGGCAACCAGCAGCAGTGCCTGGGCATGGCCATGGAGCAGGGCAAGGGGCGTGCCCATGGCCGCTACACCCAGCGGGAGCTGACCCTGTTCTGCGGCAGCGGACGCTTCGACGTCAGTGAGGACGACTTCGGCCCGCAACCGCTGCAGCGCGATGGCAAAGGCCAGGCGTCGGTGCTGGCCAGCCGCGACTGCCCCGCGCCGGCCAGCCCGCTCAGGCCGCCGAGCTGAGGATGGGCGTGCGGCGGGCCTCCAGCAGCGCCTCCAGGAAGCGGCGGCGCTGGAAACGGGTCCACAGATCAGCCGCGGTGAACGCCGGGCGCCCCTGGTAGCGCTGCCACCACCCCTGCAGATCCGGGCGATCCAGCAGCGGCAGTTCCGCCGCCATGGTGAGGCGTGCCAGCAACACCGCCAGCACCACATCGGCGCTGCTGAGCCGGGATCCGAACAGCCAGGCGCCATCCGCCACCGGCGGCAGGCCCTGCAGGTAGGCCCGCACCTGCGCCCGCATGGCGGCCAGGGTCTCGGGTGCCGGGGTGGCGGTGAGCGTCTGCAGCCGCTCGCGGTCCTGTTGGGCCTTGGCCAGCAGCGCAGCCGGATCCACGGCGGTGTGGGCGGCCCGTTGCTCGAGCTGGCGGCTCAGACCGGAAAGCAGCCTCGCCACCAGCGGTCTGAGCCAGGGTCGGGCGGTGAGCAGCTTGCTGAAGGTGAGCGTCTCGATCGAAATGGCGTAGTGGCCCTGCACCGCATCGCCGATGGCCGGCGCCAGGGTCGGGTCGGCATCGGCCCAGGCCGCACCGGCCCGGGCGGCAGCGAAGGCCAGGATCTCGGAGCTGTCGGTGAGCAGCAGATCGGGCCCCCGCAGGGTGGGCACGGTCATGTGGGGGTTCAAGGCCCGGTAGGCGTCGCTGAGTTGCTGCTTGGCCAGATGGATATCCAACAGCCGGGAGGTGGTGGCGATGCCGGCCTCCGCCAGGGCCAGCCGCGCCACCATCGAGTAGTACGACGGGGCCGCATGGAACAGCTCAAGCACGGCGACCTCAGAACAGGTGGTAGGTGAGCTCCAGCTGCAGGCGGCTGGCCAGGGCTGGATCGATGGCCTGGAACTGGGCCAGGGCCAGGCGCCGTTGCCGGGGCTGCAGCTGGCGCAGGTCCGCCAGGGCCAACTCCAGGCATCGACGATCAAGCTCCTGGTTCACCCGCAGTCCGCAGCGAGCGGATCACATCGCCTGCCGGTGCCCCCCGCCAGTGGGCTGGGCCAGATCCGCAGCTTGCCCCCTGGGCCTTGCGCCTGATTTGCTACGAGCTGTGTCCCCCCCTGCCGTTGGCGAGGGGGATGGCTTAGCAACGCAACACGCCATCCAGGGGGCGATGGGCTTCTTCGTTCAACTCACCGAAGCCATCGCCGAGCGCCAATCGCTCCTGATGACCGGGCTTGACCCGAACCCGGAGATGCTGCAGAGCTGGGCCCAGCGGCGGGGCATGGCCAACCGCTCCTTCCTGAGCCAGGCGCGCCACTGGATCAAGGCCGTGGTGGAGGAAACCAGCCCCCACGTCTGTGCCATCAAGGCGAGCCTTGGCTTCTACCAGGCCCTCGGCCCCCTGGGCTTGGAGCTGCTGCTGGAGGTGCGCGATCTGGTGCCGCGCGACCTCCCCCTGATCATCGACGCCAAGCACGGCGACCTCAACTCCTCCACCGCCCTGGCCCATTACCTGTTCAAAGACCTGGGGGTGGATGCGGTGACCCTCTCCCCGCTGGCGGGTCAGGACATTGCCGCCCCGTTTCTGCTCTATGCCGACAAGGCGGTGGTGATCACCTGCCGCAGCTCCAACCCCGCCGCCAAACGGATCCAGTACCACCCCAATGAGGGGGATCCGCTGTTCCTGCAGATCGTGCGCGAATGCCAGCTGTGGGGCACCCCGGACCAGCTGTTGCTGGAGGTGGGCACTAGCGATCCCACCGTGCTGGGCCAGGTGCGCCGGGCGGCGCCGGAGCGGGTGCTGATGCTGCGCAGCATCTGGAGCGAAGAGGAGCGGCTGGATGGCCTGCTGGAGGCGGGGTTCAACGACGCCGCCGATGGCCTGTTGCTGCCCCTGCCCCAGAACCTGCTGGTGGAGGACGACCTGGGGGAACAGGCCGCCGCCCTCAAGGGGTTGATCAACCGGCGCCGCGAGCGCTGGCTGAGCCAACACCCCCGGGCGGAGGGCAACAGCTGCGCCGTCTGGGTGGCGGAGCCCACCGGCGGCAGCCCCGACACCGGCGAACCCGACAGCCAGTTGATCATCGACCTGTTTGACATCGGTTGCCTGCTGTTCGGCGAGTACGTGCAGGCCTCAGGGGCGGTGTTCAACTACTACGTGGACCTGCGCCAGATCATTTCCGACCCCAACCTGTTCCACCGGGTGCTGCACAGCTACGCCAGCCTGCTGGAGGGGTTGCACTTCGACCGCATCGCCGGCATCCCCTACGGCTCGTTGCCCACCGCCACGGGGTTGTCGCTGGCCCTGCACAAACCGCTGATTTACCCGCGCAAGGAGGTGAAAGCCCACGGGGCCCGCCGCCTGATCGAGGGCGACTTCATCGAGGGCGACCGGGTGGTGGTGGTGGACGACATCCTGATCACCGGCGGCAGTGTGCTGGAGGGGATCAGCAAACTGGAGAGTTCCGGCCTGGTGGTGGAGGACGTGGTGGTGTTCATCGACCACGGAGGCCAGCGGGATCGCCGCGCCCGGGAGCGGCTGCAGGCCGCCGGCTACCGGGTGCACGCCGTGCTCGACATTGCCCGCATCACCCGCACCCTGCTGGCGGCGGGGCGGCTCACGGCAGACCAGGCGGCGGTGTTGGCATGAACGCACGGCTGGTCCCGCCCACAACCCTGCTGGCCCTGGCCCTGGCCCTGGCCCTGGGGGCCTGCGGACGACCGGGGCCACGGCCCACCCCCGGAGCCAACCCCGCCACACCGGCGCAGCCGGCTCCGGCCGGGGCCGCCGCGGAGGCGGGGGCACAACGCCAGCTGCAGGCGGCCCTGCTGAGTGCGGACGACCAGTTCAACCGCGGCGAAAACGACCTGGCCTGCGGGCAGGTGCAACGGGCCCGGACACTGCTCAACCAACGGCCCGCCAGGGCCAGCGCCGCCCAGCGGCAGCAGTTGTTGCGCTTCGAGCAGGCCTGCAGCACCCTCTGAGGTGGATGGCGCTGTGTGACGCCTCACCACCAACTGGCCCCCAATCGGCCGGGGCTCCACGGCGCTCGCATAGCTTGAGGGTGTTGGCCCGCCAGCCAGGAGCTTCATGAGCGATACCCAGGGTCTCACCATCGGTGAGCTGGAGTCGAAGTATTTCCTGTACCGCAAGGCCCTCAAACAGCTCCTGCTGGAAGGCCGGCCGGTGGCGCGGATTGAAAAAACCCTGGCCTGGAGCCGGCTGGCCACGCTGCACAACTGCCTGCCGCGCCAGTACAAGTCGCCCGACCACATTCGCCACCAACTGCTGCGGGAAATCGAGCAGCAGCAGGCCGAGCAGGCGTGAGCGCTGGCGACGACGCCCAGCTGTTGCGGGTGGCGGAGGCCTTCCATGGGGAAGGCCACGTCTCGGACATCCGTCCCCTCGGCAGCGGCAACGTCAATGACACCTTCCTGGTGCACAGCGCCGGGGGGCTCAGCGTGCTGCAGCGCATCAACACCGCCGTGTTCGAACGGCCTGAGCTGGTGATGCACAACCTGCAGCAACTGGTCTCCCACCTGGAGCGCAAACGGGAGCATCCCGCCCTGCGCCACCGCCGCTGGGAGCACCCGCAGCTGATCTGCACCCAGGGCAGCGACCAAACCTGGCACTGCTGCAGCAGCGGTGGCTTCTGGCGCAGCCTCAGCTTCATCGACCGCGCCACCACCGTGGACGTGATCGAAAGCGAGGCCCAGGCCCGGGAGCTGGGCAGCGGCCTGGGGCTGTTCCACACCCTGATCAGCGACCTGCCGGTGGAGACCCTGGCCGATCCGTTGGAGGGGTTCCATGTCACCCCCCTCTACCTGGAGGCCTACCGGCGGGCCCTGGCGACGGCTGCGGCCCCTGGCGATGACGCCAGCCGGTTCTGCATGGCCTTCATCCGGGAGCGGGAGGGGCTGGCGTCGTTGCTCGAAGACGCCAAACAGCGCGGTGACCTCCCCCTGCGGCCCATCCATGGCGACCCGAAGATCAACAACGTGATGCTCGACCGCAGCAGCGGCCGGGCCGTGGCCCTGATCGACCTGGACACGGTGAAGCCAGGCCTGGTGCACACCGACATCGGCGACTGCCTGCGCTCCTGCTGCAACCGCCTGGGGGAGGAGACCACCGACCTGGAGGCCGTGCGCTTCGATCTCACCTTGGCGGAGGCGATCCTCGAGGGTTACCTGGCGGAGGCGGGCCCCCTGCTGAGCGCTGCGGAGCTGCAGCTGTTGCCGGATGCGGCCCGGTTGATCGCCTTTGAGCTGGGGCTGCGCTTCTTCACCGACCACCTCAACGGCAACGTGTACTTCAAGGCCCAGCACCCGCAGCACAACCTGCAGCGCGCCCTGGTGCAGTTCCGGCTCACCGCCAGCATCGAGGCGCAGATGGGCGCCCTGCGGCGGCTGGTGCAACGGCTCAGCGGCACCAGCCGCGTGGGCGGAGCGCCGGCGGGGCCATGGCCCAGCTGAAGCCCTTCCGCAGCGACGCGGCCACCGCGGCGTTTGCGCTGGCGGCCGCAGCCCGCTGGTGCGATGGCCAACTGGAGCTGCAGTTCCGGCTGGAGGGGCCGTTGGAGCTGTTGCTGCTGGCGGAGCCCAGCCCGGCACCCCAACGGCGCGACGGCCTCTGGCGGAGCAGCTGCTTCGAAGCGTTCGTGGGGGCCGTGGGGCAGGAGGGCTACTGGGAACTGAACCTGAGCCCCAGCGGCGACTGGAACCTCTACCGCTTCGATGGCTACCGCCGGGGTGGCCGCCCAGAAGCGGCGATCCAGCAGCTGCCCAGCCGTTGCCACCGCAGCCCCCAGCGGCTCACGCTGGAGCTGACGCTGCCGGGGGAGGGTTGGCTTGCAACCGGTGATCCCCGCCTGGAACTGGCCCTGACCAGCGTGCTCGAACACCGGCAGACGGGCTGCCAGTACTGGGCTTTGCAGCATGCCGCCGCCGAGCCCGATTTTCATCAACGGGGCAGCTTCATTGCCCTTGAACAGCTGCAATGAGGAGCTGTTCCTGAACGGAATCGCCCCCACTTCAGGCAGCAAAGGTGAAGCAAACCTGCTGTTTGCCGCAAGCACCCTTCCGAAAAGTAGCCTGCACTACAAATCCGGTCGGTTCTGTTGCACGTCACACACTGCGGGGATGAGCACCTGATCAGCCTCTCCAGCGATGAGGCGGCCTCCCTGGTGGATGCCTGCGCCCTGCTGCTGCTGGCTGCGCAGACCACCCCCGGCTGTGAACTGAAACCTGAGATGGCGGCCGTGCTGCGCACGGTGTTCGAGCAGTTCAGCGGCCACACCGTCGAGTGATCCCCGCCTAGACCGGGGCCATGCACGCCCTCTCCCTGCCCACCTGGTGGATCCACATGGCCTCCGTGCTCGAGTGGGGCCTGGCGATGCTGGCGATCCAGCGCTGGGGGCAACGCCGCGGTGAACGGGCCTGGAGCTGGCTGGCCCTGGCCATGGCGCCCGCCTTGGTGAGCGCCATGGCCGCCTGCACCTGGCACCTGTTCGACAACGCCGAAGCCCTCAACGGGCTGGTGGTGCTGCAGGCGGGCACCACCGCCCTGGGCAACGGCACCCTGGCCCTGGCGGCCTGGAACCTCAACCGCCTGGCGCGGCCCTGATCCCATGGATGCCACCCGCCTGCTGAACGCCCTGGCGGCCATCGACCCGGCCCCCCTGTTTGCCGTGTCGCTGCTGCCCTACCTGCTGTTTTTGTGGTGGAGCTGGCGCAGCGGCCGCATGCCACGGCTGGCCTTCTGGGGCTTTTGCCTCACGCTGCTGTTTGTGCTGGTCACGATCGTGGCCGCCCTGGTGGCCGAGCGGGTCTACGGGCACCAGCTGGCGGATGTGGATGCCCTGCACGGGGGCGCAGAGGCGATGCTGACCCTCAGCAACCTGTTGGTGCTGCTGGGGTTTCAGCGAGAAGGCCAGCGGGCCGGCGCAGTGAACAAGTCTTAAGCGCCCCAGGCCGCAGGCCCATCTCCCCCGGAAGATGTGGTGTCGCCTGAGATTCCGATGCTCGCTCCCCTGCTGGCCATCGCCCCCGCTTCCGTTGCCTGGTCGCCCAAGGTGGGCCTGGTGATGATCGTTGCCAATGTGATCGCCATCGGCATCGGCAAAGCCACCATCAAGTACCCCAACGAGGGCGCCCAGCTGCCCAACGCCACCATGTTCGGGGGCATGAGCCACGCCGCCCTGCTGGCCACCACCTCCTTCGGTCACATCCTGGGCATGGGCGCGATCCTCGGTCTGGCCGCCCGCGGCGTGGTCTGAGGCTCAGGCCGGCGCTCAGCGCCAGCCCAGGGCATAGGGCAGCGCCCGCAGGCCGTAGCGCTCGAAGCGGTAGTCGAACAGCAACGCCGAGAGGTCCTCGGCGTTGCAGGCCTCCAAGCCCGTGAGCAGGCGCTCGAGCCGGCGATCCGCCGCGGGCGTCCGCAACCCAAGCCAGGTGCGCTGGGCCAGGCGCCCACTGAGGCTCCAGCGCCACCCCAACCGCCACCGCAGCCGCCGGGGATAGGGGTCCAACGCCTGGGGATGGCCCGCCAGGGCCGCCAACATCAGGGGCGCCAGGGTGGCGCTGCTGCTGAGGGCATGGCGTATGCCCTCGCCCCCCAGCAGGTTGGCGGTGCTGACCGCATCGCCCAGGCCCAGCAGGGGCCCCCGCCGGTGGGGCTCGCGGCGGCGGATGCTGCTGCGCACCAGGCCGCCATGGCGGTCGAGCACGGTGGCATCGGCAAGCCCCAGCCGCACCTGCAGCTGCCGCAGCAAGCCCTGCAGGGGCGGTTGGGCGGTGCCGGCATCCTGCAGCCGGCAGATGCCCAGCTTCAGCACCCCCGGCTGCATCGGAAACACCCAGCCATAGCCCTGGGGAACCCAGTCGCTGCCGAGCATGAAGCTCAGCTGCTCAGCCCAGCGGCGCCAGCGGGGGGGATCCACCTGCAGCAGCCATTCCACCCCCACACCGGCCACCAGGGGATCGGCGGAAGGGGGCGGCTCCCCCAGCAGGGCACGCTGTTGCCCGGTGGCATCCACCAGCCAGCGGGGGTGCAGGGTGCGCCGCTGGCCGTCGGGGTCGCGCAGCTGCACCCGGGCGCCGGCACCGCTGGCTCGCCAGCCCTCGCAGTGGACCCCCAGCTGCACGCGGGCACCGGCCGCGGCGGCCCGCTGGGCCATCCACTGGCGCAGGGCTCCGAAATCCAGCACCGCCCCCAGCGGCTCGTCCGCCATCCACAGGCGCTCGCTGGGGCCCGGCCCCAGCAGCTGCCAACCCCGCCAGCGGGCGGCGATCACCGTCTCCGGCAGGTGGTGCTCCCGCACCGCCGCCAGCGGCAGGGCGGCGCTGCTGAAGGCGGCCCGGGTGAGGTCGGCGAGGCGATCCACCAGCAGCACATCGGCGCCGCCGGAGGCCAGGCGCCAGGCGAGGTCGGCACCGGCGGGGCCGGAGCCGACGATCAACACCTGGGGATCAGACACCCACCGGCTGGCGGCGCAGGCTGGTGAAGCGCTGAAGGATGCCGTCGGCCATCTGGGGCGGCGTGAGCCCCAGGGCCTGCTTGCTCTGGTCGGGGCTGGCGTGGTCGACCAGCACATCGGGAATGCCGATGCGGTGCACGGGCACCAGCACGTCGTGGTCGTTGAGGGTTTCCACCACCGCCGCGCCGAAACCGCCGGCCAGGCAGCCCTCCTCCATGGTGACCACGCGGCCGATGCGGCGGGCCATGGGCAGGATCAGGGCCTCATCCAGGGGCCGCAGGAAGCGGGCGTTGATCACGGCGGCGAGCACACCCTGCTCCTGCAGCAGGCCGGCGGTGGCCATGGCGGGGGCCACCATGGCGCCATAGGCCACGATCAGCAGGTCGTCGCCGTCGGCGAGCAGTTCCCCGCGGCCGATCTCCAGGGGTTGCCAGCCCTCCTCCACCAGGGGGGCCCCCACCCCTTCGCCGCGGGGGATGCGCAGGGCCGTGGGGCCGTTGTGCTGCAGGCAGGTGATCAGCATCCGCTGCAGCTCGGCCTCGTCCTTGGGGGCCATCACCGTGAAGTTGGGCACGCAGCGCAGGTAACTGATGTCGTACTGACCCTGGTGGGTGGGGCCATCGGCGCCAACGATGCCGGCCCGGTCCATCACAAACGTGACGGGCAGGTTCTGGATGCCCACGTCGTGGATCAGCTGGTCGTAGGCGCGCTGCAGGAAGGTGCTGTAGATGGCGCACACGGGGCGGAGCCCTTCACAGGCCATGCCGGCGGCCATGGTGACGGCGTGCTGCTCGGCGATGCCCACATCGAAGTATTGGTGGGGGCGGGCCTTCTCCAGCAGATCCAGGCCGGTGCCGGTGGCCATGGCGGCGGTGATGCCCACCACCCGGGGATCCTGCTCGCAGATCTTCACCAGCGTCTGGCCAAACACCTTGCTGTAGCTGGGGGGTTTGGGTTTGCTGGAGGGGTAGGCCTTGCCGGTGGCCAGGTCGAAGGCGCTCTGGGCGTGGTAACCCACCTGGTCGGCTTCGGCGTAGGCGTAACCCTTGCCCTTGGTGGTGGCCACGTGCACCAGCACGGGCCCCTCGTGCTCGTGGGCCTGCTGGAACACCTTCACCATGCCGGCGATGTCGTGGCCGTCCACGGGCCCCATGTAGGTGAAGCCCAGCTCCTCAAACACGGCCCCCAGCTTGGGCACCGCCAGGCGCTTCATGCTCTCCTTGAGGTTTTTGAGTTCCGTGGGCAGCTCCCCGTGCAGGAATGGGAGGTGCTTGATGGCCTCCTCGGCGTTGTCCTGCAGAAACTGCAGCGGCTTGCTGTGCCGCATGCGGTTGAGGTGGGTGGAGAGGGCCCCCACCGGCGGGCTGATCGACATGTCGTTGTCGTTCAACACCACCAGCAGGCGGGTTTTGGGCAGGTGGCCGGCGTGGTTGATCGCCTCCAGGGCCATGCCACCGGTGAGCGACCCGTCGCCGATCACCGCCACACATTTGAACGCCTCGCCGCGCTGATCCCGCGCCAGGGCCATGCCCAGGGCCGCGGAGATCGAGGTGCTGGCATGGCCGGCACCGAAGTGGTCGAAACGGCTTTCGCAGCGCTTCAGATAACCCGCCACGCCGTTCTGCTGGCGCAGGGTGTGGAAGTCGTTGTAGCGGCCGGTGATCAGCTTGTGGGGATAGGCCTGGTGGCCCACATCCCACACCACCCGGTCGTGGTCGAGGTCGAGGGTTTGGTAGAGGGCCAGGGTGAGTTCCACCACCCCCAGGCCGGGGCCGAGGTGGCCACCGCTGGTGCTCACCACCTCCAGGTGGCGTTCGCGGATCTGGCGGGCGATGCCCTCCAGCTCGGCGGTGCTCAGGCCGTGCAGCTGATTCGGGTGCGTCAGCTCACTGAGGTGCATGCCTGAGGCCTTCAACCTGATCGAGCCTACGCGCAGCCACCGGGGGAGTGTCGGTTCAGCACAGACGTTCTGGGGGATCCCGGCGGCGCTTGCCACACTGAGGGGATCACCGCAGGGCCATGAGCACATCCGCCGCCAGCCATGAGGGCCGCCCCGGGCCCACGGAGCAGGAGCTGCTGCAGCGCATCCTGCGGGCACGGGTGTACGACGTGGCGATCGAATCGCCCCTGGATCCGGCGCCCAACCTGTCGCGGCGGCTGAACAACACCGTGCTGCTCAAACGGGAGGACCTGCAGCCGGTGTTCAGCTTCAAGTTGCGGGGCGCCTACAACAAAATGGCTGGCCTCAGCGCAGCGGAGCTGGAGCGGGGCGTGATCGCCGCCAGCGCCGGCAACCATGCCCAGGGGGTGGCCCTGGGGGCCCAGCGCCTGGGCTGCCGGGCTGTGATCGTGATGCCGGTGACCACCCCCGAAATGAAGGTGCGGGCCGTGGGCAACCGCGGGGCCGAGGTGGTGCTCCACGGCGACACCTACGACGCCGCCTGCGCGGAGGCGCTGCGGCTGGCGGAACAGCGGGGGCTCACCTTCATCCATCCCTTCGACGACCCCGATGTGATCGCCGGCCAGGGCACCGTGGCCCTGGAGATCCTGCGCCAGTGCTCCGAGCCGCCGCAGGCCATCTACGTGGCGGTGGGCGGTGGCGGCCTGATCGCCGGCATCGCCGCCTATGTGAAGAGCCTCTGGCCCGAGGTGGAGGTGATCGGCGTGGAGCCGGTGGATGCCGATGCGATGACGCGCTCCCTGGCCCTGGGGGAACGGGTCACCCTGGAGCAGGTGGGCCTGTTTGCCGATGGGGTGGCGGTGCGGCAGGTGGGGGAGCGCACCTTCGAGCTGGCTCGCCGCTACGTGGACGCCATGGTGACCGTGGACACGGACGCCATCTGCGCGGCGATCAAGGACGTGTTTGAAGACACCCGCTCGATCCTCGAACCCGCCGGCGCCCTGGCGGTGGCCGGCATGAAAGCAGATGTGGCCAGGCGCGGGCGCCGGGGGCAGACCCTGGTGGCCGTGGCCTGCGGCGCCAACATGAACTTCGATCGCCTGCGCTTCGTGGCGGAGCGCACGGAGATCAGCGAAGACCGCGAAGCGATGCTGGCGGTGGAGATCCCCGAGCGGGCCGGCAGCCTGCGGGAGTTCTGCACCCTGCTGGGCCAGCGCAACCTCACGGAATTCAGCTACCGCCTGGCGGACCCGGGGCGCGCCCACATCTTCGTGGGGGTGCAAACCAGTGGCAGCAGCGATGAGCAGAACCTCATCCACGACCTGCAACAGGCGGGCTTCCCCTGCCTCGACCTCTCCAACGACGAGCTCTCGAAGCTGCACCTGCGGCACATGGTGGGGGGGCGCATGCCCGCCGCCGCCGGGGAGGCGGCGGGCCACGGCCGCGAGCTGCTCTACCGCTTCGAATTCCCGGAGCGGCCAGGGGCGCTGATGCGCTTCCTCACCAGCCTCCACCCCAACTGGAACATCAGCATCTTTCATTACCGCAACCACGGCGCCGACGTGGGCCGCATCGTGGTGGGGGTGCAGGTGCCCCCCGGGGAGATGGGCGACTGGCAGGACTTTCTGCAGGGACTCGGCTACCAGTGGGTGGATGAAACGGACAACCCGGCCTACCGCCTGTTTCTGGGGGAACTGGCCGGAGCCGTTGGGGTGGGATAACTTGCCGCTGGACCTGGGGTAGCCATGGATCGCGAAACCCCTGACCCCCAGCTGGAACCCCGGGATCAGCTGTCGTTGCCGGCGCGCCTGGAGGCAATCCTGTATTTGAAGGGCCGTGCCCTCAGCCTCGGCGAGCTGGCGGAGATCGCCGCCGTGGGCCGCGACCAGGCGGAGCTCGGCCTGATCACCTTGATGGCGGACTACGCCCACCGCGACACCGCCCTGGAGGTGCGCCAGGAGGGGCAGCGCTACAGCCTGCAGCTGCGGGATGGCCTGGGGGATCTGGTGCAAAACCTGCTGCCGGTGGACCTCTCCACCGCCGCCCTGCGCACCCTGGCCACCATCGCCCTCAAGAAACGCATCCTGCAATCGGAGCTGGTGGACCTGCGCGGCTCCAGCGCCTACGACCACATCAAGGAGCTGCTGGCCCAGAACTTCATCGAGCGCAAACGCCAGAGCGACGGGCGCTCCTTCTGGCTCACCCTGAGCGAAAAGTTCCACCGCACCTTCTCGGTGAAAACCGACGACCTGGTGCCCAGGCGGCAGGCCCAGGCCGAACCCGACGCGGCCGAGCCGCTCGATCGGGCTGCCTAAAGTTCCATGAGCACCTCGCCCCACCCCACCCGGCACCCATGGCACCTGTGATCGGCGATCTGATCGGAGTTCTGGCCCAGACCCTCTCGATCTACACCCTGGTGCTGCTGGTGCGGGTGCTGCTCACCTGGTTCCCCAACCTCGACTGGGGCAATCCGGTGCTCTCCACCGTGAGCGCCGTCACCGACCCCTACCTGAACGTGTTCCGCGGGCTGATCCCGCCGCTGGGGGGGCTGGACCTCTCAGCCATCGTGGCCTTCCTGGCCCTGCAGCTGATCCAGTCGCTGCTGGAGCAGAGCCGGGCGCTGTTCTACGCGGCCTACTGAGGCAGCCCCCCTCAGGAGGCCACTTCCAGCTCAAGCGGCAGCAGGTCGTCGTAGGCGCCGGCCCTGGTGCGCACCGGCGCCTTGAATCCACGGGCTTTCACGATGGTGAACCGGAACGGCCCCGGGGTGCCCGCCGGCACCGCCAGCCGCAGGGCAAAGGTGGAGTCGCCCGGTGGCACATCACCGATGGAGCCCACCCGGGCGCGGTTCTGCAGCACCGGTTCACCGCTGGCGTCAAGGATCTGGGCAAACACATCGGTGTCCACCACGGGCTTGCGGCCGGGGTTGGTCACCGTGCCCCGCAGCACGTAACAGCTGGCGCCGCTGGGGCGCCGCAGCTGCGGTTGGGCGCCGATGTCGTCGCTGGGGCAGGGCTCGAGGCTCACCTGCGACACCGTCAGATCAGCGGCCGCCTGGGCAGGGGGCACAGCGGGCAGCAGCAGACCACAAAGGCAGAGCAGTGCGGCCAGGACATGGATCTGCAGCGTGCGCATGGGACCTGGCAACACAATTCAGCGGTGGTCGCCGCTGCCGGAGATCACGTTACGGGCGGCACGGCTGGCCAATTTCTGCAGGTTGGCCTCGGCGATCTGATCGAGTTCGAACCCCAGCTCGCTGGCCAGTTGGGCCACGTACCAGAGCACATCCCCCAGTTCCAGCATCAGCGCCTGCTTCACCTCGGCACTGAAGGCGCCGTTGTGGTCGCGCAGCACCTTCTTCACCTTGTCGGCCACCTCGCCGGCCTCGCCGCACAGCCCCAGGGTGGGGTAGATGGGGTTGGCGCCCACATCGGGGTAGCGGGCGGTCTGCCGGGCACCCCGCTGGTAGGCGTTGAGATCCATTGCGACAGCTGCCTTGGCGGGCCCCGATGATAGTGTCCACCGACCTATGGCCTCGCCGAATGGCCCTGCCCGATCTCACGCGTCGCACCAAGATCGTGGCCACCATCGGCCCTGCCACCGAATCCCCTGAACAGCTGCGGCGCCTGATCGAAGCCGGCGCCACCACCTTCCGGCTCAACTTCTCCCACGGCGACCACAGCGAACACGCCGCGCGCATCGCCACCATCCGCCAGGTGGCCCACCAGCTGGGGGTGCACGTGGGCATCCTTCAAGACCTGCAGGGCCCCAAGATCCGCCTCGGCCGTTTCAAAGACGGCCCGATCACCGTGGCCAAGGGGGATGCCTTCACCCTCACCTCCCGGGATGTGGCCTGCACCCAGGAGATCGCCACCGTCACCTACGACAAGCTGGCCGACGAGGTGGTGCCCGGCAGCCGCATCCTGCTGGATGACGGCCGCGTGGAGATGGTGGCCGACCGGGTCGACAAATCCGACCAGACCCTCTACTGCACCGTGACCGTGGGCGGGGTGCTCTCCAACAACAAGGGGGTGAACTTTCCGGACGTGCAGCTTTCGATCCGGGCCCTCACCGACAAGGACCGCACCGACCTGGCCTTTGGCCTGCAGCAGGGGGTGGATTGGGTGGCCCTCAGCTTCGTGCGCAATCCCTCCGACATGCGGGAGATCAAGGAACTGATCGCCGGCCATGGGTACAACACCCCGGTGGTGGCCAAGATCGAGAAGTTTGAAGCCATCGACCAGATCGACGCGATCCTGCCGCTCTGCGACGGCGTGATGGTGGCCCGCGGCGACCTGGGCGTGGAGATGCCCGCCGAGGAGGTGCCGCTGCTGCAGAAGGAGTTGATTCGCAAGTGCAACGGCCTGGGCATCCCGGTGATCACCGCCACCCAGATGCTGGATTCGATGGTGAGTTGCCCGCGCCCCACCCGCGCTGAGGTGAGCGATGTGGCCAACGCCATCCTTGATGGCACCGATGCGGTGATGCTCTCCAACGAGAGCGCCGTGGGCGACTTCCCGGTGGAGGCGGTGGCCACCATGAGCCAGATCGCCCGCCGCATCGAGCGCGACTACCCCAACCGCGGGTACGAGAGCCAGCTGGCCTCCACCATCCCCAACGCCATCAGCCAGGCGGTGAGCTCCATCGCCCGCCAGCTGGAGGCCTCCGCCATCCTCACGCTCACCAAGGGCGGGGCCACCGCCCGCAACGTGAGCAAGTTCCGCCCCAGCACCCCGATCCTGGCGATCACCAGCGAGGTGCCCGTGGCCCGGCGGCTGCAGCTGTGCTGGGGGGTGAGCCCGCTGTTGATCGAAGAGCAAACCTCCTCCACCAGCACCTTCAGCCTGGCCATGGGCATGGCCCGCGAGATGGGGGTGCTCAACGACGGCGACCTGGTGGTGCAAACCGCCGGCACCCTCTCCGGCGTGAGCGGCTCCACCGACTTCATCAAGGTGGGGATCGTGTCGGCGGTGCTCTCCAAGGGCGTGGGCATCGGCCACGGCTCGGTGAGCGGCCGGGTGCGGGTGGTGAGCGATCCGGCGGCGGCCGCCTCGGTGCAGGCCGGAGAAATCCTGGTGGTGCGCGAAACCACCGCCGAGTATGTGGAAGCGATCCGCAAGGCCAAGGGGGTGATCGCCGAGGTGGGTGACGCCGACAGCCACACCGCCCTGATCGCCCAGCGCACCGGCATCCCGGCCATCGTGGGGGTGAGCGATGCGATCGCCAACCTGCGCCAGGGTGAAATCGTGACCCTCGACCTGCGCCGCGGCGAGGTGCACCGCGGGGCCCGCAGCCACAATCCGGACAACAGCGGCGCCATCGTTTAAGCAGCCCCCAGGTTTTCGGAGCCGGCAGCCATGGCCGCCAAACTCGCCCTGCGTGAAACCGTGGGCATGGCGCTCGCCACCCTGCGCGCCAACCGCCTGCGCTCCCTGCTCACGATGCTGGGCATCGTGATCGGCAACGCCTCGGTGATCACCCTGGTGGGGGTGGGCAAAGGGGCCCAAAACCTGGCGGAGGGCCAACTCAACACCCTGGGCGCCAATGTGCTGTTCGTGGTGCCGGGCAACAACGACAGCCGCCGCCAGGGGATCGACTTCCCAAAAACCCTCGTGCTCGAAGACGCCGAGGCCATCGCCGAGCAGGTGCCGAGCGTGAAGCGGGTGGTGCCCCAGATCACCCTCAATGCGGTGCTGCAGTCGGGGGCCAAAAGCGCCAGTGCCACCGTGTCTGGCATCACGCCGGACTTCCTCACGGTGCGGCGGTTTGAGGTGGCCCAGGGGCGCTTTCTGGACCAGCGGGATCTGGAGGGGGCCCGCAACGTGGTGGTGATCGGCCCCGACCTGCGCACCAAGCTGTTGCCGGTGGGCTCAGCCCTGGGGCAGCAGCTGCGGATCCGCGACCAGAGCTTTGAGGTGATCGGCGTGATGGCGCCGAAGGGGGCGGTGTTTGGCCAGAACCAGGACGAAGCCGCCTACATCCCCCTCACCACCATGGTGAGCAAGCTCTCAGGCCGCGATCCCACCTATGGGGTGAGCCTCAACTTCATCAGCGTGGAGGCCAAGGACGAGGCCAGCACCAGCGCCGCCAAGTTTCAGATCACCAACCTGCTGCGCCAGCGGCACAACATCCTGCGGGAGGACGACTTCGCCGTGCGCTCCCAGCAGGATGCCCTCTCGATCGTGGGCACCATCACCGGCGGCTTGACCCTGATGCTGGCGGCCATCGGTGCCATCTCCCTGCTGGTGGGGGGCATCGGGATCATGAACATCATGTTGGTGTCGGTGAGTGAGCGCACCTCGGAGATCGGCCTGCGCAAGGCGATCGGTGCGCGCAGCAGCGATGTGCTGGCCCAGTTCCTGGTGGAGGCCCTCGTGCTCTCCAGCCTGGGGGGGGTGATCGGCAGCGCCCTGGGCCTCTCGGCGGTGGCGGCGGTGGCGGCCTTCACCCCGCTGCCGGCGGCGATCGGGGCCACCAGCGTGTTGGTCACCGTGGGGCTGTCGGGAACCATCGGCCTGGTGTTCGGCGTGTTGCCGGCCCGGCGGGCGGCCCGGCTGGATCCGATCACGGCCCTGCGCAGCCTCTAGGAGCAAATCCAAAGAAAAACAAAAACCGGCCAGCCGTTGGGCGGTTGGTTTCAACGGTCACCAAAGCCGGGGCCCACCCGATGGTTTGTTGGCACTGCTTTTGTGTTGTGTCGTCCCCTTGGCCCAGCTTTCCTGCGGCTACCGCAACAGCAGCGATCGCATGGTGATCGTGCGCTGCCTGGGCCCCCAGGAGTTCTTCCTGGAGCGGGTGGTGTTTCCGTTTGAACTGCTGAGCTTTCTGGCCCCGCCGGACACGGAGGTGCAGATCTGGACCCATGGCCTCGGCGGCCCCGAGCTGGTGGAGAGCATCGCCGTGACCGAGTTGGTGGTGGAGGCGATGGATCCCAGCGGGGCAACGGATGAAGGCAACGGCACCCCCCTGCCCTTTCCCACCCGCGACGGCAGCTTGATGCCTGGCGCCCAGGCCGGTTGAGCCAACGGTGTGCCGGCCCCCTGGGGGCGCTCAGGCCGCTTTACACTTGTTAAACATTCATTCAGCTGCGGCCATGAATCAGCGCTGGCGCACCATTGCCCTGTGGGTTCTGCCCATTGCCGTGGCGCTGTTCCTGGGGTGGCAGGTGCTCGGCAATGGCGGTGCCCGCATGGCGGCCCCCAGCGGCCCCACCGTGGCGCCCCGCAATGCCGCCGTGGCGCGCATGAGCTACGGCCGCTTCCTCGATTACGTGGATGCGGGCCGGGTCACCGCCGTTGACATCTTTGATGGTGGCCGCACCGCCGTGGTGGAGGCCGTCGACCCCGATCTCGACAACCGCGTGCAGCGCCTGCGGGTGGACCTGCCGGGCCTGGCCCCTGAGCTGGTGAACAACCTCAAGCAGCAGGGCATCAGCTTCGACATCCACCCTCCGCGCCAGGCGCCTCCGGCCCTGGGCCTGTTGAGCAACCTGCTGTTCCCGCTGCTGCTGATCGGCGTGCTGGTGTTCCTGGCCCGCCGCGGCAACGGCATGCCCGGCGGCCCCGGCCAGGCCATGCAGTTTGGCAAAACCAAGGCCCGCTTCCTGATGGAGGCCCAGACCGGCGTGATGTTTGACGACGTGGCCGGTGTGGAGGAGGCCAAGCAGGACCTCCAGGAGGTGGTGACCTTCCTCAAAACACCCGAGCGCTTCACCTCCGTGGGCGCCAAGATCCCCAAGGGTGTGCTGCTGGTGGGCCCTCCCGGCACCGGCAAAACCCTTCTGGCCAAGGCGATCGCCGGCGAGGCCGGCGTGCCCTTCTTCTCCCTCTCCGGTTCGGAGTTTGTGGAGATGTTTGTGGGCGTGGGCGCCAGCCGCGTGCGCGACCTGTTCAAGCGCGCCAAGGAGAACAGCCCCTGCCTGATCTTCATCGACGAGATCGATGCGGTGGGCCGTCAGCGGGGCGCCGGCGTGGGCGGCGGCAACGACGAGCGTGAGCAGACCCTCAACCAGCTGCTCACCGAAATGGACGGCTTCGAGGGCAACAGCGGCATCATCATCATCGCCGCCACCAACCGCGCCGACGTCCTCGATTCGGCGCTGCTGCGCCCGGGCCGCTTCGACCGCCAGGTGCAGGTGGATGTGCCTGACATCAAGGGGCGCTTGGCGGTGCTCAAGGTGCACTCCCGCGACAAGAAACTCGCGGACGACGTGAGCCTGGAGGCCATCGCCCGCCGCACCCCCGGCTTCTCCGGTGCCGACCTGGCCAACCTGCTCAACGAGGCGGCCATCCTCACGGCCCGCCGCCGCAAGGAGGCCACCGGCCTGGCGGAAATCGACGACGCCGTGGACCGGGTGATCGCCGGCATGGAGGGCAAGCCGCTCACCGATGGCCGCAGCAAGCGCCTGATCGCCTACCACGAGGTGGGCCATGCCCTGGTGGGCACCCTGGTGAAGGCCCACGACCCGGTGCAGAAGGTCACCCTGATCCCCCGGGGCCAGGCCCAGGGCCTCACCTGGTTCTCCCCCGATGAGGAGCAGATGCTGGTGAGCCGCGCCCAGCTGCGGGCCCGGATCATGGGGGCCCTGGGGGGCCGTGCCGCCGAGGATGTGGTGTTCGGCTACGCGGAGGTCACCACCGGTGCCGGCGGCGACATCCAGCAGGTGGCCTCCATTGCCCGCCAGATGGTGACCCGTTTCGGCATGAGCGAGGTGGGCCAGCTGTCGCTGGAGGCGGGCAACCAGGAGGTGTTCCTGGGGCGCGACCTGATGACCCGCAGCGACGGCTCCGATGCCACCGCCGCCCGTGTGGATGCCGCCGTGCGGCGCATTGTGCAGGGCTGCTACGAGGACACGGTGAAGCTGGTGGCCGAACACCGGGCCTGCATGGATCGCGTGGTGGAGGTGCTAATCGAGAAGGAAAGCCTCGATGGCGACGAATTCCGGGCGATCGTGGCCGAGTACACCGCCATCCCCGAGAAGGAACGCTTCTCCCCCTTCATCGGCGAGCCCGCCAAAGGCTGACGCTGGTGACGAGCGAAACCCGAGCACTGCAGCTCGGCACCTTGGGCAACAGCATCGGCGCCGTTGCCGCCTTGGTGTTTTATCTGCGCTCGGGGTCTGACGCCCTGCTGCTCGACGGCCTGTACACCGCCGTCATGGCCGGGGCGTCGGTGATCGCCGGCCAGGTGAACCGCGCCGCCCTGCAGCCGCGCAGCCGTGCCTATCCCTTCGGGGCATCGGGCCAGGAACCGCTCTACGTGCTGTTTCGCACCCTGGTGGTGCTGGGCATCATCGCCTTTGCCATGGCATCGGCGGCCGGCAAGATCCTCACCGTTGTGCAGGGTGGGGCGATCCCAGCGGTGCGGCTCGATGGGTTGGGCTGGTATTTCAGCGCCATGGTGCTGCTCAACCTGTGGCTGTGGCGGGTGTTTGCACGCAGCTGGAGCAACGGTGGCTGCCACAGCGAGATGCTGCGCGGCATGGCCATCTCAGCCCGCTTTGATGGCCTGATCTCCGCCGGCACCGGCATCGCCCTGCTGGGGTCGCCATTGCTGCTGACCACACCGCTCGCCGCGCTGGTGCCCATCGCCGACGCCCTGCTGGTGCTGGTGATCAGCCTGGCGCTGTTGGGCGAACCGATCGGCATCCTCCGGGCTGCCGTGGCCGAGGCAGCCGGATCCAGCCGCTCGATTCCCCCGGCGTTGCAGAGCCGCTGCAGCGATGCTGTGGCCGAGCTGCTCGCGGAGCGGGGCGTCACCCTGCTGGAACTGGCCATGATCCGCCTGGGCCGCACCGTGACGGCCGTGGCCTACGTGGAACCAGCCTCCGCCGTGACCGCCTCCCAAACCGATGGTTTGCGGTTGGAGGTGGAGGCCGAACTGGTGCGACGTCTCGAAGGTCCGGTGCTGTGCGAGGTGATTCCAACGGCCGTTCACCCCTACGCTGCGGCGGCGAATTAACGCCCCAGCCGCGGCACGTCCATGGGATTCCGTTACCTCAACCGGGTTGCCTCAGCCGAGCACATCCAGGAGTTCCTGGACCTGGCCGACCTGGCGGCCGGCGGCACCGCCGACGCCGCCAATGTGTTTGAGCTGTCGCGCCGGCTCACGGGCAATCCGATGACCCGTTGCCTGCGGCGGCTGCACAAGGAGCCGGCCGCAGCGGCGCTGATCCAGTCGCGCCGGCTGTGCGGGCCCTACGACGTGGCGGCCATGAAGCAACTGCCCAAGGGGAGCCTCGGGCACACCTACGCCACCGTGATGGAGGCGTTGGGCTACGACATCGATTTCTTCCCCGACCCCGCCTTCTACAACAACCTTGAAAGCGACGGTGATTACGTGAACTACCGGGTGTACGCCACCCATGACCTTCACCACATCCTCAGCGGCTACAGCCTCGACAACTTTGGTGAACTCGGTGTGATCAGCATCAGCGTTGGCCAGTTCAGCTTCCCGGGCTTCTCCTTCCTCAACCTGGTGGGGTTGATGCTCAGCTTCTTCGACAGCGACACGGCCGATGGAGACGTCACGGGCAGCGACGAGGATGCCAACAGCCTTGGCTACAGCTACGACCTGATCACCCAGGGCATGGAGATGGGCATCCGGGCCCAGCCCCTGTTTCCCGTGATCTGGGAGGAGCGCATGGCCCAGAACCTGGAGGAGCTGCGCCGTGACTTGGGCATTGAGCCGGTGCGCGAGGGCCTCTACAGCTGGTACAGCAACCCGGCGATCAGGGCGGCCCTGGCCTGAGGCCCCGCCGCTGTCGGCAGCGCTCGGAGCAGTAGATCACCTGATCCCACACCCGCTCCCACTTCTTGCGCCAGCTGAAGGGGCGCTGGCACACCGGGCACACCTTGCTGGGCCGCTCGCTGGGCGGACGGCCCTTTCCGCCTGCTTTCACACCGCGCGAACGGGGCGCTTGTCGATCACCTTGTCGATCAGGCCGTAGCTCACCGCTTCAGCCGGCGACATGAAGAAGTCGCGGTCGGTGTCTTCCTCAATGCGGCTGAGGGGCTGGCCGGTGCGGTCGGCGAGCTCCTGGTTGAGCTTCTTCTTGAGGTAGAGGATTTCGTCGGCCTGGATGCGGATGTCGCTGGCCTGGCCGCGGGCACCGCCCAAGGGCTGGTGGATCATGATCCGCGAGTGGGTGAGGCTGCTGCGCTTGCCCTTGGCGCCGGCGCAAAGCAGGAAGGCTCCCATCGAGGCCGCCAGACCCACACACACCGTGTGCACATCGGGCTTGATGTGCTGCATGGTGTCGAAGATGCCGAGGCCGTCGTAGACCGAACCGCCGGGGGAATTGATATAGAGGTAAATGTCTTTCTCAGGGTCCTCCGCCTCCAGGAACAGCAGCTGGGCCACGATCCGGTTGGCGGATTCGGCGGTCACCGGCTCCCCCAGGAAGACGATCCGCTCCCGCAGCAGGCGGGAGTAGATGTCGAACGCGCGTTCGCCCCGGCCCGACTCCTCAATCACGATCGGGATCATGGTCACGGGGGATGGCGCGGCTGGGCGGATCCTACTGAGCTCGAGCCGGGCCGAGCGTTCTCAGCGAGCTAGGGTCGCCCCACTTCGTCACCTCCAGCGTGGGCGCCAGCCTCACCGTTGCCGACAGCAAGCGGGCCTTTCACACCGCCTTCCCGCACGTGATCGCACCGCTCTACCGGCGGCTGGTGGATGAGCTGCTGGTGGAACTGCACCTGTTGAGCCACCAAAGCGGGTTCCAGGCCGATGGCCTGTTCGCCGTGGGCCTCACCCAGGTGTTCGACAGCTTCTCCACCGGCTACAGGCCCGAGCAGCAGCGGGAGCCGCTGTTTGCGGCCCTGTGCAGCGCCACCGGCTTTGACGCCAGCCAGCTGCGCAGCCGTGCCGCCGAGGCGGTGACCCAGGTGGGCCACCACAACCTCGAGGAGGTGAAGGGCTGGCTTTCCAACCAGGGCAGCGGTGCGCCGGCGCCGATCTCCGGGCTGCTGAAGGGGGTGCAGCGCCCCGATTTCCACTACTCCCGCCTGGTGGCGGTGGGGCTGCTCAGCCTGCTGCAGCGGGCCCAGGGGGCCGAAGCCCTCGAGCCCCAGGCCCTGCGCAACGCCGCCCATGAGATTGGTGAGGCCATGGGCCTGATCAAAGACCGCGTTGACAAGGACCTCAGCCTCTACGCCAGCAACCTCGAAAAAATGAGCCAGGCGGTGGAGTTGATGGAGGAAACCGTGGCGGCCGAGCGGCGCCGGCGCGAACGGGCTGCGGGGGCGGCGACCAGCCCCAGCCCCAATCCCGCCCCTTAAGGCAGGTCGAGCCGGCCGCTGAGGCTGCTCTGGCTGCCGGCCCCGGCACCGCTGCGCTCCACCCGGCCCTGCAGTTGCAGGCTGCGGGCCCGCCGCACCACCAGGGGCAGGGGTTCCGGCAGCAGGCCGGCCGCCGCCAGGGCCGTGGGCTGCAGCTGCAGGCGCCAATCCAGATCGCCGATGCCATCGGTGCTGGCCGGGGCCCGGATGGGGATGGGCCCGAGGAACCACAGCAGGCGCCGGGTGGCCAGCCAGCGCCAACCGCCCACCACGGCGCCGTCGGGGCGGCTCCAGGTGGTGAGCCGCGGCAGCGGTTGGCGCCGCTCCAGGCCATGGCGCTCCAAGCCGCGGCTGAGGTCCGCGAGCCAGCGGTCCCAAAAGATGCGGTCGGGGGGCAGGTCGACCATCACCACCAGCCCGGCGCGGAAGGGGCCCTTGGGCTCCTGGCGCAGCTCGAGGCTGAAGGGGGCCTGCTTGAGGCGCCGCCATTGCTCAGGCCCAAGGCCATAGCGCTCCGCCAGGCTGTTGCGCAGCAGGGCGCTGCTGCCGAGGCCCCGCAACAGCCAATCGAGGCGGGTGCCCTGCAGGCTCAGCAGCAGCTGGGGGGAGCTGGGCAGGCGGCCCGGGGGCGCAAGCCAGCCCGGCGCTGCAGTGAGGGTGCCGCTGGTGGCATCGGCTTCACCGCTCCACAGCAGGCTGCCGCCCTCGCTGCTGAGCCGCAGGCAGCCCTGTTGCAGCTGGGAGGAGAGCGGCGCCAGGGGGCCCAGCAGCTGGGCCAGGGCGATGCCGTTCCAGTGCACGGCGCTGCCCTGCAACAGCAGGGCGGTGCAGCGCTGGTCGAGGCCGCGGGAGGGGCGCCGCTGCAGCCCGAGCTGCTGGGCTAGCACCTGGCGCGCCAGGGGGCTGGGGGCGATGACCCAGAGGTCGTCCACCGGCAGGGCGCCGGCGGGGGCGGGCTGACCGGCGACGGCCGGCATCACCAGGTAGCTGCCGGCATCGCCGTGGGGCCCCCAGAACTGCCACCAGAGGCGCCGCTGCCGGGCCCACAGGGCTTGGGCCGCCCCGGGGCCAAGCCGCTGTTGCCACAGGGGGGGCGGGGGGTCTCCAGGGCGGGCGGCAAAGCTCTGCAGCAGGGCCGCATCCGCCTGCAGGCGATCGAGGCCCGTGGCCAAGCGCCGCGGGAACAGCCCCAGCAGCAGGGCCGGCAGGGCCAACAACAACCCGGCGGCGATCAGGGTGCTGCGTAGGGGTTGGGCACGCTCAATCAGACGCATGCCGGCTCCTCCACCGGGCCGTAGAGGGTGGTGCGCTGGCGCACGGGCCGGCCCAGGCTGCGGGCCGCCGCCGCCAGGACGGAAGCGGTCTGCCGGCTGCCGCCCTGGGCGCCGGCCATGCTCGTGATCGTTTCCTCCATCAGGGTGCCGCCCAGGTCGTTGCAGCCCCAGCGCAGGGCTTCGGTGGCGCCAGCCAGGGTGAGCTTCACCCAGCTGGGCTGGTGGTTCACGAACCATGGGCCCAGCAGCAGCCGCGCCTGGGCGGTGAGCGCCAACATCGCCTGGAGATCCGGCTGGTCGCGGCCCACCCGCTGGCGCAGGGCCGCCGGGGCCTGGGCACCGATGAAGGGCAGCAGCACGAACTCACTGAAGCCGCTGCGT